>Ga0209087_1002527_pt1 | contig 10253 bp, 9 predicted proteins | sample S_130805_EF_Meta_FD_187321 | JGI IMG/M metagenome (GOLD analysis project Ga0209087, IMG submission 187321) | Freshwater microbial communities from Lake Simoncouche, Canada to study carbon cycling - S_130805_EF_MetaG (SPAdes) (version 2) | ecosystem: Environmental > Aquatic > Freshwater > Lake ...
TTTTATTTTCTTTAAATGCCCCTATTACCCAATTAATCATATCATCAAAATCATAACGTCCATATTTTTTCATGAGTCCTTGGTACTCGTCAAAAGCAGCCACCGCAGCTTTTAGTTTACCCATCTTTTCAATGGCATCGTCTACCAGCCCCTGTTTAAGATCACCCGCTTCAAACTGTTTGTATTTTTTTTTGTACACAAATTCATCTCTAAAAGGTATGTCCTTTATGTATTCATCTATCTGTGTTGTCAAATAAGTGACATTCCATCCTTCCTTTTTCATAGCGCTAAACAACTTCATTAAATTGTTCATTTCATAATAGACATCTCCCTTGAAACGCTTTAAGGGATTGGTTTTATCAAATTGGTCAATGAGTTCTTTGAGTAAAGCAATTTTTTCCAATTCGGATATCGGATCCAAACTTGGTTTTTCAAAAAGGGATAAGTTGTCTTGAATGATATCATTGCAAAAAGAGTGGAAGGTCGCAATGGTGACTTTGTAAGCAGCAGTTCCAATAAAATCCATTAATCTTTTGCGCATTGCAATTGCGCCAGCATCAGTATAAGTAAGACATAATATATTTTCTGGTGCGGTATCCGTCTCCAATAAAATTTTTCCTATCCTTGCGCCCAGAATCTGAGTTTTACCTGTACCCGGTCCAGCAATGACCATGACTGGTCCCTCAATGGTGTCGACTGCCTTTTTTTGTTCCTGGTTTAATCCTTGGTACACCTTTTCAAAGGCCAGCTGCTGATCTGCTTTACTAATCATGGGTTAAAATTAATGGCTTTGCGGCGATTTTATACAACAAAATGCCAAAAGCATTGTTAATCAGGTATGTCTAAAGTTTACACCATCCACACCGAGCAATTCATCCCTATTTCTTTAACAGAAGCATGGGATTTCTTTAGTAGTCCAGCCAATTTGGCTAAAATCACCCCGGCAAAGATGGGGTTCAATATCATCAGTCAATTTCATGGTGAGAAAATGTATCCCGGACAGATCATTGAATACACGGTTAAACCTGTTTTAGACATCCCTTTGTATTGGATGACAGAAATCACCCATGTACAAGAAGGCGCTTACTTTGTAGACGAGCAGCGATTTGGTCCTTACACCATGTGGCACCACCAACACCATTTCAAAGCAGTTCCAGGTGGGGTGAAAATGGATGATATTGTCCATTATAAAATCCCAATGGGGTTCTTGGGGGATATTGCTCAAGTGCTTTTTGTCAAAAAACAGCTACAAGAAATTTTTGATTTCCGTTTTAAAGCGGTGGAGGCAAAGTGGGGTGCTTACAAGCCCTAGTGGACCCTCTTAAAACTAGTTTTAATTTTTTTTAAAAATAGTTTCCTTTTCTTGATTTTAGAACTTAAAATGTATCAACTTTGATGTCTAGATTATTCATCCATGGTACAAAACTCAGGGCATACCCACAAATTCTCAGTTGCAGGCTTATTAGTTACTTTAGGAATTATTTATGGCGATATTGGAACCTCTCCTTTGTATGTGTTTAGTACAATCATTAATCACAAAGTAATTACAGAACAATTAATCTACGGCGCTATCTCTTGCGTTTTTTGGACTTTAACATTACAGACTACTTTTAAATATGTGCTCTTAACACTTAGAGCAGACAATAGAGGTGAGGGCGGCATTTTTTCTTTGTTTGCATTAATTCGTCGTTATGTAAAATGGATTTATATCCCAGCAATCATAGGTGCAGCAATGTTATTAGCGGATGGGATGATTACGCCACCCGTGTCTGTGTCTTCGGCTATTGAAGGATTAGCGGGCATTAAAGGTTTAGAAAAAATTATTGTACCTGGTAATGACTTAACAGTAGGTATTGTACTTGCCATTATCTCTTTACTTTTTTTCTTTCAACGTTTTGGTACAAAGATTATTGGATTTGCATTTGGTCCTATTATGTTGATATGGTTCTCCATGATTTCAATTTTAGGATTGATTCAGGTATTTGGTAATATCTCTATTCTTAAATCATTGAACCCTTATTATGGACTTGATTTATTAGTAAACTATCCTAAAGGTTTTTGGTTATTGGGTGCGGTGTTTTTATGTACTACTGGAGCCGAGGCTTTGTATAGCGATTTAGGCCATTGTGGACGTAAGAATATTCAAGTGAGCTGGATGTTTGTAAAATTTGCCTTAGTGATGAGCTATATGGGACAAGGTGCTTGGTTATTAAATCATGTTGGCACTACTTCAAATGGTATTAACCCATTTTTTGAAATTATGCCGCATTGGTTTTTATTAATTGGTATTGGTATTGCCACTGTTGCAACTATTATTGCTAGTCAGGCTTTGATTAGTGGGTCTTTTACTTTAATCAATGAAGCCATTAGTTTAAATTTTTGGCCACGTGTCACCGTAAAATTTCCAACCGATCAAAAAGGTCAAATTTATATTCCTAGTTTAAACTTAATTCTTTGGGTAGGCTGTGTGACCATGCTACTTTATTTTAGAAAGAGTGAACACATGCTTGCCGCTTACGGTTTCTCCATTATTGTCACCATGATTATGACCACCATTTTAATTAATTTTTACATGTTAAATGTAAGAAGATGGAATCGCTGGTTGGTAGCGCTTATTATTTTAGTTTTTAGCATTGTTGAAGTCTCCTTTTTTGTAGCCAATGTGGTGAAAATTCATGAAGCACTTATTACTTTTGTCTTTTCTTTCAGTATGATTTTTGTGATGACGATATGGCATCGTGCAAGAAAAATCGCCAATCGATATTTGGACTTCGTGAAGCTAGGTACTTATTTAGAGCAACTATCCAACTTGAGTGCAGACAAAGATGTACCAAAGTATGCGACCCACTTGGTGTATTTAACAAAGGCGAATAACCACAGAGAGATTGAACATCGTATCATTGATTCTATTTTAAATAAGAAACCCAAGCGTGCTGATATTTATTGGTTCATCCATATTGACCGAACTGATTCTCCATATGGTATGTCCTATAGCATTCGTGAATTAATTGACGATAAAGTGATGCGCGTCGATTTTAAATTAGGTTTCCGAATTCAACCACGCGTGAATGTGTTGTTTAAGAAAGTGATGCAGGAATTGAATGAGTGTCAAGAATTGGGTATTTACAGCAAGTATGAATCTTTAAAACAAAAAGATTTCCACGCAGATATTACTTATGTCATTATTGAAAGCTTCTTCTCTATTGAAAATGAACTTTCATTGAAAGAAGATTTTATCATGGACTTATACTTTAATATCAAGCATTTGTCACAAAGCGATCAAAAAGCATTTGGATTGGACAATGATATGACGATTGTGGAACATGTTCCTTTAATTATCAAGGCCAATGAGAACCTTCCATTAAAACGTACCTACGATTAATGTATCAATGCTGCATCTAATCACTCATTGATTAATTGGTACTTGCTTAATTGATTTTGTTTTCCCACCGCTACAATCCAGACTGGTTCAGTTGAGGATAACGTTACACCTACTGTATTTAAATTAACTGACTTAGTCTCCTTAGGTAGGATTGCTGCCACACGATAGCCAGTTTTACTTTTTTGAATCAACGCAAACTGTTTCAAATTAGAAACTGGGTTGGTATCTAAAATGCTATAACTATTATCTTGCTGCTTGACTAGTTTAGGACTTGTCATTTTATGTTGAACGAGCCATTCAATGGGTGCAATCAAAGCAGGGTTGTGGTAATAGGTATTTTGTAAGCTATCATTCCATCCATTGGCGTTGGTTTTAAAACTAGCACTACTAAAATACGCACTGCCATGTGTGTTTTTTAAGGATCTCATTTTTTTAATTTGATTTGGAATCTCATTTGGAGATTTCCATGCAGTGTTGCTGCCTGCTCTGTAAATGCCATGACCTACATAAAAATTTTTACCATAACTATTTCGGTTCCACCACTCAATCAATTCATTGTAGTCCGCTAAAGCATGACCTTGCTCCCAATACAATTGTGGTGTGACATAATCAATCCAATCTTTTTCTAGCCACAATAAAATATCTGCATACAAATCGTCGTAGTTGGTTGTTGCTTTTGTTTTACTTCCTCTTGGGTCTGTCGATTGATTTCTCCAAACACCAAATGGACTGATACCAAATTGCACGCCTGGCTTGACTTTGTGAATGGTGGCAGACAATTGTTTTACAATGGTATCACAGTTGCTTCTTCTCCAATCATCCTTGCTTAAGCCTCTTGCGTTTTTTTGAAAAGTTGCTTCGTCAGGAAATTCCTTTCCTACAATTTTGTATGGATAAAAATAATCATCCATATGCACTGCATCAATATCATAACGTGCTACTAAATCACCCACCACTTTATTGGTATGTTGCCATACTTCTGGTAGGCCTGGGTTAAAATATTTTTTATCACCGTAAGTTAAAAACCATTCTGGGTGGACTTTAGATAAATGCGTATTGGCAATACTAGATTTATTGACATCAAATACGGCTCTATAAGGATTGATCCAAGCATGAAACTCCATTCCACGTTGGTGTGTGGCTTCAATCATAAAACTCAAAGGATCATAATATGGACTTGGGGCTTCACCTTGTTTCCCCATTAAATATTCACTCCATGGCTCTAAGGTGGATGGATACATAGCGTCTCCTGATGGTCTTACTTGCATGATGATGGCGTTCATACCATTTTTCTGATGCATATCCAACAATGCTTCAAACTCATCTTTCTGAACTTGACTACTCAATCCTGGTTTACTTGGCCAGTCAATATTGACGACGGTGGCAACCCATACTGCTCTGAATTCAAATACATTTTTATCTGATAAACTAGGTTGTGCAAAAACTGAAAATGGAATGGCTAATAAAAGCGTAAATAAAATTTTCTTCATAACTAAAGTAGTTGCTTATCGATTGATTTTAAAAATAGATGAAAAGAAAAAAATGAAATTAAAATACATTAGAACACTATACGCTTGTTGGATCGACTCTAATTTTATCGAGGATCTGATTCATCATTTGTGCTTCCGATTCATTGATCCCTTTTAATAATGCATCAATGCGCTCATTGAACTGATCCAATTGATCCACTAAATCAAGTCCTTTTGGAGAGAGGGTGATGTCCACTAATCTTTTGTCTTTTTCGCAGGTATTTTTTACAACCAATTCTTTTGCAATCAATCTATCAACGATTCTACTTGTGTCACTCATTTTATCCAACATGCGCTCTCTGATTTTGAGTGTACTCAATGGCGTAGCGCTTCCTCTTAAAATGCGCAGGATATTGTATTGTTGTTGTGTGACGCCTTCTTCGGAAAGCATTTTACCAATTTGTTCATTCAACCAATTTGCGGTGAAAAGGAGATTGATGCCCATTTTCTGAAACTCGTTTCTGAAATTAGGTTGTTGTATATCTTGTTCTATCCCCATTGTTGCATTGGTATTATGTTTCAGTTAAAAGTACAAATTATTGTCTTTTTTTCCATAATTGATATAAAGGCAATGCAAATAATACCCCGGCTGCATCTGCAATCATATCTTTTACTTCGAATCCTCTGCTTGGCACATACCATTTTTGATAATATTCCATCCCAATGCCATAAACAATACAGAAAATCATAGCCCAGGCTTGAACTCGGACCGACTTGAGGGCTTGTATGGTGGTATGATCAAAAAAACAATAGAAGGACCAGGCCAGTGAGCCAAATAAAATCACATGCACTATTTTATCAATCGGTAAAAGATACAACCATCCAGTTCGATCTGTAAAGCTACTGCCAGGAAGGCTTAGCAATACAAATACGAGTGCTATTTCTGCAATCACCCAAATAAGGTATTTCATAAAGGTTGGTTTAGTGTACCAACTGCGCATACGCTTCGCTCGTAAGCAAGGCATCCACATCTGCCGGATTGCTTACTGTCATCTTAATCATCCAACCATCTCCATAAGCATCGGAATTCACCAATTCTGGTTGCGCTGATAAAGCTGGGTTCACTTCTAAGACTGTGCCAGCGATAGGTAAAAATAAATCACTTACTGTCTTCACCGCTTCTACAGTACCAAATACGGCTTCTGCAGCTAAAGTAGTTCCAACAGTATTGATGTCTATATATACAATATCTCCCAACTCGCCTTGCGCAAAGTCTGTGATACCAATTGTAGCTGTATTGCCTTCTAATTTAATCCACTCATGATCTTTTGTGTAACGTAAGTCTGCTGGGAATTGCATAGGTTATTTTTTTATTAGTGCAAATATTCATAAAAATTGGTAAAAAACCAATGGACTAGAACTGATTGTTATCAAAATAAAGTAAAACATGGTCTTTTAGGAAAACTTCCTGCTCTATCAAGTCCATCACAGGCAGGTTTTTGAGTTGTTTGAAATGGGGCCAACCATCGCCATCCTTGCCTTCAATCACATAGAAACCACTTGACATTAAAATGCTACAAATAGCCACATGCATCAAGTCCTGCTTTTGTTCTTTGCTAATTTTTTCTTGGATAAAACCAGTTTCTTGTAAGCCTATCAAAAACAAAATTGACTCTAGATCTGGCTTTTTACCAAATTTGTCCATCAATTTTCGTTCTAAATCCCACCACCTGGTTTGGAAATCGTCCCCTATAGTTGCCATAGATTTGTTCAATTTATGTTGCAAAGGTAGGGGATATCTGTACTTGGTAGGATGGTTTGATTATCTTTGCTCAAATTTCTCGATATGTTACAGGTGACCTATTTAAGACAACATACCCAATTAGCGAAGGATAAACTTGCCATCAAGCATTTTTCAAATGTAGATCTAGTAGATCAGGTGATTGCAATGGATGACCAAAGAAAGCGTTTGCAAGCTAGTTTTGATGAATTACAGTCCAAAGTGAACGCAGCTTCTAAAGTGATTGGCAACCATATGGCGAAGGGAGAGAAAGAACAGGCGGAAGCGATCAAGCAAAATGTAGCCACTTGGAAATTAGCATTAGAACCATTGAAAATAGAGATGGCAGAAGTAGAACAACAACTTCAAAATTTGATTGTACAATTGCCAAATCTGCCACATGATCTAGTACCAAAAGGAAAAACACCTGAAGAGAATGAAGTGGTGAAAGAAGCAGGCACTACACCAGTATTACCAACAGGTGCAATGGCACATTGGGACTTGATAAAAAAATACAATTTAGTAGACTTTGAAACAGGCGCTAAAATTACTGGAAGCGGGTTTCCTTTATATATTGGTAAGGGCGCTAAATTTCAAAGAGCACTCACACAATACTTTTTAGATTTTAATACTGCAGCAGGATACACAGAATATATTCCTCCATACGTGGTGAATGCAGCTTCTGCTTTTGCGACAGGACAATTGCCAGACAAAGAAGGTCAGATGTACCACGCGACCGAAGACGATTTTTATTTAATCCCAACTGCCGAAGTGCCTGTCACCAATGTCTACAGAGACACGATTCTAAAGGACACGGATTTACCAATTAAGATGACGGCTTATTCTCCTTGTTTCAGAAGAGAGGCAGGAAGTTTTGGTAAAGAAGTGAGAGGATTGAATAGAGTACATCAATTTGAAAAAGTAGAGATCATTCAAATTGTGCATCCAGATAAAAGCGATGAGACATTGAATGAGATGGTGGCGCATGTCGAAAATTTATTAATCAGTTTAGGATTACAATACCGTATTCTAAGATTATGCGGAGGAGATATGGGCTTTGCAGCTGCCATCACTTATGATTTTGAAGTGTATAGTGCAGCGCAAGAAAAATGGTTGGAAGTAAGTAGTGTGTCTAATTTCAATAATTACCAAACTTACAGAATGAAGTGCAGATTCAAAGACCAGGAAGGCAAGACGCAATTTGCGCATTCATTGAATGGGAGCTCATTGGCTTTGCCAAGAATTTATGCTGCAATAGTAGAGAACTATCAAACCGAAGCAGGCATTAACTTACCCGAAGTATTGGTGCCTTATTTTGGAGCAAAGCAATTGGTATAATTAAAGATTTATAATACTAAAAATGCCCCAATATTTTGGGGCATTTTTTATAGTAGTGCTCTTTGTTTGATTTAAAATTTACTAAACCTCAATCCTACTGCAAAAGGCTGCATATCTATAAAACTTTGATTATTATTGAATAAATTAGTGTTTGCAAATGAGCCATAAAGACGCAGAGCTCCTAAGCCAAGTTCACCAATGGTGGCGAAACGCCAATCATTTAAATTAAAGTTACCACGGAATTTTTCCTTCCCACGCTCTCCACTAATTTGTTTGTTCTTAGCATTCCATAAATAGCCTGCACTCATACCGATACTTGCATAAAAAGCTTTTCTATTGGTAGGGTTGGGCGAAAAGTTGATTTGAACTGGGACAGTTAAATATTTAACCAATAATTTATTTTTTGTAAAAGAGACCACATCGAATTTTACATTTTTTTCAATGTTTTCTCTGAAGCTGATGGGTTTATCGAATCTAAAATTGAACATTTCTACACCCAAGCCATATTTTAAATTAAGTTTATGTTGGTATACATTTATTTTTTGTGTCACCACCCATACATTCACATTCGTTGATTTTTTATTGAGTAAGCTAAAATTTTCAGGGGACATTACTGGTCCTGGATAAAATGGAAGGCTATTAGGATTGGCTGCAAGCCAGTATAGCGTTGGACTCTTGTCTACAAAATTGGCAAAACCAAGATCAAAGATCCACCAATTGGTTTCGATATTTTTTAATTTTTTAGGTGCATTATTAATTTCGATTCTAGTTTTTTTTAAGTCTCCTTTAAACCATCCATTTTCACCATCTTTAGGATCACCATAGGAGAGGTCGCCTATTTTTATGACCGTTTTGAAATTAGGCTTTTCGGCTTCTTCTTTTTTCACAATGAGGATGCTTCCAATTTTTAAAGTATCCGAACCTCTTAAAATCGTATCATTACCAGTTCTAATTGTATCTATTCCTAATTTAATATTTCCAATTTTAAGATTATCTAAATTAATTTTAATGGCGTCTTTTCTAGTATTGATCAATTCGGTGATGGTTTGCGCTTGACCGATGAAGCCTAAGCCTAATAATAAAAAAGTAAAAAGAGATTTTTGTATCATATTATTTTACAAGTTACAGTGAATACATTTTTATTTAGCTACTAATAGTCAATGACCTGCTCCTGAATATCCTTAGGTAATTCACGCCATTCGTAATGTTGGTTCCTTAATTGAGGTTCAAATCCAGCTTCTTTGATGGCTTCTTGAATGCTCTTATAAGTGAATCTATGGGGAGCACCAGCGGCACTTACCACATTTTCTTCTAGCATAATGCTACCAAAATCATTGGCACCCGCTTCTAAACAAACCTGCGCGGTTGCTTTTCCCACGGTTAACCAGCTTGCTTGAATATTTTTTATATTAGGTAACATGATACGACTGATCGCAATCATGCGAATATATTCTTCGGTCGTGGTTAAATTATGTACCCCTCTTATCTTAGTTAATAAAGTATCTACATCTTGGAAAGTCCAAGGAATAAAGGCTAAAAATCCGTTCGCGCCTGCTGGTTTCATGTCCTGCACTTCTCTAATTTTAATTAAGTGGATGAATCTTTCTTCCAAAGTTTCCACATGTCCAAACATCATGGTCGCACTTGAAGTGATATTCAATTGATGCGCAGCGGCCATTACATCCAACCATTCTTGTGCACCACATTTTCCATTGGACACTAATTTCCTTACTCTATCTACTAAGATCTCTGCGCCCGCACCAGGTAAGGAGTTCATACCAGCTTCCTGCAAAGTTTTTAAGACATGGGTATGGGTATGTCCACCTATTTTAGCAATATGCGCAATCTCTGGGGGCCCTAGTGTGTGCAATTTAATATCTGGAAATTCAGCTTTAATTTGTTTAAATAAGTTGGCATAAAAATCCAATCCAAGTTCTGGATGATGGCCACCTTGTAATAATAATTGATCTCCACCCCAAGCAATGGTTTCCTTGATCTTAACTCTATAGGTAGCCATATCGGTGATATAAGATTCCGGATGTCCTGGGATGCGGTAAAAATTACAAAATTTGCAATTGGCGATACATACATTGGTGGTATTCAAATTGCGGTCAATCTGCCAAGTCACTTTACCATGGGGTACTTGTTTTTTTCTTAGGGTATCTGCCACATAGCTTAATTCGGCCAATGGGGCGTTTTCGAAAAGGAACATCCCTTCCTCTTTAGTTAGGTACTCAAAATTCAGTGCTTTCTGATAAAGTTGCTCTAATTGCATAGTTTTCAA
>Ga0209087_1002528_pt1 | contig 10250 bp, 4 predicted proteins | sample S_130805_EF_Meta_FD_187321 | JGI IMG/M metagenome (GOLD analysis project Ga0209087, IMG submission 187321) | Freshwater microbial communities from Lake Simoncouche, Canada to study carbon cycling - S_130805_EF_MetaG (SPAdes) (version 2) | ecosystem: Environmental > Aquatic > Freshwater > Lake ...
TCCCGAAGGCTACGGCTGGGCAGACGGTATCGTTGACCCTGACTGGAACGCTCAGTTCCGGAACGATCAGCTCTATGAGTGTAGTGGTGCCTGCGGCTTTCACCGGGCTAAGTGCAGGTAATGTGACGGCATCGGGAACGGGTGCAGGAACTCCTGTGACAACGTTGAGCGGTTCGACTCTGACCATTACAGGGCTTGTTGTGGATCAACTCAATCCCGTGACGATCAACATCGCTGGATTGACCACCCCGGAAACTGCGGGCGATCTGACCAAGGATGGGAACTATCCTTTCACGGTCCAGACGGGCGTAGATGGGAATCTCCAGCCCTTGCTCATCCAACCAATCGCGGTGGTGACGATTCCGATCGCAAATCTCGGGGATGTGGATGCGAACGGGGTATCCTTGGATGTGGGGAAGACGGTGGCCGTACAAGGTGTGTGTACGGAGGAGAATTTCAATTCTACATCCTCAACCTCGGCCTACCTGCAGAGTGGTCAGCCCAACGGGACCCTCAAGGCGGGGATTAATATTTACTCCGGCCAACGGAATCTTTTTGTTCGTGGCGACGAGTATGTGGTTACAGGTTCTGTACTGAATTACAGCGGTCTAACTGAGTTAGTGGTGGCGGCGAGTAGTCAGGTGGTTCGGTTGGGAACGGCAACTGCAGTTCCGACTCCTGTTACGCTAACGATTGATCAACTAACTGCTGCTCATGAAGCCTACGAGGGCAGCTTGGTGCGGGTGGTGGGGTTAAGTAAGGTCAGCGGGACGTGGGCATTAACCGTAGTCGGCAATGTTACGTCTGGATCGAATGTCATTCTTGCGAATGGCGGGGTAAATTTAACTGCTCGCTTAAACGTCGGGAGCACGGCGTTGACTGAGCCGATCTATCCGGCGGCGATCACCGGGGTCTATGGTCAGTTTGTGGCTGCGAGTCCCTTTACAGGTGGAGGGCAGATTCAGCCGCGTGATCAGGCAGATATCCAAGACGCGCCTGGGTTGCGGCTGACATTTGCAGAAGCCTTTCTTTATGAAAGCACAAACCTTCCGCTGGGTGGCGCGATCGTAAGCGGAGCACTGACTGTGTCGAGGACCGGCGCGGACACCTCAGTGGCATTGGTGGTGGCACTTACGGCGTCTCCCGCTGGGTTGGTGCAATTTCCCGCAAGCGTGACAATTCCTGTTGGTCAGGAGACTGCAACTGTTACGGTCGAGGCAATCGACAATTCTGGGTTTAATGCAGCTGGATTTACCAATGTCACATTGACCGCTTCTGCAATGGGCTCTGGTCTGAGCAATGGTTCTGCAACGGTTATGATTCTAGAGGACGAGGCTTCTGCGCCTGCCGATACGATCAAACCCGTGATTACGCTGATTGGGGCCAATCCCCAGTTGATTGCGAATGGGGCAGTGTATGCTGATCTGGGCGCAAGCGTGACGGACAATGTGGATGCGATGAGGACGGTGACAGGTACGGGAACGGTGAACACTGCGATCGCCGGTGACTATACGGTGACGTACAACGCGACCGATGTGGCGGGGAATGTCGCGGATGCAGTAATTCGAACCGTACGTGTGGCGGCTCCGTTGGGCACGACATACAGCAGTTGGCTGGGGGCTGTGGCACCTTCCGATGCGGCCTTCTGGGATTATGTCTTTGGCGCGGCGACCCCAGGTACTTTGAACCCAAGTCTCAGGCCGTCTGTCGCCATTACAGGTGGTAATCTTGTGCTCACCTACTTTGTTAGACAGGGAACGACCGGTTTGACGGTAACGGCAAAGACGAGTGTTGATCTGGCCGCAGGTCCAAGCGGGTGGGGTATAGCAGGGATCACCGACGTGGCAGTGGGAGGACCGACAACTGTGAACGGAGTAAGCGTCCAGCAGCGTACCGCCAGTGTCGCGGCGAGTGGTGCCAAGAGCTTCCTCAAGCTGGAGGCAGTCCAACAGTAATTTATTTATTCTACTCCTACGTCCCTCCCAATCTAGGTGAGTTAGCAGGGAGCTACGTGGGGGTGGATTCGGGGATCGGATGGCATAGGAAGCCTTTATCGGAGCTGTGTTGCAGCTAGGTCGGATCTGTGTCTCGCCGCGGGTAGAAATTGGGAGCTTGCACGGATAAAAGCGATACGGGTTTGCATCAATAAACAGGGGCGAAAAAAATGATTTTTATGCTAGTATTAGCATTGTGCGAACTAGTGCGATCTATCTAATTCGTATTTGGATGGGGGCTGGGTTGTTGATGGTCAACGGTTTAGCTGCCCCGAGCGTTAGCGATATTAGCAACCAGACGATCACTGTGGGGAGTGCAATCAGTCCTATCCCTTTTACCTTGGTTAATTTCAGTCCCAAGCAGACGATCCGAACCGTGGCGGCTAATATCACATCCGGAAATAGTCAGACATATGAGGATCCTGGAACGCGGATTTTGCAGGGGTTAGATCCAGATATTGTCATGCTTCAGGAATTTAATGTGGGCACCAGTTCGTCGACGGCCGAGGTGCGGGCCTGGGTGAACACCGCCTTTGGTACCGACTTTAGTTATTTTCGTGAAACTTCTAACGGAATTCCAAACGGTGTGATCAGCCGTTGGCCAATCGTTGCCTCTGGTTCGTGGGATGATACCACCATCAGTGATCGGGGGTTTGCCTGGGCACGGATCGATATTCCAGGAGACAAGAATCTTTGGGTGGTAAGCGTCCACTTGAAGGCTTCGAGCGGATCTTCCAGTCAGCGTCAGTCTCAAGCCCAGCAACTGGTTGCTTACATCAAGGCAAATGTGCCGTCCGGGGATTATCTTTTGATTGGAGGAGACTGCAACACGTACAGCTACACCGAGGCCTGCTTGGGGACTTTGGGAGAGATTGTCGATGTGTCTGCGCCACGACCGGTGGATCAGGCTGGGGATCCAGACACAAACAGCGGTCGATCTTCTCCTTATGACTGGGTGTTCGCGGAACCGGAGTTGGATGCTCTAGAAACGCCGGTCCAAATCGGATCCCTTTCTTTCGCAAACGGGCTGGTTTTTGATAGCCGCGTTTTCTCCCCCCTTTCGTCCGTATCTCCCGTGTTGTCGACCGACAGCGCGGCGACGAACATGCAGCATATGGCGGTGGTGCGGGCTTTTGCCGTGCCAGCTTCGGAAATGTTGACGGTGACGGCGAGCAGCAGCAATACGACTTTGATTCCGAACAGCAACATTGTAGTGAGTGGAACCGGCACGAGCCGTACCGTGACAGTCACGCCGGTGGCAAACCAGACAGGGACGGCGACGATCACGATTACGGGTGGAGACGGGACTTCCACAGCGACGGACACATTTGTGGTCACCGTGAATCCATCTCTAACGGCATTTCAAAGCTGGCTGGCTGGATACGGATTCAGCGGAGCTACTGCTCTGGCCTCGGCCGATCCGGATGGGGATGGGTGGAACAATGCACAAGAGTATGCCTTTGGATTGGTACCGAATGTTGCGGGTGGGGCTTTGGTGAAGATTGAAAGTAGTGGGTCGGGACCAAAGATTACCTATCTGCAAAGGAGTGGAGTGACCTACACGGTAAAATCAGCCACCGATTTGGCGGTTGGGTTTACGGCAACGGTGACTCCCACGAAGAGTGCTTTACCACCGACGGGGTTGCCTTCGGGCTATGAGCAGTATGAAGCGACTTTGACAGGTGGAGGCAGGGAATTCCTGAAGGTTGAAGCGGTAATCCCGTAAAGGTTTGGTAGGGCACGTTCTACGAATTCCTCCGAGCCGTTGAGGAACAGCCCCTAGAGAGCGGGGTAATTGCGGTTTAGGTGAGCTAGAGGTCGGGAAAAGACTCAATTTCACATCCAAAAGCCAAGATATTTATCACTTTTGTGATAGTATCAAAATAGATGCATTTCATCCGGGGCCTCCTCCTCCGTATGAGTGACCCTTGGACTTTGTGCGCCAAGGGTCGCTTCGTATTTCTATTTTTGGCGATGCTCTCCGTTGCGGTGCCCGAATCGTCTTGGGCCAGATTGGGGGTCGATTATCAGATGCAGTTGGGAAATCCAACTTCAGCTGCGGTGGATCCGAATAATCACACCCATTATCTGATTCAGAGGACTCAATTTGCCATGGATTACAATGACACGACTCATCAGGCAAATTGGGTGAGTTGGAGTTATACGACGGCCGACACAGGAAGCACGAGTCGGCAGGATTCCTACCGAGAGGACACCAGCCTGCCTGTCGGGTTCACAATTATCGGAAGCGCAACTTTTGGCACGGGATTGGATCGTGGGCACATGTGCCCCTCGGCAGATCGAACGACGTCGGTTGCGGACAACGATGCGACCTTTCTGATGAGTAATATGATTCCTCAAGCTTCAAACAACAACCAAGGGCTATGGGCCACGTTTGAAACGTACTGCCGTACTTTGGCGTCGGGAGGGAGTGAAGTTCTAATTACCTGCGGTCCGGGTGATTTTGGAACGACATCGATTTCGAACGGGATGAAGTTGCCCGGATCGGTTTGGAAGGTGGTGGTGGTGGCTCCTTCGGGTACCGCCTTGGCCACGAGCAAGGTCACCACTGCCAGCCGCGTGATTGCGATTAAAACTCCGAACACGGCATCCGTTGGTTCCAGCTGGGCCAGCTATATCACGACGGTGGAGCAAATTGAGGCTGACACTGGTTGCAAATTCTTTTCCTCCCTTCCCACATCTGTGGCCCGGTACTTAAGGAAAGTGAAGGACACGGGATCTGGACCGAATACTCCAACGGTCATTACTGCGGTCAGTCCCACATCAGGGGCAGTAGGGTCGACCGTAACTATTTCCGGTTACAATTTTGGATCATCTCCGGTGGTCAAATTCAACGGAGTTACCGCAACGGCGAGTGTGCAAAGCGGGGGAACTCAGATCACGGCCACGGTGCCGGTTTCCGCGACCACGGGAACGATATCCGTCAGCAGCACCAGCAATGGAAGCGACACAAGTGCCGAAACATTCTCCATTGGCAGTTCAGCCAGTCCGAGTCTGACTATCTCAAAAACCAGTCTGAGCGGATTTTCCACAACGGCAGGGACGGCCAGCTCCAGTCAAAGCTACACAGTGACAGGCACGAGTTTAACGGCGAACGTGGTGGTGACAGCCCCAGCGGGGTATGAGGTGAGTTTGGATAACGTTGCATTTGCCGGAACCCAGACATTGGTGACTGTGAATGGAAACCTTTCAGCGGTGGTCTATGTCCGGTTAAGTGCATCGGCCCAAGTCGGGTCGAGCACACTGACGATCACTGATGTAGGAGGCGGGGTGGCCAGTCAGAGTGTGACAGTGAGTGGGACAGTCCTTACACCTTGGCAGGGATGGACGCTTGCTTACGGTTTGACAGGATCCACTGCTCTGACCTCAGCCGATCCGGATGGGGATGGGTGGAGCAATGCGCAAGAGTACGCCTTTGGATTGGTGCCGAACGTTGCAGAAGGAACCTTGGTGAAGATTGAAAGTAGTGGGTCGGGACCGAAAATTACTTATCTGCAAAGGAGTGGAGTGACCTACACGGTAAAATTAGCTACCGATTTGGCGCTTGGGTTTACGGCAACGGTGACTCCCACGAAGAGTACTCCAGCACCGACGGGGTTGCCTTCGGGTTATGAACAGTATGAAGCGACTTTGACAGGTGGAGGCAGGGGATTTCTCAAGGTTGAAGCTGTAATCCCGTAGGATTACGGGCGCAGAATTAAACGCCGCGTTTGGGACAAAGAGCTTTGATTTCGCAGTTCGCGCAGTCCGGTTTTCGGGCGTTGCACCTTTTTCTTCCGTGAGAGATGAGAAGATGGGAAGCGAGAGTCCAATCTTTTTTTGGAATGAGTCGGACTAAGGCGGTTTCGACTTTGACCGGGTCGTGTTGTCGCGTGAGTCCCATCCTGCGGGAAAGGCGACCAACATGGGTGTCCACAACGATCCCTTCGGCTAGTTGAAAGGCATTCCCTAAAACTACATTCGCAGTTTTGCGACCAACTCCGGCCAGTTTGTGAAGAGCTTCCATCGTTCGCGGCACTTCACCCTGGTGATCGGCAACAAGGGAAGCGGCGCAGGAGCGGAGAGATCGTGCTTTCGCACGATAGAACCCGGTGGAGTGGATCATCTTTTCAAGTTCAGCTTGGGAAATCGAAGCGAGGGTGGCGGCGTTGGGGCAGCGAGCAAAAAGAGCAGGGGTGACCTGATTCACCCGCTCATCGGTGCACTGGGCTGAAAGAATCGTGGCGATGAGAAGTTCGAGAGGGGTGGAGAAGTGAAGCGCACAGTGGGCGTCGGGATAAGTGCGTTTGAGAATGTCAAAGATTCGAGTGGTCCTGCGAAGAAGGACCGGGGATGGGCTCACGGGGTAGGAGGAGTGGAGGCTGCAGGAAGGGACTGAAGGAGTTCGCTGGCTTCGGAAGCAACAGAAGAAGTTGGATATTTGGCCAGAAGGGAAGTGATAAGTTTCCGGGCCTCATCGTTTTTCTGCTGGGCGCGACGGATTTTGGCAGCGCGGAGGAGGCCTTGGCCCGAGAGTTCGGGAAGGTTGTCATAGTAGAGATCGATTTTCTGATAGTAAGAAACAGCGAGATCGAGCGGATCCAGTGGAGGCTTACCGACTCCTTGATCGAACTGAGGAGAGGAAAGTTTTTTGGAGGCGAGCGTTTCGAGGGTTTGGGCAAAGGCGAGCATCGATTTGGCCTTCATTTCATTGGAGGCGTTGGGGCTTTCGATGATCCCGATCCAAAGTTCAAAGGCGGCTGGATTCTTTTTGTCCCCGTCGTACTTGCCTGCTTCGGCCAGGGCTTGGGCGCGGAGGAAGTTGGCTTCTTGGACTTTATCGGACCAGGGATAGTCGCGTGTAAGTTCGGCAAAATATTTTTCCGCCTCGGATTTGCGGTTCGCTTTGAAATCGATCTGGCCGAGACCAAAAAGAGCGGCGGCTTGGGCATGCTGGCGGGGATCTTTCGTACCGACTTTGGCGGGGAACTCCTTGCGGATCCGTTCGAACACGGGACGGGCTTCTTCACCCTTCCCTGCGGCAAGGAGGGCTTGGGCAAAGCGTTGGAGATCTTTCCAGTCGAGAGAGGCCTTCGTGGCCAGCGACTGTTTGTAGGCTTCCTCATAGAGGCGGAGGGCGAGGGTGGTTTGGCCGGCTTCGAAGGGGACGCTGGCTTGAGCGAAGAGGATTTGGGCAACGAGTGTGGGTTGATCGCTCGCTTGGCCGGCGAGATCTCGAAAAGGTTGGAGACAATCCTCAACGGGAGCTTCCCCCGACTGGAAACGGAGAAGGGAAAGAGTCACAAGTTTCGAGAGAACGGGAGAGACGCGTGCGGAGGAGAGGCCGAGGATCGATTGGCGGAGGAAGTCGATGGAGCGTTGGATCGACTCCTTCCAGCGCTTTTTCCCGTCGTCGGGAAGGGAGGCGTAGTTGCCGGTGGCTTTGGCGGTGGTTAGTTCGAGGTCGGCCGATTTCTCAAGCGCGGAGTAGGCGAGATCGGAGATGGCGACGGGCGGGGGAGAGGCTTTTGGGTCGGGATAAAGTTCTCGGAACAGTTCGAAGGCGCGGCGATAGGCCTGAAGGGCTTGGCTTTCGTCCCGCTCCTCCGTGAAGACCGTTCCGCGGGCGATATAGGCGGAGATATTGCGGGGATCTTTCGGGTAAGCACGGAACTGCTCTTCCTGATTGGCGAGCATCAGGTCTTTTTTCTTTTCCTTGGCGTAGGTGCGCCAGATCCGTTCGTAGGCATCCAAACCAGCGGGGGATCCGGAAAGTTGGGTGGCGGTGGCTTTCCAGGCGGCGAGTGCCTCATCTGGTTTTTTATCCTCGAGGAGAGTGTCCCCTCGAGCGAGGAGGGCACTCCCGACATTGGCGGATTTCGGATAAGTGGACGCAAATGTGGCGAAGGCGACTGCCGCTTCGGGGAGTTTTTTCGAGGCACGGAGAGCGTAGGCAAGACGGAGGGAAGCGTCTTCCTGGATGGTGGGGGAGTGGGTAGGAGTGGTGAGCTGGGTCAACTGGGCCATGCCTTCGGTGATCTTCTTCTCTCCGATCAGGGCGCTGGCGTATGCCAACTGGGTTTGTTCCAAGCTTTCCTGTGAGATTTTGCGTTTGCCGGCTTTCACATCGGCTAGGAAGGATTCGTAATATTTGAGGGCTTCGGCGCCTTGACCAGATTTTTGGTAGGCGGTGGCAATGTATCGTGGAATTTCGTCGGCGTAGTGGGGATCGACTCCTTTTTCCTGGGCAGATTTCAGTCGTTGAATGGCGGTGGGGTACTGGGCGTCCTGCAACATGGCAAATCCGACGAGGTAATCGACGAGAGCAGCCACTCCTTTTTGGTCAGGGAACGTTTTCTGATATTTTTCGACGAGGCGATCGGCTTCCGAGGTTCGGCCTTGGAGGGCGTAGGTGAGGATGACTTGTTGTTCGGCGGAGGGGATGATGTCGGTGGGTCCGTAGCGTGCGATTTGTCGGAACACGATGCGGGCTTCGTCGTACCGGCGAGATTGGAGAAAAGCTTGGCCGAGTTGAAAGAGAGCCTGCCCGGACAGATCGGGCCGATTTTTGATATCCTCAATTTTCTGTTGGGCTTTTTGGACGCGGCGGAGTTTTTCTGGCGCAGGGGTCGCTTGGCCGGTGATTTGGGCTCGGAGAGGGGCGAGTTTTGCCTCGAGTTGAGAGACGAGTTCGTCGCGACCCGGGATAGTGCGGAGGCGGGCGATGGCCTCGGGAAAGCGACCGGCAGCGAGGTCGAGGTTGGCGAGTTGGAGATTGGCTTCAAGGGCGAGGGCGGGGTCGGAGCCGTTGGCGATGCGGGAGTAGATCTGGCCGGCGCGGGCGAGGGCAGCTTCGCCGTCCGCTTTTTTGAAATCGGCAAGGAGTTGGCGGGCACGCTCGGCTTCCGCATAGCCTTGGAGGTAGTCGATATCTTCGCTGAACTCTTTTTCCTGATCGGCTTTCCGCGCAGCGTCCAGAGCCTGGCTTGCCTCAGCAAAGGCACCCTGCTGGATCTGGAGTCGGGCTTGGAGGAGAAGGATTTCGCCGAGGGATTTGGACTCGGGGAACTCCTTCGGGAAGGCGGCGATCAGAGGGAGGGTTTCCGCAATCAGCTTTTTTCGTTCGGCTGATTTTTCCGGTGTGGCACCGGCCTGGGAGGCGAGGGATTGAAGGATGTAGTAGGAAGCTTCTTCTTTGACGTCTTTTTCTTTGGCGAGGGATTGGAGCTTTCGGTAGGACGCGACCGCCTCCGTCCACTTGCTCAGGTTGTATTGGGACCGGGCCAGGAGGAGGTAGGCACTGGGCAGGTTGGGGGAATTGGGGAAGCCTTGAATGTAGGCTCCGGCCAGTTTCGCAGCTTCCTCAAATCGTTTGTTGTCGTACGCCTCGACGATTTTTTTGGTGGCGTCGCCAGCCTCCTCGGCATGAAGGGAAAGAGTGGGGAGAAGGAGAAGAAGGGGGATGAGGAGCAGGCGGGACATTCTGATGGAAAGAATAGGGGGTGGGTGGGCAGGCGGGCGAGGAGAACGTGGGGGATTTTTCCCTTGCTCCTGGGGGGTGCCTTGGGGATGATTCTTCTATCGATGATTTGTACTTCGCTGATCCAATCCTTGCGGACTGTTTGACCGCTGGTTCCTAATGTTTTCCTACTTTTTCCTTTGAAGTCGCGGATGGTTCAGCGTCCGGTCGTAGGTATGGGCTCCTAATGCAAGAGTTACGGGCGAACCATCGGATCCGTGCCCGGGAAGTGTTCCTGGTGGACGCGGCGGGTCAAAAGAGGGGCGTCATGAATTTCAACGACGCGATGAATGCGGCTCGTGCGGCGGGGTTGGATCTGGTGGAGGTGAGTGGAGCCAGCAATCCCCCGGTTTGTAAGATCTTGGATTTTGGAAAGTACCGGTACGAGATGGATAAGCGGGAGAGGGAGTCGAAACGGCACAATCTGGCTGCCAAGGTGAAGGAGATGAAGTTTCACGTGAACATCGATCCGCACGATTACGCGACCAAATTGCGGCAGACGGAGAATTTTCTTTGGAAAGGGATGAAAGTGAAGGTGGTCATGGCCTTTCGGGGTCGGGAAATGCAGCACCAGGACCTGGGACAGGCATTGGTGGTGACGATTCGGGACGATTTGAAGCTGGTGGCGGTGGCGGATTCCAACCCGAAATTGATTGGCAGAAACATCACGATGATGTTAAATCCTCTTCCCGCTAAGAAGCGGGTGCGGCGCTGGACAACCGAGAAAGCCGAGGGGG
>Ga0209087_1002531_pt1 | contig 10245 bp, 10 predicted proteins | sample S_130805_EF_Meta_FD_187321 | JGI IMG/M metagenome (GOLD analysis project Ga0209087, IMG submission 187321) | Freshwater microbial communities from Lake Simoncouche, Canada to study carbon cycling - S_130805_EF_MetaG (SPAdes) (version 2) | ecosystem: Environmental > Aquatic > Freshwater > Lake ...
CCGAGACTGAGGCAACACGTTACGGCAATCAGGTACACGAAGCTATTGAGCATTACATCGCAGAGGGTAAACCAATCCCCGCTGAGTACTCACAGTTTCAACCTGTGGTGGACGCCATGCTGAAGAAGAATGGGCGCAAGCTAGCCGAGTATGAGATGGCGCTGACTGTCGACCTCAAGCCTACTGGTTGGAAAGACAAAGACGTATGGGTGCGCGGTATTGCTGACATCCTAGTCGTTGATGACGACAACCTTACGGCGTGGGTGGGTGACTGGAAAACTGGCAACAACAAGTACCCCGATAGAGATCAGCTTGTTCTCATGTCGCTCATGGTGTTTGCCCACTTTCCACACATCCGCAAGGTCAACTCAGCATTGCTGTTCATTGTGAAAAATGATATGGTCAAGATGTCGATGGCGCGAGATGACGTCGACAAGCACTGGTGGGACTATCGTGAGCGCACAGCGCGGCTTGAAGCTAGCTTTGCCAATGACATATGGAACCCAAACCAAACACCGCTATGCGGTTGGTGTCCAGTAAAGACTTGCGAGTTCAACAAAAAACACTAGGAGAAACAAATGGCTTTACATCTACCAAACGAATTCACGCAGACCCCATGCAGATGCCACATCTGCCACCAAGAAATTAGAGAAGACCAACACGCCATCGAGCACTCAGACCACGGCGTGCTATCCCAAAGCACTGACCCGCGAGTGGCAAATATTCACGACCACATTGAAGGCTATGTGTCGTTGTGGTTTCACCCAGAATGTGCGACGATTATGGCGTTGCGCCTAGCGCATGACGTGATGCGCATCAAGACGATTAAAGATCAGCCGATGCGCGTAGTAGACGGGCTCAAAGCCGTATCCAAAGTTAACCAAGCAAGATAGGAACTAACATGCCTTACGTAAACAAGCCCCGCCCATACGCAAAAGAGTACGAACAGTATGACGGCACACCGATGGTCAAGAAGAAACGTGCCGCACGAAACAAAGCACGAGCAATCATGGAGAAAGAAGGACTAGTACATAAAGGAGATGGAAAAGATGTCGATCACAAAAGAGCCCTATCAAAAGGTGGAAAGACAGTACGCTCGAATCTCCGCGTCAAAGACGCGAGCGCAAATCGCTCGTATGCAAGAAAAGCCGATCACTCTATTAAGTGATATACCTACCGCAAGACTTATCGATCTCTGGGTAGCGCGTTGGGGACATGACTGGGTTGATCTGGTAGAGGTAACAGAAGACCCTTTCTACAAAGACGCGTACAACCGAATGAGAAAAGAAGGTGAGCTTGAGGTTCACTTCCTAACAGATCGCTCTAAGTACGTGTGTCGTAATCCAAAATAAATCAAGGAGAAGCAAATGGGAAAAGTAAAGAATACGCTGACGCTTACCGCAACTGAGATTGCGCTTGCTAAAAAGCTAGGAGTAAGCGCGCAAGTATACGCACAGGCTAGAGGGCAACAACACGTCACTATGACTATGTTCAACCCTAACAACGACCCTGTGTACACAATACCTTTATCAGAACTAGTCAACCTATGGCGTGCGCGGTTTGGAGATATGTGGGTAGATGTGTCCGAGTTGGAAGAAGACTTTTGGTCTGACGCATCCGCACGCTTACACACAAATAAAATGATGGAAGAACTAAACCATCACACAGACACAACGCCATGGTCTAGGTTGAAGGAAGATGCGTAATGCAAATCGTTGACGACAAGGCGCTCGTACTGCGCACTCGCAACCCGCACAAGTACGCGATCATTCCAAAGCACAAAATTCTTTCCGAAGACAACGGCATCTTTGAGGTAGCTGTCTACTGGGGTCTTGATGAAGCAAGGGTGCTACGCAACCTCGGTGTGAAGGATGTGCCATCGCCTATCACTAGGCGCTATGACTGGCCGGGAAAGTTTATACCAATGGCTCACCAAATAGAGACAGCGGCTTTCCTCACACTACACCGCAGAGCGTTCTGCTTTAACGACCCCGGAACTGGCAAGACTTTGTCTGCGCTGTGGGCGGCTGACTTCCTGATGAAGCGTGGTGAAGTTCGTCGCATACTTATTCTCTGCCCCTTGTCCATCATGCACAGCGCATGGATGGGCGACATCAACCGAAGCGTGATACATAGAAGTGCCATTGTCGCGCACCATGCTCAAGCTAGTCGACGTATTGAAATGATTCAGCAAGACTACGAGATCGTGATTGCCAACTATGATGGCTTGAACTTGATTGCATCTGAGATCAATGCTGATGGTAGGTTTGACTTGGTGATTGTGGACGAAGCCAACGCATACAAGAACCCATCGACACGCAGATGGAAAACACTTGCATCAATCATCAAGCCTGAGACTTATCTGTGGATGATGACTGGCACGCCTGCATCGCAGTCGCCTGTGGATGCGTACGGCCTAGCTCGCTTTGTTAACCCGAGCGGTGTGCCTAAGTTCCAAACAGCATGGCGCGACAAAGTCATGAACAAGATCAGCATGTTCAAGTGGGCTCCGAAGCCCAACGCAAAAGAGCTTGTGTACGACGCGCTTCAACCTGCAATACGTTTCACCAAAGATCAGTGCCTTGACTTGCCGCCCGTCATCACAGTCACACGCGAAGTACCGATGACACCACAGCAGGCCAAGTACTACAAGCTACTCAAAGAGCAAATGCTTTTCCAAGCTGCCGGTGAAACAATCAGCGCAGTCAATGCAGGCGTTGCGGTAAACAAGCTACTGCAAATCAGTTGTGGTGCGGCGTACACAGACGAGAAGGAAGTTGTAGAGTTCGATGCCGCACCGCGCCTTGGGGTACTGGCGGAGGTATTAGAAGAGACAAGCCGCAAGGTCATCATCTTTGCTTTGTTCCGCTCTAGCATTGACACCATCGTCAAGTATCTTACTAAGCATGGCTATGCCGTTGACCAGATTCATGGCGACGTGTCAGCAACCAAGCGTGGTCACATCATCAACGACTTTCAGACTACCGACAACATCCGCGTTCTGGTGTTGCAACCACAAGCGACAGCCCACGGGATTACCCTAACTGCCGCTGACACAGTTGTGTTCTTTGGCCCACTCATGTCTGTTGAGATGTATACGCAGTGCATAGCACGAGCCGACCGCAAGGGTCAAGACTCGGACAAAGTTACTGTGGTACACATTGAGTCAAGCCCCATTGAAAAGAAATTATTCAAGGCAATGAATACAAAAGTTTCCGATCACGCCATGCTTGTTGGCATGTTCGACAGTGAAGTAAAAAATATTTAAGAAAGGAGTTGCAAATCAATTCAGTCGTGCTATGCTGTCAAACCATTGACAATAAAATAATTCAAGGAGAAGTAAATGTTAAACATAGATGATGAGGAGCCTGCTCCTCAGGAAGCACCGACAGACGTCACAGTCCCTATGGACAAGTTGGCGAAGGTGTACCGCAGGATGCAGTCACGCGTACAAGAGTTAACCGCTCAGTACGAGTCTGAGATTGAGGACATCAAGCGTCAGCAAGACGTTGTGAAGATCGCGCTCAAAGACCAAATGCTCAAGCTTGGCGTATCAAGTGTACGCACAGACCAAGGCACCGTAGTGCTGTCTACCAAGACACGCTACAACACACAAGACTGGGACTCTTTTAAAGAGTTCATCAAGGAACATGATGCGTTGGACTTGTTGGAGAAGCGTATCGCGCAGACCAACATGGCAACCTTCTTGTCCGAGAATCCCAGTCTAGTTCCCGCAGGGCTTAACTCTATGACAGAGTACGCCATTTCAGTTCGTAAACCAACTAAGTAATCAGGAGAATCATTATGAGCAATGTAGCTCTATTCAACCCATCCCAAGCCCCCGCGTTCGCAAAGAACCGCACATCGTTGTCACCCGTTGCCAGAGCCTTAGCCGGTGGTGCAGTTGGTAGCGGCACTAAGAGCATCTCCATCAAAGGCGGTGTGTTTCGTTTGAACGAAGGCGGCAAAGAGATTGCCGCTATCGAAGAGCGCTACCTCGACGTAGTCATTGTCAATGCCGCGCCTGATGTTTCACGCGTGTTCTATGCCAAGGCTTACGATGGTGAAGCCAGCGCTCCCGACTGCTGGTCACAAAGCGGCAAGGTGCCTAGCCCTGAGGCAAGCAACCCACAGCACAGCAAGTGCGATGGATGCCCACAGAACATTGCGGGTTCTGGTCAGAACAACAGCCGCGCTTGCCGCTTCCAACAACACATTGCTGTAGTGTTGGCTAACGATATGGAAGGCGCTGTGCTCAAGTTGACTGTGCCTGCCAAGTCTGTGTTCGGCAAAGAAGAAGGCGACAACCGCGCTCTGCAAGCCTACGCTCGTCACTTGGGCGCACAGAACATTGACCCATCTGAGGTCATCACGCGCATGAAGTTTGACACCAAGTCTGAAGCGCCCAAGCTGTTCTTCAAGCCTATGCGTTGGTTAACTGACGACGAGTTCCCAACCATTCAGCAACAGGGCAAGACAGACACCGCTATCAAGGCTGTGACAATGTCTTTCTCTAAGATGGACAGCGTTGCCGCCCCTGCGCCTTTGAAGCTTGAAGGTAAGCGCCCCGCCCCTGTGGTTGAGGAAGAGGAAGCACCCGCACCCAAGGCTAAGACCAAAGCCAAGCCCGCCCCTCTGCCCGCAGAGGACGATGAGGAACCCGTAGTCCGCAAGGAAGAGAAGAAGCCCAACGCTGTGCCAAAGGCGAAGGCTGACTTGTCTGCCATGGTGGACGACTGGGACGAAGCGGAATAAGGAGTAGATGATGAAACTTCTGACGCGTGACTCTACACCAAGAGAATTTCAAAAAGTTTACCGCAAGGGCGATGTTGTCTATGTTCCACATTTTCGTAGTAGCGATGTGTTTGTAGGCCCCGGATACCCCCGCTTCACAAAACAACGCTACAGCGAGTTTGAACTCGTTAGAGCAGGCGCTGTGCAAGAAAGCATGCCTTTGTGGACAAGAGGTAGGTACGGAACAGTGGACGACGCAAACCTTTAAATATCGGGGGGAAAGTTATTGGCAAGTACCCCCACTTACACCATGTCATATTCACCACAAGTAATTAGCGCAGTCAAGAAAGCGCCTAAGACGTTGGGCAACCAACTCGGGCGATGGGCTGTGCATCATGACTTCTCTGCCATCAAGATAGCCAAAGTGACGGGTGCCTCTCGGCAATCTGTTTACAACTGGTTCAATGGTGGAGAAGTTTTCGTAGCTTACCGGCCATCGGTCGAAGCAATCCTTAAAATTTTACAAGCGTCCAGTACGGGCGACGAAGCTTGGAGACGAACATGCAAAGCATTCAACCTAAAAACTTGAGTAATGAAGAGATACTGCGTCAGGTATACATGATGGGTAATGAGATGCTCCCAAAAGAATGGGTGGAAGTTCTGTGTGAGCGCTTTGCCCAGTCTCTTGACTGGTATCAAGACCGCTACGACGAAGGCTTTGCTGACGGCTCTGCCAACGGCTTAGATCACGGAACCAAGCGAGGATTTGAAGAAGGTTTTGCCGCAGGCGTAGATCACGCAAACGACCCCGAACTAAAGTAACCAAAGGACAGCCATGACATCCGCTGAGTTTTTAGCGGTGGTTTTGCCGTCCGAGGGTTTCGGCCTGTATTGCGCGGTAGAACTCACAAAAAAGAAAGAGCATGTATATGCGGCAAAGATTGAGGAACTCATCCCGACGATCGAGCAGTGGCACGCCAACAACTACGACGTCTTCTATGGCTTAGCTACCTTCGACAAGAAGCGCGGCGCTGAAGAAGCTCAGTATCTCAAGTCGTTTTTTGTGGACTTGGATGGGTACGCTACCAAGAAGGCGGCGGCAGATGCGTTAATCGAGTTCCTGACAAGGTCTGGGCTTGATGCGCTAGGTACGCCATGGGTGGTTGACTCAGGCGGGGGTTTGCATTGCTACTGGCCGTTGAAGGACGAGATTCCTGCAACTATATGGAAACCTGTTGCCGAGAACCTGAAGCGTCTGTGCAAACAGGAAGGCTTCAACATCGACATGACGGTGACTGCGGACACTGCGCGTATCTTGCGTGTGCCCGGAACTGCCAACAACAAGAAGAAGTACGCAACGCCACGCCCTGTCCGAATAGTCCAAGAAGGGGATATTTTTGACTTCTCGACTTTTTCACCACTTGTTTATGAGAAGTTGGAGGAGGTGCCGGTTGTTCACACTCCCGCGCCCAAGCTAGACCTACCCGGCCAACGCCCAACTGCGCAGACACGCGGTCAGGTTAAGCTGATACAGGATAGCTACACGTTGTTTGGCAACTTTGAAAGCCAGTGCGGTCAGGTTCAGGACTACATTGCCACAGCTACGGAAGATGGCAAGGAACCCATCTGGCGTGGAATCCTGTCTTGGGCAAAGGTCTGTGAGGATGGCGCAGACAAAGCGATCTGGCTGTCGGACATGCACCCATACCCGCACGATAGGATGCACCAGAAGCTTTCTGAAATCAAAGGGCCATACGCGTGCATGAAAATGGACAGCGAGAATCCCGGAATCTGCACAAAATGTAAGCACTGGGGCAAGATCACCAACCCCCTGATACTGGGGCGCGAGATCAAGGTGGACAACACCGCCAAAGAGATCATGCTGTCTGCGCCTGTTGAAGAAGACTTTGATGAAGCCGAGCTTGACTCTGAGGAATCCTACGAGCCAGAAGATACGGGTTTACCCCTAGCACCTAGCGTGGTACGTCCTGTGCCCCCTCGTGGCTACAGCTATGGCGAGCATGGCGGCGTGTACTGCACGCGTACAGAAGAGGACGAAGAAGGCAAGAAGTCCAAGAAGAATATTCAACTGGTTCCCTACGACTTGTTTGTGGTTGACCTTTTGAAGATGGAGAACGACCACTTGGTTCACATGGCCGCTGTGCGTCCCGAAGGCGTGCAGACGCTCAACTTCCCACAGAAATCTATTGTCAGCAAGGACGAGACACTCAAGTGGCTAGCCAGTCAGAACATCGTCAGCACCTTTGCGGGTCACGACAAGACGCTGTTTGAATATGTGCGTTCGTGTGTGGGCGAGGCTTCTCAGAACCGCAAGCCAGTCGAGGTGCCGTTCCAATGTGGATGGCAAGCAGATCAGTCGTTTGTTTACAACAACCGCGTGTTCAGTAAAGATGGGCGCGAGACTCGGATACCCATGCCCGGGCTTGAGAACATCAACCGCAACACCAACGGCAAGGGTGAACTTGATACGTGGCGGCATCTGTGGAGGACGATCTTTGTAGAGAAAGAAGGCATGGAGACTGCTTTGGCTGTGGCTCTGGATTCCTTTGGATCACCGCTTATGCGCTTCACAGAGTACGAGGGTTTTGTCTGGCACATTGGCTCTCAGTGGTCGGGTACAGGTAAGTCTTTAGTTCTAAGTGCCAAGGCTGGTGTGTGGGGTCACCCCCTGCGCTACCGCACAGGCAAGAGTACTTCTCCTGTTGCAATGCAACAAAGGGCGGGTCTGCTTAACAGCATGCCGCTTTTGATTGATGAGATCACCAACACCCAACGCAAGGACATGGAGTGGGCACCCGCCTTTATCTTTGACTACGCAGAGGGTCAGGGCAAGGAGCGTATGGAGTCCGGCTCCAACAAGGAACGTATCAATAATAGTACGTGGACAGCTACTTGCACGATGACGTCCAACACGAAGCTGACCGACTACATGGCGGGGGCGAGAGCCCACAGTTCCAACGGCGAGCTTCTGCGTATGCTTGAGTGGACGCCTCATGTAAAGCTAAAGTTCACAGCCGAGGAGCGCAAGACCTTGCTTGAGATCAAACGCAACTACGGCGTGGCAGGAGAAGCTTGGGTACGATGGCTCTCAGTCAATCAGAAGGTTGCGGAAGAGATTGTGCGCAAAGTTCACATCCATTTAAAGAAGGTTTTTAACTTCAACGACGATGAGCGTTACTGGCACGCGGGCTGTACTACAACTGTAGCGGCGGCTATTCTGCTCCGTAAGGAGTACTCGGGCATCCTAGACGTGGAGATCAACAAGGTCATCAACGCTCTGAAAGGACTTGTGGAGAGAGCTCGTGGTGTTATCAAGACTAGCGTGCGCTCTGCCGAGGATGTGCTCAACGCCTACATCGGCGACAACTACGGAAGCTTTATTGTTCTGAAGAAAGTTGAGGGCAGAATCCTAGCAGCGTGGGGCGATAACGGCGACATTGTTGACCGCTCGACCACCAAAAGCAAGGTGCTCGGCAGAGTGGAGCATGGGCTTATGTCACCGGGTTACAGAGAGTTCTACATTGAGGAACAGCTACTCAAGAAGCATTGCGTGAGCATGAGCTTTGGCTACGATGAGTTCAAGGCGCAGATGGAGGAGTTGTTTACCTGCAAGTACGTCAAGAAAGATATGCTGTCCCGTACCAACGGCCCTGCCATGCGTGTCAATACCATGCACATAACTTTTAGGGACGAAGTCTTTGATGGTAATAATATATCCGTGGGCGAAGCTAAGGCCGGGTGAGGGCTTCTTTGTCCCCGGACTAGATGTGGAGAAAGTGAGGGAGTTGGGCTTACGTGCCGCTCTCCCTCACCGCATCCAAGCGCGGGCTATCGTGGGTATTAAGAACCACCAACTAGGCGTATGGTTTTATCGGAAATTTCCCGCGTCGTATTTGCAATCGCAATCTTCATCTTCCTTATTTGGTCAAGCTGTTCACGCTTGGCTTCAGGCGTCATCTTGGATGCCGCGATTGCCCGCTCTGCCTGTGTCAACATATTCATGTTTGCCTTGAACGTGTTGGCAAGCTCTGCCTGCATGTAGTCGGAGCCGCGCTTGGTTATCAAGGCTTCGGCTTCCTGCACCTTACCTTCTTCCACCAACTTATTAACCGTGTTCTTAACTTGCAGAACGTCATTCATGCGTTCGTACACGGAGTTAATGATGCCGCCTGCGTCATTGGGTTGGAACGCCCCGCCAAGTATCGGGTACTCAGACAACCGCCTAACCGCCCTCTCAGGAGTCTCTTTAACTGGTACGCCAAGGCTGATAGCCTGCAAGAAAGCCAGACCCATCGTTCCTGTGTAGCCACTGACAAGCGCCTCAATCTTAATTGGCGACACGCCCAAGGTACTACCGACCAGCTTGGCGGCATCGGTTGTGTTGACGCGGTACTGCTCTTCCGGCAACAACTGCTTCTCGCGTGCTGACAGAATGTCGCGGCCTGTGTAGAACGACTTGCCCAGACCTACCTCAATTAAAGGCTTGACCGCTTGTGGGATGCCGTACGACGAACCGCCGGGGATTGTCTGCAACAGGATTTGCTTGAACGCCTTGACTGCTTCCTCTCCGCCATGCTCTGTGGTCATGCTGTTGTACAGCGCCTCAGGGATAGCCTTGAAGATGTAGCCAATCTCAAACGGCAGGGGCACTTTGATAGGCTCGTCAACACCGGGCAGACGCACAAACCAGTTGCCGTACTTCTGGTCAGGAGTGGCGTTCTTGTAGGCTTCGTCGTCCTCCATCATCACGGCGTAGGCAAACGTAGCCGCCGCCATCATGCCGCCTCGCTGCAACATTTTTTCACGGATGCGCAGTTGGTCGTTGAAAGGCATCTTGCCAGACATTGCCTTGTACATTACGTTCAGACCTTGGATCTGTGCGTTGAAGAAAGGAATCAAAGCATTGGCTATGTGGATGCTTGGGGAAGCGCCGCGCTTGTTAAAGTTCATGGACTCCAGAGACATCAGCGTAGCCTCCATCTCAGACAAGCCCTGCTCAATGTAGCTGTTGTACTGGGCACGACGAGTGAGCGCGTCAGCTTCCATACCCATGGCTTCGAATCTTCCCAACGCTTTCATCCAACCGGGCTGACCGTCCGAGATCTCGCGCAGAATCATCGACAAGTCTTCGCTTGTGCCACGGAAGTACTGACCGCCTACAATACCGCGCTTCTCCAACTTCTCTTTAGCCGTGCCGTTGATCTCACGTAAAGCCCCAATGATAGGGGTGAAGTCCGCGCCAGAGATAATAGGAGCCGCCAACGAGTCACGGAACAACTGCTTGGCCATGTACAGTGGGCTGAGCGTCACAGCCTTACGCAAAACTTGCGCAGGCATAGCCATGACACGGAACAGGAATGGCATCTGCGTGGGGATACCCTCCATGCCCTTGACCAACAGATCGGCAGGCACGCCTGTCTCAAACTCCTTGTTGCCAATCATTACCTTCTCTGTAGCGATGATCGCGTAACGGTCATCCCCTTCTACCTT
>Ga0209087_1002536_pt1 | contig 10236 bp, 10 predicted proteins | sample S_130805_EF_Meta_FD_187321 | JGI IMG/M metagenome (GOLD analysis project Ga0209087, IMG submission 187321) | Freshwater microbial communities from Lake Simoncouche, Canada to study carbon cycling - S_130805_EF_MetaG (SPAdes) (version 2) | ecosystem: Environmental > Aquatic > Freshwater > Lake ...
TCATTAGCGGTGTATCTTTACAAGTACCTGGCTCTGACTCATCAGCATTAACAACAAAATAATGTTCTTTATTATCTCCTTGTGGAATAAAGCCCCACTTACTTCCAGTTGGAAATCCTGCGCCACCCCGGCCGCGTAATCCTGAATCTTTTACTAATTGAATTACTTCATCAGGTGCCATGGCAAGTGCTTTAGCAATAGCGTTGTAACCACCATTTCGCTTGTAACCTGCGATGGTAAATGAATCTGCTTCATCCCAGTGAGCAGAAAGAACTGGAGTTAATTTACTCATGCTCCACCTTTTGCTTTCTTTAGTCCAAGCAAAGTTGGCTCACCAGCTTGTACACCCTCACTTGCAAGACCATCTGAAATACCGGCAAGAACTGCAGAGTTTTGTTTCCAAGTTCTAAGTGTTTTAGGTCCACGAGTTGGTGCAGGTGGATTTCCATTTCTGGCACCATCTACTAAATCTTTAACAGATTGCACCGTTTGATTATCGTAAAACTCCCAATTAACCATTACAACTGGGGCGTAATCACATGCAGCATTGCACTCAATATGTTCTACTGAAACTTTGCCGTCACTTGTTACACCATCATTTTCAATTCCCAGATGCTCTTTAACTGCATCAAAAATCACATCTCCGCCCATAACTGCGCACAAGGTATTTGTGCAGATTCCAACATGGTATTCACCTACTGGCCTTGATTTATATTGGGTATAAAAGGTTGAAACTGCTGTGACCTCTGCAGTTGCTAGCTCTAATTTTTCACCAATTAATTCAATGCTTTCATTAGTTACATATCCATCAATAGATTGCGCATAATGAAGCAGTGGCATGATTGCTGAACGCTTGCGTGGATACCTGGCAATAATTGAATCCATAATTGAAATTTGCTCAGATGTAAATGCCATTAGCGATCAACCCCACCCATAACTGGATCAATTGATGCAACAGCTGCGATTACATCGGCAATCTGTCCACCTTCACACATTGCAGCAGTTGATTGAAGATTATTAAAAGATGGATCACGAAAGTGAACTCGATAAGGACGAGTTCCGCCATCTGAAACTAAGTGAACTCCTAGTTCACCGCGTGGTGATTCAATTGATGTATATACCTGACCGGCTGGCACTCTAAATCCTTCAGTAACTAATTTAAAGTGATGAATCAAAGCCTCCATTGATTCACCCATAATCTCTCTAATGTGATTTAAAGAGTTACCCATTCCATCGGCACCAATAGATAATTGAGATGGCCAAGCAATTTTCTTATCAGCAACCATAACTGGTTGGCCCTCTAATTTTTCAAGTTTAGTAACACACTGCTCAATAATTCTTAGTGACTGTTCTAACTCTTGCATTCTAATTAAAAATCTTCCATAAACATCGCAAGTGTCAGTTGTTGGAATATCAAATTGATAATCCTCATAACCACAATATGGTTGAGCTTTTCTTAAATCCCAAGCTAATCCAGTTGATCTAAGTACTGGACCGGTAATTCCTAAAGTTGTGCAGCCAGCTAAATCTAAATAGCCAATTCCTTGCGTGCGCTTGATCCAGATTGAGTTACCAATTAATAATTTTTCATTATCTTTAAAATTATGTCGCAACTCTTTTACTGTTTCGCGAATCTTCGCTAGTGCTCCCTGTGGTAGATCTTGAGCAACTCCACCTGGTCTTACATAGGCCATATTCATTCGAAGACCTGAGATCATTTCAAATACATCTAATACCTTCTCGCGCTCTCTAAATGCGAAAATCATTGGTGATAATGCGCCAAGCTCAAGGGCTCCGGTTCCTAATGCAACCATGTGAGAGGAGATTCGATTGAACTCCATCATCATTACTCTGATAACAGTTGCTCGCTCAGTTACATCATTTGTAATTCCAAGTAACTTTTCAACACCTAAGCAATATGCAGTTTCATTAAATATTGGAGATAGGTAATCCATTCTTGTTACAAAAGTTACGCCCTGGGTCCAATTTCTAAATTCAGTATTTTTTTCAATTCCAGTATGAAGATAACCAATTCCACATCTAGTTTCAGTAACTGTCTCGCCCTCTAGTTCCAAAATTAAACGCAGAACACCATGTGTTGATGGATGTTGTGGCCCCATATTTAAAACCACACGCTCTTCTTTAGTTGCACCAATTTCAGTGACTAATGAATCCCAATCACCACCTGTTACGGAGTAAACCCGTCCTTCAGTGGTTTCTTGTGAGGATGCGTACGGATCGGTAAATGTTGTCATTTGTAGCTCCGGCGTTGTGAAGGCGCTGGAATTGTTGCACCTTTGTATTCAATCTCAATTCCACCAAGTGGATAATCTTTTCGTTGTGGATGTCCTGGCCAATCATCTGGCATCAAGATTCGAGTAAGACCTGGGTGATTATCAAAAATAATTCCAAACATGTCGTATGTTTCGCGCTCATGCCAGTTAGTTCCAGCCCACACCTCAACTAGTGAAGGCACACGTGAATCTTTATCTGAAACACAAACTTCTAATCTAATTCTTTGATTTCTTGTAATTGAAAGTAATGAATAAACCGCGTGTAACTCTCGGCCACTTTCATCTGGATAATGTGCACCACTTACTCCAATACACATCTCAAATTTAAGTTGATCACGCAAAATTTTCGCAACATCAAACAAACGATCTCGTTTAATAAATAACGTTAATTCACCACGATCTACAACAACTTTTTCAATTGCATCACTAAATAGTGGATAGGCTCTTTCTAAATCATCTGCAACCTGATCGAAATAGCTACCAAATGGGCGCTCAGTCGAGCCGATAACTGTTGTTGTATTTACTAGGCCACCAAAGCCGGAAGTATCACCACTTCCACTAGCCCCGAACATTCCATTCTTACTCATGTGAGTAATCCCTTTAATTGATGAGTTGGTTTAGCAGCAAGGGCGGCAGCTTCAACCTCTTTAATTATTCTCTCTCGATTTGGACCTAATTTTTCATTACCAATTTGTTCATGCAGTTTTAGAATTGCATCCATTAACATTTCTGGACGCGGTGGGCAGCCTGGCAAATAAATATCTACTGGAATAATGTGATCAACGCCCTGCACAATTGCATAATTATTAAACATTCCACCTGATGATGCGCATGCGCCCATTGCAATTGTCCACTTAGGGGCAGCCATTTGATCATAAATCTGACGAACTACTGGCGCCATTTTGTTACTGACCCGGCCAGCGACAATCATTAAATCTGCTTGGCGAGGAGAAGCACGAAATACTTCCATTCCAAATCTTGCTAAGTCATACCGCCCAGCACCTGCTGCCATCATTTCAATCGCACAACATGCCAAACCAAATGTTGCCGGCCATAATGAGTTCTTGCGCATGTAGCCAGCAAGCTTTTCAACTGTTGTCAATAAAAATCCACTTGGTAACTTTTCTTCTAGGCCCACGACTAATCCCATTCCAATCCGCCGCGTCGCCAAACATATGCATAGGCAACAAAAACTGTTCCAATAAATAGAGCCATCTCAACTAAACCAAATAACCCAAGCTGATCAAATGAGACCGCCCATGGATATAAAAAGACAATTTCAATATCAAAGACAATAAATAACATTGCTGTTAAAAAATATTTAACTGGAAATCTTCCGCCACCTGCTGCTTGCGGTGATGGTTCAATTCCGCACTCATACGCATCTGACTTAGCTCGGTTATATCTTTTTGGTCCGGTCAGTGCTGCTGCCACAATTGAAAAGGCGGCAAATCCAAAGCCGATAGCCCCAATCGCCAGGATCGGTACATATGGATTTATTGAAGGATTCATACCGTCAAATCTTATTGTTTACCGAAGGCCGCATCAGCCACTTAACCCTTGTAACCAATGTGAACTGCGACAATTCCGAAGGTTAAATCCTGCCAGGCCACTGATTTGAAGCCGCTGTCTCGCATTATGGAAGCCAGTTCGGCCTGATCTGGCCAGGCCCTAATTGATTCAGCTAGGTAGATATAAGCGTCTGGGTTTTTGCTTATTTTTTTAACAATAACTGGTAATGCTCTCATTAAGTAATTTAAATATATTTTTTTAAAGATTGGATTAACTGGATGTGAAAACTCAGCAACCACAATTCTGCCACCATCTTTAGTTACCCGTAGTGCTTCTTTAAGTGCTTTATCAGTATTTGAAGTATTACGAAGACCAAATGAAATCGTAGTTACATCAAAGAAATTATCTTCAAACGGAAGTTTTAAAGCATCACCTTGTACAAACTTAATATTTTTATTTTGTTTACGGCCTTGCTCAATCATTCCTTGGGAAAAATCTAAAGCTGTTACCTCTGCACCTTTATCAACTAGTGGGCGAGAAGAGGAACCAGTACCAGCTGCAATGTCTAAAATTTTCATTCCAGGTTTTGGCGCAATAATTGAGGTTACAACTCTTCGCCATGCCTTGGTTCGACCCAAACTAAGCAGGTCATTTAGAAAGTCATATCTATGTGCGACGTCGTCAAACATCTTTGAGACATCATCTGGATCTTTGTTTAGATTAGCGCGGACCACAGCACTATTCTCTAAGGAGTAGGCTTTACTTACAAATCCGTCAACTAGACAGGCGCAAATCTAAAATGTCCGTTTTAATTACTACTGAGATTTTGGGTAATCACCCAATACTTACCTCAGCAGATACAAATTTAGATTTAGTTTCTGCATGGGTAAGAAGTGGTGATGGTTTGGTTGGATTTGGGGAATATAAAAGATTTGAAGTAAAAGGTGAGGATAGATTTTTAAAAGCTAAGAACTGGTGGAGTGAGCAACTATCTGAATTTTCAATCAAAAATAATGTACATGGCAGTGGTACTGGCCCAATACTTTTTTCATCCTTTTCTTTTGATTCAAATGAAACATCTGTACTCATAATCCCAGAGGTTGTCTTAGGACATAAAAATGGAAAATCATGGATAACTTGGATCGGAAATAAAAGTCAACCAGATATAACCCAAATATCTAACTCAGCTATTAGTAGCGAAATTACATGGCAAAACGGATCTATAAGTGATGATAAATGGCGTGAGCAAGTAACTACTGCAATTGCCGCGATTAAAGGTAATAAGCTTGAGAAAGTTGTGCTTGCCCGAGATTTAAATGCGACATCAAATACAAGTATTGATATTCGAAATTTATTGCAACGACTTGAGATTGAGTACCCATCAACATGGCTATTTTTTGTCGATGGATTAGTTGGGGCAACACCAGAATTATTAGTTCGCCTTAGCAAATCACTTGTTACGTCAAGAGTTCTAGCTGGAACTATTAGAAAAAGTGGAAATGAAGACCGTGATTTAGCGCTTGCTGCTTCTTTAGCTAAATCTTCAAAGGATTTAGAAGAGCATGAGTATGCAGTTAAGTCAGTTGCAGATGCCCTTGCACCATTTTGTTCCTCTACAAATGTTCCAGAATCTCCATTTGTTTTACACCTTTCAAATGTTATGCACCTTGCTACTGATGTAACTGGAGTATTAAATGACAGCGCAAAGCAAGCAGACATTTTTACGCTAGTTGAAAAATTACATCCTTCTGCAGCAGTTTGTGGAACTCCAACTGATGTGGCTAAAAATCTTATTGCATCTCTTGAAGAGATGAATCGGGGTCGATACTCGGGACCAGTCGGTTGGATTGATGCTCATGGTGACGGTGAAATTGCAATTGCGCTTCGCTGTGGTCAGCTATCACCTGATCACAAATCAATAAGAATTTTTGCTGGTTGTGGAATTGTTGCTGGCTCTGATCCAGCTAATGAATACGCAGAGAGTCAGGCTAAATTAATGCCAATGCGTACCGCACTAGAAACTCTTTGAGTAATACTTTTTAACTGCTCAGCATTACTTTCGCGGCTTGGCACATTTACAACTACAACCTCAAATCCTTTTATTGCTTTACTTACGGCCGATTGCAATTCAGTTAAACTCGTAATATTTACAACCGAAACTCCGAATCCAGCGATTACTTTGAGTAAATCTAAATTATGAGGAGTTCCAAAAAGTTGCTCAAAATTACCAGTATTAGCTTGAGGTAAAGTTGAAAATATTCCCCCACCATTATTATCAATTACGAAAATACGAAGATTTCCTTTAGTAGCATTTGTAAGAGCTGAGATATCGTGAAGAAATGTTAGATCTCCTAAGATTGCAGTTGTGCTCTCAAATTCATTAGTTATTCCAAAAACAGTTGAAATATTTCCATCTATTCCAGCCAAACCCCGATTCGCAAATACTGAAACGCCACTGCGAGGATAGGCAAAAGCTTCGATGTCACGCACGGGCCTAGATGATCCAACAAATAAAGCACTCTCATCTGGCAGAAGCTCACAAATTGTTGTTATTGCTAGTTGTTCAGACCAAACTAAATTTTCTAACTGACTAGACGCTGCTCCGGAAGCTTCATGCCAAATACTTTGATCTGATTCAACACTTATTACTTCATTTGGTAATGCTTTAAGAATTAGATCCGCTTCTCGCTTAATATCTATATCAGTAGTCCTTGGATCAATCACAATTACTTTTTTAGCAAGATTGATAAATGAATTAGTGCTTCGAGATAAAGTTGTTCGACCAATAACAATTACATTATCTGGCGCCAGCTTTGCAGCTATTTGAGGATCAGATAAAAATATGGATGCATGGGCAATTGCTTGTGGAAAAGAGATTGGATCTTCACAAATTACTGGCCAATTTAATTTGCTGGCAAAAGTATTTACTTCCGCTACTGCATAACCAGCTCGGTCATGTCCAATAATTAATACCCCACTACCAACTTCTAATTTTCCACTGATTATGTTCTCGTAATTAGGTGATAATATTTTTAAACCAGCAAGCCAATCTGTTTTTTCACTTTCAACTAATGGCTCTTCAAATTGAACATTTAAATGCACCACATTTCCAGTTAAAAGTTTTTTTATCTCTATCTCTGCTGCAAAATCATGAGTTTTAATTACTGGGTAAATGTTTACTTGATCAGTTGTTTGATTTGCACCAGTTTTCCGAAGTCGGGCTGGCCGATCAGCAGTAATCAATATTAATTTGTTACTGCTGTGAAAAGCTTCTAGAGCGGCTGGGTGAAAATTTGCAGCTGCAGTACCGCTTGTACAAATCACAGCTACATAATTATTACTTGCTTTAGAAATTCCAAGTGCAAAATACGCAGCGCCGCGTTCATCAATTTTTATATGCAAATCAATAATCTGTTTGCTTGCTGCCTCCCCTAAAGCAATTGCAAGTGGTGCATTTCGTGATCCGGGTGAAATAACAAAATCACTTACTCCTACTTCTATTAACTGCCTAAGTAATGAATGTGCTAATTTTGTTGAATTACTCAAAATGAGCCTCCTTCATAAACTGCATTGGCTCTATCTTGCCACCATTTCTGTCGGCCAGATTCTGCTTTAAATTCTTCAATTCGATCTGGAGTTACTTTATGGTTCTTTATAATTCCATTAATCGGTAGTAGCGGATTACTTGTTACATCACCCTCTAATAAAGAAACGGTACCAAGTCCGCAGGCACCATAAAGATTAGGTACGGCCGCAGCTAGCGATAATCCATGTGAAATGCCAACGCTACTGTCTAACGCACTTGAGATAACCACTGGTAGATCTATTTTTTCAATTACTTCTAATGCTTCGCTAATTCCACCAGTTGGTGCCCACTTGATTATTGCAATATCTGCAACCTCTTTAATACGAGTTAAATCACCTACCAAATATTTTCTTATTGATTCATCAACAGCAATTTTAATTCCAGTGTTGTTGCGTAGGCTATTTAGATCTGCAAAATCAGTACAGGGTTGCTCAATGTATTCAATTAAGCTTCCAAATGCCGTTTCATAACTTTGCATATTTGCTATTGCCTCTTCTAACGCCCAACCACCGTTAACATCTAATCGAAACTTAGCTTTCGGAACTTCCTTTAAGCACTCAATTAAGAGAGCCTGATCAGTCTCAAAATCATTAATTTTTATTTTGATTGTGTTACACCCATTAAATCCGGTAAGTAATTCTTTTACTTCGCTAACCTTTACATTAGGCAAAGTAGCGTTAATTTGCACTTCATCTCTAATTGGCTTCGGTGGTTCTTTTGTTGCACCTTCAATCGCAGCTTTTAGCCATGTAGTAGATTCTTTATTGCTGTATTCAATAAATGGAGAAAACTCACTCCAGCCAGCTGGTCCTTCAAATAAAGCAATTTCTCTATATTTAATTCCTCGAAAGTTTGCTTTTACAGGAATTGAAACTACTTGTAACTTGAACGGAAACATTACTTAAGGTCGTTTAGGAAATTTATTAAAGTCTGGCTCACGTTTTTCTTGATATGCGTTGCGTCCTTCTTGGCCTTCCTCTGTTAAATAGAACAACATGGTGGCATCTCCAGCTAATTGTTGAACACCAGCTAAACCATCATCTGCTGCGTTAAGGCTTGCTTTTAATAATCGAAGTGCCATCGGTGAATGACGTAGCATCTCCCTTGCCCATGAAACTGTTTCGGCCTCTAACTCTTTAACTGACACAACTGCGTTAACTAATCCCATATCAAGTGCTTCTTGAGCATCATATTGACGACATAGGAACCAAATTTCACGAGCTTTCTTTTGTCCAACATGAGCTGCTAACAAACCAGCACCATATCCGCCATCGAATGAGCCAACCATTGGTCCGGTCTGGCCAAACTTTGCATTCTCTGCTGCAATTGTTAAATCACAAACAACATGCAAAACATGTCCGCCGCCGATTGCCCAGCCAGCGACCATAGCAACAACTGGTTTTGGTGTGCGGCGAATTTGTACTTGTAAATCTAGAACATTTAATCGACCAATTCCTTTTTTACTTAGTGCGTCATCCCCGAGATAACCATCATCTCCACGCACATTTATATCGCCGCCTGAGCAAAATGCTTCATCGCCAGCACCGGTAAAAATAATAACGCCAACTTGATCGTTATCTCGAGCTAAATTAAATGCATCAGATAATTCAAAAAGTGTTTGTGGCCGAAATGCATTTCTGACTTCCGGACGGTTAATTGTTATTTTTGCCATGCCATCTGCAACTTGGTATGTAATGTCAGTAAATTTTTCCCCACCTGATCCCGTTTGCCACTTAGGAATAGTGCGATCTCCTGGCTGGCGTTTGATTGGCTTACTCAAGGCGGGCTCCAAAGGTTAAAAGGGAATTAGATAAGAGATAGCCTAGGGGGATTATGGGAGAAAAAGAACTTCGCGCATTAACTCCTATTCAGCCTGAGTGGTCAATCCCACAGCTGCAAGAAAATTTAGCCAAGGCGCTAGAAGGCTCCGGGCCTGCGCTATCAACCAAACAAATTGATGTCAAAGAGGTAGATAAAAATATTGCGCTAGTGGTTAACACTTCTGGCTCAACTGCAGAATCAAAATTAGTGGCTATCTCAGATGCCGCATTAATTGCTTCTACAAATGCAAGTCATAAGTATTTAGGTGCAGTACCAGGTGATAGTTGGTCTTTGCTGCTGCCTACAACTCATATTGCGGGTTTAAATGTATTAATTAGAGCAACTGCACTTGGCTCTAGAGTAATAGACAACCGAAATACCACAAATTATGTTGACTCAGATTTCATTTCAATAGTTCCAACTCAACTTTATAAAGCGCTCACTAGTGACGCTAAATTACTTGAACATTTAACTGCAGCTGAGGCAGTTTTAGTTGGTGGGGGTCCAGTAAGTGATAAATTAAAAAAAGAAGCTGCAAATAAACATGTAAAAATTGTTACTACCTACGGGATGACTGAAATGAGTGGAGGCTGTGTTTACAATCAAAAGCCACTAGATGGCGTTGAGGTAAAACTAACTAGTGAAGGATTAATTAAACTAACTGGACCAATGATTGCAAGTGGATACCTATCTGAGAAAGGTGAGCTAACTTCAGTTGGTACTGATGGTTGGTTTGAGAGCACTGATATTGGAGAAGTATCTGCTGGTTTCCTTAAAGTTAACGGTAGATCTGATGAGGTGATAATTTCTGGTGGTGAAAATATTTCACTGATACTTGTAGAAGAAAAAATTAGAGAGTTAATACCAAACCAAGAGATTATTGCCTTTGCACTCCCCGATGAAATTTGGGGTGAAAAACTGTGCCTTGGTAGTACTTCAAATCTTTCAATTGAAGAAATAAAGAAAAGTATTGGCTCACTTTTATCACCAAAAGAGGTATTCTTATTTGAACAAATTCCGACA
>Ga0209087_1002537_pt1 | contig 10235 bp, 8 predicted proteins | sample S_130805_EF_Meta_FD_187321 | JGI IMG/M metagenome (GOLD analysis project Ga0209087, IMG submission 187321) | Freshwater microbial communities from Lake Simoncouche, Canada to study carbon cycling - S_130805_EF_MetaG (SPAdes) (version 2) | ecosystem: Environmental > Aquatic > Freshwater > Lake ...
GGACTGGATGCTGCGCAATGGCCTGCTAGCCGACCGCTTCGCCTTCCAGAGCACGATCCGCGAGCGCACCGTCCGCCACCTGGCCCGCACCCACGCGGTGGATGCCGTGCGGGCCGACCGGGTGGCGGCCCATGCCCTGGCCCTCTACGACCGGACCCGGGGCCTGCTCCACGACGACCGAGGCGATGGCCGCCAGCTGCTTTGGGCCGCGGCCCAGCTGCACACCTGCGGCAAGCAGATCAACATCGCCGCGTACCACAAGCACACCTGGTACCTGATCCGCCATGGCGAACTGCTCGGTTACAGCGAAGCGGAGCACCTGATGGTGGCCGCCATCGCCCGATACCACCGCCGCGGCCTGCCTAAGAAGCGCCACGAGTCGTGGCAGGTGATCGAGGGCCGGGAGAATCGCCAGACGGTGTCCTCGATGGCCCTGCTGCTGCGGCTCGCGGCTGCCCTCGACCGGCGTCCGGCGGCAGTGGTCGCCGGCCTGGAGGTGGAGGCGGAGGGAACCCGGAGTGCGGCTACCACCGGGCTGGCGGTGCGGCTGATTCCGGCGGTAGAGGCCGGGGAGACACCCGCTGACCTGAGCCTGGAGCGCTGGAGCCTGCGCTCCTGCGCCCCGGCGGTGCTGGAGGCTTCGGGCCTGCGTCTCAGGGTGCCGGAGTCGTAGGCGGGGCCGGCGCTGCACCGGCTGCCGTGGCGTTCCCCGGGGCTGCCGCAAAGGACCGCCAAATCACCTGGTCGATGGGCCCCAGGACCCGAGGTTCCTGGCCGGCCAGCTCGGCCCGAACCACATCGGGCCGCCCGGCCATAACCCGAAGCCCCTGGCCGAGCGGAAAGCTCTTCTCACCCTCCAGGGTGCCCTTGAACAGGGTGGCACCTTGGCTGTCACGCACCTCCAGCCAGCTGGGTTCCTTGCTGCGCAGCACCAGGCGGGCGGGGCCGGCCGGCACCGGAGCCCTGGCGTCGGGGGGGGAGGTCCTGTCGCCGGGGATCGCACCGGAGTTGGCCCGTGGGGCGCTGCTGGCCGGCCCGCTGCCGGAGGGGGCCGAAACACCTCGCTGCCAGTGGACTCCCAGCCCCACAGCAGCGGTGGCGATCACCAGGAAGGACCCGGCGAGTAGCGGCCATACCCCTCGGATTCCAGCCGTTGAAGGGGCCCCGGTGTTGTGGGAAGGAGCCTCTCGCTGCGCCCTGTTGGGGGGCTTGGGGCGGGGCGGGGCCGGGTTGGCCGCAGCGGTCCGGGCCGGAGCGGAGGCCCGCAGGGCTGCGACGGCCTCCTCCGCATCCACATCCAGGCTGGCCGCCACCCGCCGCACCTGGGCGATCACGAACACCAGCTCCGGCAAGCGGCTGGTGTCGGCGTTTTCGAGCGCCTGCAGCTGCTCGTGGCCGATGCAGAGGCGCCGGGCAAGATCATGCAGATCCAGTCCACGGGCCTGTCTGGCCGCGGTGATGCTTTGCCCCAGAGCCACCAGCTCGGGGATGGGGACAGGGGCATGTCGGGCGGAGGTGGGATCCGCGTCGGTCGGGGGTGGTGCCGGATGGTCGGGCACGGGCCGCTTAAAATCCAGATTGAAAAAATTATGACAACTTATTCGGCTAACCACCAAACATTGGTGCCAGTCGATGCGGGAATGGGATGAATTTGGGATGGGCGATACTGGATTCGAACCAGTGACCCCTTCCGTGTGAAGGAAGTGCGCTACCGCTGTGCTAATCGCCCAATTGGCCGCGCTTCAGCCGCTGCCGACTGGAAGCATAGATCACCGACATTCGTCCCACCCCTGGGCAACGGCCCAGCCATTCCCCTTCAGTCATCCGTCACGATGGTCTGCGGCCGACGCCTCTGGTCGTGGCTCCCGCCACCCCGGGAGCCACGATCCAGAGGTGCGTCCCTTACCCATCTGGTTCCCCCGCCGTGCCCACCACTGAGCCCAGTGCCACCGCTTCTCCAGCTGCGTCCACCCTCGGGGCGGCAGCGGACAGGGTGGATGTGCTGATCGTCGGCGGTGGCGTGTGCGGCACGGCGCTGCTGTTCGAGCTGGCCCGCTACACCGACCTCTCCCGACTGGCCCTGGTGGAGCGCTACGGCCGGCTGGCCCAGGTGAATTCGAGGGCCAGCAGCAACAGTCAGACCATCCATTGCGGTGATATTGAGACCAACTACACCCTGGAGAAGGCCCTCAGCGTGCAGCGCACCGCCGCGATGATCGGCCGCTATGGAGAGCTCCTCGACCCCGCCGTGCGCGATCGCTGCGTGTTCCGTACCCCGAAGATGGTGCTGGCGGTAGGGGAGCGCGAATGCGCCATGCTGCGTCGCCGTTTCGAGGAGTTTTCGCCCCATTTCCCAGCGATGGAGCTGCTCGAGCCCGAGGCGATTGCCGAATGGGAGCCGCAGGTGGCCCTGGTGAACGGAGAGCTCCGCCCCGAGCCGATCGTGGCGATCGGCATCCGCAACTCCCCCACGGCGGTCGACTACGAAGCCCTGGCGGAATCATTCGTGGCCGAGGCCAGGCGTGAGCTCGCCGGTTCCGCCCGGGAGCTTGATCTGCGGCTCGGCACGATGGTGGAGGCGATCGAGCCGGATGGGGAGGGTTTCCGGGTTCGGCTGGAACCGGGGCCCGGCAGCGCGGAGGCCCCCGGCGAACTGTGGGCCCGCCACGTGGTGGTGGCCGCCGGCGCCCACAGCCTGCTGCTGGCCCAGCGCCTCGGTTTCGGCCTGGAGTATTCCTGCTTGCCGGTGGCGGGAAGCTTCTACTTCACCCCCGACCTGCTGAACGGCAAGGTCTACACCGTGCAGAACGACAAGCTCCCCTTCGCCGCCATCCATGGCGATCCGGATGTGCGCGCCCCGGGGAAGACCCGCTTCGGCCCCACGGCCCTGCTCCTGCCGCTGCTAGAGCGCTACCGGCCCGCTTCCTTCTGGGAGTTCCTGCGGGTGCTGCGGCTGGATGGGGCCGTGCTGGCGGTGCTGTGGCAGCTCTTCGGAGTGGCCGACATCCGCAATTACATCCTGCGCAATCTGTTGTTTGAGGTTCCCTGGCTGCGCCGCAGGCTCTTCCTGGCCGATGCCCGCAAGATCGTTCCCTCCCTGCAGCTGGACGATCTCACCTTTGCCCGGGGCTATGGCGGCATCCGGCCCCAGCTGATCGATCGCCGCTCCCGCCGGCTGTTGCTCGGGGAGATCCGGATCGAGGCGCTGCCGGGTCTCAGCTTCAATGTCACCCCTTCCCCGGGGGGCACCTGCTGCCTCGGGAATGCCCTGCGCGATCTCGAGGCGATTGCGACACGGCTGGGATGCCGTGTTGATCGCCGGCGGCTGGAGGCCGAGCTCCTCGGGAATCCCAGTACCGCCAACCTGCAGGAGCACCTGCCGCAGGCCGCTTAGCGGCGGCCCGGAAACCCGCAAGGGAGTGCTGGGCTGCGCGGCCCGCTTGGGGCACGGCGCACGATCAGCGCGGTCGACCGGTGGCAGGAAGCCCCGAGTCCGGCCTCAGTCAGCACCGCCCCGGAACAGGTGGTTGTGGCTGGCCGAGTAGAGCAGGGAGCGGGTTTCGCCGGCCGCCGCCAGGGCGGGGCTCACGATGTAGAGGGTGGTGCGGATCAGATCCCGCTCTCGGCTGGTGGCGGCCATGGCCGCCAGGGGGACCACCGTGAGCCACTGGTCGGGCCAGCTGACCCTGTAGCCGATCGCCACTGGGGTTTCGGGGGGGTAGTGGCGCAGCAGCTCCTGCTGCACCTCCTCCACATGGCGGGCGCTGAGATAGAGGCAGAGGGAGGCCCCCAGGGCGGCCAGGTGTTCCAATGCTTCGCGTTCCGGAACCCCGGTGCGGCCGCCGGCCCGGCTGAGCACGATGGTCTGCACCAGGCCGGGGATGGTGAGCTCCTGGCCCAGGGCCGATGCCGTGGCCTGATAGGCACTCAGGCCGGGCACCACCTCCACGGCGATGTCGGCGTCGGCCAGCCGGCAGATCTGCTCCGCCAAGGCTCCGTAGAGGCAGGGATCGCCATCGTGCAGGCGCACCACGCGGCGGCCGGCGCGGGCCCGGTCTACCACCACGGCCAGCACCTCCTCCAGGGTGAGGGTGCTGGTGCGGATCCTCTCGCAACCCTCCGGTGCCAAAGCGGCGATCTGGGGATTGATCAGCGAATCGGTCCACACCAGCACCTCGGCCGCCTCGATCGCCCTGGCGGCCCGCAGGGTGAGCAGATCGGGGGCACCTGGCCCGGCTCCCACGATCTGGACACAGGGGCGATTGGGCTCGGTCATCGGGGTGGGGTGAGGTTCAAGGGTTGGGTCCTTCGCTGGTGAGGGAGGGATCCGGCAGCGCTCGGCGCTGGCCGTAGAGCCACCAGAGGCCGAGGCCGCCTGCAGCGATGAGCACCAGGCTCACCAGCTGGGCCATGCGCAGACCCCCTTCACAGAAGGGCGGGTCGGAAAGCAGGCAGAGCGGATCGAGCCGCAGGGCCTCAATCCAGAGGCGCCCACTGCTGTAAGCCATCACATAGACGCAGCTCAGGGCACCGGCGGGAAGCTGGATGCGGCCCCTGGATGCGGCGCGGAACAGGGCGAGCAGCAGGACCAGCACACCCAGGTTCCAAAGGGATTCATACAGAAAGGTGGGGTGGAAGGTTTCGGCGTCTAGGAATTCAACCGGCCGGTTCTGAATGGGGATGGTGAGTTTCCAGGGGAGGTCGGTGGGCAGTCCGAAGGCTTCGGAGTTGAAGAAGTTTCCCCAGCGGCCAATCGCCTGGCCCAAGGCCACGGCCGGTACAAGCACATCAAGCAGGGACCAGAAGGGCTGGCGCCGCCAGCGGCAGTAGACAACGGTGGCCAGGCTGCCGCCGATCAGGGCTCCATGGATGGCGATGCCACCCCGCCAGATGGCCAGGGCATCCAGCCAGTGGCCTTGGTACTGGCGCCATTCCAGGGCCACGTAATAGGTGCGGGCCCCGATCACGGCACCGGCCACGAGCACCGGCAGCAGATCGGCGATCAGGTTCGGGTCGATGCCACGGCGCCTGCCCAGCCGCATGGCCAGCAGCAGACCCAGCAGGACGGCGGTGGCGATGAGCAGGCCGTACCAGCGCAAGGCAAAGGGCCCCATCTGGAAGACCAGGGGGCCCGGCGAGGTGAACACGGCCAGCAGGGAGGAAACGATCAGATGGCGCCTTCGGCAGCCTGCACCTTCTCCACCTGACGCTTCTTGAGCACCAACAGGATCTGGGAAAGGGCCACCAGGGCGAAGAACGCCAGCAGACCGTAGATGCGAACGGGATTCTGTAGAACCACTTCAACATCCACCTGGCCGAAACCGCCCACGTTCGGGTCGTTGGTGAGGGGGGCGCCAGCGGCCAGCACATCACCAACGGCCACCTGCAGGATTGGGCCGGCGGGCACGGTTTCGGTCACCAGGCCATCGGGGGTGGTGATCTCCACCGTGGTGGCGCCATTCTCAGCGGGGGTGATCGCGCTTACGGTGCCAGCAGCAGGGGCATTGAAGACGCCGTTGTTGCTCTTCTCACCGGTGGGGGTGACCTGACCGCGGCCGCGGTTTCCGCCGACGTGAACCTGGTACTTACCGAAGTGAATGCTGCTATCGGTGGCCGGATCGGGTGACAGCACTGGGAACACGATCTTCTGGTGCTGATCGCCGGGAAGGGGACCCACCAGCAGGATGTTGGGCTGGCTATCGCTGTACTGGGTGTAATAGATGCCGGCGGTCTCCTCCTTGAGCTCGTCGCTGAGGCGCTCGGGGGGAGCCAGGCGGAAGCCCTCGGGGAGCATCACCACGGCGCCCACGTTCAGGCCCGTGGGGCTGCCGTCGCCTGCCACCTGCTGGATGCTGGTGTCGTAGGGGACCTCCACCTCGGCCTTGAACACCGTGTCAGGGAACACGGCCTGAGGAATCTCCACATGGGTGGCCTTCTTGGCCAGGTGGCAGTTGGCGCAAACGATCTTGCCGGTGGCCTCGCGGGGGCTGGCGTAGTTCTGCTGGGCCCAGAAGGGATAGGCCCAGCTGGCGCTGGCGCCGCCCAGCAGAACTCCGGCCCCGAGGGTGAAGGAGAGCAGGCAGCCGAGCAGGGAGGAGATGGAACGTCGCATGGCGGAGGATCGGGCGGACGCGGGCGGCAGGGGGTGAGGCGCGGGGATGGGGGCGGAGATCAGGCCCACCAGGGCTTGTCACCGTTGCGGAAGTCGGTCTCGGTCCACTGGGTGAGGAACACGTTGTCGTTCTCGATCGACACGTGGGCCAGGGCCAGGGAAAGGGGGGCTGGGCCCCGCACCACTTTGCCGGTGGCGTCGTACTGGCTGCCGTGGCAGGGGCACATGAATTTGTTGGCGCCGCTGTTCCAGGGCACCACACAGCCCAGGTGGGTGCAGATGGCGTTGATCCCGTAGTTGCCAATGGCCTCGGGACCCTCCACCACCAGATAGGTCGGATCTCCCTTGAGGCCCTGCACCAGAGACCGGTCACCCTCCTTATGGCCGGCGAGCCAGCCGGAGACGGTCACGGCGTTACCGGCCTCATCCTTGGCGGCAGTGCCGCCGCCGGAACCGGCGGGGCGGGGGGGAATGAAGTAGTTGACCACCGGATAGAGGGCACCCAGGGCAACGCCTGTCACCGAACCGAAGGTGAGCAGGTTCATGAACTGCCGGCGACCCATGCCGGGCACATCACCATTAGAGGGATTGGAGGAGGCCGCAGGGATCTGGGTCATACGAACCGTTCCGGTGTCATCGGTGCAATGGGCGCCATTATGAACCGCGTCCGGTCCCGAACGGGGCCATGGGCGGGGCCCTGGATGGAACGCTTCACGAAGAGCCTTCCTGGCACCCATCCAGCTCAGCTCGCAACCGCCCTCCCCCCGAGAGGAGGACACGCTGCCGCGACCGCAGACACCCTCGGGTAGTCAGTCGTGACAACGCCCATCAGAACCAGCGGCCTCAGCCTCCTGCCTCTAGGGCCCCGGAGATCGACCCGCTCGAATCGCCGGGTCCCAGGGGGTGCCTGCCAGAGTTGGGTGAATGCCGCTGCCCTGGCCCATGTCGGAAAGCGAGCCCGCCGGAGGGGTGGCCCTCAGCGTCGAGGAGCTGCTTTCCCTGTTGCGCGGGCGCTGGCAGGCCTCCTATGACCTCCAACTGGTGCGACGCCAGGGACGCCTTTATTTGCATGTGATGTGGGGGCATCTCGAGCAGCAGTCCTTCCCGCTCTCGGTCGAGGCCTACGGCGAGAAGCTGGATGCCATCGTGGCCAGCCTCAATGGCCTTGGCGTGGCAGCCCAGGTGCGCCAGTGGCTCGCCACCACCCGCGACAAACCCCGCCTTGGTAAGGCCCTCTCCCTGCCGCTCGAGTTGCCGGCTGGCCGCTCCAGTGAATTTTTGCTCTGAGCTCGGGGGTCAGCCTCGATCCGGTGCGTTTCTGACCCGCTCAAGCCCTGGCGGGCCGTGGGCCGCTGAGGGCCACCAGGCCCACCCCCACCAGATAGAGGGCCGTGATCGCCCCGCCGAGCAGCAGCATCGTGATCGGATCGGTGGAGGGCGTCAGCACCGCGCCTGCCAGGGCGCTGCCCAGGACCACCCAGCGCCAGGCCCGCAGCATCGTGGGGGCATCGATCAGGCCCAGGGCTCCGAGCAGCAGCTGCAGCACCGGTAGTTGGAAGGCCAGGGCCGTGGCCACCATCAGCAGCAGCACGAAGTCGAGATAGCGCTCGATCGACCAAATCGGCTCCACCACATCGGCGCCGTAGCTCACCAGGAAACGCAGCGCCGCCGGCACCAGGGCCCACCAGGCGAAGGCCAGGCCGGCCAGGAAGAGCAGGGAGGAGCCGGCCACGGCGGGGGCCACCAGCCGCCGCTCCCGCCGCGTCAGGCCTGGCAGCACGAAGGCCAGCAGCTCGAACAGCACCCAGGGCAGGGCCAGGGTGAGGCCGGCGTAGCCCGCCACCTTGAGCGACACCAGCAGGAATTCCCCCGGGGCCAGCTGCAGAAACCGGACCCCGGCAGCCGGCATCTCCAGCCAGCGCACCAGCGGCCGAACGAACAGCAGGCAGAGGCCGGCGCCGACCACCACCGCCACCAGGCTGCGCAGGACACGCCAGCGCAGTTCCTCCAGGTGCTCCACCAGGGTCATCTCCACCTCCCCCGGGAACGCGTTGTCTGCGGCCTCCGCGGCCGCGGTGCCGGCTGTGGTGGCGTCGCTCGGAAGCGGCAACGGCTGGTGCTCGAAGGTTGACCCAGCCTGCACCCCGGCGGTCGCTGCTGGCGAAGCGTGGGGCGCTGATGCCGGGGCGGCCTCCGGCTGGAGGTCGGGATCGGACAAGGGGAGGGCGCGGGGGGTTCCAAGGAAATTGTGCCTGGGCCGGAGGGTGCACTGCTGTGACCGGCTCGGGGGGCTGTGCTTCATCTCTGTGCTTCAGCCCTGTCCTTCACACCCGTGTTGCACCACGGCGATAGACCGCTGCCATTCACCGGGGCCGTTGCCCGTTCCTGCCCCCTGCCGCCATCGGGACCGCGGCGCTGGGCTGGCGTGGCGCGGTGGAGCAAAGCGGCGGTGAGGCCATCAAGTCCCGGGATCTGCCCTGTCCCCACGGCTTGCGACTGGTGCGGCCACCTCGAGCAGCAGCTTCTGGGCCCGTTCCGGTTCCCCCCAGAGGATCTCGCCGCTCCCGTGGCGCACCGTGCCGGCTCCGGCACCGGCGATGCGCTGCAGCGTTTCGGCCGCCACCATCACCACCGGCACCCGGCTGTTGCCGCGGGCGCGGCTGAAGTGGGCCGCGAGGTCGGCCGCGGCGGCCAGATCCTCCTCCCGGGGGCTTCCTTCCGAGCCCTTGAGCACCACATGGCTGCCGGGGCACTCCTGGGCGTGGAACCAGAGATCCCCTCGCCGGGCCTGGCGCAGGCTGATCCATTCGTTCTGGCGATGGTTGCGGCCCACCTGCAGCCGTAGGCCCCCGGGGCTGGGCAGTTCGAGCGGCTGGGGGGTGGGGGCCTCGCGCCGCCGCCGCCGTTGCCCCTGGCGGGGCTCGAGTTGCTCCTGGAGCTCCGCCTCCAGGTCCCGTAGGGCCCCGACAGCTTCGCTCTGGTCGAGGAAATGGAGGCTGGTCTCCAGCCAGTCGAGCCGCTGCCGGTGCAGGGCCAGGCGGGGTTCGATCGCGGCCACGGAGCGGCGCAGGCGGCGGGCCTGGTGGTAGAGCTTTTGGGCCTGGGCGATCACCTCCTTTGGGGGGTCCCCCTGGCAGAACAGGGCATCGGCCTGCTGCTGCAGCGTTTCGCTGCCGGCGGCGGCCTCCAGCAGGCTGCGTTGATGGTCGGCTTCGCGGGTCTCCCGGCTGGCCGCCGCCGCCAGCCGCTGCCGCAGGGTGGCGCGGCGCTGCTCGAGATCCCGACGGGTTAGCCGGGTGCCGTAATAGTGCGCCAGCGCCTGGTTGATCGGGCCGCCGTAGGGCGAGCTTGGTCCGGGATCCACCGCCTCCGGCTGCTCGGCCCCCGGGGTCCCCGGCCAGGGGAGCTCGGTTTCACCTTTGCCCGCCTCCGCGCCATCACCGGCCCCTCCAGCCCCGGCCTGATCCCCATCCCAGCAGCGGTAATCGCTGCCACCGCCTTCGCGATAACGGAACCGGTTCTGCTCCACCGCCTGCAGCCAGGCCTGCCAGCGGCGGTGCAGGGCCTGCCAGTCGGCGGGTTGGAGATCCGTCACCGGTCGCTCCAGCAGCCGGGGCCCGAGCTCCCCATCGAGCCCATCGACGAGCTGCCGGGTGAGGCTCGGGCTGATGCCCTGGTAGGCGTCCTGCAGGGCCCGCTGCAGGGGCAGGGGAACGAGCGAGAGCCTGCGGCGCCAGTCGTCGAAGGATTCCTCGCTCCTGGGCGGCTCACCGGCCAGCGGTGGCGGGGGGCTGTAGGGGTCGCCGGTGCCGATCGGCCGGAACCGCGATTGCTCTGGCCGCACCTGCCGCCCGGCCGCCACCACCCGTCGCCGCTCATCGAGCAGGAAGAGGTTGCTGCGGCGGCCCATCAGTTCCAGTACCAGCCAGCGCTGATCGGGTTCCCCCGGCCGCCGGGCGAAGCCCAGCTCCACCACCCGCTCCCAGCCCTGTTGTTCGATCGACACCAACGCCAGACCTCGCAGGCCGTGCTGCAGCTGCTGGGCCAGGGTGCTGCCCTCCCCCTGCCGGGGCGGCGCACTGATGCCGTGGAGTCGGGGCGCCTCCGCCTGCCATCCCAGCTC
>Ga0209087_1002538_pt1 | contig 10234 bp, 6 predicted proteins | sample S_130805_EF_Meta_FD_187321 | JGI IMG/M metagenome (GOLD analysis project Ga0209087, IMG submission 187321) | Freshwater microbial communities from Lake Simoncouche, Canada to study carbon cycling - S_130805_EF_MetaG (SPAdes) (version 2) | ecosystem: Environmental > Aquatic > Freshwater > Lake ...
CCTTTTTGCTAAAGCCAATAAGCTGTCTTTAACGATTTTGGTTTCATTGTTAATTCGGATTTGTTCTCTTCCTAATCTTTTATACTTAGGATCCGTAGTCGCCACTTTATAAAACTTGTTCATCAGACTTTCTTGGTCAAAGCTTAGTATCATTAAACTTTCCAATATTTGCCTTAACATTTCCATGTCTTCTTCATTTTGTTGTTGGTTAGCGTCCTGTTGTTGGTTGTCTAGCATTTCTGCCAACTCTTCCATTTCGCTTGCCGCCTCCTTTTGCGATTCTTTCGCTTTGCTTTTCTTACCTTCTTTCACATTTTCCTTTGCCTCGGACAATTGCTCCTTTATTGATTCTTCCAAGGCATCGGTGCTTTCCAGATTTAGCGGAGATTCTAAAGCTTTATTTAGCTCTTTTGTTTCGGCTAGTTTTTTCTGTATTTCTTCAAAACGCTTGTTGATTTCTTCTTGTTTTTTGGTAGCTTCTTCTTTGCTTATTTTCTCCTCTTCTAACTTTTTCTCTAAATCTTTTTGCTGTTCTGCGTTTTCTTTAAGCTCCTTCTCAATGTCATCAATCTTTTCGTTTACCTGAAGTTTTTTAAGCATTTCTAAGGTTCTGTCCAATTGTTTACTCATGTTTTCTGCTGACTTATCCAATTTATCCATATCTTTCAATAAGTCATTCTTTTGCTGCTTATCAAAGAGTTTTTCAATTTCATCTAGGAGTTTTTTTAACTCTTCATCCATCACCTTCTCAAGCATCTTCTCAATCATTTCTTGTTTTTCTAAAATTTCCTTATCGATTTCGGATAATTCATTTTTTTCTTTGGTGGATTGGTCCATTTGTTCCTTGATGTCAGACAGCTCTTTTTCCAGGTTTTTTTGATCTTCCTTGAGTTGTTGTATTTGTTGTTTTTTATTCCAATCACTTGACTTTGAATCACTTATATTCTTCTTTAGCTTTTCGATGTCCTTTTCAAACTGTTTGGTCTTTTGAATAATTTTCTCGATATCGGTCTTGGTTTGGGTCTGCTGTTCCTCACGAACTTCGTTTAATTCATTTAAAGTGGGAAGTTCATATTGTCCGATGTAGCTCTTTGTTGCCTTGCTTCCATTTATACCATCGTTATCTGTAATTGTAAAGTGATAAGAAACTTTGTCTTCCAATTGTACTTTTTCCCTTCTGAAGTCTACTGCGAACGTAAAACTACTTTTGGAGCCTTTTTGGATTGTTACAGGAATTCGCTCTGTTTTTATTGTTTTTCCGTTGCGTTGAATCTGATAATGAAAGGACAGGGTGTTTAAACCGTAATCATCGCTTACGCTTCCGTTAAAGTACCTTGTGCCTTCATGTATACTGTCGCTTTCCTCCGCTACTTGAATCACTGGATACGCATCTTTTAGCACGGAAATGTTATGGAAACTTGAATCGTGTTTACCTGAAAATGCATTGACAAGTTCAAATTTGAGTTTTTCATTGTTTCTGGGTACCATTGTGAATCGCAGACCATTGGTTAAAAAAGATTTAAATAGGCCTCGGCTGCTTACCTCTACGCGAGCAGTATTTTTAGCCACTGCCGTCCAAGTAAGTTTAGAACCTTCAGGTACCGTAACGTCGCCAATGTTATTTATAACTTCGTCTTTCTTGTTGAGGTAAGCGGGATAGTGAATTGCGAGTTTCATATTACCCAGAACACTTTTACCGGTTACGCTGTAAGTGTATGAATTGCTTTTGTACCCATTGGCTTCATAATAATAACTGCCATTGTTTTTTACTTTTTTGATGATCCCTTCAAATTCATTGCGACGTACTTTTGTCATTAGAAATTTGCCTTGGTCTGAAATCAAGTAAACCTTATCAGGCAGCTTATCTCCTTTCAGCTTTACCGAAACAGGGAGGTTTGTACCTTCTTCGATGCTTTTGTTTGTTACTTGGTTAATGAATGTAAAGGGTAAAAAAGTTTCGTTAAAATTTAAGATACGTATGGTTCCTTGTGTGAGCATTCCAGGAATGAAAACGCCTAATAGAAGGAGCGTGAGAGCGAAAGGAAGGAAATACTTTGCATATTTACGATTCAGTTTTAAATCGATTCCTTTACTAAAAGTAAATACTTTAAGCTCTTTCGTTTTTTGCGCGATGGATGCTTTTAAAAGAGAAACGCTTACATTGTTTTGTTCGGATGCATCACACAGTTGCAGTGTATTCAACAACCTATCTGCAATCTCCGGAAAATGGTTCCCTATCAATGTACTTGCTTCATACCTGCTCATTCTTTTCATAAGTTTACTACGGCGAAGTAGCGGAAGGGCAATGAGGTAGGAGAAAGACAATGCATTGAAACCCATAAAAAGCATCAGGAATACAAGCCTAACACCAGTTCCTAATTCAAATAGAAAAGCCAATGGTACGAAAAATAGATAAGATGCTAATAGAAAGGAAAGAAATAAGAAAAGACCTTTGAGACTTAAGTTTAGATAATACTTTTTAATGTATTGGTCTATTTCTCTATGTAATTCCAACAAGTTGTCTTTTTCGAACATGAAGCGCTTTATTAGGCATTAAAGGTAATTAATCAAAAACAATCTCCCTAGACAAGTTATACGCAAACATGTTAATTAAAATAAATAATCTTTTTTTAAAATAAATCTTTATTATAACTACTAAGGGTGTTGATAAGTTGATAAATAGTACGTGAAAATAAAAACCAATACTTATGAACGGCTTATGAAAAGAAAGTTAACAATTGTAACGCGCTCAAACCTATAAGAACATAGGTAAATGACCGATTGCAATTTTTTAGTTCATAACCCAAAATGCACATGTAAAACCCTAAAATGTTAATTAAATTTTGTTCATAAGCGGTTCATATCAACCCGAGAAATACCCGACAAAAAATTAGGTCTTAATCATTCTAAATGTGGTTGCAAAAAAAATCTGATTTTACCGAGTCCTTTTTATAAAAAGTTTCACCCATGTTTTAACCAAGTTGTAAACATATGTTTTGCCCAAAAAAACCGCTTACAAAGTCCATTGATTTATTAATTTTACCCTAAAAACAATGGAAATAGCAATAGGGTCTGATCATGCAGGTTTTGCATTGAAAACAAAAATAATCACATTTTTAGAATCCAACGGTCATCAGGTAAAAGACTTCGGCTGCGACAGCGAGGCCAGTATTGACTATCCAGACTACGCCCATCCTGTAGCCAGCGAAGTTGAATTAAAAAATGTGGATTATGGCATACTCATTTGTGGTTCAGGAAATGGCATTAGCATGACAGCGAACAAGCACCAAGGCATACGATGTGCCCTGTGTTGGACCCCAGAAATTGCCAGTTTAGCCCGTCAGCACAACGACGCGAACATTTTATCTTTACCGGCGCGTTTTATCAGTGAGTCTGAAGCATTTGCAATGGTGGAAGTGTTTTTAAACACAGAATTTGAAGGGGGAAGACACGCGCTACGTGTTGCGAAGATAGCTACTTGCTAAGCGACCCGAAACAGCAAAGCACAAATCCCGTCTGCACTTAATTTACCCTGTTCGGTTAGGGTTATACATGCATCGTCTACTGACATTTTTCCTTCTAAAACAAGAGATTGAACCAAACGTTCCTCCTCTTGAACAAACCCACCTAACGCAAGAATGGCAGCGTGAGAAACCCCCCATTTCGTGCGCAAGCCTGTTAGCCAAACTTCATTCCATTGGTTATTTGTATCCAATACTTCTGTTTCAAACCACCCTTCCTGTTTTAGGTATTGGGCATTGTTTGAGACATTCCAGCGCCTTTGTTTAATACCATCAAACGAGTGGGCACCTGGACCAATGCCAACATACGGTTTGTTTTTCCAATAATTTGTATTGTGTATTGCTTGAGCACCAGGTTGTGCATAGTTTGATATTTCATACTGTTCGTAACCTAAATCTTCTAGGGTTTCTTTGACAAGTTGGTATTGTTCGATTTGGTGATCTTCATTTATGGGAGCCAATTGAAACGTTTTTACCATGTGATTGAGTAGGGTTTTGTTTTCGATGGTCAAAGAATAAGCGGAGACGTGGGGTACTTTAAAACGTTTGATAAAAGTCAAAGTATCCCTAAGGGCATCATTATCTTGACCAGGAACCCCGTAAATAACGTCCACAGAATGGTTTTTAAAAGGCGACTGCAGAAGTAATTCAAGGCCTTTTGAGACTTGTTCAGCGTTGTGGTTTCTGTTCATCCAGGTAAGGAGTTCATCATTCATGGTTTGAACCCCAATGCTTAGTCTATTAAACCCTAAGCGCCACCAAGCATCTAGGTTTTCCATGGTCAGGTCTTCTGGATTCACTTCCAAGGTTATTTCAGCATCAGTCGACAAAGAAAATTGGGAACGAATGGCAAGGAGAAAAATTCCAATTTCGTCAGGGGTTAAAAGACTCGGTGTACCACCACCGAAATAGACACTTTCGATTGGGTCTTGGATTTCTTGCGCTCGATTTTCCAGTTCCTCGATCATTTTTAACAACATTTCCCCTCTGTATCCTTGAAAGGTAGTGGAGAAATGAAAATCGCAATACGTACATTTTTTTCTACAAAACGGAATATGTATGTATATACCAGCCAAGGCTACTCCTTAATAAACTTACGCACCAATGTTAATTCATTGTTGACAGTCACCAAAACGGTATACATCCCCTTGGATAGAAAGGCTATGTTCACAGGTGTTTGAAGGGTGTTTTCCAGCGCTTGGGTCAAAACCGTTTTGCCCGACAAATCTAGGATGGAATAACGGGTGAGGTGAGCTTGCGCACTGAGAAATAAATTGTTTTGTGCAGGATTCGGAAATACATTTAAGGCAACCCTATTTAATTCATCCAAAGATATTTGATCTACGCAAAAAGGCAAGACCGCTTGGTTTCCAAAATCTGAACTGTCCGTTGAGATGCCTGTGAGGGAGTCGCCCAAATAACTGATTTCTACACTTCCACTGTTTTGACAGAAAGGAAGTCCATAAATACCGTCCCCATAAGAATCGTTAATGATGTAGGAATAACAACCATAATCCAAACACCAGTTTACGCTGTTCAACCCAGCGGCATTGTCTTGGTAACCGTTTCCGGAATATAGCACGGTCCCTGAGGCATTTTGCAATTCCCAAGAAGTTTCCGAGCCGTAGCAATCAAGCGTAAGGTCCATTACAACGGTTTGGCCATTTATAACGACGACAAAATTACTGCTTTGGGTATTGTTTAAATTGTTTTCATCTACGCCTGTATTTGGATTGGAAACAGAGGCGCTAAAGCTATGGTTTCCTCCTCCTAAGGAAGCGGGAGGAAGCGTTATGGTTGTGGATTGCCATTGTGCCAAAGAACCTGACCAGTTGTAAGTTAGGTTGTTCGCCCCATCGTAACCATAGTTAATGGTTAGTGAAGTCAACGTAACCGCTCCGCCGTTTGAAATGGAGACGGTTGGCGAAAGGAGCGCACCGCAAAAGGTACCGCTTACGCCTCCGACGGACCCTACCAAGGGGTCTACTTGCACAGGAACACCTCCAGTGGGGTCATAGCCGTTTACAAATTGCGCCGCGGATTGGTTGGGGTCAAGCCAATACATCAATTGGTTCGTACTGTCACTGTTTACAGGATTCCAAGAATAACTAAATTTTCCATATTCATCTGATAAAGCGGCAGCACCACAAGCAGAGGCCCCTCCATGTAATTGTCCTACAATGCGATGATTTTGGTCAAACAAAGGAGAACCAGAAGACCCCCCTTCAGTCACCCCTTCATCCCAATAGGTAACACCCCAGTGGCTGTTTGGAGGACAGGTTCCAAAGGTTGTGGATACCAATGGATTGTTTTCAAAACTGATTTTTTTAATGTCTCCTGCAGGGTGATGAATTCCTACAGCGGAAGAAGGAATGTTTCCAGAATTATCCCAACCATTGAAATAGGGGGTAAATGCTGTAGGAACGGTTCCGCCCTGCAGTCCTCCTGTAATTTCTACCAAACAAAAATCAGAGGGTGTATTTCTCGAACGAAGTACTGCCCCACTAAGCGATTGAAAACTGGGCGAAGCAGCGGGATTATTGCATCCAGCGCCTTGCCATTGAAAACGGAAAATCCATGAAGCGGGATTGCTGTAACAATGGTTTGCGGTAAGAACATAGGGTTTTCCATTGTTTAAGGTGTTGTTTACCAAGGAACCAGAGCAAAACCCGTTGCTCCCAGAAACAAGCATAACGACGCCGTTTCTTTCTTGAGCCCAAGGAGCGCCTTGAGGGCAGTTTACGTTAATATTGCAAGCGCCGGAGCTTCCAAAAGCTTTTTCCATAAATTGTTGCGCCGTTCTATATCCATGGGTGACGGTCGCAAGGTTCAAACTTCCAACGGAATTGTTTTTTTTCACATAATATTCGATCACCACTTCGTCGCCAGGAATCAACTCCGTACCCAATTGACCTTCATATAAATGATATTGCGTGAATTTACCTAAGATAAAATCTTTGTTTGGGTTGTATACATAGAGTTCATTTCCTTGGGGAATTTCTGTGTTGTCAAATGACAGGTTAATGGTTAAGGCTTCAGGGCAATGTATTTTGAGTAAACAGATGCGGTCGCCATTTTTTAAGTCCACCCAAAGCCCTTCGTTTAGCACGTTGGTGTGGGCCAAATGGTTAAATCCAAAACGCCAAGGATACATACCGGTTTGGTCACGGGCAACGTCTTCAGAAATTAATGCTTTGGTATTAGGGGTTTGAAAAGATACGATGGGGGTTTGATTTAGAAGAAGTGAATTCACTACGTGTGATTTACCACCGTCCCCTTGTTGTGCAAAGTTGATAAACACAGAAAGCAGCAGTATGGTAAAGAGGATTACTTTTTTCATAAGACAAGGATTAGTGTTTTTTTATTCCACAGCCCTTCGGAGACGTGGTGTTGGGGATGATTTTTTTTCCTTTGGATTTTGCAAGGATGGCATTTGACAAGTAGGGCTCTGTGTTTTTTCTGGCATTATCCCACTGATTGTCAATAGATCCCGTATAGATAAGTTGAAACTTTTCATCGAAGAAAAAAACATGGGGTGTGGTTTTCGCGCCAAAGGCCTCAGCCAATAAGGCGTATTTATCGAGTAGATAAGGCATGTTGTAGTTTTTCTCTTTAGAATGACGCACCATTTCTTCAAAAGAATCTACATTCATTCTTTTTCCTTCATTTGAATTTACAAGGACAAAACCTATGTTTTTTGAAGAAGCAAGTGCATATAAAGAATCATATTGAACTTCCCAACCTGCAAAATCTTCAGAGCCAACTACAAACGGGCAGGTGTTGCAAGAAAAAACAACAATCAACCCTTCCTTGCCCAGAAGGCTTTTTAGCGAAAGGTTGTCTCCACTGGTGTTCAAAAAAGTCGCGTCTTGCATGGGTGCAATTTCGTTTGTTTTTAGTTGACCCAAGGAAAAATGGTAAATCCCTAAGAAAAGAACAAGACACAATGATTTCATACGATTAAAACTAAGAATGTAATGCAAGAATATAAAAAAAATAAACCCTTTGCAATAAAACCATCAATGAACGGCAATGTTTATCTTTGTTTGATGAAACCATTGGACAAGCCATTTGTCATCGGCATTTGTGGTGGCAGCGGCTCGGGTAAAACCACATTGTTGAGAAGAATAGCGGAGGATATCAATCATTTGAATCCCTCTATTTTCACCATGGATAACTATTATCATCCGATTGAAAAACAATCAAAAGATGCGATGGACATCGTTAATTTTGATTTGCCCACGGCATTAAATGAAGAAAAACTAACCACTGACCTCACGGCATTAATCCAAGGACGTCCCATCGAGGTTAAAGAGTATTTTTTTAATTCCCCACCTGATAAAAACGTATTGTTAACGATTCAGCCCAGCCGGGTAATCTTGGTGGAAGGATTGTTTTTGTTTCATTATGAGGAAGTTAGGAACCAGATTGATTTTTCCATTTTTGTTGACGTTGACCATCAGGTGCAATTGGACAGACGGATTTACCGTGACCAAGAGACGAGAGGGTATAAACGCAGTGACATCATATACCAATGGGAAAACCATGTCTTGCCATGCTATGAAAAATTTATTTCTCCCTACCAAGATATGGCAACGTATACTTTTAAAAACGACCATCGTTCAGAGGATGACTTTCAAATTGTAAAGAACCTTATTCGTCAAAAAATCCCACTTGTTTAATTCGAATCATCCGAAAAACATGTTAAGAATACATTTGTTATAAAATTTAATCATGGATTATTGCAATCAATTATTTGTTAAATCGCGGCTAAAAACCGAAAACGTACACATTGGCAACACCAACATTGGTGGCGACCACCCCATTCTTGTTCAATCCATGACAACGGCAGACACCATGAATACGGAAGCGTCTGTTGCCGAGGCAATTCGCATGATCGACGCGGGTTGTGAATTGGTGCGCCTAACGGCCCCAAGTAAAAACGAGGCCGAAAACCTTTTTCACATAAAACAAGCTTTGGAAAAAGAGGGGTATTCTCAACCTTTGGTGGCGGACATACACTTTACACCCAATGCCGCCGAAATTGCCGCCAAGTATGTTGAGAAAATCAGGGTCAACCCAGGTAATTATGCGGATAAAAAAAAGTTTGACACCATTCATTATACGGATGAAACGTATTTAAGTGAATTAAAGCGAATTGAAGAAAAGTTCACGCCTTTGGTATTGATATGCAAAGAACACAACAGGGCCATGAGAATTGGCACCAATCACGGATCTTTGTCAGACAGAATTTTAAGTAGGTATGGAGACACCGCGGAGGGAATGGTGGCTTCGGCGATGGAGTTTATTCAAATATGTGAAAAAAACCATTTTTTCAACTTGGTGATTTCAATGAAAGCCAGCAACACGTTAATCATGGTTTATGCTTACAGATTGTTGGTTTCGGAATTGAAAAAAACAGGGAAGGTATATCCTTTACATTTAGGGGTAACAGAAGCCGGGGACGGTGAAGACGGAAGGATTAAATCTGCTGTTGGAATTGGTGCCTTACTGACCGATGGAATTGGCGATACCATCCGGGTTTCTTTAACAGAAGCGCCTGAAATGGAAATCCCTGTTGCCCAAAAACTGATTGCCATTGCCAATCAAACCAATGTGTATGCCTTTGACGCAACCAAACTTGAACTTAACCACAATCCTGTAGCCTATACCCGAAGGGAAACCCTTGCAATTCAAAGAATAGGAGGAGGGCAAGTCCCCGTTGTGATAGCAGATTTGTCAAATAAAAAGGACATTATACCTGCCAACTTATTCGCTTTTGGTTATGTATACTCCGCAAGTTTAGACAAATGGAACATATTGGAAACCGCCGCTGATTTCTTATATGTCGGAAACCAGACGCTTTCTTTTGCCTTACCAGGAACCTTACAAGTCTTGGTGGACGGAAGTCTTTGGTTGCAACAGCATCAAAATGATCAAGGATTTTATCCCATTGTCCCGATAAATGAACGCGCATCTTATCCTTTGGAACAGGTGGTTTTTTGCTTGGTTAAGGCAGAGGAATTCACAGAACAAATGCAACTAGGTAAAGCGGATGTACTCGTAATTCAAACTGATTTTGACAACAAGGTTCAGCTTTTTAGGTCGGTATTTGCAAAATTAGGACGGACATCACAAAATACACCTGTGGTTTTTCTTTTTGACAGCGAGGCAGAAGACAGCGAAGCGTTTCAGTTACAAATTTCAATGGATGCCGGAGCGATGTTTGTGGACGGCTATGGGGATGGGATTTGGGTAACTGCCAAACACCAGCCGAACACCCTTGTAAACAGCACCATGTTTGGGGTTTTACAAGCAACGCGGCAACGCATTTCAAAAACAGAATACATTTCATGTCCCTCTTGCGGAAGAACCTTGTTTGATTTGCAAGAAACCACCGCAAAAATCCGGAATAAAACCAGCCACCTTAAAGACCTAAAAATAGGCATTATGGGTTGCATCGTAAACGGCCCAGGAGAAATGGCAGATGCAGATTATGGCTATGTTGGAACGGGACCAGGTAAGATTAATTTATACAAGGAAAAAACCGTGGTCCGTAAAAACGTGGACGCCGTGGACGCCGTGGACGCTTTAATCGATGTGATAAAAGAAAATGGAGATTGGATAGAACCAAAAGAGGATTAGGCTTTTAACAATCTTTCGTTGATTAATCCTCACGTACGATCAAACCTAAGCCAAAGCGAATCACTACC
>Ga0209087_1002539_pt1 | contig 10231 bp, 16 predicted proteins | sample S_130805_EF_Meta_FD_187321 | JGI IMG/M metagenome (GOLD analysis project Ga0209087, IMG submission 187321) | Freshwater microbial communities from Lake Simoncouche, Canada to study carbon cycling - S_130805_EF_MetaG (SPAdes) (version 2) | ecosystem: Environmental > Aquatic > Freshwater > Lake ...
CGACACAAAACACTCAAACTGGTGTTACTACTCAAACTGATGCGACAACTGGGAAAACCGTAACGGGTACGCAGGTTACTGGTGGAACGACTACGGGCGGCACGTTTATCCTCCCAGATGGCAAGACTGTTACCACGACTCAGCCGATTACGTCGACGACTACGGCTGGCGGGTTAGACTCTGGAAAGATTGCGCTATTCGGTCTGATCGGTCTGCTGCTGTTGAGGGGGGCTGTTAAATGATGTTTGGATCTCTGCCTGCGGTTCCATCGGGTCCGTATTTTCCTAGTTCGCTAAATACAAACTATCCCAAGGCAATTGACGGGGACGGCGTTCTAATTTTAGGGCCGTCGGACGAAGATGAGATGTGGATTAAGAGCGGATCAATCTGGGTCCGTGGCGACGTTCCTGGTTCGCAACGCATGACGATGGAGTATCGTCCGTCTGCCAAAAGAATCATTGATGATCAACGCAAAGTCTGGGCTTCCCCGGCTCCTGTTGAACAAACAAAGTTCGACCCTATAACCGGATTAACCGTCGTCGACTTTCCAACAGGCGGTGTCAGCGCAGGAAATTTAGCCTTGATTGGTTTACTTGGTTTCCTGCTATTGCGAGGCGCGATTAAATGAGCTACCCCATCACCCCAGGGTTTTCTACCCTCGGCATTCTTATGCCGATGGACCCTACGCAGCAACAGCACTACAACAGCTATATCGGGCCCCTGGTGACGTCGGACTACAACGCCCCGGTGCTCGATTTTGGATACAACTATCAGGTCAGCGAGCCCGTTCACGGTAGCGTCAGGCACTTAAATGGAATACCCGAGGCGATGCGGGCGTTTGATATGGTCAATTTTCTGTTTCCGGTGTAACGATGGACTACTTCCCAGAATCGGGAAGCGGTGGCGTTCCTGCAACCGTTTATGGGGCATTCGACCCTGGCACGGGGGAAGGGTGGGACGAGCCAATCGTTAAACCAGCAGCCCCACTTTCGGTCGATTACTACAAGCAGAAGGTCATCGAGTATCAAAACCTGCTCTACAACCTACAAAACGCTCGCGAGGGCATGATTGGACTTGTCGATTATGGCCCTGTTGAAATTCGCCCGGAGCTTACTGCTCTACTTGACGAGCTCGATTCAAAAATTGGTCGCTATCGTCAAGTCGCTGAAGCGTTGAATTTCGGGATCAACGGAATCAACAAGGTGGGCGCTGGTTTTCCGACGCTCACGATCCCCAAGGGACTGGGCGTCGCACCCCTGGTCGTGGCAGGCGGCATTGGGGCAGCTGTTGCGGTCGCGGCCTCTCTGATTGTCTGGGGCTACGCCTGGATTCAAAAGGCGCAGGTTCTCGCACGCCAGGCGCAGCTCTACGGTTACCTGACGCCCGAGCAGCGAGCGATCGTCGCGCAGAAGGCGCTCGAGATCGACCAGGCAGCGGCTGCGAGCGAGTCGAGCCCGCTGACCTCGATTGCCAGTATTGCCAAATGGGTCGGGATCGCGGCGGTCGCTTATTTCGCGTATCAGGCTTACCAGAAGTCGCGCTGACACTTGACCATTACCGGCAAACCGATCTATATCGTAACCCGTGACAAAACAGAATCCTCGCCCGCGAAAGTATGCGTCCGACGCAGAAAGGCAAGCAGCCTATCGTTCGCGTGCGGCTGAGGTTTGCGTTCGGCTCGAGCCCAAAACAATGACGACGCTCGACTCAATCGCGGCGGAAATTGGCTACACGCGCAACGAGCTCATGCAGTCGATGGTGAAGTTCGGATTGACTAACCGAGACTGGCGCAACGAGGGCCTGACGGCTCACAAACGGCTTCCCAGATACCAGGAAAACCCAATGGCAACCAAACCCCCAAGCGCGGCTCAGCTGGCGGCGCGTAAACGATTTGCTGAGATGGCGAGGAATGGCTCGTTGAATCGCAAGCGGCAGATTGCGGCGAAGAAAAAAGCGGCTGACGCTCCAAAATCGAACCCTCGCAAAAAGACCGTCTCTCAGAAAATCTCGCAGCTGCGTCATGAGGGATACCCCCAGAAGCAAGCGGTCGCGGTCGCGCTCAATGAGCAGCGGGCGGGCAAAGTTAAGCGCAACCCGTCGAGCGGCATGGTGAAGGGATACGCTGTTGTCTGTATGCATCCCAAACCCCATACGGTCGCGATCACAACGTCAATGGTCGATGCCAAAAAGATTGGCCAGGACTACGCGTCACGCGAGAACGTCCAGGTCGCAATCAAACCCGTCAGCGTTCATAAAGCCCATTTCGCATGACCATCAAACGCCCCGTATCCGTCAGGCAGGCTAAACGCAGCCCCAAGGCTGCGGCAAGGCGTGAATCGTTTTGCGCTCGCATGGGCGGGGCTAAGGCGAAGGCTGGCGAGAAGGCCAGGAAAGACCCGGCGTCGCCTGTGAATAAGGCGCTCGCAAAATGGGACTGTGACGTCCCGGCTCTGCTTAAACCTAAGCACGTCGCACGCGGCGTTCGCATGAATCCTGTTCCTCCGAGCTCACGTGCTGGCATGAGCCAGACGACTCGCACTCAGATCGATAAGGCCCGCGACCTGTACGAGCGTTTCTCTGGGCATGATGCGGTCGAGCTTGGACGCGTGAAAATACCTGCTCTACCCGCTGTTGGTGTTGCCATTGGCGAGGTGGATGGGATACTCTATTCGACAATTCGGGATGGGGTACTAGAAAAGTACATCCACAAATTCCGGAAGTCGGATCGCCCCCTGTTCGTAGTGAGCCCCGACGGTAAGGTTTTATACCTGCTTGGTGGTAATTACAATTTCACCGAGCGGGGAATCGTAGATGAATCAGACCCAAATCAATGAGGTTCAATAATGGCTGAGATGCTCCTAATCAACCCGCGCCGTCGGCGCAAGGCCAAACGTGCAGCACCAGCACGTCGTCGTCGCTCCAACCCTTTGGCGCTCGCACGCGTAACGCGTCGTCGTCGTCGCGCTAACCCAATCGCTGCTGTTCGTCGGCGCGCACGTCGGCGCAATCCGATTGGCATGATGAAACGTCGCGTAATGCGTCGTCGCAACCCCGCGATGCTTGGCGGCTACATGGGCGCGATTCGCGAGGCACTCATGGACGGCTTTGGCGCGGTCGCAATCGACTACGCATACAACATGATTGCCAAGGCCATCCCAGGCACTGCTGGCTCGATGCTCAAGCCAAACCCGACGTCGGTCGGCGCAGCTGATGCTGTTAAAGCAGTCTTGACCGTGGTCCTGGGCAATGCTCTCAACGGCGTGACTCGCGGGTTCTCGCGCAAGGCTGCAAAGGCATCCTTGACCGTTCAGAGCTACCAGATCATGAAGAAAGTCCTGCCTGCTCAGATCACTGGCAACTTGTCCGGCGTTGGCTACTACAGCCCGGCAATGATTGCAGACGGCGGTAACACCCGCGTTGGTCCGATTCGTGGTCAGATGGGCGCTTACCTGCCATCGAGCTCCTCAACCCCTCTGCTCTCGGCCTACACAGCCAGCGGCTCCGCTTCGCCCCTGCTCTCGGGCAGCGGCGCACGGATGCGCGAAGGCACGAGCCTTTACCGTTAATTGACACGCCCTGGTCGCAAGGCCAGGGCAATCAACCATTCAAAATAGGAATTTGCACTCATGATGCCTACCGCAGCCGATTTCAACGCACGTCGCGTTACCAACCCAGGCCAAAGCGAAATCATTCGCCAGCGGCTGTATGACTACCAGCTGCTTGCCAACTCCGGCTCGACTCAGCTGTCATTTTTTCAGCAACCAGTGGGATCCGGCCTAACAACCGCTCTTGGCGGTACTGTCGGCGCTGTCAAGACTCTGTGGGACACGAACATGACCCTGGGCGGCACGCTGCCCTCGGGTCAGGCGTTCATGATCGAGTCAATCGAGGTCTGCTTCTTTCCTGGTTCCGTGACCACGTCCAACACCTACACCCCAATCGGGATGTCAGTGTTTAACGCAACCGCTGCCGCATCCGTCGCAGCTGCTGCGAATGACGTCAACACGTTCTACCAGTCGGGAATGCTCGAGCTCAACATTCTGAGCAAGAACTACCTGCGCGAGACCCCGCTGCTGTCGTTCCCGCCCAAGGCCAACTACAACCTCGACGCTGCTGTTGCAAGCAACTCGGCAACCACGGCTGAAGTGGCGTTGTTGCAAGCTCGCGCAGCTGGACGGCCCTACTACATTGATCCTTCAATCTCGCTGCAACCAGCAGTGAACTTTGAAGTTGTCATCAAGTGGCCCGCGGCCGTTACCCTGTCGTTTAACTCACGCGTTGGCGTGATCCTGGACGGCTACTTCATGCGCGCTTCGCAGTAATCCCTGCGGCACGATTGCCCTGGTGCTCACAAGGCGCCAGGGCGCTCTAAACTTCGAGGACACCATGCAAAGCGAAAGCTACTCAATCAGTGACATCGAGGCGTTTGCCTCGAAGTTTTATCAGGGTCGCCCCCTGCTGCTCACTCCGTATTCGTACACGTTGACATTTAGCTCGCTCGCCCCAAGCACGAGCCAAACGCAAACTTTGTCGATCACGGCCAATGCGGACTTCATCTATCTGCAAACGCATCACCACGCAAACGTGGCGAATGCTGCTCAGACGGTTAACAACAAAACGGCTCCGCTCGCTACGATCCTAATTACGGACAGTGGCACTAACGAGCAGTTCACCAATGCGGCAATCGACTTGGAAAGCTACTCGACTAACGGAAACATCATCAACAATCTGCAATACCCGAGAATCATCTCTGGTCGGTCGACGTTGACGGTGCAGCTATCGAGCTACGAGGCCTCGAACACGCTCAACATCTATGTGAGCTTCGACGGCGTTTTGGTGCGGGCTTTTACGAGCTAATGACATGAGCGACTACGGAAACCCGGTACGCTGGCAGAGCCCGCTAGAGCCCTGGGCGTCGCCCCAGTTTATTCCGCCGTCGCCTCATAACATGAGTCGGGTTCCGCTTACCCGGAACCTGCCTCTACCCCTTTCCGACTTACCGCCCAGGCAAACAACGATTGTTGTCGGCACGCCGCTGGTGGGCACCACGTCGCCAACACCGGGATCACCAGTTATTGGTGCTCCTGTCACTGCCCCTGGCACGACCCCGCAGTTTCAAACTGCGACCGCAGCGCAGAGGGCAGCAACCACTCAGGCCGCAACTTTCGGTCTGGTGCAAGACGTTCGGGACACGTTCAAGTTCGCGAACATCACGACAGTAAGCCTGACAATCGGGACAACGAGCTTTAAGTTTCTCGATCAGCCAGTGGGTAAGCGAAACTTCTTAGGCTTTCGCAACCCGTCGACGACTGCAACGATTTACATCGACTTCGCCAATCAAGCTACCGCTAACTCCTGGCTCGCGCTCGGGCCTGGCGCTCTGGTGCTGTTTGATAACGTCGTGAGCCAGGATGACCTATACGTCGTTTCGAGCGCGGCCAGCACGCCGTTTGCCTACGCTTATTCGACCTATCCGGGCTAACCCGTGAGACAAGGCCCGGCCCTACTGGTAGCAGGGCTCGCGGCCTGGTTGTTATTGCGACCCCGCGATGCGGCGGCGATACAAGTCGACACTGCTACGAACGATGCTTCGGTAGTGCCATCGGCTGCGTTTACGAACCTGGAAACAAACCCGGTTTACACTTCGCCAACCATACCGCCCGAGGTGCGTGCAATGAACGACCCCCAGGCCAATCTGAGCGCGTTTCTTTATATGATTCGCTCAACCGAGCACGTATATCCAAGAGACGTCATTAACGATGCGGCCTACTCGATTTTCTACGGTGGGTCGAAATTCCAGAGCTTCCAGGATCATCCAGTCATCACAGGCGAGAAGCGTGGCATACCGCTCTCAGATGCAATGTGCAAAGCGGCGGGTCTCAAACCTGGGTGCGTTTCGACCGCTGCGGGTGCTTACCAGTTCATCAAACCAACCTGGGTGCGACTGAGAGATCGTCTGAAACTGCCTGACTTCTCTCCGCTTTCACAAGATCAGGCCGCAGTGGCGCTGCTCGATGAAATTGGGGCGCTTGATTTAATCTACGCGGGAGACATCGAAGGCGCGATTTACAAGGCCAGTCGCATTTGGGCGTCTCTGCCAGGATCGACCGCTCAACAGAATCCGAAAGCACTATCCTATGCGCTCAACAGGTTTGAAGATGGACTGCAATCATGAGCTTTAGCGTGGATTGGAAAGACGTGATCGGCGCTGTCGCTCCGACCATTGCGACGGCCTTGGGAGGCCCGCTAGCGGGCGCAGCGGTAAAGACCTTATCAAATGTACTCCTGGGGCATGACAAGGGCTCTGAGAACGATCTATCGGCAGCTATCGGTATGGCGTCGCCTGAGATGCTCGCCAAGATTAAACAGGCAGAGAGCGATTTTCAGGTGCGGATGCGCGAGCTCGATATTGACGTCGACCGGATCGCAGCTGCGGATCGGGATTCGGCGAGAAAACGAGAATCGGCAAGCAGGGATTCATGGACGCCAAGGATTATCGGCGGGATGACTCTCATGGCGTTTATCTGGTCTGTCTGGGCGGTGCTGTCTGGATACGTCCAGGGCCTCACTGACCCGTCAATCGTTGGCATTATCGGCACGCTGATCGGCTACGTTAGTGCAAAGGCTGACCAGGTGGTTTCGTACTATTTCGGCTCGAGCTCGGGCTCAAAAGACAAGACCGCAGCAATGAGCGATGCGCTGTCAAAGGTAGGCAAAACATGAGTTTCTACATTCTATCTCCGCTGCCAACGACGTCAGGCGGTACTGGTACGGTAGTCGCACCAACTGCGGGACAGGTTCCAATAGGCAACGCAAACGGGACATATACGCCTGGCTCTATTAGCGGTGGCGGTATATCTGGTGTTTTGCCAATCGCAAACGGAGGCACGGCGCTATCAACCACGCCAACAAACGGGCAGCTGCTAATCGGCAATGGAACAGGCTACGCGCTCTCGACATTGACCGCTGGCACGAATATTACAATCACCAATACCGCAGGGGGTATTTCAATCGCTGCTAGTGGCGGTGGCGGCACTCCTGGCGGGTCGACTACGCAGATTCAGTACAACAACGCAGGCGCGTTTGCTGGTTTGGCGAACCTTGTTACTGACGGCACAAACGTCCAAGTTAACAATGCGGCTGCGCTGAGATTTTCAAACGTCACAACCAACTATGTAGCATTCAAAGCGCCTGCGATCATTGGATCTAATGTGACTTGGACGCTCCCGGCTACGGACGGGACCGCTGGTCAGGTTTTGAGCACTAACGGCTCTGGTGTCTTGTCATGGGTCACTGTAACGATTACTCCGCAATCGCCAACGAATAACACGCTGCCAGTCGTTTCTGGCACGCCTACGGTCGGGCAGACGCTCTCGAGCACAAGTGGAACATGGAACGGCTACCCAGCTCCAACCTTTGGTTATCAATGGGTTCGTGGAGCGTCAACGAACATTAGTGGAGCGACTTCATCGTCCTATACCCTGGTCGATGCGGATTACAACAACACCGTCAAATGCACTGTCACGGCGACTAACTCAGCGGGCAGCGCAAGCGCAACGTCGGCGGCGACCGCAACTGTTGCAGGGTCAGTACCAGGAGCCCCCACAATTGGGACAGCGACCGCTGGAAACACTCAGGCGACTGTGGCGTTTACCGCGCCTGCGTCTACTGGTGGTCCAGCTATCACCAGCTACACAGCAACTTCGAGCCCTGGTGGTCTCACTGCTAGCGGCGCGTCGTCACCACTGACTGTGACAGGGCTTACCAATGGGACCGCGTACACGTTTACTGTGACTGCTACTAACAGTATTGGAACGGGAAATGCGAGCGCAGCCAGCAACAGCATCACTCCGTCGGTACCAGTCACTCCAACCAGTGTTGAATACCTAGTTGTTGGTGGTGGCGGGGCAGGTGGAGGTGGTTCAAACAAGGACGTAGGTGCTGGTGGTGGAGCGGGGGGTTATAGAACATCTGCTTCGTTCGCTGTAACAGGCGGGACTCCATACACCGTAACAGTAGGGGCTGGCGGGGCAGGAGTGTCGGCTGCTAATGGTCTGACTGGATCACCTTCTGTCTTCTCGACTATAAGCAGCGCCGGGGGCGGTGGAGGAAGTTTTAGAACTGGAACCGGTGGGAGCGGCGGGTCTGGCGGTGGAGCAGCGTACGCATCAGGGACGGCGGGATCTGGAAATACCCCATCGACATCACCTTCTCAAGGTAATAATGGAATAGTCGGAACTGCCAACGGCGCAGAAGCTGGAGCTGGCGGTGGAGGAGGAGGTGCAAACGCGGCAGCAACAAATGCAAACGGCGCAAACGGAACGGCTTCATCTATTACTGGGACGTCAACAACCTACAGCGGAGGCGGCGGTGGAGCTGCGTATCCTGGCTATACCAGAGGGACCGGTGGCACTGGGGGCGGCGGTAATGGCGGTCAAGGAGCAAGTCAGGCTGTCACTGCTCTAGGTGTTGCTGGAACACCAAACCTCGGTGGTGGCGGTGGCGGTCCATATGCCGGGACCCTCCTAGCGGAAGCTGGCGCTAATGGAGGGTCTGGCGTTGTGGTTATTGCATTCCCAGATTCATTCTTAGCGCCAACAATTAGTGGTGGATTGACTTACGACCAACCAACTCGATCCGGTTATCGTGTCTATAGATTCACCGCCGGGACTGGAACCATCACCTTTTAATAATCATGGACTACTACGCATTCCTCGATGAGAACAATACTGTGACCGAAGTTATTCCTGGTAGAGACCAGGGTTCAGATAACACCGATTGGGAACAGTGGTACGGCGAATTCCGTGGTCAGGTATGCAAACGATCAAGAACGGACGGGTTTCGGAAAAATTACGCTGGGGTCGGCTACACCTACGACTCTGCGCGTGATGCGTTTATTCCTCCGCAACCGTATGCTTCATGGGTTTTGAACGAAGAAACTTGCCAATGGGGTGCGCCAGTTGCGATGCCTACTGATGATCAGCGTTACTACTGGGACGAGTCGACCACTTCGTGGGCCTGGTGAGTGAATGAGCGTCGACCAGGCAACACTCGAGCGGCTGCGGTCAACAATCTGGCCCGCGCTCGAGCAAGCCTACGGTCTGCCGAAAGGGACGCTATACGCCGTCTCATGGTGGGAGACCCGAGGGACATGGTCGAACGAGCCTGGGGGATTAGGATCGAGAGGGATATTCCAGCTCAGACCAATTGCACTCGCCCAGGTCAAACAGGACACAGGGATGACTCACAACCCGGATAATCCCTACTCCGCATCTACCGCAGCAGCTGCGCTGCTGGCTCGCTACCTTCGACTATTTGGTAATCCCGCGCTTATGATTGCGGCTTACAACGCAGGCGAAGGTCGAATCCGATCCTACGTTCGACAAGTTCAATCAAGTGGCAAGGGAGCGCTGCCGTCGATTACGGTCGATTATGTGCAGAACGTCATGCCAGTAATAGTGGGTGGACCATGAGCGAATTAAATATTCTGTTTCAATTCCTGGGCTGCATATTCGGAGGTCTTGGGGCTTATGTCGCCGTGCGCTCTGATCTCGCTGATCTTAAAGCTAGGATGATCCTGGTAGAGAAGTCTGCAGACGCAGCTCATGGTCGAGTCGACCAGCTGCTGAGCAAATAAAAAAGGCCCCGCATTGCGCGGGGCCTGAAGCAATCCTCACCGTGCCAGGAGGGATTGCACTAGGAGACAAACAGCCTCGAGGATTGTGTCACGCACAACGCGAGACGTCAACGCTCGACGTATTGACCACGAACCTTACAAGTATGGGGTTCTGTGTGACGTCGCAATCCAACGCACGCAGGACATGGGTAATCGCCTGGTGTTTTCTTTGATGGTGCAACCCATCCAAAACGGCGCCAGGTGCTTTGTACGTCAGTGTCTGATGGTTTGGTATAGGCGGCGGGTTTAGCTTGCATTGCAGGGGCTCCTATGCGTGATTTCGCGGGGGTACGAGCGCCGATTGTGGGGGGAGAACGGGGGCGAATGCAAGCGCGCGATGAAAACCTAAGAGCACGAGCTTCTGCGCGTCTGCAGAATCGTTTGCAGAAGGTTCTGCAAACCCATCCTCCCGCGGTGCGTCATACGCACAACCACCACCGCGGTCGAGTTACGCAACGCGTGACGATACGAATCCACGCCCAAAACGAGGGGCGCGGGTTATATCACACGTTGCGCGAAACACCAAATGCAATTGTGACAAAAAGGGGGGTATGG
>Ga0209087_1002541_pt1 | contig 10227 bp, 11 predicted proteins | sample S_130805_EF_Meta_FD_187321 | JGI IMG/M metagenome (GOLD analysis project Ga0209087, IMG submission 187321) | Freshwater microbial communities from Lake Simoncouche, Canada to study carbon cycling - S_130805_EF_MetaG (SPAdes) (version 2) | ecosystem: Environmental > Aquatic > Freshwater > Lake ...
AAACGTTCACCTTGTCGCCTGAAGCGATTGCACCAGTTCCGGCACCGATTCTAGTTACTAGGTATCCAGAAGGACGGCTGTTAGTTGCAGCCTTGAATAGTTCGTAAGCAGTGTAGTATGCACCGGTTGTTTCAGAAGTAATGCCTCTGAAGAAGGTTAGTGAACCAGAGAACTGTGAGAAACCCTTAGACTGTGCATTTGCTGCATCAACAATTCCCTTGTCGTCAATCTTGTTAGAGTCAGTTGCACCCAAGTCATAACCATCCCAAGCGATAGCGCTTGTTAGGTTTGTACCTGCAACAATAGTTGCTGCTGAAGGAGTTGATAGGAAAGTTGTTTCGTTTGTAACTGAAGCTTTTGGAACCCAGTAAACAGCAATGTTTGCGTTTGACTGCATCTTTGTTCCAACAGTGGCTGCAAGAGCAGGGCCTGCACCACCGGTACCAGCAGCAGGAACAATGTTCACTTTAGCTTCACCAGTAGTTAGGAAGCGAGCACCAAGCATAATCATTGCACCATCGGCAACAATGTCAACTGGGTTGTCGGTTGTAACACCAAAAATGCTGAAGTTGTCTGTTAAGGCCCAAGCTGCATCGTGTGCCTTACCAATACGCTTGATTAGGTAGTACTTAGTTCCCGGAGTAACTGTGAATAGATCACGGAACTTGTTGTAACAGCTAGTAGCGGCTAGGTCTGAGTCTCTGTAAGCATCAAGAGATGCTTCGTAGTTGTATAGAGTTGGGGTTGAAGCCTGAGCTGAGTCAACCATTGAAATTGATGTGTCAAGGTCTGAATCAGTAAGGTTTAGTGTGTAGTTATCTGCAACAGCTGGAGAGATGTTAAAGATCTTTGTTGGGGCGGTAAGTTCAGCTAGTGTAGGTGCTTTCCAGTCTGCAAAAGCGTCTGAAGCTGCTACGAAGATACCAACATTAGGTCGAAGTAGTTTAGTAGGCATTTTTATTCCTTATTTTTAGTAGTTTCAGCAACTACAGGTTCTTCAACCTTTGATTGCTCTTTAGCGGATGTAGGTGAGGACTCTTCTTCAACAGCAACAATGTCTACTCCCAAAATTGGGTGCCCAACATAGTGATCTGGAACAAGATCGGTGAGATTTGTTTTAGTGTTTCTAATTAATGTAGCCAAAATAGTCCTTTCAAACCATTATTATGATACCACAGTATTTACTGTGAAAATGAAGGATACCTCTGAAATGTACTTTCTAGGCACATTAGAGCCATCCATATTTGTATAGTTGTTTCCACCAACTAATCTTAGTTCACCAGCATCAGTAGGCTTAAAACCGGTAAGCTTATTCCTTACCAAGTTAGCAACTTGTCTGGCAGATCTTTGTGTAGGGCCGACACACTCAATAACACAATAGCTTGTGCCTGAATTGTATCTAGTTGATAGTATTCCTCGACCCAATGCCGATTCCTGCATATCGCCATAAACGGCAACAATGTAAGGCAAAAATAAGCCATTTACCCCATTTTTTATCTTTACATCTTCAGGCACAGAGATCTCATAAACATCTTGGCTAAGTTCATTTAGCTTAGTTGTTATCTGATCTTGTATAGCCAATAAATCTAAACTCAAAAGACATCCTCACTCTGAGCAGATGCTGTAAATCCAGCATTTTTCATCTCAGCAATAAAAGTATTAGCGGCTTTATTGTAGGCTCCAAGCGCTCTAAGAGTGCTTCTACCCTCACCATCCATAGCTGTATTCAAGAATCCCATACCAACACCGCTAGGCTTACCGTATGCAGTCAGCCAGTATCCACCGCTATCTTGCATAACAAAATAGTGTTCCTTGTTTTTTAGCCAACCAAAACTTGATGTTATGTTGCTTTTAGTAACTTTAGGTTTGCTAGATAAAACAGATGAAAGCATCTTACCGCTCTCCATACGAGCGCCAGTTGGGCTTTTCTTTTTATGCCAGCGAGTTCCAGTAGGGCTACCTGCACCAATGAATTCACGCATATAATCCGCACCAGCACTAGAACCTTTATCAATAGCATTCGAGCTAGCCTCAAAAGCTTTTTGTACATAGATCCTAGTGTATTTAGAGAACTCTTCTATCTTAGGCATTTGGATCTGACTCCATATCCACATCAGCAATAATAGTTCTCTGCCAAGGGTTAGAACCATTGATAACAGATTTCACAACATAAGAAAAAGTTTCTAAAGCCGCATCCTTTGGGCTGTTCTCAACAATAATGTAATTTCCGGGCCTAATGTCAGCTATAGGTGCCGTAGCACCAACTACCTCATTCTTATTGAAAGCTATCTGGAACTGAATCTCCCTAACGCTTGTAGGATTAACATTTGACCCACGATTAGATGCATGATTTGACGGCTGAATTCTAGCTTTACCAGACCAGATAGCAGTATCTGATGTAGTCCAAGTATTTGTTGTAGCGTTATAGGTTCTTGAACCTAAGTTCTCGTTATAAATAGTTATATCGCATATCTGCATTCCAAGACCAACAGATGCGTGATGTGCAGTCCATCGAGGATCTAATATGCTTCTAGTGTTTAGACCCATAATTAATCCAAATCTTGAATGTAATAGCCTTGAGTGTAGTATGTTCCGCTATTCGGATAATAACTGTTTCTTGAATATTCAACAATTGAGAAAGCGTCAGAACTGTCGTCTTCGTCTGCTTCTTTCTTCAAAACATCTGCCTGTGCTCTAAGCTCGGCTCCAAGCTTTGCACCATCAGTTGCAAGGTCATCCGTCTTAATAACCTTGCTTATAAGGGCTTCAGAGGTCGCTAGAGCGAGTTTTGCAGCAGCTGCAGCTCTCTTTATGTTATTTGCGTAAAGACTCAGGAAAGCCTGAATTTGAGCGTCATTGAAGATGTATTCTGAAGGCTTTAGAGGATCACTAAGATCTTCAAGCACATCAGTATCTGGAATTAAAAGTCTAACTTGACCAATGCTAGTTGAATAGTCTGGTGGGATAATATCTGACATAAACCTATTCTACCTTATCCTAAGATGGATCTAACTTCTTCTTCTGTTAGACCTAAAGCTTGAAGTTTTGCTAGGGCAGATTGTCTAGTAGCTAATGCCTCTGATTCTTTCCTATTAGATTCTTCTCTTGCTGCAATTTCCTCTAGAGTTTCATCTCTTTCGGTTATTTCTCCAGTTTCGCAATTGATTTCAGTTATTTTGCTCATTAGTTCACTCCATAAATCCAAATAGTGCCAGTAGCACCTGTCCAAGTATTTGTGGCTGCTTGAAATGATATTTGAGTTATTGCTGATGCGGTAGACCCGACTCCCCATCTTGATGTGTTTGCTGCAGCACCTGCTCCACCAGAAACCCACATAGTTGGATTTATTGAAGTATAGTTTGGTATTTCAACCGTGTAAATGTTGTCTGTTGCTGGTGCTGTTGTAGCTACATTCAAAAGCATTCCAGCAGTATTTCCAGCTGAGGTTGATGATGCTGTTGAACTGGTCGCGTAAGTTGTATAAGAGGTAGCGGAACTAGAATTCACATTCATATAAAATGAACCACTGAGACCACCAATATTTGTAAATTGTATTTGTACAACCAGTTTTCTATAAGTTTGAGGAATATTTGTAAATGATGGTTGTGTTCCAGCAATAGTAAAAGGAGTGGATAAAATAGCCGTATATCCTTTATTGCTCCAAGTAGGAGTAGCACCAGAACCAGAAGAAGTAAGTACTTGACCAGAAGAACCTGCCACAGTATTCATTTGCAGTTCTCTAGTAGTTCCAGAAAGATTTAAGTTTCCACTAATACTTCCACCACCTGATGAGAGATAACTTCCCCAAGCCCAGCCACCAGTTACAGGTGCATAAGTTAAAACTTGGCCTAATGATGGAGATTGATATTGTATAAAATCATTTACAGAAATCGCTCGAAAAGCAGGAGTTCCCCCACTAATAGTCGGTGCAGCAAAGAATGTTGATGCTGTTTGACTTGGAAGAGTGATACCGTTTACAGTCAAGCTAGATGACCACTGTGTATTATAGTCTGTTGAGTTAATTTTAGTTAAAACTTGATTAGCGGTTCCACCCGTAGGCACACCCTGACCATTACTTCCATTAGTTCCATTGGTTCCATTAGAGCCGTTAGTTACAGTGAAAGTAGTAGTAGTTGCATCGGTAAAAGTAATCGTATAAGTATCAACTAAACCTACAGTTGATGTTTTAATTACTGTAGATATTCCCCTACCATTTGTACCATTTGTTCCATTAGATCCTGCCGCACCATTTGTTACAGTAAATGTTGATGTTGTTGAATCGGAATAAGTGATCGTATATGTATCAACTAAACCAACTGTTCCAGTTTTTGCAATTGTAGAAACTCCACGACCATTAGTTCCATTAGTTCCGTTAGTTCCGTTAGTTCCATTAGTTCCGTTAGCTCCATTGACTACTGTGAAGCTAGAAGTTGTAGAATCAGAATAAGTTATTGTATAGGTATCAGTAGAACCAGCAAGCCCTGTGCCTGAAGTTCTAGTAATTGATGTAATGCCACGACCAGCAGCACCATTTGAACCATTAGTTCCATTAGTTCCATTGGTACCATTTGAACCATTATATACACTAAAAGTAGTTGTAGAGCCACTCGTATAAGTAATAGTAAATGTATCTGTCGTTCCGGGAGCACCATTACCAGAAGTTCTAACTATAGAACTAATACCATTTCCAGTCGCACCAGTGCTGCCAGTGATGCCTTGAATACCTTGTGAACCTGTATCACCCTTTGGGCCAGTTGCTCCGGTTGGGCCTATTGCCCCAGTAGCGCCCGTTGCTCCCTGTGGGCCTGTAGCACCAGCTGGGCCCTGTGGCCCTTGGGGCCCTTGAGGCCCTGTTGGGCCTGTGTTACCGACAGCAACCAAAATAAGTAACACAGCGTGGCTATTAGGAAAGTTTGTAGTTCCAGTTCCAGCCGAAGCAATTAGGGTTACTGGATAGTTGTCCCAAGTTGAGTTATAAGTCGGAGTGCCTGTCACTTCCCATTTCTGGTAATTACCAGAATCATTCTTATCCTGAATGATAAGAATATCTCCTTGGTTGATTAGATCTAGGAATACGCTGTCATCTTGGTTATCTGCGTCAATGTGGCTAACTCGCAGAGCAGTAGAACTAATTTGAGTACTATTATTCCATCCCAACTGGTTATTAGTCGGATCTCCAGAAGTGGTATTAGTTCTAGTCGAATAGTGATAATGAGTTGCAGAACCACCTGATGCACCAGTAGCTCCAGTATCACCCTTTACACCTTGCAGGCCTTGTGGGCCAATAGGGCCTTGAGGGCCTGTTGCACCAGTAGAACCAGTAGCACCGGTAGCACCGGTGGCACCTGTAGCACCTGTATCGCCTTTTACACCCTGTATTCCCTGCAATCCAGTAGTGCCTTGAGGGCCTATAGCTCCAGTTGCACCAGTATCACCTTTTATACCTTGAATGCCTTGAATACCTTGCGGCCCCTGTGGCCCACGCTCACCAATAGCATAAAAAACTTCAGTAGCAGTGCTATCTGCATGAGAAATCTCAATAACATCATCAGGCTCATTTAAGATCTCAATAATAAGATCATCGCTCATTAGTAAACCACCTGTGGCGTTACAGAAACTTCACCTTCCACTAAACGAATAGTAGGATTACCGCCAGCAGCAGCAATCTCCATACCCCAATAATATTTTTCGCCAGTCAAAGTTGCAGTCTGCGCAGCAGTAATAGTGATAGTAATAATAGCTGTAGCTACATTTATGCTAGTAGAAACTTCAAGCGCTAAAGCAGAAGAAGGGTACTGGCGGATCTGAGTTTTACCAGTATAGCCAGTAAAGTTATAAAGAGAACCATCATCTTTATTAGTCAACCTAAATTGACGAGTATATGTTGCGCCAGCCTCAATGCGAAGCGGATAATTCTTGGCCATTAAAACTCCAAATCTATTTATCTTATTTTACCACAAAAAGTAAAACCGCCTCGGATAACTCAACGAGACGGCCTTACATTCACAACAGCAGCGAAGGAGAGAACACTGCATAACTATTATAGCACCACAATAGTAGTGGATATGCACAGAATTGAACTGTGGTCTTACACACTCCGACTTGCGGCTTTGATGTGCAATCGACACCATTTCATACCCTAAACAATAATACTATACCACCCAAAAGAAAAACCCTCAGCCTTTTGAGCTGAGGGTTGATCTTTGAACTGAAGCTATTAAGCTCCAGTTCCCTTTGAACCAAAGGTTCCAGCAGGAACTAGGAAGTTACCTGTTGCAAGGTGACGAATTCTCATCTGGAAGTCGTCGTTGTCGAATGAACCATCACGGACTGGAACTTCTCCACCAGCAAGGGTGTAGCTGTTTGTGTCCTTGATGCGTAGCTCTGGAGTCTCATATCCACGAAGGAATGCTAGAACTACTGAAGGGTTCAATGAGTTTGCCGGAGCAGGGATCAAGAACCAAGTAGTAGCAGCTGATGCATCGGTGTTAACGCGTGTGATCCATGGGTTTACAACGATGTCAAGCATACCTGCAACTGGGTTTCCAGTAACAGTTTCCACTCCGCTAACAGTTGTGCGAACTTCTGTTATAGAAAGGATGTTACGAGCAGTCAACTCAAGAGCCTGCGGCACAACAAGTGTGTAACGCTGGATTGGGGTGATTGTGCGACCATTGTAGGTTTGCTTGCTAATAGCAGCCATAGCTAGCTGTAGGTTAGCTAGGGTTAGAGTAGGGTTTAGACCTGCACCGTTTGCAACTGAACCGATGTTCTGGTTGGTTGAGTTGAAGTTGGTGGTGTTTAGACCGCTAGATGAAACAAGCTGCTTTGTAGCTTCCATGTCTTCAAGACCAGCAGCGTGTAGAGCTAGCTCGCTTGGTAGACGCTCAAGAACACCAAAGTTGTTGTCGTTTACGATAGATTCCCATGAGAAACGGATTCTCTCACCAGACTTCTTTACAGAGATTGACTGATCAGTCGCTGAGAAAGAAAGTGTTGGGTACTCGTCGTACTCGCCTACGTTTGGTAGTGAGCCTTCAAGGAAAGAAACTCCACCATTTGAACTAGGAATTGCAGTCTGGTCAAACTTGAACTGGAAGTACTTCTGCGGACGGAAGTCGTCTAGTGTTAGCTTGGTAGCGAATGTGTCCCAAACCTTTGGAAGGGCAGCATACTGCTCCAAAAGGATCTGGTTTAGCACTGGGCTAATCTGGGTTGGGAAGTCAGAAGTAGAAATACCTTCTTTTACTCTCAACTGTGCGGCACGATCTCCACGAAGAGCGTCGTCCCAAACCTTAGCGGCTTCTAATTGACGGGATGTGATATTCATGTTTGCCTTCCTTAGCAACCGAAGATGCGGATAAATGCTTTGTTAGCAGCTACAGCAGTAGTTGCGGACTTAGCGCGAATTGCGTGACCAAACAAGGTGTTGGTTGAAGCTGTGGTAGTTAGAACACCAGCTGATGTGATGTAAACTGCCTGACCAACAGTTAGAGCCTGACCTTGGAGGGTAGCAAGTGGAGCGATTGGTGATGCAGCTGACATATCAAACTGGAATGCACCGTTGAACTTGACAGTAGTGTAAGTAGCAGCGTCTGGGCCAGTGTAAGCGTCTAGTTCGGCTACGCCATAAAGACCACCGACAACTACAGGCCAACCTGATTTAACTGTGCTACCAACTGGCAGAACCAAAGATTCTGCTTTGTTATATACCTCATTAAAAGCCATGAGTGAGCCTTTCTACTTAGTAACTCGTCGAGCCACAATGGCATCGAACTCGTCTTGAAGGGTAGTAGACTTAGCTGCTTCTTGGACGTGTCCAACAACTGCTGATTCTACTGCTGCTGGAGTTACCACTGAAGCACGAAGAGCATCTGCATACTCTTTCTCACTTGCAAGTAGTTCATCAACAGACTTGGTGTTGCTTTCGGACTTTAGGGCCTCTGCTACACGCTTAAGTGCAACCTTTGGCAATCCTGATTCGTTAAACTTTTCAGCAACCTCAACTGGATCAATTGCCTCAACGGTCTCGTCTTCAGCACCTTCCTCAGTTTCGGCAGGCTTTGCAGCCTCGGCTAGAATCGAAACCGACTCCACCACAGGGCTAATCGCTTCAACGAAAGTAGCTTTAAGGTCAGCAATAGCTGCCTCAAATTCTTCTTTAGTAATAGACATAGCTATACCTTCCATATTGTCAGTTTCCACCACTGTTGTGGTTTCTTCCATTCTAGTGTAACTTTCGAGCAGAGAAATAAACTTTCCGCCTGCTCCAGCTACTGTAACCACATCAACACTAGTCAAAGGATCTGCGACTAGTGATTCAATGATCATTCCTTTACGACCATCAGCTTCACCTGCGTAGGCTTGTCCAAGAGCGTGGATTGATAAACCCACATCGCCGGCCATCTCTTTGATGATTGGGGCGTAGTGTGAGTAAAACTGGATGTCAGCAAATAGTGCTCCTTCATTGAACACTGCATCACTAACTAATTTACCTGCTAGCTGGTGAACGTCGCGCTCAGGTCTATCTGATGCTTCATTCAAGCTAGGATGATTCATAAAAACTTTTGTTCCAGCCTTGAAAACTTGTGGGCCAAACTCTTCAAGCATTTTTGCGCCATAGTAGCCAGAAGAACCCCAACCAGATTCAATTACTTTAACAGACCATTTGTTTCCAGATGACTGAGCATCAAAGGCGACTGATTCATCAAGCCTTAACATAGAACTCCAAAAGATGGTAGAAACATTACAAAGTAATAATACCACACAGTATTAGAGATTTTGATCTCTCAACTGATTATCGCCATTAGCAAGTTTACCTACAGCACCAGTGTTGCCCTGAGAAGGAACAACGCTACCTGCAGACTGTGCATCATTAGATTTAGTGTCCTTAAAGTTTAGGTTATTAGGAATCATAATTCCTTCAGGCGGCATAGAACCAGTAGCAGGAATATCTAGCAAATCAATAATCGCAGCGTGATACTGATCAGGTGAAAGCACACCAGTCTCCCAAGCCATAGCAAGAGCCTGAACCATTCTGTGAGTAGGCTCAACCTCAATAGAAGGCCAAGTAATAGCAACATCATTAGGTGCACCCAAGAAGCGAAGAATACGCTTATAGAACAAAGACCAAACGTGCTGACGAGCTTCCATAGCTTTCATAGTAGGAGTATCCAAAGTCTGTGCAGTACCATAAGCGCCAGACTGACCCGGATCTGCAAGCAAAGCAACAATAGAAACTTCCAAACCAGCGGCGATCATAGAAGCCAAAGAACGACCAGCCTCAAAGTCATAACCAGAGCCGCGAGAAATAGGAGTCAAATCAGTATCTGCACCCATAGCGGCTGTAGCACCAATACGAGAGCTATCCGCAACAGCAATTTTTGCTGCAGCATTAGAAACACCGCTAGAACGCTTAGAAGAAATTTTGTAAGCAAACTGTGCAAGAGCGCGAGTCATAATAGACCCATTCTCCAAAAATTCTCTATAAAGTTTAGACCAAGCAATAACCGGCAAAGCATCAGGCACACCAAAAGTCCATCCAACGTGGCTGTTGAAAGCCTGATGGAACATAACATAATTTAGGTCAACCTGCTCATTAGTGCTAGTAGCAGTACTCAAAATAGTTCTACTCTTAGCGGCATTCTCAGGATAAGTGTCAGTGTAATACCAGCGAGTAATAGTCTCGGCACTGCCAATAGAAGTAACACGGTTCCAAGTTCTACGAACAGCCCAAATAACTTCATTATTATCCGGATCAGTCATAACACCACTAACCTCAGACAAAGGAACACGCATAAACTGCTGGTCAGAAACGCGACCCAAAACAAAAACATTGCCATCAGTGTAAGCAGTCAGCTCAAGTTCCTCATAAGCTGCAGAAGAAAACAAGCAACGCTCATTCACAGGATTAGTGATACGACCCTTAACGCGGTTAGAAACCTTTGGCATAATAAATGATCTACCCCAAACATAAGAAGAACGCAACTTATATCCACGCTTGATAAGAGGATTACCTACAGAAAGCTCACGCAACTGACGAGAAGCAACGTGCAAATTATTTAGCGACACACCAATGTCTTCAGTCTGTGCGGTAACAGGGCTCCAGCCACGATCATCCAACATCAGCGAGATGTTACTCAACGCCTCAGATAATTTAAAGTTTTCTGCATCTAATGCAAGAAAACGCTCATTTAACTCTTCAAAACTAATTTTTTCATCCATAAA
>Ga0209087_1002546_pt1 | contig 10204 bp, 14 predicted proteins | sample S_130805_EF_Meta_FD_187321 | JGI IMG/M metagenome (GOLD analysis project Ga0209087, IMG submission 187321) | Freshwater microbial communities from Lake Simoncouche, Canada to study carbon cycling - S_130805_EF_MetaG (SPAdes) (version 2) | ecosystem: Environmental > Aquatic > Freshwater > Lake ...
CATGACTCTCAAAGCATTGGTCAGAGAGCGTATCGAAGCTGGGAAAGATATGCCCTCTGATCTATTTAATGTGTTCGCAGGAAACAGAACCAAAATAATAAGGAAATAAAAATGAACAAAGCACAAAGCACAATGGACCAAGGAACAAAAAAGTCCAATGCAGTAACTGAGAAAGTAGCTGCAGGAGCTTTAGCTGTTAGTCTGTTTGAAGCAGACGCAGATAAAGGTCTAGGTAACATGGGTCATGAAGATCTAGCATTACCTTTTCTTAAAATACTAGGACAATTATCTCCAGAAGTTAACAAGAGAGATGGTAAATATGTTCAAGGTGCAGAACCTGGAATGATTTATAACTCTGTTACAGGAGAATTGTTTGATGGTGAAAAAGGAATTGATGTCCTACCATGTCATTACAAATTGGAATATATTGAATGGCAAGATAGAGGCGAAGGTTCTGGGGCTCCAGTTGGAATCCATTCATCTTCAAGTGACATACTAACAAAAACAAAAAGAGATGGCTCTTTCAAAGATAGACTTCCTAGCGGAAACTATATTGAGAAAACTGCAAGTCATTTTTTAATTGTCTGTGGTCAAACTCCAACAACTGCTCTATTAGCTATGAAATCTACACAATTAAAGATTTCTAGAAAATGGAATAGTATGATGGCTAGTATAAAGATGAAAGGTGCAAATGGATTATTTACACCGGCATCTTTTAGTCACGTATACAAATTAAGAACGGTACAACAATCAAATGATAAGGGAACTTGGTTTGGTTGGGAAGTTAGTAAAGTAGGACCTGTAGAAGATTCTTCTTTATACCAACAAGCTAAGTCGTTTGCTGAAAGTGTTTCAAGAGGAGACATCAAAGTCAAACATGGTGAGTCCAGCACGTCTGAAAAGACATCTGAAGCCCACTTCTAATAAGTGAGAAAAAGGGGCAAGTTAATTCTTGCCCCTAAGAAATAATGAAAGGGCTATATGGAGAATAAATTTATAGAAATATTTGAAGGTCTTAAACAAGACGTAGGTATTGCTTATTTAAATAAATTAGAAACTGATTCTGTTACAGGTAAAAAGAGACCAGTATATGGATGGCAACACAAACCAATAACAAATCAAGATTATTTAGATCACTTAGAAGGTAAAAAGTCTATTGGTATACAACCATGTAATGAAGAAAACATGGCTAGATTTGGTGCAATAGATATTGATGATAAACAACATAGCTATGATAATTTTCCTTACAAAAAATATTTAGATATTATTAAAGAAAATAATTTACCTTTAATACCCGTTAAATCAAAAAGTGGTGGACTTCATTTATATTTATTTTTAAAAACACCAACCAGAGCATTACTTGTTAAAAATTTTTTAGAAACTTTATTATTTACTTTAAATCTACCACCACAAACAGAAATATATCCAAAACAAACTGAACTTCTTAAACAAGAAGATGGACTATTGTCAGTTGGTCAATTTATAAATCTACCTTATTTTAAAAAAGAAGAAAGAGTTGCTCTTAATTATGATGGAAAACCATTTACCTTTAAAGAATTTATACAAGTTGTTGAAGCTAATTTAAAAACGCCAGATGAATTAGAAGAGTTTTCCATAGCCCATGTGAAAAATGTATTACAAGGAGGTGCATCTGAATTTGAAGATGGCCCTCCTTGTTTACAGTTATTAACTAAAATTCCATTAGCAGATGGAAGAGATAGATTTTTATATAACTACATGGTCTTTGCTAAAAAGAAATATCCAGATAATTGGGATAAGAAAGTAATTCAAGCAGCGCAAGATTACTTTGCAAAAAATGGTGATGGTATAAATGATTGGGATGAAAAAAAAGTAAGAGATAAAATAAGGAGCTGGAAAAAAGAATCTACAAAAGGACATTCATGTACTCAAGAACCGATCGTTGCTTATTGTATGAAGTCTGAATGTTTAAAAAGAAAATTTGGTGTTGCTTCTGACAGAAGAAAAACTTTTCCAACGCTATCAGGACTTGTAAAAATTGCTTATCCAGAACCAGAATATACATTTAATGTTGAACTTCCAAATGGTAAAGGCACTAAAGAAGTAAGAGCTAAAGATGTTAAACAAATAAAAGATCAAGAAGAATTAAGAGCATTAATAATAAAAACAGCTGATATATATGTTCCTAAAGTTAAAGGAGATGAATTTGAAGCAATGCTTGGTTCTTTATTACCTCCAAAAGAAATATTACAACCGCCTAAAGGAACTACTCCAGATGAATTGTTGCATGAATATTTAGAAGATTATCTTAATGGACCTAAGGCAAAGTCATATGCTTCTTTTAAATCTGGTGCTGTATTAATAGAAGAAGGACATGCATACTTTAAATACGGAAATTTCTTTAACACTTTAAAAAATAAGGAATGGAGAGAAGGAAAAGAAAGAACAGGTCAAAAGATAAAAGAAAAATATAAAGCAGAGTTTGGAGTTAAAAAAAGATTTCCAAAATTAAATAATGAAACTACAAACTATGAGGCTATAGAAGTTGTTAAAATAAATTTAAAGTTAGAAGGAAATCAATTTATCAAAGACATAGTTAAAACAGAAGTTGTTAAAATGAAAGGTAATAAAGACGTATTCTAATGATAAGGAAAGTATTAGGACCTCCAGGAACAGGTAAGACCATGACATTATTAAATGAGGTTAATAACTATTTAATGAAAGGAGTTCCATTAAATAAAATTGGATATTTTGCTTTTACTAGAAAAGCTGCTGCAGAAGCAAGAGATAGATTCTTAAATAAAAATAAAAATTACGTAAGATCAGATGTTAAGTTTTTTCAAACATTACATTCATTAGCTTTTCATACTTTAGGTATGAGCGAAGAAAATGTAATGCAACCAGTTCATTATGAACAAATAGGAAAAGAGTTAAGTATAAGAGTTAATTATTATTCAGAATCAGATGAAAGTGGATATTTAAACTGTGACAATGAATATTTTAAATTGATTAATAAGGCACGAATTAAAAATATATCTATTGAAGATGAGTTTAATACTAATGAATGGAGTAGAGAAATAGACTTTGAAGTATTAAATCATGTTTATGAAAACTTTTTAAATTATAAGAAAGCTTATAATCTTTATGATTATACAGATATGATTACTCAATTTGTAAATAATAAAGATAAATGTCCATCCTTTGATGTTGTATTTATTGATGAAGCCCAGGATTTATCTCCAATACAATGGAAGATGTTTGATATTTTAAATGATAAATCAAAAGATATTTTTATAGCAGGGGATGATGACCAGGCCATATTTGCATGGGCTGGAGCTGATGTTAATAGATTTATTGATCAACCGGCAAAAGAAGAAGTATTACAACAGTCTGAACGTATACCACAGGCTGTTCAAGAAGTTTCAAATATTATATTGGATAGAATACAAGGTAATAGAAAAGAAAAAATATATTTTCCAAAAAAAGATAAAGAAGGAAATATTATAAAAGGAAAAGTAGAATCAATATTTGATTTTGATAATTTAGATATTAACAAGGATAAATGGTTAATACTAACAAGAACTGTGTATAGAGCTTTAGAAATATCTAATCAATTAAAACAAAATAATCTTTATTATAAAAATATGTACGGAAAAAGTTTTAATAATAAACTTTATAAATCCATATTAAGATGGACTTCTTTAACTGATGGAAATCAAATATCAATTGCTGACTGTAGAGATATCTATGACTATTTACAAGAACCATTTAATGAAAATAATTTTCAAAATAAAATGACAGTTAGAATAGAAGATCTTGGATTTAATAGAGATATCAAATGGTATGATGCATTTGTAAATACAGATCATAATGAAGAGTTTTATATTAGAAGTATGTTATCTAATGGTGAAAAATTATCTGAAGAACCAAGAATAGAAGTATCAACAATTCATGCAGCAAAAGGTGGTGAATGTAAGAATGTCATTCTTGTATTAGATAATGCAAGAAAGATCAGAGAAGCTACTTCTGAAAATGTAGAAAAACAAGATGAAGAAAATAGAGTTTGGTATGTAGGTGTAACAAGATCTATGGAGAATCTTTATTTATTTAAATCAAAAAAAGAAAGGTATGGTTATCAGTTATGAGTAATAAGGCATTTTTTAAACAAGTAGGAGGAGCACATTATAAAAAGTATAAGATACAGCCCTCTTTATTTATCAATAAGAATAAGATACTGTTTGCTGAAGGCAATGCAATTAAATATATTTGCAGACACCAGGATAAAGGAAAGAAACAGGATTTGTTAAAAGCAATACATTATATAGAAATGATTATAGAAAGGGATTATGAAAGTACCTCTATTTGAAGCACAAAAGGAATGGGTAGAACCAGAAGAGTTTCCGGATCTTAGATCGTATGATGAGATTGCAGTAGACTTAGAAACAAGAGATCCAGATTTAAAAAAGAAAGGATCCGGTTCTGTTATAGGTAATGGAGAAGTAATAGGTATAGCTGTAGCTGTTCCAGGACGATCTTTTTATTTTCCCATAGCACATGGATCAGGTCCTAACATGGATCGTAAGAAAGTTTTAGAATGGTTTAAAGATACCATGGCAACTCCATCAATAAAAATATTCCATAATGCAATGTACGACGTATGTTGGATAAGGAAATTAGGTATTAAAATCAATGGTTTAATCGTAGATACTATGATTGCAGCATCATTAGTTGATGAGAATAGATTTCAATATAGTTTAAATATGTTGTCTTGGGATTACCTTGGTTATGGTAAGAGTGAAGCCGCTTTAAATGAAGCAGCTAAATCTAGAGGATTAGATCCTAAAGAAGATATGTGGCAACTACCAGCAATGGAAGTTGGAGCGTATGCTGAGAAGGATGCTGAACTTACATTAGAACTTTGGCAAATGTTTAAAAAAGAAATAGTTCATCAAGATATAGAATCTGTGTTTAGTTTAGAAACTGATTTGTTTCCATGCTTAGTTGATATGAGATTCAAAGGTGTAAGAGTTGATATAGAAAGAGCACACAAGTTGAAACAACAACTAACAGCACAAGAGAATGAATTGTTATTAAAAGTAAAACAAGAAACAGGGATAGAGCCCCAGATTTGGGCAGCAAGAAGCATAGCAAAAGTTTTTGATAAGCTTGGATTAACTTATGATACAACTGAGAAATCATCAGCGCCATCCTTTACTAAAAATTTTTTACAAGAACATTCTAACCCTATAGTCCAAATGATTGCAAAAGCAAGAGAAATTAATAAAGCACATACAACTTTTATTGATACGATCATTAGATATGAACACAAAGGAAGAATACATGCTGAGATCAATCAAATTAGATCTGATCAAGGTGGAACTGTAACTGGAAGATTCAGTTATAATAATCCAAACTTACAACAACTACCAGCAAGGAACAAGGATCTTGGACCTCTTATTAGATCTTTATTCTTACCAGAAGAAAAACATACTTGGGGTTGCTTCGATTATTCACAGCAAGAACCTAGATTAGTTGTACACTATGCATCATTACATCAATTCCCTTCGGTATATCCTGTAATAGAATCTTATAAAAATAATCCTAATACAGATTTTCACAAAATCGTTGCTGATATGGCCAACATTCCAAGATCACAAGCTAAGACAATTAACCTTGGATTATTTTATGGAATGGGTAAAGCAAAGTTACAAGCTGAACTTGGTGTGTCTAAAGAAAAAGCTGCAGAACTATTTGATCAGTATCATGCTAAAGTTCCATTTGTTAAACAGTTAATGAACTCAGCATCTAATAGAGCTCAAGAGCGTGGTCAAATTAGAACATTACTTGGTAGACTATGTAGATTCCATTTATGGGAACCAAATAGTTTCGGTATGCATAAAGCCATGCCTCATGAAGATGCACTCCAGGAACATGGACCAGGGATTAAGCGAGCTTATACTTACAAAGCTTTAAATAAATTAATTCAAGGATCAGCTGCTGATATGACTAAAAAATCTATGTTGGAATTATATAAACAAGGTATAGTTGCTCATATTCAAATTCATGATGAATTAGATATTTCAGTTGAGTCTCCTGAACATGCTAAAAAGATAGTTGAGATAATGGAGGATGCTATTCAACTGGACATACCAAATAAAGTTGATTACGAATCTGGTGAAAATTGGGGCGATATATATGATTGATTATGTCTTATCTTAATGCTAACATTCCCCCTATCTATTGCAAAATAAGAAGGGAATATTTATATGACTTACGAAAACATCAAGGCGAAACTGAAGATTGTGTGGTCTTTGCTATTGCAAGTATTCCAGGGCGTGCAATCTTATTTCATGCTTTACTTACAAACGGTGCAATCTATTGGAGACTTCCTATCAGTGCTTTTATTCAAGGAAGAATCAGCCGTGATGTGCATAAAACAGAAATGGAATCTCAAAATCTCGAAGATCTTGAGTTATGGAATTCATTTAGTTATTATCCTAGTGTTACTACTTTTGATTTTTTAATCGGGCAACGTTGTAAATATTTAAGTAAAGATAAAAAATTTATACATGGTGAATATTTATTTACAATTGATTGGGCACATCCAGATCCTAATATCTTGGATACTGAACATTCCGAAATTCCTGATCAACATAAATGCGCACATATTTTGGCCCTTGATAACGGTAATTATGCAGCTCAGCCTAACAATCGTATTTTGTGGAACATTAGTAGTTTTACTACTTCTAAACATTGGCCAGATTATAAAGTTACAACTACTGAATGGAATGTTGAAAATAAAAACTGGCAATTAGAAGACACTGATGATATGTTTTATCAAGTGGAGGATAAATGAGTAGTGAATTTAAATTAAACGATCAAACAAGTGTAGCTTTACCTATTAAAAATATAGTAGCTATTATATCTGCTATTGTCGTAGCAGTATGGACGTATTTTGGTATTGTTGAACGATTAAATAGATTAGAAACTAATGAAAAGTTAATGGCTCAAGATCTCCTTAAAAAAGCAGATCAAACTCCTAAAAACCAAGAATTATTTATGTTAATTGAATATCAAGCTAAAACAATAGAAAAACATTCTAAACAATTAGAAGAAAACGTTCATACAAAAGTATTAATATCTCAATTAGAAAAAAAAGTAGATAAACTAGAAAAAGAATTAGATTCAGTTAGGGGTAAGTAATGATTGAAGTTGTATTTGCATTATTAATGTATATGAATGGAAAATTAGAAGGATATTCTCCTAAAGTTAACATTGCAGATTGTTTAGAACAAAAAAGAAAAGTAGAACGAGTTGCAGGACCAACTGAAAACTGGAGTTGCAAAGAAGTAAAAGCTATTGTTGAAGTAGATAAGCATGGCATTAAAAGAATCAAAGAAGTTAAGCAAGATTAATTGTATTAACAATCTGACAGTTGGATGCTGTCTCTCAAATCAATGTAAATGTTATGATAATCAAGATTACAATAATAAGATATTTGATGATAGCTCTAGCAGCATTTGCATTAGGTACATTCTTCCCCAACCCCGTCGCCAAGAAGAAGACTGAAAACGCCACAATCGCCTGGGCTAAGAGCCTAGGGTTTGGTCCTCCAAGGTTTGAATATCATAATAACCAAGAATTCATTACCTCACTTAAAAAGTGTATCTCCTACCTCAATTTTGACATCCCAAAAAATAAACACATAAATACTGAACTAATCGTTGCTCAAGCTGTAGTAGAAAGCAACTATGGAACGTCAAGGTTCGCATTAGAGGGCCATAATCTGTTTGGTATAAGAGTATGGTCAAAAGAGGGAATGCTACCCTATAAACAACCGGATACTATAGAATGGCGTGTCAGGGTCTTTAAAAGTAAGTGTGAATCTGTTAAGTATTACATAGAAATTCTAAATACAAAACAAGTGTATACAGAATTTAGAAAAGCTAGGGATATGTCATTCAATAGAGATCCTATTAAAATGGCAAAAGCATTAGATAGTTTTTCTACAAACAAAGAATATGAAAAACATGTTATTGAAGTTATTAAAAAATTAAGAAATGAAATACCAAATAATAAATAATTTTTTAAACGAAGAAAATTTTAGAAATATACAAAACATACTTTGTGGACAAAATTTTCCTTGGTACTATAATTCAAGTACGGGTTCAGAAAAAGATTATTCTGATTATTTTTTTTCTCATGTGATTTTTGAAAATAATCAAATAAGAAGCGATTTTTTTAATCCTATATTAATACCTATCATAAGTAATATTAAAATGAAAAATTTAATTAGAGCAAAAATAAATTGTTATACTAAAAAAAATAAATTTATTAAAACAGAAATGCATGTTGATCAACCATATCCTCATCATGTTGCTTTATTTTCTATAAACAATAATAATGGTCACACTTTTTTTGATAATAAAAATAAATTTCTTTCAAAAGAAAATACTATTTTATTTTTTGAAGGTAATTTAAGACATTGTAGTGTTAGTCAAACTGATGAAAATTTAAGAATAAACATTAATATTAATTATTTATAAATTAAGAAAGTAAAAATATTCAAGGAAATTATAATAAATATCCAATATCAGAAATGAAAAGAATATAAGAAAGTAAAAATATGTTGTGGCCTACTATTTGTGTTGACAATTTTTTTGAAGAACCTGAAAAAATAAAAAAATTTTCAAATACTTTAAAATTTAATGAGGATTCTTCAGGAAGTTGGCCTGGAGAAAGATCTGATTTTTTACATAAAATAAATCAAGAATTTTTCAATTTTGTTACAAAAAAAATAATGGCTATATTATATCCAATGAATTTTATGGCAATGCAGTGGGAAGTAGAGCAAAGGTTTCAAAAAATAAATAAAAATATTTATAAAAATAAAGGATGGGTTCATAAAGATAATCCAAGTGAGTTTACTGCTATCATATATTTAAGTAATCATTTGAAATGCGGAACTTCATTATTTAAAGCAAAAGAATTTTCTACTTCTGTTATAAATAATGAACATAAAGAAAATTTTTATAAAACAAAATCAGATTTAGATAAAGAAAATATATATTTAAATGAAAATAATAATAGATTTGAAAAAACATTAACAATAGATTCTAGATTTAATAGATTATTTTTATTTGATTCGAATCATTTTCATGCTGCTGAAAATTTTAATGAAGAAAACATAAATGAAGATAGATTAACTTTAATTAATTTTTTTAAAAATATTCAAGGAAATTATAATAAATATCCAATATCAGAAATGAGAAGAATATAAGAAATGAAACTAAGTGAAAATTTTACATTAGATGAATTAACAAAGTCGCAAGAAGCTATACGATTAGGTATTCCAAATGAACCTAGTGATGAGCATATAACTAATTTAATTTTACTTTGTAAAAATATTCTTCAACCATTAAGAAATCATTTTAAAATTCCAGTGTCTATTTCTTCAGGATACAGATCGGCAGCGCTTTGTGAAGCAATTGGATCTTCGTCTAAAAGTCAACATACCAAGGGCCAAGCAGCAGACTTTGAGATATTTGGTGTACATAATAGAGAATTAAGTGATTGGATTGTAAATAATCTTGATTACGATCAATGTATATTAGAGTTTTGGAATCCTAATGATCCTAACTCAGGATGGGTTCATTGCAGTTATAATGATGCTGTTAATAGAAAACAATATTTAAGAGCTAGCAAAGAAAATGGTAAAATAGTATACTCTTCGATGTAATGAAACACAAAAGTTTTAGTCTATCCACATTAGTAGTTCATGGCGTTTGTCCTTATTGTAAGGAGCTCACACCCTTAGTTTCAATTGAAGAGAATATTTATAAGTGTGTAACTTGTGGTGATGAAGTAGAACAATATGTTAATGGAGTAATTAAATATTTACCAACAACAAGGAAAGGAAGAAAACAGTTATATGGCACGGAAGGTTAATTTAGGAAACGGTAAGTTCATAGAACAGACCAATAAGAAAAGACCAGGACGTCATTCTAAAAGTCCAAATAAACGTAATAGTAGAAAAGAATACAGAGGACAAGGTAGAAAGCAGTAGTTGACATCTGTAATAATATGGGATAATATTTCATATTAAACAATAAAGAAAGGTAAGAAATGACCGATATAAGTAAATATAAAAATGTATCTTTATCTAAAGACACTTATTTAAAAATAGATAAAATACGTAGAGTAATGGTGCCTAATACAGTTATTA
>Ga0209087_1002550_pt1 | contig 10194 bp, 14 predicted proteins | sample S_130805_EF_Meta_FD_187321 | JGI IMG/M metagenome (GOLD analysis project Ga0209087, IMG submission 187321) | Freshwater microbial communities from Lake Simoncouche, Canada to study carbon cycling - S_130805_EF_MetaG (SPAdes) (version 2) | ecosystem: Environmental > Aquatic > Freshwater > Lake ...
ATGAAAACGGTAAACCAGATTTAAACTTTGATGGTATTAAGATGCACGCCCGTAGAGGATATAGATGGAAGTTTCCAATACACGAGGCAGTATCACCTTATAAGATTCCTGAGGTTAGAGCAAGAATAGATTTAACAATACATCACTTCCAAGATAAAGAAAAGTCTAGAGAACAATATCTAGATATGCTTGAGATGGCAGTAGATGAAGATCCAAAATGTTCTCGTAGTTTTTACTACTTAGGTAGAGAGTATTACTACAAACAAAGATATTACGATTCATTACAAACTTTTAAAAGATACTTAGAAGAATCCACATTTAAAGCAGAGAGATCATACGCTCTGCGAATGATGGCTAAGTGTGATCCTGATAATGCTGAGAAACATTTAGAGCAATCAATAACAGAGTGTACTAGTAGAGAGTCAGTCCTAGCACTGGCTAATCATTACTACCAACAGATGCAGTGGCCTGAATGTTTTAGAGTTGCAACAAGAGCATTAGGTATAACTGAGAAGCAAACAGATTTTATGGCTGAAGGTTGGGCTTGGGGACATATGGCTGATGATCTAGTAGCGATAGCAGCCTGGCAATTAGGTGAGTATAAGACTGCAATAGAACACGGCGAGAAGGCTTTAGCCTTTAGCCCAGATGATGAGAGATTACAGAACAATTTAAAACACTACAGAGAGAAGATAAATGAGCACTCTTAACGAGATGGTAGATGAGATCAAGTCTAACCTGCAAGGTTATACCTTGCGACAAGATCGTATCAGTTATGTAAAAAACCCTGCTGGTTTAACTACTACTAGTACTGCTATTACTATCGGCTCTAGCTCAAACCTTGCTAAAGGTATTATTGAAATTGATGATGAACTTATCTTTATTGATTCTTTTGATAAAGCAACTAACGTACTTAACGTAATACCAGGATTTGGTAGAGGCTATCAGGGAACTTCCCCTGCACCACATACAGTAAATGCTCAAGTTACTTTGGCTCCTACATTTCCAAGAACTACAATTAAGAGGGCTATCAACGATACTATCAACTCTTTGTATCCTAGTCTTTGGGCTGTATCTTCATATACCTTTACCTTTAACGCATCAGTAACTACTTACGCCCTACCAGATGATTGTGAAGATGTTTTGTTTATTTCTTGGCAAACTACTGGATCAAGCCAAGAGTGGTTACCATTAAAAAGGTGGCGCTTAGACAGTATGGCTAGTGCTGCAACCTTTAACACTAATTCAACTTTAAATATTTATGACAATGTACAACCAGGTAGAACAGTTCAAGTTTGGTACACAACTACAGCTAATACTTTAGATGCTAATACTGATGACTTTGCTGATGTTACTGGCTTGCCACAATCTTGCCAAGATGTAGTAACTCTTGGTGCTTCCTATAAATTACTATCATTCCTAGATGCAGGTCGTATTAATCTTACATCTGCTGAGGCTGATAATGCCGATAGCAAGACTCCATCCACTGCCGGTGTTTCAGCTTCTCGTTATATCTTCGCTCTGTACCAACAGAGACTAAACGAAGAGGCGTTGAAGTTGAAGGACAAGTATCCAATACGAATACACTATCTAAAGTAAGGAAGGTTAATGGCAACTCGTTTATATAGCTCCATCAGTGTTGAGACGACACTAGCATCTAGTATCAATAACTCAACTACATCAATGACAGTAGCAACTGGAACTGCAACCACCTTACTTGGTGGAGTTACCGTAGTAGCAAACAGTCAGTTCACTGTAGCAATAGATCCAGATACTATTAATGAAGAAATTGTTTTTATAACAGCAGGTCCTTCAGGAGATACCTTTACAATAGTTAGAGGTAGAGCAGGATCATCTGCTGTAACGCACTCAACAGGTGCATCAGTAAAGCACGTTCTAACCTCAGATGACTTAACAGCTTTTGCTGCTGGTATATCACCAGTAGCTAGTCTAGCGTTTTCTGGTTCAACATCTGGTACAACTACACTTCAAGCAACAGCAACTGCTGGTACTAATACTTTAAGTTTACCTCCAACTACAAGTGATACCTTAGCGGGAATTGCTGCAACTCAGACTTTAACTAATAAGACTTTAACTAGTCCAGTTATTACAACGCCAACACAAAGACTTACTCTTAATGCCCAGACTGGAACTACTTATACTTTAGTAGCACTAGATGCTTCTTATAAGTTAGTCACAGCATCTAACGCTGCGGCAATTACTGTCACAGTACCACCAAGTATATTTACTGCTGGTGATGTTGTTAACCTTCAACAGATTGGCGCAGGACAGGTTACATTCGCACAGGGTGCTGGTGTGACTATCACATCTACCGGTGCAACTGCAACTGCTCCTAAGTTAAGAGCACAGTATTCAACTTGTTCAATTATCTGCACAGCATCTAATACCTTCACAGTGATTGGGGATATATCCTAATGGCAACCACATACAAAGTCTTAGGGCAACTAGCCCCAGCAAGTACATCAGGTGATCTATATACAGTGCCTGCTGTAACGGAGGCAGTTGTATCTACTATTAACGTAGTAAACACTGGTACTACTGATTCAACTATTAGTATAGCCATTCGTAAGAATGGTGCTTCTTTAGCAACCAATCAATATATTATAAATGGTTTAATACTAAACGCTAAAGTTACACTTGCCTATACCTCTGGTTTAACTATGGATGCAGCAGATGTGATTACAGTAATTTCAACAAATAATGATTGCGCTTTTAGCGCCTTCGGATCGGAGATAGCCTAATGTCAATATCACTAATTGGTGTAACTACTGGACCAACGGGACCTACGGGAGCTACCGGTGCTACGGGAGCGACTGGTGCTACAGGAGCGACAGGTTCTTCTAGTTCTGTCCTAGCAATTAATACTCAGACTGGTACCACATATACTCTAGTAGCGGGTGATCTTAACGATCTAGTAACCCTAAGTAATGCTGGAGCCATTACCCTTACAGTTCCACCATCAGTATTTTCTGCCAACGATACTGTTAATATTGCACAATTTGGAGCAGGTCAAGTAACTCTTGCTCAAGGTGCTGGTGTAACTATTAACTCAACTGGTGCTACAGCTACTGCTCCTAAACTTAGAGCACGTTGGTCATCAGCTTCAATTATCTGTACAGCCTCAAATACATTCTTAGTAGTAGGAGATATAGCATAATGCCTATTATTGGAATTTTAGCATCAGCCATTACAGGAAACTTAACTTTTAATTTAACTGTTGACTACCTTGTTGTTGCTGGTGGCGGTGGTGGAGGTAAAAATAATTATACTCTTTCAGGTACCCGTGGTGGTGGCGGTGGCGGTGCTGGCGGATTGCGTTCAACTGTAACTACAACAGGCGGTGGCGGTTCTTTAGAAACTGCCTTAACAATAAGTAGTACAAATTATCAGTATGTAATTGTTGGCGCTGGTGGTGCTGGAGGTACTGGTGATACTGTTGATTCAGTAAGAGGTGGACAAGGTTCACCATCAGGATTTTCAACAATAACTACAATTGGTGGCGCAGGTGGAGGCGGTCATACTTCTTCAGTAGGTTCGCCTCCGCTTTTTCCTGGCGGTTCAGGTGGCGGTGGTTCTAATGAACAAAAAGGTACCGCAGGAACTCCAAACCAAGGTTTTTCAGGTAATACATCAGATGGTTCAGGTACTGGTTTTCCAGGAAGCGGTGGAGGCGGAGCAGGTGCAGTAGGTGGCACCGCACCAGCAAATACTGGCGGAGCAGGTGGCGCAGGAGTAGCAGTTTCTATTTCAGGTTCTTCTGTAAGTTATGCAGGTGGCGGTGGCGGTAGCGGTAAAACTGGTGCTGGTGGTGCTGGTGGAACTGGTGGTGGTGGAACTGGTGGGTGGAATGGTGGCGCAGTAACTGACGGAACTGTTAATACAGGCGGTGGCGGTGGTGGCTCACTAACTGGTACTGCTGGTTCAGGCGGTTCAGGAATTGTAATTGCCCGATACTCAGGCACTACACAAAAAGCAACAGGTGGAACAGTAACTACTTCAGGTGGAAATACTATTCACACATTTACATCTTCAGGAACATTTATTCCAACTGGTGCAACTCGTCAAGCTAAAGCAACAGGTGGAGATAGCATTGTTACAGATGGTACTTATTGGATTCATACATTTATTAGTTCAGGAACATTTACTCCTAATCAATCACTAACTGCTGACTACTTAGTAGTTGCAGGTGGTGGTGGTGGTGCATCCCTTGGAGGCGCAGGCGGTGCTGGTGGTTATAGAACCACAGTTGGTACTTCAGGTGGTGGAGGAAGTGCTGAGTCAGCATTATCTTTAACTGCTCAGGGTTATACAGTTACTGTTGGTGCTGGTGGCGCAGGGGCTGTTGCTGCCTATCAAGCAGTAGGTACCAATGGAAGCAATTCAGTATTTTCCACAATCACATCCACAGGAGGTGGAGGTGGTGGTGGAGATGGCAGTAACGCTAATAGTGGTGGTTCAGGTGGTGGTGATGGTAATACACCTTCTACACCAGGAACAGGTACAGCAAATCAAGGCTATGGTGGCGGAACTCAATCTGGTAGTAGTGGATATAACGGATGTGGTGGCGGCGGTGGCGCAGGTGGAGTTGGTGGTAATGGAAATAATACAACTGGCGGTACTGGTGGTGCTGGTTTAACCTCATCTATTGATTCAGTTGCTCGTGGCGGTGGCGGTGGCGGTGCTGGTTATCAAACAGGAACTGCTGGAACTGCAACAGCAGGTGGTGGCAATGCTGGTGCGGCTGGTGGAAATAATATTGGAACTGCGGGAACTGCAAACACAGGAGGTGGCGGTGGAGGTAGTACCTACGACAATGCTTATGTTGTGGGTGGTGCAGGCGGTTCAGGAATTGTCATAGTAAGATATGCAGTCTAACAAAGGGGCAATATGAGTAATGTAAGTAAAATAAAAGAAACCAAACCAACTCAATGTTTTAGCTATGAAGTAAATATGTTAGTGCATATTATCGCTGATGATGAAGTAACTGCCAAAGCCCAACTTGATGAAAAAGGTGGAATAGTTACAAAGCGAGATGTTAAATTAGTAAACACAGCAACTCTATACGGAGAAAGTAAGGACAAATAAATGGGTCACTATGCAAAAGTGGAAAACGGAATTGTTACACAAGTAATCGTTGCCGATGGACCAGACTGGTGTGAGAAAAATCTAGGTGGTGAGTGGGTTCAAACCTCTTACAATACATTAGGTGGAGTTCATTCAAGCGGTAAGTTTCCTATCCACAAAAATTATGCAGGTATTGGATACACATTTGATGGTATCGGCTTTGCCGCACCTCAACCATATGCCTCTTGGACAAAGAACTCAACTACTTATTTGTGGGAAGCACCAACTCCAATGCCAGTTGATGACAAGTTCTATCGCTGGGATGAAGCAACAACTTCTTGGGTTGAAGTACCAGCTCTTTAAATAATGGTTTACTTCCTAGCTTATCTAGGATTCTTTTGTGGTCTAATAATTGGATATATCTATGGGAGGTCTGAGTAATGGCGTATGGCGATGATATTACCGAAGGTATCCCCTACGTCTTATCCAACCCCGCAGGTGCTACAAACTATTCAGCTACTGGTGTTAATTATGATATGGCTATTGCCGGTCAACCATTCTTTATTGCAGCATCCGATGATTCACCTTACCGTAGAGTAACTGCTAAGTATCGTAAAGAACAGTATGACCAGACCAGAGAAGCTGGTGAGCAATCACTTACTGGTTGGTGGTTTAGATCTCAATCAACATTTCATCTTGGCGCAGGTATTAAATACTTTGAACCAGCACAGGATGAGTCACTTCGTTTCCAGTATACAGAGTCTAAAGGTGTAGAGGTCTTTACTAAAGGACAAGTTACTCTACTAAATAGCACTGCTAGTTTTTATTCAGGCGCAGCACCTGCTCAACTTATAGGTGTTAATGATGGCACTAGTGACTGTATTGTAATTACAGATGGTACAGCAATAAAGAAGATTACATCTGCTGCGGTATCAAGCACTATTGCCCAAGTAGGCACTGCTTCAACTATTTTAAGTGTTACCACTGACGGTTCTAACTATTATTTTATAAATGGCACAACTGTCCATAAAGGTTCAGTCGGTGTAACTCCTGCCGATGCAATTTTATATGCAGCAGCATCTACTACTAGATCTACTATCCGCTATGTAAAGCAACGTCTTATTGCTGCTATTAATAATGCCATCTATGAATTAGATACTGCTAAGACCTATAGTGCTACAATTAATAATGCTGCGGTAACGGCTGGTACTGTTACTCTTACTACTAGCGCAGTACACGGTTTGACTGTTGGCGATACTGTAACTGTTATTGATTTACCTGCACCTTTTACAGCATATAATGTTTCTGCAACAGTTACTGCTGTTGGTTCTAGTACTACATTCTCTTATGTGGTTGGGTCTGCTACCGTAACTACGGCAGCAACTACTGGTAAATTCCTTAAAACCACATTACCTACTGCTTTATTTACCCATCCTAATACCTCTTGGGTATGGTCCTCTATATCAGAGGGACCTAGTGCTATCTACATATCAGGATATGATCCTAACGGAACATCCTCATCTGTCTTTAAAATTGTCTTAGATGTTACAACTTCCAACTCATTAGGTTTTCCAACTCTTGAAACACCTACAGCTATTATTGATCTACCAGAGGGTGAGCGCATCAATGACTTTGATGTATACCTTGGTACCTATGCAGTCCTTGCAACTAATAAAGGATTTAGAATAGGCGTATCAGATGCCACTGGTAACATCCAGTATGGTCCTTTATTATTTGATCAAGCTGGCTGTAACTCAATAGCATTTAGAGATCGCTTTGCTTATATTGCAACCACTATTGATGGTGAAGCAGGACTAGTAAAGGTAGATCTATCTACAACTGTAATAGCTAACAGCCTAGTATTTCCTTGGGCTTGGGATCTAGTAGCAAGTGGTATTGCTGCTGCATCTAATCAGGTAGCCTTCTTTGGTAATACAGATAGAGCAGCATTTAGTTCTGGCAATGTTGTTTACGCTGAGTCCACTACCGATAAGGTAACAAGTGGTTATCTGCAAACAGGTTTCATACGATACAACACATTAGAGAATAAATTATTTAAACTACTTAACCCTAGAATAGATACCACAAATGGTGGTATAAGTATCAAATCTGTTGACTATGCAGATACTGAATACAATTTAGGTAACTTTGCTCAAGGTACTGCAAGCACTGAGATAGGTGTGCCTTACCCTAACTCAGCTCAAGAGTATCTTGCATTTAAATTTACTATGTCTAGATCATCAACTGATGCAACTAAGGGTCCACTATTTACTGGATACCAATTAAAGTCTTTACCTGCTGTGCCTCGCCAGAGAATAATTCAATACCCTTTGTTCTGCTATGACCACGAGAGCGATAATTTAGGTGTTGAGGTGGGCTATGAAGGTTCAGCCTATGATCGGTTGAGTCAATTAGAAGCAATAGAGAATGTAGGAGATACCATCAGAGTAGAAGACTTTAGAACTGGTGAGTCCTACATTGGATTAATTGAAGAGCTTGACTTTATAAATAGAACCCCAAGTGATAGACGATTCTCCGGATACGGTGGATTGTTAATCGCTACTATTAGATTGATATGATAATATGACACCGAACGAATGGGCAGGGATAGCAGTAGCGGTAACAACATTAGTTGGCGCAGTTGCAGTCGGCGTAAGACATTTAGTTAAACACTACCTATACGAGCTTCGCCCGAATGGTGGCTCTAGTGTAAAAGATAAAATTAATTCATTAGAAGAAAAAGTTGAGTTGCTAACTGACCTAGTAAAGGAATTGATTAAGAGATGAGCGTAGTAGAGATTGCTAAAGCTGAGATAGGCTATACCGAAGAGGGTAGCAATAACGATAATAAGTATGGGAAGTGGTATGGACTTAATAATAATCCTTGGTGCGCTATGTTTGTATCTTGGTGCTTTGATAAAGCAGGACTAAGTAATAAAATTGCAGCACAAAATGATAAAGGATTTGCTTCTTGTGATGCAGGATTAAAATGGTTTACCAATAAGAATAAAATAATTCCAATAGGTCAGGCAAAGGCTGGAGATATAGTCTTCTTTCAGTTTGATACTGATGCACAACCAGACCACGTTGGGATAGTTAAGTGGAATAACACTGCTTTAAAATACCTACAAGTAATTGAAGGTAATACAAGTAGTGGTAGTAAAGGTAGCCAAGCAAACGGGGATGGTGTGTATCTTAGGAAACGCCCGTACTCACTAGTAATGGGTGTAGTTCGCCCTTAAAGGATGTATATGAAAGATCTATTAGCAAAATTAAAAGACCCAAAGGCTAAGGCTGCGTTCAAGTCTTATCTACGGGCAGTACTAGCATCAGCTATAACAATGGGCCTAGCCCTTGCTGCTGACCTAGCACCAGAGCAAGCAATTTTGATTGGCGCATTAGCCGCACCTGCCGCTAAATGGGCTGATAAGACAGAGAAAGAATACGGTAGAGGCTCAGAGTAATTAACTTTACTGCGAGGCAATACAGGGCCACCCTTAACGGGGTGGCCTTCTTTTTTTATGCCTTAAATTTCCCTGGCTGGATCATCTATTGGGCAAGGTACGCATACTAGGTTGCCACAGTTAGCACAGGTTGCATCTAACATATACCAAGAGATCTCAAAGTTATCAAAGGTAGCTAGGATAGAGAAGACTTTAGAGCCACAAGGACAAGCGTGTAATGGTCCTAAGGATCTAAGATCTGTACCAAATTTATCAGGTATCTTATCTTTATTTTTTCGCAGGGTTGGTAGACGGAACATACTGACCGTACTATCGCGGCGCTTAATGCGCCGCCCGTACCGTAATTCGCCTCACGGCTCATATGGTACACATTCTGGGACTAGTAACCGATAAAGATCGTATTCACGGCGTGTCCTTATCACATCCCACCATTGTCTGTGCCTAGTGCTACAATTAATTTAAGATAAAAGGAGGGGCTATATTGACTACGGTTGTTGGTATTCAAGGAAATGGTTATGTAGTTCTTGCTGCTGACTCACAGATTACTGAAGATAATCTCAGAACAATTAGTTTAGGCACACCCAAGATAGTTCAGGTTGGTTATGTTGCCATTGGAATTACCGGTGATACTAGAGCTGGTGATATTTTAACTTACAACTGGAAGCCACCAACCTACAGAGGTGAAGATCCTGTCCAGTTTATGGGCAAGAAAATGATTCCATCTATTATCAATGCCTTCAATAAAAACACTTATGACTGGGCTAATGTTGATAAGAAAGATGGTGGCTTTGATTACCTAATAGCCTTTGATTCTAATCTGTTTCATATTGCTTGTGATATGTCATTCATACAAAATGAACTAAAGGTTTATGGTATTGGTTCAGGTGGTCAGTTTGCTACTGGATATCTATTCTCACTTGACTATCAAGTTATGACTCAAGATAAGGCAGTTGAGATAGCACAGAAGGCAGTAGAGATAGCCAGCATATTAGATATCAATACCTGTCCACCCATTCAGATAGCGGTGCAGAAAAGAAAAAGTAAATGATTATAAAGACTAGGAAGTTTGCTATCCAAGAGGCCTATGAAAGAGGTTATGAAGATGGCATCAAGGCTTGCAGAGATACCAATACTAACTGGGAGGAACAGAACAAGATGAGAGAGCAGTGGCTACGGGATAATCCCGATGCAGGATATATAGGATGGATGTCAATATGACCGATCCAAAAGAATTACTACTACAAGTCTTACGGGATAAAGATGCTGGTAGGGCTAGATCTAAACAGACACAGGTAGGTCCATCAGAGTTGGGTGGTTGTCGCCGTAAGGTTTGGTATCGCCTTAACGATCAACCTGAAACTAATGATAACGAATTAAAACTCTCAGCTATTATGGGTACTGCTATCCACGCTGAGATAGAGAAAGCAATATCAACTGCTGATCCAAAGGGTGAGAAGTATTGGGTTGAAACATCTGTTGAATACAATGGAATGAAAGCTCATATAGATTTATATATACCAGAAACAGGAGATGTGATAGATTGGAAAACCGTTAAGGTTAAGAATCTATCTTACTTCCCATCGCTACAACAGCGTTGGCAAGTTCAGGTTTATGGCTACTTGCTTGACAAGTCTGGTAAGGGGAA
>Ga0209087_1002551_pt1 | contig 10193 bp, 7 predicted proteins | sample S_130805_EF_Meta_FD_187321 | JGI IMG/M metagenome (GOLD analysis project Ga0209087, IMG submission 187321) | Freshwater microbial communities from Lake Simoncouche, Canada to study carbon cycling - S_130805_EF_MetaG (SPAdes) (version 2) | ecosystem: Environmental > Aquatic > Freshwater > Lake ...
GCTCCGCCGCCGACCTACACAAATCCCCTCGATCGCTGAGTTGCATATTCAGCGATCAGGGTTTAAGCTGCTTGAGTGGAGCTGCGCAATTCAGCTTCCAAGCAGTCATCCCCCCGACTGCTCCTATTCACCCTCCAGAAAGGGTCCCAGGACCTCCTGAGTTACACCACTCGAAGGGGCGCTACCATCGCAAGGCCAGGGGAGTGCCCCAACCTTGGCCGCCAGACCGCAGGCCGACTTTATGGCGAGATTAACGCCGCATTAACAACTGACCAAAGGGAGGGACAAGGTTGGCCTGACAACCGGACGTGATGCCGGGGTTCACCAGGGGTCGTGCGCTGCGGCACCACCGCTCCCTAATGGTATTGCCCCAAACCGCTGAAGCCCGCGCCGGCACAATGCTTCAATGCCAAGCAAGCGCCTTCAAGCTATCGAAAACCATGTATAAGCCGATTAAAGATAACCCCCAAGCTATCGCCTCGTTTGCATTACGGGATAGAAATGCCTCCAACTTTATCAAGATCGGCGAGACATGACCATGCAGCGTAAGCCGCGCCGCCAGCAGCAATAATGCTGGCGTGATCATCAACAAACAATAGCCAAAAAGCACTACACTCCGCCCGATCAGCGATAACTCCGATGCGGTCAAAAAACCTATGGCAGCCAGGTACGGGATCATCGAAACAGCCTCGATGGCGGCCGCCGTCAATGCCAATACGAAGACCGCGCTGACGGGGGCCGACGCATCGCTCGCCAGACCCCGCATCCGCATGAGCAGACTCGGCCCGGAACGTGCCAATTTTGCGGCGCGGCGAGCAGCGCGACGTTCCTTACCCGCTTTCGTCCAAGGCTCCTTTAGGACACCGAAAGCCGTGAATCCGATACCGGCGACCAGTTGGGCGATCCTTAGCGGTTGGGAGTTTCCCGTCTGCCGCAACGTGTCGAGCACCAGCGTGGCTCCGAGTAGCAACGCAATCCCCAACAGCAGATAGAACGCGGCTACGGTGCCAAGGAACAAAACAATCCTGCCTGGGCGGAGACGACCGGGTACCGACATCAACCACAGGGGGATGAGTAACGTACCGAAACTAGTGCTATCAATCAGCGCCAGCAACACAAGCGGGGCGAGCAGTTCGAAGTTCATAGATAGTGGTTTCCTAAAAATTCAGCAAGCGCCTGAGCCATCCTTCCCTCATGTGCGGCGAAAGCTCCAATATTAGTTGCATGACCTCAGAAGTTACTCTCTGAACTGCTGTACAGATTGACATGATACTGCCGCGAGAGACCGAACGCGCCGGTTCAGCAGAGACGCGGTAGCGTCGTCGGCCGAACCGGCGCGTTAACTGGCCATGTTGGTTAAACTGTCTATCTCTTCAAAGACTATCTCTTCAAAGACTATCTCTTCAAAGAGCTTTGCTCTGTCTCACTTGTCGTACGGATTGTAATCCAGCGGTGCTCCAAACGGCACGCTATCCATCTTCAAGGATGCCTGCAACTCCTTGGTCTTGTGCCCGAACACCTTGTACAGCACCCAAGTGTGCATCATTTCATAATTATATGGGGTATCTTCATCCGGATTGACGGTTAAATTATAGCAGTGCGGTATTGCAAGTTTTTGAATAGCCGCTGATCCATCCTCGATTTTGTGGGTCAGGACCTTGAAGTTCTTATATCTCATGCCGACATGAAGATGATCAAAGAACATCGGAAAATAGTCACGATTCGACTGCTCTTGCCGGCCGGTGACAAAGGCTGATTGGTCGCAGCCATCGATCACCCGATCGTCCGGCACGCTTTCCGGGTGGCCGATCAGGTTCAGCAAAGTAGGGAACCAGTCGGTGATGTGCATCATTTCATCAGACTTACCGGGCTCTACCCTGCCCGGCCAACGGATGATGCCTGCGGTTCGGTTGTTGCCTTCATAGGTCGAGAAATACCCGCCTCGCCATGGGCCTGCAGCACCGCGGTTACCCGGGGCGTGGAACGATGTGTCTCGTCCGTTATCGCCGGCAAAGATAACGATCGTGTCTTCGCGCAGCCCCAATTCATCAAGCTTTTCAAGCAGGACCTTGAAGTCGCCGTCGACCATCTGGATGCAGTCTGCGACGGCGCCGCCATTCGAGGAGTCCTGATACTCCTTTCTTGGCAGTACCGGGAAATGTACATTGGAGTGATTAAAGTAGATGAAGAATGGTTGGTTTGCGGCCTTAGCGTCTTCCATCCAGCGACCGGCTTTTTCCAGAAACTCCAGATCGATGTTGCGCCGAACTTCAGAATCGAGAACCTTGATGTTCCTCATATCGCCCTTACCGACGGACTCCACCATGTGCTCGGGTTCCAGGTCTTCTTTCTTGAACCATTTGTCATCGGGCCACAGCGCCACGTCCCATGTCCCATGAAGGCCGTACCAATAGTCGAAGCCCTTGTCTGTCGGCAGCCTGCCCAGGTCTTCACCGCAGTGCCATTTCCCGTAGCAGGCGTTGCGATAGCCCAGTTCCTTGAGCTTGTCGGCAATCGTGACTTCCCACGCCACCAATCCAGATCCGGGTAGAGCCGTAATGCAGCCCGTACGAACCGGATGCCTTCCGGTCATCAGGGCAGAGCGGCTGGGCGTGCACTGTGCCTCAACGTTATAATTGGTCAGCATCAAGCTTTCATTAGCAAACAGATCGATGGTCGGCGTCTTCGCGCCCATTGGATAAGCGCCCCCATAACAACCGAAATCGCCGACACTGATATTGTCAACATGAAACATCAAAATGTTGGGGTTGTTCGACATGATGCTGTCCTGCTTAATTCGTTGTTAAACTGTTAAATTGCTGGGTCCATTGGTGGGTGTTGCCGCTTTCTTGATCTCCAAAATTCCTATCTATTCTACCTGTGCTCATCGCTCGGGGGCTGGCCAGCTAAGGCTATGTGGGTGGTATCCGACAACCACCACAAAGTTCTTGCTGCTTTCCGTGAACCACTCCTCTGAAGGCAAATCAATACTAGCAACCACAACTATTTCGACAATGTGTGTTCACTGACGACAGTATCTATCAGACCCGTTATCCGTTTGTCAACACCATCAAAGCAAACACTGGAGGAGGGCCCACACCTCCTGCAGCCTGCACCCCCCCTGACGGGCCAACTCAGCCGGGTCCAAAGCAGACCTCTAAGACCAAGCCTGCCCAGTCCAGCTAGCCCTACCCCCTCTACCAATCCAACCCCAACTGAATCACCCCTGGCTTACCGCCTCCATCACCCCACCCTTTGGTCGCCGCCCCCCGCCGCTTCCGCCGATGCCCAAACGGCAAGAACCCTCGACTCTGCCGCTAGGGCAGCTCCAGGTGGTAGCTGGCCACCGACATCAGCATCGCCCGCATCCGGAAATTGATTCAGCCTGTGGCGATCAGGGATCGCATGCAAGCATCCACGAATGCTAATCCCGTGCGCCCTTCGGCCCCGAGCCGCCAATCGCTCTGTAACGGTGGTAGGCGCCGCCATCGGCCGTCACTCGAATATGCCCAGGTCCTGAGCCTCTACGAACGAATTGCTGAGCGACTGGCTTACCGACCTGCCCCGCGACGACCTTCTGACCAAACGGGGCGGCACCTTCCTGCCCGATGCCTACGACACTATTTTATATAGCCACCAAGAGCTAGGCATCCTTGGTTTTTCACAAACCATGGGCTGGCCGATCAACTTTCTTGTCTGTTCATGGAACGAGATTTGCATTCAAGCTTGGGGCTGGCCCATTGGAATAGGAAATGACAAGAGAAACCCAGCAGCGGCGTCTACCAACTTTCTGATCTTTACCCGAATCAAAAACCAAGATAATATACAAAGCAGCCACGGCAATATCGGCGACGCAAGTTCAGATTGTGTGAACCTCCGAGACAACCTTGCCCTCCTGATCGATAAATGCCAGCGTCCTGCCTTTAGTTGACTCTTTTTTGGCGATGGAAAAAAGAGCCACACCTCGCCTAATACTTTCCGACATCGTGATCCCGTACTCATCTTTGAGCTGAGCCAGAATACTTACCAAACGTTCGTTTGCACGAAAGTTCAGGCGTTCATCCTTGGCTTCTTGGCTGGATTTTTTGCTGGATTTTTTGCTGGAATTAGGAACGGGAGAAGTAGGGACTGGTTGCCTAGGAGAAAGGGACGATGCGGTCATGGGTGAAGTGGGGTGAGAGACCAAGCCAGACGGACTGGACCAGCGCCAACGGCGTCTGTACTCACTATTGTACATACAATTTGCGTAAGCGGGAGGCTGGGCCGTAACTTGTGACGCGGGCCCGAGACCAGGAGAAAGCCAAACAGCGGTCCTGGCCTTGCATTGCCTTGGTGGAGACGGCCTCACCCTTGCGGTTGATGGGGCCGAAGTGGTCTGCCTTGGGCTGCCCGCTAAATGCCTTTATTAGAAGGTCGGCACTACCCGCTAGCGGCCTGCAATCCAGCCAGCCACATCTAGGGAGTGAACACGGGCAGCGTCGAGCCAATGAAGTCCTAAAGGAAATTCAAGGATGGCCGTTGGGGCCCCTGGTGCCCCGGACGCCTGCCGGTGCACGACTGTTGCCTTACTACCTCTATGTTGCCGAGACAGTTGACGGCCTCGTCGAATGCTCTCAGCCATGCGGCAGCTTCATTGATCCCCCCTGTCTCCCTCTCCAGCGGCGCCCGGGCGAGCTCCTCCCCTGCCCCCACCAACTTCCCCAGCAAGACTGAACTGCTGGCCTGCCTGCCGCCGGAGCTGCTCATATTCAAGCCGGCCAAGGCCTGGGGAAGCCTGATCATGTCCCTCAGCCTGTCTGTGGTGGCCTACGGCCTGGGCACCCAGATCCCCCTAACTCCCACTGCCGCCCCCCTCTGGTTGCTCTATGCCGTGGTCACGGGCACGGTGGCGGGCGGTTGCTGGGTGATCGCCCATGAGTGCGGTCATGGCGCCTTCCATCCCAACCGTCGGCTGGAGGCTGCGGTGGGATTGGTGCTCCATAGCCTGCTGCTGGTGCCTTACTTCAGCTGGCAGCGCAGCCACGCGGTGCATCATGCCAATTGCAACCACCTGGAAAGAGGTGAAACCCATGTGCCGCCCCGCTCAGATTCGCCGGCGGGCAAGTGGGTGCAGGCCGTGGCCGGGCGGTTGGGCACCAGGCTGTTCGGAACCCTATCCCTAGTCTTCCACCTGCTGCTGGGTTGGCCGCTATACCTGCTGTTCGGCATTACGGGCGGGGAAAACTACGGCACCCCAACCTCCCACTTCTGGAGCGGTTCGCCCTTTCGCAACGGCAAGCGGCCGCTGTTCCCAGACGCCTGCAAGCCGCTGATACGGCATTCGAATCTCGGGCTGGCAGCCATGCTTTTGGCCCTGGTCCTGGCTGCCATTCAGTTCTCGCCGGCGCGGGTGCTGTGCGTGTATGGATTGCCCTACCTGGTGATCAATGCCTGGCTGGTGAGCTACACCTGGCTGCAGCACACAGACACCAACATTCCCCATTTCTCCACCGCCGACTGGACCTGGGCCAAAGGCGCTCTGCAGACGGTGGATCGTCCCTATGGGCCCATACTCAACCTGCTGCACCACGGCATCGGTTCGACTCATCTGTGCCATCACATCAACCCACGCATTCCGCACTACAACGCCTGGCAGGCCACCGCCCTGCTGCAGATGCGCTTTCCCGAATTGGTGCACCACGACCCCACCCCCATCCATCTGGCGCTGTGGCGGGTGGCCTGCCACTGTGCGGTGGTTCGTCAGGACGCTGCCGGCAGCGGCTTCTTTTTTCAGCCGCAGGGCGAGCCGCAAGTTCAGGCATGAGAGTTCGCGATCACCTGACCGCAGAAAGATAAAGCGATAGCGCGTACCAAGGCTAAGTGAATCTGCGGCGGCAAGTCAGGTGAATGGCAGGATACTTGATGTAACAATCGCCAAAACCTCAGCCGATGCCGGCGCAATCAGCAAGCCACTTCAAATGGATAGCCCGTAGTTTCAACGTTGAGGTGCAATGGACAGAACAAGCCAAAGCCAACCTTGCTGTTGTAAGCCTTCGGTGAAATCACCAAAGACATCAGAAGATCTCCGCTCCCACAGCCGAGCCCGTTTCAACAGAGGAATGGAGATTGCTGTCTGACACCTCTGCCAAAAGCTCATCGAGGCTGAGTCAAGTTGGTAGCGCTGGCTTCACCACAAGCTCACCGTTCTTGGCACTAAGGCTGACCGCACTACCGGCAGCAAGGCCAATCTGCTCAGCCAGGTTACGGGGAATCCTCACGCCGAGACTGTTTCCCCATTTCTGGACCCGGGTCTGCGTCGGAACATGACGGCTATACGCCGATATACCAGCTTTGGACTGCAGCCGCTTCGTCTCCATACTTCGAACGCCTTGGTTAACCGGCGCCGCAAGCCGAAGGCTGGAAGGAACCAAAATCGTAGCTTTTGGCTTCCGCGTTGAACCGACAGTTGGGCATTTTCAATTTAGACGCTTGGAGAATGCAGGTTGAGGCACCGCGCAGAACAAAGGGTTCGCGATGTTGAAAGATGGTACTAAATCCTCAGAGAGCTCTTTATGGCTTTCGCCAATCGGTCGGACGCCAATTAAAGCTCTTACTTGATGGGCAAATGCGTCAAGTGCAAACAGGTGCCCCGTGTTATATTCAATCCCGATGAAGCTTCTCGGATTGTCCGCCCGCGTCTCGGAAGCCACTATTCGGGGGCATTCGACACTGCAAACACGACACGCGCTGTGACCCGCCGGCCTATTACCAAATGCACGGAATAACACCGGTAATAATCTTGGAGACGTCGCCTTGCATCCGTGTATTACCCACGCTTTCTTTCGTTACGTAGAATTTAATCCAAGGGCGGAAGCCGACGAGAGTCGACGCAGTAGCAGTACTTTTTACTAATCTATCGAGCCCTAAGACCATGCCCTCGTTTCGGTATTGTACCCGCCATTCCAGCGTCTTTCTTGGTGGGGTGCCAAACCAAGGGGTTAGACCGGTGCAATCACCGATATACGTCACAACAACATAGTCACCGTCGTTTTCAACCAGCGGTGACGCGCTAACACTGCCACCATGATAAACATTCAGCGTGACGGGGCCTTCCACCTCAAAAAAATTGAAATTTTCGTCCCCCAAATCGCCAACAGGATAAGATACGCTGCGAAGCCTCAACGCAGTGCCATTCCGCTGAACGTATGAGCCTGGCCTTCGGACCGATTCGTAAGCGAATTGCCCGCCTCTGTCAACTGCCCGAAAAGTCGCCCTCTCGTCGAAATCAGGTGACCATCCCCATGGTCGCGAGTCCAACACTATATCATTTCCCCGATTTCGTAAAAAGCGACCAGGAAACATCGATGATTCAAACGATACACAGTTTGAGTCGCTCAAGCCGGGCACTTTCTTGAACTCAGCGTTTGTGGAATCAGTATCTGTCTTGCCGTCGATGACTCCGATAAACACCGAGCCGTCGGAACGCACTCGCACATAACGGTTAGGCAGTGGCCTGACGTACTCCGTAAAGCAAATTAGCCCTAGTTTTGGCATGGGTTATGGCTCATGTCTGGTTGACCGAGACTGATTAGTGAGGTTTGGGCTTTGGCGGTTAGCAGGGGTCAAAATGTAGAATCGCGTGCTTGTCAACCGAGTCGAGCAGATCACACAAACGCCATCCAATCTTACTGCAGCCGACGCGCGCCGACGTCGACGGCTCGGAGTGCAGAGGCGAGAGAGGCGCCGAACTACCGGCCGTGCAAACAGAGCGGCAAGGAGGTGCGCGAATTGAGAGTACGCCCCCCGTCCGCCCAACTCTTTATTGGGAGGTTCCGAGAACCAAGCCCGCTTCCTCTGGCCCTTCTGCAAACCACACCCAAGGGTCTTCGGATCCTTCGACTGAATCAATTGCCAGCATAGGGTTTGGGGTAAATGGACATCAACAATACAAGTGATTTGCGGGTCCGCGAACCACTTGTTCGTACTGCAAAACAAGATCTGCAGGGCTACGAACCCCGAGAGGGCCGCGGTTGTGCACATGGGTATAAATCATGGTGGTTTTCACGTCCTTGTGGCCCAGCAACTCCTCAATGGTGCGGATGTCCTTCCCCCCCTACAAATCCAACCCCAACTGAATCACCCCCTGGCTTGCCTGCGCCTTCGCCGCCGCCACCGCCCCCGCTCCCCCCTTACCCTTCCGCCGCCGCCCCCCACCGCTCGCACCCATACCCGAACGGCGAGAACCATGCCGCTCAACGATGGCGTCTGATTGCTCCCGAAACCCCGGCTGGCGCCGCCGCGCCCAGAGGCGATCGCGGGCCTGGCGGGCGGCGGCGACGGGATCGACGATCGGATTGGGGTAATCGACGCCAATCGTCCAACCCAGGCGCATCTGGGTGAAGGGCGGCATGGTCCAGGGTTCGTGCAGATGCACCAGGGGTACGGCCTCCAGTTCCGGTAGCCAGCGGCGCATAAACACACCATCGGGGTCGTGCTCTTGGCCCTGCTTGATTGGGTTGTAGATGCGAATCGTGTTGATGCCGGTGGTGCCCGATTGCATCTGGCATTGGCTCCAGTGGATGCCGGGCTCGTAGTCCACAAACAAGCGCGCCAGATGCAAGCCGCTCTGGCGCCAGGGCAGCTCCAGGTGGTGGCTGGCCACCGACATCAACATCGCTCTCATGCGGAAGTTGATCCAGCCGGTGGCAATCAACGAGCGCATACAGGCATCAACAAATGGCAATCCCGTGCGCCCCTCGGCCCAGGCCGCTAATCGCTCCGCATCGGTGTCCGCAGTAACGGCCGTGAGGGGATGGAGCTCGCGGAATTCCAGATTCGGCTGGCTTTCCAGTTTCTGGATGAAGTGGCAATGCCAGTGCAACCGCCCATCAAAACCCCGCAGCGCCCTTATCCAGTCGCCCCGCTGGCCCTCGGGCAACATCTTGATTTGGTCCCGGCGCAGGCGGCCGCGCTGCACCACCTCCCGCATCGACAGCGTGCCCCAGGCCAGGTGGGGCGACAATCGCGAACAACTGGCCACGGCGCTGTTGGGGCTGGAGAGTTCGCGGTGATAGCGGGCCCCCCGCGCCAGCAAAAAACTCTCCAGCACGGCCAGGCCCTCCTGGCGCCCGCCCCGCTGGCGGCCCGGGCAGGGGTCTGCGGCCAATCCCAGGTCGTGGGCGGTGGGGATGGGGCCCGGATCCAGGCCCGGCAAGGGCGTCAGGGCCTGGGGGGGCGGCGCAATTGGCTCGGCCATGCGCACCTCCCAGCGGCGCGCCCAGCCCTGGCGGCTGCCCAGCCGGCGGATAACACCGAACTGGGGGATCTCCATCCAATTGATGCCGTGCTGGCGGGCCCATTGAGCCACCCGCAGGTCGCGGGCATAGGTCCAGCCGTTGCCCGTTTCCTCGTGGCTCCACAGGCCGGCGATGCCGAAGCGGCGGCGGGCCCGCTCCAGCACCTGCTCCACAGACCCCACCCGCACCACCAGGGGCTGGCCCAAGCGGGCCAGTTCCATCCGCAGCTCCGCCAGGCCCTCGGCGTAGAACTCCCACTGCCGCGCCGAGGCATCCGGCTGTTGCCACAGTTCCGGCTCCACCACCACCAATGGCAGCACCGGCCCCTGCTGGCAGGCCTGCAGCAGGGGCCGGTGATCCACCAGGCGCAGATCCCGCTTGAACCAGACGATCTGCAGCGGATCCATGGCGGCAGATTAAAAGAAAACTTTGCAACTCTTTACAGCCCCCGGATGTCGATCGGTGAGGGGTGCTAGACCCCAGGGCGTCCTTTTGATGTTGTCGGTCATGACCTGGTTGACCTTCGCCTCGACCACCGCTCCCGGTGGCGTCCCTGTCGTGCTGCCGGCCCTGGGAGTCGCCGGCATTCTGTTCTCCATATTCTTCCTGACCCAGTTGTTCGCGTCGAAGACCTGAACAGTCGCTCGTGCTGTCTGGGTTAGACCCGCCAGCCCCCTTGACCGCCGCGGCCGGCCCCCCAGCATGGGCCCAGGTGTCGGCCCCCATGAGAATCCTCGGTATTGATCCCGGCCTGGCTCGGGTGGGCTACGGCGTCATCGAATTCGAAGAGGGGCGGCGGGGCGTCGCTGGCGGTCAGCGCCTGCTCGATTGCGGCATGATCCGCACCGATCCCGGCCAGGGCGAAGGCCAGCGCATGGTCGAAATCGCCAACGACCTGCGCCAACTGATCCGCGCCTG
>Ga0209087_1002555_pt1 | contig 10185 bp, 8 predicted proteins | sample S_130805_EF_Meta_FD_187321 | JGI IMG/M metagenome (GOLD analysis project Ga0209087, IMG submission 187321) | Freshwater microbial communities from Lake Simoncouche, Canada to study carbon cycling - S_130805_EF_MetaG (SPAdes) (version 2) | ecosystem: Environmental > Aquatic > Freshwater > Lake ...
GAACCTGGGTTCCCCTAAAAAAAAAAATGTGAATGGATAAAAAGTATGTAGTAAAAAAAAAATTGATAAGAAAGTAAATAGTAAAGTAAAAAGTAGTAATTAAAAAGTATTAAAAGTTGTAAAAATGTCAATGTCAATGTCGTCATCATCATCAGTAAATATGGAATCGCCAGTTTTGTCAGTATCTTTTGGAAAGGTGGTAGAGCCAAATGTATCTGTGGTAGAGTCAAAGTTGCGTTTATCAAAGTTAGATTTAGAAAATTTAAGTAAAAAGTACAATTTTGAAGTAGAAGAAGCGTTACTATTTTTGAAGGAAAAAAAGTCAATGATTTTGTCGTCGCCTTTACCAAAGTCAAAGTTGTCATATCCGTTACCTTTTAATGGTGAAAAAAAAGAAGGATACTGCAACGGAATCGTGAAAAACCACGGTTTATACACCCAATGCACAAAAAAAGTGAAAGGAGAATTCTGCAAAGTATGCGAAGAAAAGCCATACGGAACAATAGAGGATCGTTTAAAAGTAGATTTGTACGAATACAAAGACCCAAAAGGTAATAGTCCAAAAAGATACACAGAAGTACTAAAAAAATTAAAAATTTCAAAAGAGAGTGTAGAAGAAGAGGCAAAAAGGTTGAACATAACAATATCACCAATTCACTTAGAAGAAGTAGTGTTAGAAAATGTGAAACGTGGAAGACCAAAAACTGAAAAAAAGGTGAAGGAAACAACAGGTAAGAAAGGTCGTCCAAAGAAGGAAAAGAAGAGCGTAGAGGTAAACTCGGAAGAAGAAGAAGATTTATTTGCAACCCTAATTGCGAATGCTCATCCACCTTTACCAAAGGTGGAGCCAAACGAAGAGGCAAAGGAAGAGGCCAAGGAAGAGGCCAAGGAAGAGGCCAAGGAAGAGGCAAAGGAAGAGGCAAAGGAAGAGTCAACAGATTTGGTTGCACCTGTGGCTGTGGAAAAGGTGGAAAAGAAGTCAAAGAAAGTAAAGGAAGCCGACCCAGCAAAGGAAGCCGAAAAGCTGAAGAAAGCAGAAGAAAAGGCTGCAAAGGAAGCAGCAAAAGAAATTGAAAAGCAAAAGAAGGCAGAAGAGAAAGCAGCAAAGGAAGCCGAAAAGCAAAAGAAAGCTGAAGAAAAAGCCGCAAAGGCTTTGGCTCCACCTTTACCAAAGGTGGATAAAAAGAAGACAGAAGAGAAGGCAGCAAAGGTTTTGGCTCCACCTTTGGAAAAGGTGGAAGAAGAAGCAGACGTAGTAAGAAAATTTGAACATGAAGGCAAATCATATTATAAATCAAAGAACACTGGTGTAATTTATAATATGGACCAAGAAGTAGTAGGTAAATGGAATGCAGAGAGAAACGACATAGACTTTGAAGAAGAAGAGGAAGAAGAGGAATACGACGACTAAAGCAACTTTTCCAAAAGTTGCGCAAAAGAACCAAATAGATAGTTTAATTTGTATTTATATTTTGGCGCAACCTTTCTCAAAGGTTGCATTGTAATTTTGTTTAAATAAATAAAACCCTTTTTTGGTTCAACCTTTTTGAAAGGTTGAAAAGACCAAATGGTTTTTTTCTTTTTGTTACGATAATGGTAATATTTTTGTCACCGATAAATCAAATCATTACCCATTTCTCGTTTCCGCACCCATTTCTCGTTTCCCTTCTACGGAACATTCGTGGAACGTTCTCGGCGGGCAACGTAGGGCGAACCTATATGTCTGTTCCTAGGTGCACGTATTGGCACTGTATATGGTGCGAAGCGTGTGATAGAGTGCTAGATGGGTGCATGAAAGTATAGTTGAATAAAATAAAGAGCTTTGGCTCCACCTTTTTGAAAGGTGGATTATTTATTAACACCATGTAGTTTAAATCTATCAAGATATGCTTCAGTAGCAGACTTTTTTTTAGAAACAATTTTGCCGCTTGTATTAAGCATTAAATCATTTTTATTCAATCCTCCTGTTGTTTTATATGCTTTACAATTCCATACGTCTTCTCTAGAACCAATCAACTTATCATAAACAACTTCATTGTCATAGTATTTACCTTCTTTATTTTTTTTAAGTTCATTATTACAATAATTTTGTTTTAGTGAAGTAATAGTAGTAACATAATTATCAATATCTTCTTCTTTTGGATTATTATTATTATCTTGTTCAATAAAAACAATGCTATCCTTATATTTCGCATTCTTTTTTATTGAATCAAGTTTTTTGATTAATTTGATATTTTGAATTTTCAAATGTTTATTTTCAGTTTTTAATAAAATAAAGTCATTAACATTATTAGAATCATTTTTGATTTCTAATTGCTGTTTTAAATGTTTATTTTCTTGCAAAATCTTGATATAATTTTCAGGAGAATATTCAATGCTACAAATAATTTCTTTAATAATTTTATCTAATTCAGTAAAGGTTACACTATCTATACAGAGAAGTTAAACATATTTTTTATTTTTTAATGTAATAGTGCGTATTCTTTCATTGAAAAACTGATTATCTTTAATTGCATTTTCAATTTGTAATTTATTATCAACTTTGAAAGCATTAACTAACCAAAAGTTAGAATACGTTTCTTTGTGTTTACATACACGATTTTTTAAAAAATTAGAATTTCCAAATTTAATTAATTTCTCATTTTTATCGCTAAGATTATCTATAATTCCATAATAAACGCATTGAGTATTATTAGGAAATTGTTGTAAAATAGTTTTCTCTCTAATAAGCAATTTGTCTTTTTCATTTGTAATAATTTGATTATGAAGGAGATTATGTTCATTCTTATAATTTTCTAATTGAAGTTTAAGTTCATTACTTTCTTCTTGAATAATTTCATGGAGTGTTTCTTCTAATTTAATATAATATTCATGAACTTCATCTGCTTTTTTTGTGCCTGCCTTTAAACAGAATTTTTTGAAGGTGTCAATATTTAATAATATTGTTTGTTTATTGTTACCACCATGATTAGGAGTTTTTTGCTCCTCCGTAGGGAGAAGCAAGATTTTATAGTCTTTGTTCAAAATAAATTGCTGTTCTAAAAATCGTTTTGCATTATATTTAGAACTAAACCCTAACCATTTCCATACATTATCCAAATCAATAACAAAATCGTTTTTTTTATCGCAATTCAAATAACAATAAAAACTTGCGACAAACATTTGTTGTTGACTATCATTAAATGTTTCTTTAATTTTGGTAATTAATTTGTTATGGTAATCGCCTGACAATTTTGTAATAGGATTTTGTTCAATTAAACTGACAATATCAAAATTAGACATATGTAAATTATATATATAGTTTACATATTTTATTTAAGTATTTTTATCACTGATATCTATTTTTCCATACTCATTTATTTGATTCGCTTTCTGTTTATATAAATGAAATGCTTGTCTGGTGGAACATTCGCGGAACATTCGCGGAACATTCTTCGGCGCGGGAACGGGCGAACCTTCCCGTCGTTCCTAGGTGCACGAGTTGTCACTATATACAGTGCGAAGATGGTGATAGAGTGTGATATTATTGAAAGAGACATGTTTTATCCCATTTGCAGTTGCGACATTTTTGGCATTTTGTTTTATTTTTTATCAAGTACAAAGCCCGACAATTACAGTCGTAAATGTAATAACCTTCAACAATTTTTCTAAAAAACATAGTATAAACGAACCAAATAAGAAAAACAACGAACAAAAATTTGAATAGTGTTTTTGAAGTAAACTTCATAATTATAATTTAACGAGAGAAAATAACACTTAGATCCACTTTTTCAAAAGGTGGTTTTATCAATGCCAACATGTTTGGAAATTTTATGAATAATCTTAGTATCTTTGGCAGCTTCATCATCTCCTTTGCCTCCCATAGATTCATACACGATGGTATTAAACACGCTACTTTTTTTAGATTCACCCCTATCACAATCGGGGTATTTCTCTCTAAACTTCTTAAACATACAAATATTTTTATGGGCAATTGCTTTTATCATCTTTCTCAACTTGGGATTGTTATCTTCTTCCTTTTCCCATTTATTTTCGTCTTTAACGTATATAACTTCTCTTTTGTTATCAGTACAATGGATGGGTCTTTTTTCAACCTCTAAAGCATTGAGGTTTTTAATGATTATACTGGAAATGCCTTCAATATAACCACTTTTCCCGACTTTTTCTAAATCAGACAATTCTAATTGAACTGAATCCACAAATTCTTTGATGTTCATAGCATCTTTGCAGGTTTCATTCAAAAATACTTGTAAGTTGAATGTTTTGTTGTTATTATATGAATTGTTAGCGTTTGTGTTACCGATGGTATTAACATTAGTTGGCTGAATTTGCTTGCAAACTTCTATAATCATATTTTTTAACTCTTTGTTTTCATTCATTAAATATTTGACTAAAGTTCCTTCATCATTATCTTTCTTATCATTATTTAAATTACATATTTTAGTGTGTTTCCATAATCCAGTTCTCTCTTTAAAATTTGCATTACAGTTTAAACAAATAAATTGTTTGCAACTACTTTCGGCTACTTTTTCGGCTACTTTTGTTGATTCTGTTGAATTCAAATGTTTCAGTGTCCCTAAATGTTTGTCATAATTACTTTTCTTATTTGTATAGTATTGACAAATACCACAACAATATTTCTGGCTACTTTCGGCTACTTTTTCGGCTACTTTTGTTGAAAATGTTGACATAAACTATCAACAGAAAAAAAATGCAGAAAAATTAACAAATAAATTTTAAAAATTATGGTAACAATTTTACAATTATTATTTTGGTAACCACATGCTAATTTTACATTTCAGTCACAAATGATGAATTTCCAAAAGTATTTCGCCCCTTTTCATTTTTGGACATTTTTTTTGTCCATTTTTGAAAAGACAAAAATACTTTTGGATATACTTTTTCTTTAACATTTGAGAGAGAAGGATATTATAAAATATATAATATCCTTTAATAATACCACATCATATATGGTATAAAAACACCAGCGATAACTCAAAAAAGCACCCATTTCTTGATCCCCTATATAGCCGTTAACACAGTACGGCAATCCCATGGAACATTCGCGGAACATTCTTTCAGTGCAAGGAATGGCGAACCTATGAGTCTGTCTGTTACTAGGTGCAAGTGGATGTACTGTGCTACCCTGTCAACATTATCATAATATTTAATATTATTTTTTGCCTTGATTTTTATCCATACAATCTTGTTGAGTCTCTATTATTCTACCTCGTCTATCCTTACGAGTGATGGTAAACCACCTACAATCAGGGTATTTTTGACATTCTGTTTTACTTTTATTAGGAATCTTCATACAATCAGTCCAACCTTCTAAAACGATTTTTTTAGAAAATAACAAATAAACAATTCCAAAGAGAAAAAGAATGAATAAACATTTGATAGCATTATTTACAGCGAAAAGTTTTTTAAATGAGAACTTCATTTAAATAAAGTAAATATTATTTTTCTCTCTTTAACTTTAAACGAAGAGAGAAAAAAGGTTCACTAAAAAAAGGTTAGTTAGTTATAAATTACATAGTATAAAATCATTTTTACATATTTACGTTAGGTCTACAATAGTAGTTTGACGAACACTTGGGAATTCATCATAGTCCTCTTCAAAGTTATCTACTAAATCTGGAATATCATCATCATCGGAATCATCATCGCTATCATCATCGGAATCATCATAGGCACCTTCAGCGTCAGCAATATCATAATCAACATGGTCATCTTTAACATCTATTTTTTTAGACTGAAATAAATCCGCACGGCAAATAGGACAAGGTAACTCGCGACCTTTAAGCTTGATTTGAGACCAGCATGAAAGACATAATTTATGACCGCATGGTGTCGTGGTTTTAGTCGTATCCAGGCAAACCGAACATTCTTCTGGATGTTCCTCGTCACATGGAACACTATTAAGCATCTCTGTGTTAGTATAAACATGAGGAACTTCTCTTGGATGTATGATTTGAGGCGTCACAAATACACCATTCAATTTGTCAAACTTCATGACCTTAATATCTTTATGAATATGCTTTAAAACACTCTCATAATCTTTTAACGTATACTTTGTTAGCTTTTTAATATAAGTTTTACGGAACAACAATTGATGAATAAGCCATACTCTTTCCTCTTGTGTTTTAACGTACATCATCATTTTCTTTGTTCTAATGGATAAAGACATACCGTTTTCATTGACAAAGAACGTACAACGGACTTTTAATCCATCAATCTCAAATACAGGTAAAACGGCAAATGATGTACCGTCACCGGCGCGCATATCCTTCTCAACGGCTATTTTAATCGCTGTCGGTAGTGCTTTGCTAGCAATGGGTACACATTTGCAACCGGCCTCGTGGCATACGAATTTGACAACATTACTAGAATTGACATAGACAAACATTCTGCTTTTCTGCTTGTTATTAGATGCGCTACACTTTTAATACAATTAATTGCGTATCCAAGAACGGTGAAAAAGTATCTCAATTTTATTTTAAGGGAACCTAGGTTCCCCTATGACCCCTCCTATCTACATTGAAGTTGAAGTTCTACCTTTGAGAAAGGTAGAGCCAAAGTAGTTAAAGTTGAAGTTGAAGTTGAAGTTCTTAACAAAAAAAATGTCAAACGATTTGGCTCCACCTTTTTGAAAGGTGGAGGAAAAAAAATTGAGATACTTTTCAACGAATATTGGTAGGACATATAACTAATACAACAAGTGTCGCGAACCTAATAACAAGCAGAATAACAACAACGAACCGGATAATGAAAATGACATCAACCATTCCATCATCAATGACCCCTGAAATGCATGAGATACTCTACAAATCCATCTCAAAACCACCCACTTCTCAAGAAGATAGAGTCAAATACCTTGTGGCTTCTTTAACAAGAATCGTAGAAAAAGAGACTGATTATTTCAAGTACTTCTTCTTTAACGACATTGAAGATTTCAAGACACTCGCAAACTGGGTGGACAGAAAGACCAAAGGCGATCCTTTTACAGATCATGAGATGCTTGGGTTGAAGATTTTGAATAGCGGTGGAATGGCATACTTTGGACTACTCACTTTCAAGGCCATCTCATTAGGCATCTTTAATAAAGACCAATTCTATGAAGATACAGATACACCTAAGCCTGCAAGACGTCAACGAAGACAACCAAAGGATATCCTCAAGTGCGAACTAACACAATAAACAATTTTATATGTAATTTTAACTAAATTTAAGGCCCCAAATAGGGGTCTTTTTTTTGTCACTCATTTCTCGTTTTGTCACCTATTTCTTGATACCCTATATAGGAAGCTTAAATAGGATGCAAAATAGGGGGCGCTCATATATCAGTCCAACCTGGGCGGACCGGGGCGGCTGACGATGAGTCCCACCCTATGGTGCGAGGCTGCTACAGTGCTACAGTACAAGTCTACTTTTCAAAAAAGTAGAGCAAACCATTTGGCCCCATCTTTATCAAATGTGTAAAAAAATATGTCAAACCTTTGGATCCACCTTTTTGAAAGGTAGATAAAAAAAAATTGAGATACTTTTTCTCTCTATTCTTTAATTTATTAAAACAATTAACAAACCAATTTACCAAAATGCAACTAAGATCAGGACGTTCCACTTTAACAAGAGCCATCGCCCCAGCATCACGTGCTACAAGAGCACAACGCGCTTTAAGAAGAGACTCACGCAACTACGAAGAATTCAATGAAAGAAGAAGATACCAAGAAGAACAAAAACAACTTGAAGACTCCATCTACGAAGAAGAAGAAGACAGTCAAACTCCAGGAGAACAAAAATGGAAACATATCTCAAAAAGAATCAAACACTTATTATACTTAAACGAATGCCAAAGAAAACAAAAATCCCCTTTCACTGAAAGAGTCAAAACAATCAACGAAATCTACGAATTCATATTATACAATATAGACGATTTGATTGAGCTTTTCAATGGTGAAATGAAACACAAAAAAAGGTTCCCTGAAATCCTTTACACTAAAGGCAACGAACTTCGTGCAGATATCGCCAAAGCAAATAAAAAAACAAGAGGCGAACAACAAATGGCCTGGGAATGCAATGACCTTATCAATCATGCTACTCAACTAATCTACCGTCACATTATCTTAAACAACCCTTAAAACCTAGTTTTCCCAAAAATAGAAAAAGTATAATTTTATAAATGTAACCTATAATTAAAAATAAATACAAAAACTCTTTTTTGTTTGTATATATAAATACACCTAACAAACAAAAATACAAAATGAAAACAAATACCAAAACCAAAACCAATACCAAAAACAGAAGAACAACCAGGTTCAACCCCAAAAACCGAACAAGAAAAATATATGGAGGCGATATAGATAAGCACAACATGTTCAAAAAAATTTTAAGCATTGGGTATGAATTAGAAACTCAAAGTTTAGCAAAACTAACACTTATTACAAGTGACAATGAAAACGAACCCATATTATTAAACACTGATACAAATTCAAAAGATTATGAAAAAATGTTAAACCTACAAAATGGTAGCGAAGATCACGAAGAAGAGGATGATTACGACTATTATGCAAATCGTCTAGAAGAAACTCTTGACGTAGATGTGTATACTACAGAAAGTTTAAACAAACAAACCAAACAAACCAAAACAAATCGTCCCAAACCATCTTTAGTGAAAGATGAAGATACTAGTTTTCTAGTCGCAAATGACCTGGCAGTAACTCCATTCACAAAATATTTAAATGTTTTTTGCAATATAAACGAGACACCAACCAAGACAAACAACACAAAAACCATAAACAACACAAACAACACAAAAACGGACAACGACCTAATAGATAAAAACGATCTTTACACTTTTGAAACAGACGGCAACAACGGAATAAAATACAAACTAAATTTTGAAACTTGGAGCAAAAAAGACTGCGGGATGTTTTCCGATGTAGAATGGATTATGACTTACTACAAACCCAATCCAAACAAAAATATCATACTGAATACTTTTATCAATGTTGCTAAAAACCTCATATTTCATCTAAGTCAATTAGAAAAGCAACCAGGAAAACTCATAATGAATTTCAGTGAACACGATAAAGAGGTTATGAAAAAAACAGAAATACGTAATTTATATCATTATCCTAACACAAATATATACTATTTGCAAACTCATCTAATTGATGAAAAGCTAGATATTGATGACATCTGTTTTGTCCCTCAAATGACATTCTCGTGTCACATTAAAGATCTTGTTGATATTTTTAAAGAACTTACAAAGGATTCAATAAACAACTTTGAAAATTACAAAAGAATTGCAGATGAACGCATCGCAGTAATTGAAAACATTGAAAAATGCATCAATAAATTATTTGAAAACTACAATAAATCAAGTCCAACCATCCAACTCCAACACACCCAACACACCCAACACACCCAACACACCCAATCCAAAACAAAAACAACCATCAAACTCAAAATAGTAGAGTCAAGAAATAAACCCCTAGTAAAATCAATGAAGAATTATCTATTTTTATTTTTGTTCAAACTACAGCGTTATTTCAATTTTTATTTAACAGATGAAAAAGTAAAAAACAAATCCAAAACAGCCAAATATTTGAAAGACACCCTTTTTTTTAATTCACGTCACACCAATTATGAAATATATAACTCACTCAAACAACTTATAACAGAATATTTCACACAATATAACCCACACATAAAATTATCAAACAATGAAATAGTCTCCATTATACAAAAACTGGTAATCCAACAACCAGTTCTAGAAGAATTTTTAATTAACGAGCCCGCCAATGTTCGCAAAAACGCGTTCCTTATATCCAATAAATTAGATAAAAGCCACAAAAGCTATGGAAATCCTTATTATTCACTCGTCTCTTACTTTGATTTTTTTGAAGACCCTATTGAAAACACGACGAGGCGCAATGATAAGAATGAATTGTTCCACGATTGGTTACAATATGATGGAATTGACATTTATTCTAGCACGACAGATATTAAAAACAATATAGTTTTAACCGAAATCCGTTCATTTGGACGCATGTTAGGTTCGTACATGTATAGTATTGGAGACGCAGAAATGAAAAAAAATATGACACATGGAATCTGCAACCGTTTAACAAAAAAATATCAACCAGATGCTAGTGGCATTTCTTTACTTGTTTTGAAACA
>Ga0209087_1002558_pt1 | contig 10183 bp, 12 predicted proteins | sample S_130805_EF_Meta_FD_187321 | JGI IMG/M metagenome (GOLD analysis project Ga0209087, IMG submission 187321) | Freshwater microbial communities from Lake Simoncouche, Canada to study carbon cycling - S_130805_EF_MetaG (SPAdes) (version 2) | ecosystem: Environmental > Aquatic > Freshwater > Lake ...
AGGTGGATCAGGTGGGTTTTTGTTATTACATTTGTTGTTGCTGTCGGGACGATATCATGTGGTATTTAGAAATAATGTGCCAATGCCCACAGCATTGAACAGCCAATGGAAAATAACCGATCATGAATCCTGGAAGAAAACTGAAACATGGCCTGACAATGAAAAAACTTTTCACAGTCACAGTGAATTAACAAAGATTTATTTTTACTGTAATCCGGGCGCACAATACCAGCCAGATAACATTGACTATCATGGTACTTTTGGAGAATACAGCAACTACAATGTTGGATTATATACTGATTATTCTTCACAGGTGCTGCTGGCAAAATACAAAAAAGCATGGTATTTTGGTGAAACAGACACAGTGAGAAATCAGAAATTTTCTACTTTCAGAAAATTATTAAACACTTGGCAAACACATTACGATAATATCCGAGACCCCAGTTGGCCCAAGTGCCAAAGTTTTACAAAAATCAACCAATTGCCCGCAGCAATAAAACAAGAGTTGATGGAGGATCCTCATACTCAATACTTCCTGGATTTTGAATATCACAGTGATTATCAAGGGCAAGAAGTTAGTCTAGAAGTATTACCATTTCTTGAATCAGCCAATGTGACTGTTCGACTTCAAGATCTAGTGAATCACACAGAGCATGTATTAGATCAGGTATTTGAAATTGACCACATCAATGATCGGCAAAAAAGTCTAGTTGAACACTGGAAATCCCTGCATCCTGCACACATGCTGACCGCATTGGGAATTATACCACCAGATAGATAAGTATTGTAACAAGGAGACGCAAATGAGCAATTCAATTCTAACATTGAATCAACTACGACAAATGGTGAAAAATCCTCACATCGACCATTGGTATGAAGCCATTGATCAACTGTTACCCGACTACGACATAAACACACCCCAGCGTGTGGCAGCATTCATAGCACAATGTGCTCACGAGTCAGGAAGTTTTGTATTCATCAAAGAAAATCTCAATTACCGAGCAGCCAGCCTGATCAAAACATTTGGCAAGTATTTTCCCACACAAGAACTGGCTGCACAATACGCCAATCGTCCGGAAAAGATCGCCAACAGAGTGTATGCCAATAGAATGGGCAACGGTGACGAAGCTTCGGGTGATGGGTATCGTTTCTGTGGCCGTGGCTTGATACAGTTAACAGGGCGCGACAACTACACATTCTTTGCGGGCAGTCTTGAGATTCCAGTGGAAGAAGCGTCGGATTACTTGGCCACATTTGAAGGCGCAGCACAAAGCGCCTGCTGGTTCTGGGAAACCAACAATCTAAATCGCTTTGCCGATTCCGGTGACATCAAAGGACTCACACGAGCCATCAATGGTGGATACATTGGCCTGGAAGATCGTATCAGCCATTATGAACATGCATTGCATGTGATGGGAGTTTGATATGGGCGTAGTAGTTGGCGCAGGGATCACAATTGGTGCCGGGGTCAACATCGGCGGTGGATTCACGCCATCTGCAGAACTGGTGTATAATCTAGACGCAGCCAACTATTCAGCACTGCCGGTGAACGGAAGTGTAGTAGCCGGCACAGGGGCCTACACAGTAACAGTGACCAACACCACCAGCAGACTCAGCTGGAGTGCAACCAATGGTGGTATTTTTACCATGTCAGGAGCCGGTGACTCAACCACAGACACCATGGTCGGCGGTCCTAACTGGGTCACAGGGCAGAGTTATTCGGTATTCATGGCCTATCAGAGAACTGCTACTGTGAGTGGTAGGCTGTTAAACACCAACAATGAAGCCAGCAAGGATTGGTTGATGGGACTTTACAATGGCAATCCTGACACATTCTATCCCAATGGCACAGTGAACTTGCCCGGATCAGGTGCTGATCTTGTGTGGCATTTTGGTTGGGCTACATTTAACACCGCAACCACGGTGGCTCAACTATGGATAGCAACCAACACCCAACCAACCACTTACTCATACACAGCCACCAGTGCGGCATTCGGTGGATTTAATCAATTGAGATTGTTCAGCAGATCAGGTGGTGTAGAGGTGCAGACCGGTAATATAGGTCTGGTGCAGGCCTATAATGGCGTACTGACCACAGCAGATATACAAGGATTGTATGCTCAATACCAAACTAGATTTGGATACTAATAAGGGAGAAAATAACATGTCAAGAAAACCAAAAATAACACAGAGTGAACAACAAAAAGAAGACTGGATGAATTCAAAATGGCGCCCAATGATGGGGTGGATGTACATGGTGGTGTGCAGTTTTGACTTTGTGATTGCACCAATCCTATGGAGTCTGTTGCAGAGCCTAAGCCATGGTTCTGTAAACACACAATGGCAACCACTTACCTTACAAGGTGCAGGCTTGTTCCACATCGCCATGGGTGCTGTGTTGGGTATCGCTGCTTATGGTCGCACACAGGAAAAACTAGGTGGTGCCAATAATGGTGGTATACAGTTGCCCGCCAATGCAGGCACAACATATGTTCCGCCCGGTAGCACGACCAACACCAACATCAATCTAGGTAATCAAGCACCGGCCCAGAACAACTTTGGTACAGGATTTAGCAGCCAGGCACAACCCAGTGTAAATAACAGCTACAACGCAGCACCTGTCACAACAGGTTGGGGTGGCAAGAAGGCACCTCCACAACCAGACTTTCCAGAGATTTAAGGAGACATCATGAACATATTGAAACATGCAGCAGTGGGGTTCTGTCTAATACTGTGTATCGCCACTCTCACACACAATCAACCTGTGTGGGCAGAAACCAAACAGGTATGTGTGGATGTTCGAGACAAAGCAGGTGAACCTGTAAAGGACAAATCCGGCAAAGTTAAACAGAACTGCAAGACCATGAAAAAGCATGAGAAACTGGAAGGTACACCAGTCCCTGAAAAGAAGTGATGCTCTACTGTGTGTATAATTACACACGATGACAGATTATTATTCCACACTGGGTGTAGCCCGCACCGCTTCCGCTGATGAGATCAAACGGGCTTTTAGAAAACTAGCCAGCCAACATCATCCGGACAAGGGTGGTGACACAAAGAAATTCCAAGAGATACAAGCTGCCTATGACACACTAGGCGACGAAAAAAAACGAGCGGCCTACAACAATCCGCAACAGCAGATGCCGTTTGGCGGCGGGCCGCAGTTCCATCAGAATTTTGATTTCAATGAGATCTTCAACATGTTTGGGGCCAAATTCCAACAACCACAGCAACGCGGCCATGCTCGTATGACCCTGTGGATAACCATACATGATGTGGCCACGCCTGGTACCAGAGTTGTTGCCATGGGCACAAATACCGGCACTCACAACATCGAGATCACAATACCCAACGGTATACAGGACGGAGATAATGTGCAGTTTTCTAGGTTAGGGCCCGGAGGACAAGATCTAGTGATCACATTTAGAATCCACCCGGACCGTACATGGCAACGCACGGGCAATAATGTGACCACAGAACATACTGCAAGCATTTGGAAAATGATAGCAGGCGGCACTGTGACCATGCTGGACATACGCGGCAATAGAATTGAACTCAGTATCCCGGCTCACACACAGCCCGGTAGCCTGTTGCGAGCTCGGGGTCGTGGCTTTCCGGATCGATCCGGTACCCTGGGTGACATGTTGGTACGCATGCAGGCCGAAATCCCCACGCGGATCTCTGAAGAATTATTGGCTGCTATACAGCAGGAATCGGCCAAATAAGTACAACATAGGTTGATCACTACCAAAAAATACTGTATACTACTCACATGAGCAACTCACACGGACAAAACGCTATGCAAGACAATCCCGAAATCGACGCAATAATCGAACATGCAGTGACCATCGCACGAACATGGCGGCATGAATATGTGCTAACAGAACATCTTTTGTTGAGCCTAATCCGGCACGAACCATTTCGCAAAACCTTAAACAAGTTTGGCTGTGATGTGGCCATGCTGGAAACAGAACTGTGTGGATACCTAGACAGTTGCCAAAGCCTAGTACAACCAACAGAAGAATTCACACCAAGAAAAACTGCTGGATTGGAGCGGGTGTTCAACCGTGCGCTCACCCAGGTGCTGTTCTCCGGACGCAGACAGATCGTGACCATAGATCTTTATCTGGCCATCATGAGTGAAACCAACAGCCATGCACACTACTTCTTGCTGAAGTTTGGTGTGACCAAGGGCGAGTTTGCTGAGTTCTGGAAGCGTCATTACAAAACAGAAAAATCAGCCGCGGGCATGAATGATCAACAGGCCACAGAAGTGCTAGAGGAATACTGTACCAGCCTTTCTAACATGTCCAAATCTGATCGCTTGGAGCCACTAATTGGGCGGGCCACAGAACTGGAAGAAATGATCGCTGTGTTAGCACGCCGATTCAAATCAAATGTGCTCATGGTAGGTGATCCGGGCGTGGGCAAAACTGCCATCATCGAAGGCTTGGCACAGGAGATCTCCCAGGGTCGTGTGCCCGAGTTCTTGAAGGATCACGAAGTATGGAGCCTAGAGATAGGTAGCTTGGTAGCAGGATCTAAATATCGCGGCGACTTTGAAGAAAAGTTCAAAGCAGTGATCTCTGCGCTAGAAGCCAAGAAGAAATGCATCTTGTTCATTGATGAAGCACACACAATGAAAGGCGCAGGTGCAGGCAGTTCAGGCAGCTTGGACTTTGCCAACATGTTGAAACCCGCTATCACCAAGGGCAATTTGAAGGTCATAGCATCAACCACCTGGGAAGAGTATTACGAGAGTTTCGAGAAAGATCGTGCCCTCATGCGCCGTTTCTACAGGTTGTCAATTGACGAACCGGACCGTGACACCACTGAGAAGATCTTGATCGGACTCTCACCCCGACTGGAACAATTCCACAATGTGCTGATCGACACAGAAGCCATGACTGCTGCTGTGGATCTAGCAGCTCGATACATACATGACAAGAAGAATCCTGACAAATCAATTGACTTGTTGGATGCTGCCTGTGCTAGAGAGCGTGTGAAAGATTCGGGCATGGTCACTGTAAACAAGTCAATGATTGAAGAACAAGTGGCGCGGGTAACAGGTGTGCCCACAGATCGCTTGCAGAATGAACGCAGTCTCAAGATAGTGGATCTGGAATCGAACATCAAACAAAAACTTTACGGTCAAGAAGACGCCGTGGATGCTGTGTTAGAGCGTGTGTATATCAACTTCTCGGGCATCGGTACTCCGAACAAGCCAATGGCCAGTTTCTTGTTCCTAGGGCCAACAGGCACAGGTAAAACTGAATTGGCCAAACTACTGAGTGAAAACCTGGACATGCATCTGTTGCGCTATGACATGAGTGAGTTCCAGGAGAAGTTCTCTGTCAGCAGCCTGATTGGTGCTCCTCCGGGCTATGTGGGCTTTGAAGATGGCAATGTGGGCGGTGGTAAACTGATCTCGGACTTGAGCAAGCATCCATTCTCTGTGATCTTGTTTGATGAGATTGAAAAAGCACACTCAGATGTCACCAACATCCTATTGCAGATGCTGGACGAAGGGCATGTGACAGGTGCAAATGGCAAACGGGTAGACTGCAAGAACACCATTATCATCATGACCTCAAACTTGGGTGCTAGAGATAACGAAAACAACAACATTGGATTCTCAACTGATTTGGAGAAATCCGGAGAAGAAGATCGTGCCATGAAAGAGTTCTTCCGCCCGGAACTACGCAATCGTATTGATCGTATCTGCAAGTTTACCAAGCTGGATACCTTGGCTATCAAGAAGATTGTTGTGAAGTTCTTGGATCAACTCAAAGTGAGTGTGGCAGAAAAGAATATCAAATTATTCTTCTCCGAGCCTGTGATTGAACTATTAGCAGACAAGGGTTATGACAGCAAAATGGGTGCTCGTCCGTTGAATCGCAAGATTGACGAATTGATCCGTGTGCCGCTGAGCAAGCGTATTTTGTTTGATCAGCTCACCGACTGCACATTAAATGTGACATTGGATGGCGACCGGATTGAGTTTGAAACTGCTGTGAAAACAGAAATCCCAGAACCCATTGTGGTATAAATACGATATGGCAAAAATACATGAAGAAATAGTTGTGATCAAACTATCAAAATTGGTCAAAGACGGCGCAGCACCTGCTGAAATCGCCAACGAGGAAATGATCTCTGCATTGACATCAGTGGTTGAAGAACTTGCAGGTGAGCATATCATCGTGGAAGTAGATCGAGCATAATGGCCATCACCACCGTCACCCTGCTGCCCTATACCGAATACGGTGTACCATCGGGCAACTATGACGGTTCTAGCCAAGATTTCACGGGTGATCCACAGAAAGCAGCCAACTACTATCGTGGTCGCGGCAGCATCCAGACCATTCGTTGGGTATTTCGTGGGGTTCAAGGTGAAGTGTTGATCCAGGCTACCTTGGATAACGATCCTGCAGATTCACGCTGGTTTGATGTGGCTGCTTATGGTGACGGCAGCTCAGCTGATTCCAGCACCATCACAGACACTTACATACAAGCAGTGATGGGCAACTTCACATGGTTGCGAGCCGTGGTCACAAACTTCAAAGATGGCACTATCGAAGTGGTACAAGCCACTTACTAATATGAATACTGTTAAATTTAATTGTAAAATCGGATCTACCGATTTATCTGTTCCGCTGGGCATGGAGATCTGGTTAGATCAATGCAAGTTTTTTGATCAGGATTACATAGATCAAACTCACCAGGTGGAATATGAAATCAGTGACGACGACGGTGATCATGAGTTGAGATTTGTGTTGAAGAACAAACAGCCTGAGCATACTCAAGTGGATGCTCAAGGCAACATTGTCAGTGATGCCACAGTGTCTATCAGTGATATTAAATTTGATGGTATCGATTGCCAATATATAACAACCAAATTAACTCAATATCAACATGATTTCAACGGCACCGGCGACCCAATCGTTGATGAATTTTATGGTGAAATGGGTTGCAATGGCACAGTCTCCTTGAAATTCACTACACCAATCTACATCTGGCTATTAGAAAACTTGTAACTAAATACTGGGTATGAAACAGTTAGTCATCATGCCTGGTGGATTTCATCCTTTTCACGCAGGCCACCTATCACTTTATCAGTATGCCCAGCAGGCTTTTCCTGGTGCTGATGTCAAAGTGGCGGCCACCAACGACACATCAACTCGTCCTTTTCCTTTTAAACTAAAAGAAAAATTAGCACAATTGGCCGGAGTTCCTCCTGGTGATTTCTATCAAGTCAAAAGCCCATTCCGCGCAGACGAGATCACAAAGAATTATGATCCTGCAGACACACAGTTGATCTTTATTCGCAGTGATAAAGACGCCAACCAGCCGCCCTTGCCTGGTAAAATAAAGAAGGATGGCACACCTGGATATCTGCAGCCCATCAGTGATCAAATGGCACCCATGACTCAACATGCTTACATGGCTTACGGGCCTACAGAAGAGTTCGGTCCAGGTATGAAGCATGCCAGCCAGATACGCACGGCATGGCCTGACTTGACGGAACGCCAGCGCACTGCCTTGGTCATGAGTCTATATCCCCACACACAGAAGAATCCTCGGTTGGCCAACACCGTGGTTAAAATGTTGGACACTGCTATGGGAACTGAACTAAACGAAGTATTAGACACCAAGGCAGGAAAATCTCATCACGCTGATTGGAACACCAGTGATCCGGACATGGTTAAATTCAATTTCACTGCCAGCAATGGAGTAGAATATCAATTGGATTTCCTGGCACCGTACATAGGTCCAGAGAATATGAGTCCATATGATTACTTTGATTCCGATGAAGTGTTTGATAACAGCAAGTTTGTTAGTTTTGAACAACTGACCAATGACACGAAGGGCGGACATCCAGTGGCCAAACAAGGCATCGAAGGCACAGGATCTGCCGCAGAAGTATTTGGTATCGTGGTGCATGCTATCATCCAATATGTAAAAAAAGCCCGCCCTGCGCTGTTATATTTCCAGGCCGCAGAACCCAATCGTAGAGCATTGTATGCCAGAATGATCCAGAGAGTTTTGCCGTCATTGCCTGGTTGGTCCAGCATGACTGTTGGCAATGGCGAATTTGGAATATACAACAAGCGAGCAGTGAAATCTGCCATGGATGCGAACTCACAAGATGTAGCAGAAGGGTCGTTGGATGAAGGTATACATGATCCTCAAATATTCAAGGCCGTAGCAATGATTGGACCAATGGGAGCAGGAAAGAGCACTATTGCAAAACAGTTAGTGGGTGGGTCCGGTCTCAGAAGTCTTAATCTAGATAATTTTAATGAATTATTGATCAAACAAGGCAAAGTAGCCGGCGGTAATCTCACACCTGATCAATTGGATCGTAGTTGGCACTTGACGCAAAAACAAAAAGGCAACTGGATAAGCGAGCGTTTGGGCTTACTGATTGATGGTTCAGGTCGAAACATCGCAGGGCTAGTTAAACCATTGTCGGAACTTGAAGAGTTGGGATACGATGTAATGGTAATACTGGTCAATGTTGGCCTGGACACAAGTATTCAGCGTCAACAACAGAGAGCCGCTAAACAGGCTGCCGAGTTTGGACAGGGCAGAAATGTGCCATTGGATTTGGCCAAATCTAGTTATGAACAAATACAGCAAAATATTCCTGCGCTTAAACAGTTATATGGAAATAGGTTCATGATCATCAACAATGAAGGTGCAGTTGATTTATCTCGCGAACAAAAAATTGTAAGTAACTTTTTAAATGCTCCGCCATCAAAACTTTCTGCCATGGAATGGATCCAAGCACACGGGCAGCCACACAAAGATCATTTGCGTAAAAAATTAGCACATCAACACAGACAGGACGCATCGGCACAGCGAGCCAGTACATATCAAGGTCAGCAGCAAGGCATGGCAGAGGCCACAGGAGATGAGCGATTTGATAACATAATGAGTAGGATTCGTCAAGAACCAACAATCCCTGATCCACAGATGCCGCCAACTGATGTAAAAGATCTATATCATTGGGCAGTCAAACACCACAAGCCGTATCATAAAATCTTTGCCAAATGGGCCAACAGAGAAGGATACAAATCTGTCGCACCAGCATTACAGAAAGCAGGTAATTTAGACAGTGATGCTTTAGATTACTGGACCCCCGACGTTTGGAAACTGTGGTTTGGTCCTGATTCAGAAATGCCCCGTCACTGGAGCAAAGAGCGTGTGCCCGACGAGTTGAGAGATTATCTCGAAACAGTGTTTGATGCATACGAAAATATATGGCAAGATTGGCCCACTGAATATCGTCAGATTGGCCAACAAGGTGTAGACGAAGAAGTCACACGCCAGATGAGCCAAGGCGGCCTGCGAGCCAGTTATCAAGACAAATACAATCAGCCCATGAGTGAAGATTATTTGGACGAAGCCAGGTCGTAGAAAAATAACTTTATGCGCTGTTATGGTAAATAACAGTATGAGCAAGTATAGAAAAATTTACGAATCACATCACGGTCCGATTCCCAAAGATCAATGTGGAAGGTCAATGGAAATTCATCATGTTGATGGAGACCATAATAACAATGATATTACCAATCTGAAATTAGTCACTATAGAAGAACATTACCAAATACATTTGGAACAAGAAGATTACGGTGCCTGCACGATAATGAGTCATCGCATGAAATTATCTCCGGAAGATATTTCATTACTTTCAAGTAAATGTCAGCAAAATCTTGTCAAGACTGGTAAGCATCATTGGCTAGGTTCAAAAAATAATCAACATCTAGTAGAAACTGGAAAGCATCCATTTCTCAACAAAGAAGCCGCAAAAAATCGTAACCTCAAAAGAATTGCCGAAGGTCGACATAATTTAACAGGAGACAAAAACCCTGTTCACCAACTAATCAATGCCGGGCAACATCATTTTCAAACTGATAATCCAAGCAAAAAAATGATAGAAAACGGAACACATCATTTTTTAAATAATCATCCTAACAAGACTCAAGTGACTTGCCCACATTGTGGCAAAACTGGTGGAGCAATTAACATGAAGCGTTATCATTTTGACCACTGCAAGACTTTGAAAATTTAATATGATGTGTTATACTCATTAAATACTGCACAACTTTTTTATAAGGAACTTATGACAGCCGAACAACAACTACCTTACCAGAACGCATCTCCAGTGGATCAAAACAAT
>Ga0209087_1002561_pt1 | contig 10181 bp, 7 predicted proteins | sample S_130805_EF_Meta_FD_187321 | JGI IMG/M metagenome (GOLD analysis project Ga0209087, IMG submission 187321) | Freshwater microbial communities from Lake Simoncouche, Canada to study carbon cycling - S_130805_EF_MetaG (SPAdes) (version 2) | ecosystem: Environmental > Aquatic > Freshwater > Lake ...
CAAGGAGACCAGGGTGCACAGGGAGATCAGGGTGACCAGGGCAACCAAGGAGACCAGGGTGCACAAGGAGATCAGGGTAATCAGGGAGATCAGGGTGCACAGGGAGATCAGGGCAACCAAGGAGATCAGGGTGCCCAGGGCAACCAAGGAGATCAGGGTGCACAAGGAGACCAAGGAGATCAGGGTGCCCAGGGAGACCAGGGTGACCAGGGCAACCAAGGAGATCAGGGTGCACAAGGAGACCAGGGAGATCAGGGCAACCAAGGAGATCAGGGTGCCCAGGGAGACCAGGGTGACCAGGGCAACCAAGGAGATCAGGGTGCACAAGGAGATCAGGGCAATCAGGGAGACCAGGGAGATCAGGGAACACAAGGTGATCAGGGAACACAAGGTGATCAGGGAACACAAGGTGATCAGGGAACACAAGGTGATCAGGGAATACAAGGTGATCAGGGAACACAAGGTGATCAGGGAACACAAGGAGACCAGGGTGCACAGGGAGATCAGGGTGACCAGGGCAACCAAGGAGACCAGGGTGCACAGGGAGATCAGGGTGACCAGGGCAACCAAGGAGACCAAGGTGCTCAGGGTGACCAGGGAGCACAAGGAGACCAAGGTGCTCAGGGTGATCAGGGTGCTCAGGGAGACCAAGGTAACCAAGGAGATCAGGGTGACCAAGGCTCTCAGGGAGACCAGGGTGCTCAGGGTGACCAGGGAGCACAAGGTGACCAAGGCAGCCAAGGAGACCAAGGCAACCAAGGAGACCAGGGCAATCAGGGTGACCAAGGAGACCAGGGCAATCAGGGTGACCAAGGCAGCCAAGGAGACCAAGGTAATCAGGGTGACCAAGGCTCTCAAGGAGACCAGGGCAATCAGGGAGACCAGGGTGTACAAGGAGATCAGGGCAATCAGGGAGACAAGGGCACCCAAGGAGATCAGGGTAATCAGGGTGACCAGGGTGCACAGGGAGATCAGGGTGACCAGGGCAACCAAGGAGATCAGGGTAACCAGGGTGACCAGGGCAATCAGGGAGACCAGGGAGACCAGGGAGATCAGGGTGACCAGGGCAACCAAGGAGATCAGGGTGACCAGGGCAACCAAGGAGATCAGGGTGCACAAGGAGATCAGGGCAATCAGGGAGACAAGGGTGCACAGGGAGATCAGGGTGACCAGGGCAACCAAGGAGATCAGGGTGCACAGGGAGATCAGGGTGACCAAGGCTCTCAGGGAGATCAGGGAGCACAGGGAACACAAGGTGACCAGGGTAATCAAGGTGATCAAGGTGCACAGGGTGACCAGGGCAATCAGGGAGACCAGGGTGCACAGGGAGATCAGGGTAATCAAGGGGATCAAGGCGACCAAGGTAATCAGGGAACACAGGGAGATCAGGGGGCACAGGGAGATCAGGGAACGCAAGGTAATCAGGGAGATCAGGGTAATCAGGGAGATCAGGGTAATCAGGGAGACCAGGGTAATCAGGGAGACCAGGGTAATCAGGGAGACCAGGGTAATCAGGGAGATCAGGGTAATCAGGGAGACCAGGGTAATCAGGGAACACAGGGAGATCAGGGGGCACAGGGAGATCAGGGAACGCAAGGTGATCAGGGAACACAGGGAGATCAGGGGGCACAGGGAGATCAGGGAACACAGGGAGATCAGGGTGCACAGGGAGATCAGGGGGCACAGGGAGATCAGGGAACACAGGGAGATCAGGGGGCACAGGGAGATCAGGGAACACAGGGAGATCAGGGGGCACAGGGAGATCAGGGCAATCAAGGTGACCAGGGTGCACAGGGAGATCAGGGCAATCAAGGTGACCAGGGTGCACAGGGAGATCAGGGGGCACAGGGAGATCAAGGTAATCAAGGTGACCAAGGTAATCAGGGAGATCAAGGTGACCAAGGTAATCAGGGAGATCAAGGTAATCAAGGGGATCAAGGCACACAGGGAGATCAAGGCACACAGGGAGATCAAGGCACCCAAGGCACGCAGGGAGACCAGGGGCTTGGATTTACATTTAGAGGATCGTATAGCAATTCATTAACTTATAGTTTAAATGATGTCGTCTTAAATAATGACCCTACCCAAGTTACAAGTCCGATACCAGGTTGGGGAGGAACTGCTGATAATAATACTTATGTATTTATTGGATCTTCTCCAACTACAGGTCTTGCACCTAATGCAGTTGCTGCAAATCCTGGGTGGTGGGATTTATTTGTTATGCATGGCGATCAGGGTTCACAAGGTGACCAGGGCACTCAAGGCGACCAAGGCAATCAGGGTGCACAAGGAGATCAGGGTAATCAAGGAGATCAAGGTAACCAAGGAGATCAAGGTAACCAAGGAGATCAGGGCACCCAAGGAGATCAGGGCAATCAAGGAGATCAGGGCAATCAAGGCGACCAAGGCAATCAGGGTGCACAAGGAGATCAGGGTAATCAAGGAGATCAAGGCGCACAGGGTGCACAAGGAGATCAAGGTAACAAAGGAGATCAGGGCACCCAAGGTGATCAGGGCACCCAAGGAGATCAGGGCAATCAAGGAGATCAGGGCACCCAAGGAGACCAAGGTACCCAAGGAGATCAAGGCACCCAAGGTGACCAAGGGAATCAAGGTGATCAGGGCATCCAAGGTGACCAAGGAGATCAAGGCACCCAAGGAGATCAGGGAGATCAAGGCACCCAAGGAGATCAGGGAGACCAGGGTAATCAAGGTGATCAAGGTGACCAGGGAGATCAGGGCACCCAAGGAGATCAGGGTTCTCAGGGAGATCAGGGCATCCAAGGTGATCAGGGTGCACAAGGAGATCAGGGTGCACAAGGTGACCAAGGAGACCAGGGCACCCAAGGAGATCAGGGTGCACAGGGTGCACAAGGAGATCAGGGTGCACAAGGAGATCAGGGTGCACAAGGTGACCAAGGAGATCAGGGTGACCAAGGAGACCAGGGTAATCAAGGAGATCAGGGCAATCAAGGAGATCAGGGTGCACAAGGAGATCAGGGCACCCAAGGAGATCAGGGCAATCAAGGAGATCAAGGCAATCAAGGAGATCAGGGAGGCCAGGGTAATCAAGGAGATCAGGGCAATCAAGGAGATCAGGGAGGCCAGGGTAATCAAGGAGATCAGGGTGCACAAGGAGATCAGGGGACTCAAGGTGACCAAGGAGATCAGGGAGACCAGGGCAATCAAGGAGATCAGGGTGCACAAGGAGACCAGGGCACCCAAGGTGACCAGGGTGACCAAGGAGATCAAGGCACCCAAGGAGATCAGGGTAATCAAGGAGATCAGGGCAATCAAGGAGATCAGGGAGGCCAGGGTAATCAAGGAGATCAGGGCACCCAAGGAGATCAGGGAGATCAGGGCAATCAAGGAGATCAGGGCAATCAAGGAGATCAGGGAGACCAGGGTGCACAGGGTGCACAAGGAGACCAGGGTGCACAGGGTGCACAAGGAGACCAGGGCACCCAAGGTGCACAGGGTGCACAAGGAGACCAGGGCACCCAAGGAGACCAGGGTGCACAGGGTGCACAAGGAGACCAGGGTGCACAGGGTGCACAAGGAGATCAGGGCACCCAAGGAGATCAGGGAGACCAAGGGAATCAAGGTGATCAGGGCATCCAAGGTGACCAAGGAGATCAAGGCACCCAAGGAGATCAGGGAGACCAGGGTAATCAAGGAGATCAGGGCACCCAAGGAGACCAGGGTAATCAAGGAGATCAGGGCAATCAAGGCGACCAAGGAGATCAGGGCACCCAAGGAGATCAGGGCACCCAAGGAGACCAAGGAGATCAGGGCACCCAAGGTGACCAGGGTAATCAAGGGGATCAGGGAGACCAGGGTAATCAAGGAGATCAGGGCACCCAAGGAGACCAAGGAAATCAGGGCACCCAAGGAGACCAAGGAAATCAGGGCACCCAAGGAGACCAGGGTCTAGCCGGTTCAGCGGGTACAGTAATTAGTTCAGGCAATGGTCTACCGAGTGGCACTGGAAATCTAGGTGATCTATATATCGATTATAATACTGCAAATATGTATGAATACACTTACCAAGAATCTACTGTATCAACTGTTGTATCAATTAATTCACCATTCTGTATAGCAATTGATTCAAGCAATAATCTATATGTATCTTTCAACGAACATAGAATTACTAAAATAGATACATCAGGAAATCAATCTCTTTTTGCTGGTAGTGTCACTAGTGGATATGTAGATGGCACTGCATTGAATGCTAGATTTGAAAATATACAAGGAATGTGTTTCGATAGTCAGGATAATATGTATGTATGTGATACAAATAATGATGTGATTCGAAAAATAGACACTAGTGGAAATGTAACAACAGTTGCAGGAACCCCTGAAACAATTGGTTTTGCGGATGGCCCTCTTCTTAGTTCATTATTTTATGGACCTGTTCAGATAATTATGGGGTTATCAGACACTATTTTGTATGTATCTGACTCTCAGAATAATAGAATTCGTAAAATAGATTTAACTAGTGAAACAGTTTCTACTTATGCTGGAACTGGTTTATCGACATATACTGGAGATAATGGTCCAGCAATAGATGCTACACTAAACTTACCAGAAGGAATTGTTATCGATTCTAAAGGTAATGTATATTTCTCAGATAATGGTAATAATGCAATTCGTAAGATAGATACTTCTGGAATAATTACTAGTTTCGCAACACAGGATATAGAAACACCATTTTTCTTATCAATTGATTCATCGGATAATATTTATGAGGTTAATTATGCAACATCTTATATAAATAAAATAGATACTTCTGGAAATGTTTCTATATATGCTGGATTAGTACCTGGGTATCTGGATGGTCCAATATCGATAGCCAAATTTACTGAAATATTTGGAACGGCGGTTGATTCATCAGGAAATGTATTTGTATGTGATACTGGTTCAAATGCTATTCGCAAAATAGTTGAATTAAATGTTTCAGAATGGCTAGAAGTTCTACAATTAAAGGGAACTAATGGAACTCAGGGCGTTCAGGGAGATCAGGGTGCACAAGGTGACACTGGTTTTACAGGTGACACTGGTTTTACAGGTGACACTGGTTTTACAGGTGACACTGGTTTTACAGGTGACACTGGTTTTACAGGTGATACTGGTTTTACAGGTGACACTGGTTTTACAGGTGACACTGGTTATACTGGAGCAGAAGGAATAACTGGTGCAACCGGTTCATCTGGAACACGTATTTTGGCTGGTTCAGGAGATCCAAATTATAACAGTTTTTCAACCATTGGATACTTGGGCGATTTTTATATAGATTTAACAAACGGCATATTATATGGACCAAGGAATTAATTAAAGTTTCTAAAAATATATAAAACTACATATTATTATATAGTTTTATATGTTATACATTAGATATGGCGACGTGGCCGGTTGCATTTAGCATGATAGGTGCTTCCGGTGATTCTGGACCAACGGGAGCAACAGGAGATACTGGCTATACAGGGGATACTGGCTATACAGGGGATACTGGCTATACAGGAGAGATAGGCAACCAGGGCGACCAGGGAACACAAGGTGATCAGGGAGCACAAGGTGATCAAGGTCTTGGATTTACATTTAGGGGGTCATATAATAATACAACTAGTTATAGCTTGAATGATGTCGTCTTAAATAATGACCCTACCCAAGTTACAAGTCCGATACCAGGATGGGAAGGAACTGCTGATAATAATACTTATGTATTTATTGGACCTTCACCAACTACAGGCCTTGCACCTAATGCAATTGCTGCAAACCCTGGGTGGTGGGATTTATTTGTTATGAAAGGCACCCAAGGAGACCAAGGAGCACAAGGAGACCAAGGGGCGCAGGGCGACCAGGGTGCACAAGGTGATCAGGGTGCACAAGGTGATCAGGGAGCACAAGGTGATCAGGGAGCACAAGGTGATCAGGGAGCACAGGGAGATCAGGGCAATCAGGGAGATCAAGGCACTCAGGGAGATCAAGGCACTCAGGGCACCCAAGGTGCACAAGGAGACCAGGGTGCTCAGGGAGATCAGGGTGCACAAGGAGACCAGGGTGCTCAGGGAGATCAGGGTGCACAAGGAGACCAGGGTGCTCAGGGAGATCAGGGTGCACAAGGAGACCAGGGTGCTCAGGGAGACCAAGGGGCGCAGGGAGCACAAGGAGACCAAGGAGACCAGGGTGCTCAGGGCAACCAAGGAGATCAGGGTGCACAAGGAGATCAGGGCATCCAAGGTGACCAAGGCACCCAAGGTGATCAGGGCATCCAAGGTGATCAGGGCACCCAAGGTGCACAAGGAGACCAAGGTACCCAAGGAGATCAGGGTGCACAAGGTGACCAAGGTGACCAGGGTGCACAAGGTGACCAAGGAGATCAGGGTGACCAGGGAGATCAGGGAGACCAGGGTGCACAAGGAGATACAGGAGATACTGGAGCCCCTGGCATAACAGGAGATACTGGAGCCACTGGAACAATTCTAACATTTAGAGGATCTTGGACATATGGTCCAATATATCCATATATTACATACAATATAAATGATATAGTTGTAAATAATCAATTATTTATTGGAGGAGATGGAGTTACTATATTAAATACAGTTGATTATAATACATATATTTGTATAAATATTTCAGGGATGGATTATGGATATCCTGGTCCAGTCCTTGGAGACGGTTCTATAAACACTACTAATTGGGCATTATTTGCATATCATGGTTATACAGGTGCCGCAGGCATAACAGGAGATACAGGTGCAACAGGAGATACAGGCTATACAGGAGATACTGGTGCAATGGGCAACCAGGGAGATCAGGGTGCTCAGGGTGACCAGGGAGCACAGGGAGATCAGGGAGCACAGGGAGATCAGGGAGCACAGGGAGATCAGGGTGCACAGGGAGATCAGGGTGCACAGGGAGATCAGGGTGCACAGGGAGATCAGGGTGCTCAGGGTGACCAGGGTGCACAGGGATATCAGGGTGCTCAGGGAGATCAGGGAACTCAGGGTGACCAGGGTTCTCAGGGTGCACAAGGAGACCAGGGATCACAGGGGGATCAGGGCAGTCAGGGTGACCAAGGTGCTCTAGGAGATCAAGGCAGTCAGGGAGACCAGGGAGCTCAGGGAGATCAAGGTGCACAAGGAGATCAGGGAGCACAGGGAGATCAAGGTGCTCAGGGAGACCAGGGTGCACAGGGAGACCAGGGAAATCAAGGTGACCAGGGTGCACAAGGAGATCAGGGTGACCAGGGCAATCAGGGAGATCAGGGTGTACAAGGAGATCAGGGCAATCAGGGAGATCAGGGCAATCAGGGAGACCAAGGGGCACAAGGAGATCAGGGAGCACAAGGTGATCAGGGATCACAGGGTGACCAGGGTGCTCAGGGAGATCAGGGTGCTCAGGGAGACCAAGGTGCTCAGGGAGATCAGGGAGATCAGGGTGCTCAGGGAGATCAAGGCAATCAGGGAGATCAGGGTGCTCAGGGAGATCAGGGTGCACAGGGAGATCAGGGTGCACAGGGTGATCAGGGAGCACAAGGCGACCAAGGCTCTCAGGGTGATCAGGGAGCACAAGGCGACCAAGGCTCTCAGGGAGACCAGGGTGCACAGGGAGATCAGGGTGCACAGGGAGATCAGGGTGCTCAGGGAGACCAGGGAGCACAGGGAGACCAAGGAGCACAGGGAGATCAGGGTGCACAGGGAGACCAAGGAGCACAGGGAGACCAGGGTGCTCAGGGAGATCAGGGTGCGCAAGGTGATCAGGGAGCACAAGGTGACCAAGGCGACCAGGGTGCTCAGGGAGATCAGGGTGAACAAGGAGATCAGGGCACCCAAGGTGACCAAGGCGACCAGGGTGCTCAGGGAGATCAGGGCACCCAAGGGGCGCAGGGTGACCAGGGAGCACAGGGAGACCAAGGAGCACAAGGAGATACAGGAGATACAGGATATGCAGGAGATACAGGATATACAGGAGATACAGGATATACAGGAGATACAGGATATACAGGATATACAGGAGATACAGGATATATAGGAGATACGGGATATACAGGAGATACAGGATATATAGGAGATACGGGATATACAGGAGATACAGGAGATACTGGATCCACGGGTGACCAGGGAGCACAAGGAGGCCAAGGTGCACAGGGAGATCAGGGATCACAAGGGGACCAAGGTGCACAGGGAGACCAAGGTGCACAGGGAGACCAAGGAGCACAGGGAGACCAGGGATCACAGGGTGACCAGGGAGCACAGGGAGATCAAGGTGCTCAGGGAGACCAAGGAGCACAGGGAGACCAGGGATCACAGGGAGACCAGGGATCACAGGGAGACCAGGGATCACAGGGAGACCAGGGATCACAGGGAGACCAGGGTGCACAGGGAGACCAGGGATTACAGGGAGACCAGGGATCACAGGGAGACCAGGGATCACAAGGAGACCAGGGTGCACAGGGAGACCAGGGATCACAGGGAGACCAGGGATCACAGGGTGACCAGGGTGCTCAGGGAGACCAGGGTGCACAGGGAGACCAGGGATCACAAGGAGACCAGGGTGCTCAGGGAGATCAGGGTGCTCAGGGAGACCAAGGTGCTCAGGGAGATCAGGGAGATCAGGGTGCTCAGGGAGACCAAGGTGCTCTAGGAGATCAAGGCAGTCAGGGAGACCAGGGAGCTCAGGGAGATCAAGGTGCACAGGGAGATCAGGGAGCACAGGGAGATCAAGGTGCTCAGGGAGACCAAGGAGCACAGGGTGACCAGGGAGCACAGGGAGATCAAGGTGCTCAGGGAGATCAGGGAGCACAGGGAGATCAGGGTGCACAAGGAGACCAAGGCACTCAGGGAGATCAGGGTGCACAAGGTGACCAAGGCGACCAGGGTGCTCAGGGAGATCAGGGAGCACAGGGAGACCAGGGTGCACAGGGAGATCAGGGTGCACAAGGAGATCAGGGAGCACAAGGTGACCAAGGCGACCAGGGTGCTCAGGGAGATCAGGGAACTCAGGGTGACCAGGGTTCTCAGGGAGACCAAGGAGCACAAGGAGATACAGGAGATACAGGATATGCAGGAGATACAGGATATACAGGAGATACAGGATATGCAGGAGATACAGGATATACAGGAGATACAGGATATACAGGAGATACAGGATATGCAGGAGATACAGGATATACAGGAGATACAGGATATACAGGAGATACAGGATATACAGGAGATACAGGATATATAGGAGATACAGGAGATACTGGATCCACGGGTGACCAGGGAGCTCAAGGAGACCAAGGCACTCAGGGAGATCAGGGTGCTCAGGGAGACCAAGGCACTCAGGGAGATCAGGGTGCTCAGGGAGACCAAGGCACTCAGGGAGACCAGGGATCACAGGGGGATCAGGGTGCTCAGGGTGACCAGGGTGACCAGGGTGCACAGGGATATCAGGGTGACCAGGGTGCTCAGGGTGACCAGGGTGACCAGGGTGCACAGGGAGATCAGGGTGACCAGGGTGCACAAGGAGATCAGGGAGCACAAGGTGATCAGGGTGCTCAGGGAGACCAGGGATCACAGGGAGATCAGGGCAGTCAGGGAGACCAGGGCAGTCAGGGAGACCAGGGATTACAGGGTGACCAGGGTGCACAGGGAGATCAGGGTGCTCAGGGTGACCAGGGTGCACAGGGAGATCAGGGAGCACAAGGTGATCAGGGTGCACAGGGAGATCAGGGAGCACAGGGAGATCAGGGTGCAAAGGGAGATCAGGGTGCACAAGGTGACCAGGGCGCACAAGGTGACCAGGGTGCACAAGGAGACCAGGGAGCACAAGGTGACCAGGGCGCTCAGGGAGACCAGGGATCACAGGGAGACCAGGGATCACAGGGAGATCAGGGCAGTCAGGGAGATCAGGGTGCTCAGGGTGACCAGGGTGCACAGGGAGATCAGGGAGCACAAGGTGATCAGGGTGCACAAGGTGACCAGGGTGCACAGGGAGATCAGGGTGCACAAGGTGACCAGGGTGCACAGGGAGATCAGGGAGCACAAGGTGATCAGGGTGCACAGGGAGATCAGGGTGCACAAGGTGACCAGGGCGCACAAGGTGACCAGGGTGCACAAGGAGACCAGGGAGCACAAGGTGACCAGGGCGCTCAGGGAGACCAGGGATCACAGGGAGATCAGGGTGCACAAGGT
>Ga0209087_1002566_pt1 | contig 10176 bp, 17 predicted proteins | sample S_130805_EF_Meta_FD_187321 | JGI IMG/M metagenome (GOLD analysis project Ga0209087, IMG submission 187321) | Freshwater microbial communities from Lake Simoncouche, Canada to study carbon cycling - S_130805_EF_MetaG (SPAdes) (version 2) | ecosystem: Environmental > Aquatic > Freshwater > Lake ...
AATAGATTTTCTATATGAATCCGACTCTGGTTATTGCAAAGTCGATTATAACGATTTTGACCCTGCTTTACATATTACGAAACATGACCCGATTGATGATTGTATCTATGACGTAATGATGCTAATTTACGGTGTGAAATCAAGCACTTAGCACCACTTGACATTTAGCTGCATTTAGTCTATAATTACCATATTGAATAAGGAATCGTTATGGACAAAATTAATTTGAAACTTGCTGATTTGGCTGATGAAATGTTGGAAGAAAAAATAAACGATGAATATTCTGACTTTATTCAGAGTAAACTGCATGAATTCTATACACAAGAATTGGCAGCACAATCCTATGATAATGATGTTGAATTTTATGGTGAGGTGGTATAATGGGTTACTTTAAAGATTTGGAAATTTCCGTTATTGAAGCATATGATAACGGTTATGATATTGATGAAATTGCAGAAATTGAGAATGTCACTGTGGCACAGGTCAATGAAATTATCTCAAAATATGAGAATGATGAATATGACTGCGACCCAGATGATATGGACGGTGATGCGGAATCTGCCCTAGCTTCCGCTGGTTTTGGTATGGACGAGGATTACGGCTACGCCGAAGATGTGCTTTAAAATCAAGCACTTACGAAACAGCTTGACATTTACCTAAAATCATGTATAATGGTATACATGATGAATGATTACTTGAAATGGATAGCGACCGCGGTCTGTCTGGTCGGTGCTTTCTGCACTAGCTTTCGTATTGACCCGATAAATATATACTTACTCAATCTGGGTGCTTTTCTGTTCTTAGTCTGGAGTGTTCGGATTAAAGATACTGCACTTATTGTTGTTAATTCGGGTCTCTTAATCGCATATTTAATAGGACTGTTCATATGAATCTGATTTTATCGAAATATGTTGGCAATAAATCTGTAACTCTTGTTTCTCTGCAAAGCGGTGGTTATCAGATTAAATCTGGCAATCTCACTCAAACGTTTAAAAAAACTTCCTTCGATTTGGTACTTGAATTTTTTAGGAATTATTAACATGATGCGTAAAAAAAGTTTTGATGAAAAGCCCGTTATCGACTTGACTGGTCCTGATGGTAATGCATTCGCACTGATGGGTTATGCGAATCGTTTCGGTAAACAGTTGGGTTATGAAACTGGTGATATCACAAAAGAAATGATGGCAGGTGATTATGATAATCTGCTAAAGGTATTTGAAAAATACTTTGGCGATTATGTCATTCTGGAATACTAATGGAAAAATGGGATAAACGATTTATTGACTTAGCAGAACATATTTCCACTTGGTCAAAAGACCCGTCCACAAAAGTCGGCGCAGTTATTGTTGATAGTAATCGCAGGATTGTGTCTGTTGGTTACAATGGTTTTCCTGCTGGTGTGCATGATTTTTCTGAGCGGTATGAAAACCGTGATATCAAGTATGAAATGATTATCCACGGCGAAATTAATGCAATCCTTTTTGCTAACCGTGACTTGCATGGATGCACTCTCTACACGTGGCCGTTTCAGCCGTGTTCGCGGTGTGCATCAATTGTTGTGCAGAAGGGTATTAGTCGGGTTGTCGCGCCAATCAACAGAGACCCTAAATGGGAAAAAAGTTTTAAACTGTCAAGCGATATTTTTTGTGAATCAAAAGTAAAATTGGAGTTAGTATGAAAATTCAAATTGTGTCGGACCTTCATTTAGAATTTGGTCCAATTGAAATTAAAAACGAAGGTTCGGACGTCCTGATTCTGTCGGGTGACATTCTTGTTGCTGCGGAATTGACAACCTCGCCGGGAAGAAATAAGCGGTTCCGTGACTTTCTAAAACAAGTTGATGGTGAATTCCCGAATATTGTCTATGTTGCGGGTAATCACGAATTTTATAACGGTAAAGTAAATAAATGTATTGCCGATATTCATGATGAATGTGCGCGATACAATAATATCTTTTTCCTTGAAAATGAAACTGTTGAAATTAATGGTGTGGTTTTCATGGGGGCTACTCTTTGGACAGATTGTAATAAAGAGGACCCGCTGACACTTCATGCATTAAAAGACATGATGAATGATTTTTTTATCATTCGGAATGATAATAAAATTTTTGATGATATCAAGAATCAGTATCCTCGTTTGCTGCCAGAGGATATCGTAGAATTCCATAAAAAGACACTGGAATACTTTGATATTGTTTTAGAGAATAGCAAGGATAAGCGATGTGTAGTTGTTGGCCATCACGCACCAAGCAAGGCCAGCACACATCCACGATACAGAAATGAAGTGTTAATGAACGGTGGATATAGCAGCGATTTGGGTGAATTTATTCTTGACCGTCCTCAGATTAAACTCTGGACCCATGGTCATACGCATGAATCGTTTGATTATATGATTGGTGATACGAGAATTGTGTGTAATCCTCGTGGTTATCATGGTCATGAGGTAAATCGAAATTTTAATCCTAGTAAGGTGATTGAAATATAAATAAAGGTATGATTACCTTTAAAGAATATATTGCGGAAGATGCATCGGTTTCCAGTTTGTCAATATTTGATATTGATGATACGCTTTTTAAGACTGATACAAAAGTATTAGTTAAAAAAGATGGTAAGACTGTGCGCGAATTAACACCTGCTGAATATAACGTTAATAAGTTAGAATCAGGTGAAGAATATGATTTTTCACAATTCAGGTCTTCCGCAATTTTCAATAAAACAGCAAAACCGGTTGATACTGTGTTTAAGACTGCAAAAAGAATGCTGGCTAAATTCTCTGGCTATGCACAAAAGAAAATCACTATCATTACCGCACGTGATGATTTAGATGATAAAAATCTATTCCTAAAAACCTTTAAAAAATACGGTTTTAATATTGACCGTGTTTATGTTCACCGAGCAGGTAATCTAAAGATGGCTGGTCCTGCTGCAAAGGCTAAGATTGCCCGCGAGGAATTGCAAAAAGGTAAATATGATGTTGCTAGAATGTTTGACGACCATGAGGGTAATCTGGATGCATTTCTGGCACTCACCAAAGAGTTTCCTACCATAAAATTTGAAGCATTTTTCGTTCACGAAAACGGTAATATTACAAGATATACTTGACAATACCTGTTTACATTGATATAATGGCTGTGTAGTTCTTTCATAAGGTATTATTATATTATGCTTCCAATTGCTTATCTTCGTAGTCAAACTGCATTTGAGGTTGAAGAAACCTTGAAGTTTGGTAATCTCTCTGATAAACCAGTTTTTGAACGTATCCGTAAGAAAGTGGTATCTGAGAAAACATATTATAAGTTGAAATTCAAACATGGTGAAATACGTGTTTATGGTCCTAGATTCATTTTAATCAATGGTGAGAAATACAAGACTATTGATGATGCAAGAAAAAAACTCTGTAGTTTTATTCGATAATGCTTACTCAGTTAAATCCTTATATTCCCTTATATGTAGTTGATAAGAAAACCACTGGTCAAGCAATAGCTGTTATTGATTATTCAAAAGATGATGATTTACTTTGGGTAATTATTCTTGACGATACTGGTGAAATTTGGTGTGTTAATAATAGCAATGTTCGTGGTGTTAAAAATTACTCTTTAGGAAGATTGTCATGTTGATAGAATTTATTATAATGTTTCTTGTTGGCTTTGTTTGTGGTGCTGTAGTGTTCCGAAGAACAGCAATATTGATTACAGCATTAGCCTTTGGTGGTATAGCTTTATATTACTACCTTAAAACAATGTCTTGACATTTAAATATATATAATCTATAATTGTATCTTTTTAGAGGCTTGAAATGTCCAGTATCAATAAGCGGAACTTTGTTGCAAAAGACTTGAGGACTCCTAAGTATAAAATGCGTGTTGTTCCTACCGGTAAAGTTTATAACCGAAAAAAGAAAAACGCAAAACTCATTCGGGAGTTAGCTTTTGGATAAATCTGAAAAGTATGATGGTTTCACTATAATACCTATTGATGTTGATGGTGGAATTCAAACAGTATTTTTTCAGTTAAGCGACGAATCAAAAGAGGGTGCACCCATTGAGAATTCTGAACTGGGTGATAAGTATCATGTTGTTTTATTCAAATATAATTATGAGACAGGTGTATTAGATTTTAATGATACGTTTGAGGCAATATTCATTGACCCGCTGTATTATGCTAAGAGACTATTACCATACTTTTTTGCTACATTCATAAGAAAAACAGATAAGTCTGTTTCATGGTTCGATGATTACATTCTTGAAGTATATCAGAAAGTGATTATCAAGAAAATCGAAGATTATAAACAAATGTTGGAATCTATTGCTGAAACTAAGTGAGGTTATTATGCAAAAATTTAATAATGTTATTGGCGTTAATTTTCTCCGTGAAGTTCTTTCTATTGGTGTAATGGAAATCAATTTTACTAAAAAAGATGGTACAGATAGAAAGATTGTTTGCACACTAGATTGCCTGCGAATTCCAGTGGAAGATACACCTAAGAATACACGTGAATGGACAAGCACAGAAATTCTTCCTGTCTATGATTTGGAAAACAAAGGCTGGCGGAGCATTCGCCTAGAATCAATTAAAACAATGTCACTACTTACTAAAAAAACAGATTTTTAATCATGAAATTTATATTTGAACCCACCATGAATTTGTTTGACTTTGTTGCGATTATCATTTTGAGTAATCTAATGTCATTATATTCACTCTGGTTCGGTTTATTGTTTATACCTGTTGTATTGATTTCAAGTTATCTTAAACGTAAATATGGGAGTGAATAATGGATAGATTTGAGCTTGAGCAGCAAATTCTTGGTTGCTGGAATATCACAGATGAATTAGCATTAGTAACTGAATATGTTATGGAAAGTGGTGAACTAGATAGAGATAAGATTGCAAACATATTAATTGGAATGAAAGGTCTTTATGACCTTAAGTTTCAAAGGTGTTTTGATACATTTGAGACTTTGGTTCAAGATAAAAAAATTACATAAAAATGGATGAAATAGATAGAAGAAACGCAGAAAAAATGGTAATAGCACTTGTTGGTGAAGAATTATCTGATAGTTGGTGGAACAGTCCTAATCGGGCATTTAATTTTTTGACACCAAATGAAGTCTGGGCACATAATGATGCAAAAACTGTAATGCAATATTTGTTAAACCATTGTTTTGGCGGAGCATTTTCATGAGTCCTGATTTAGATAATAACCTTTGTAGCAAATATCCTGAACTGTTTCGTGACAGAAACGGTAGTCCTCGGCATACCGCAATGTGCTGGGGTTTTGATTGTGGTAATGGTTGGTATTCACTGATTGAATCTATCTGTGAATATCTAATGAGCGATGTTAATCGGTTGAGGGACAGAATTGAATCTGACTTTTATACTGCCGAAGCAAAAGAAATAATTAAGCAGGAATTGGTTTATGCTACTATAAACATTCCTGTTGTTGTGCAAGTTAAAGAAAAATTCGGTGGACTTCGATTCTATACTCATGGTGCAAGCGAGGACCAAAGTCAATATATTCATTTTGCTGAAAATTTGAGTTATCGTATCTGCGAAGAATGTGGTGCAATGAAAGATGTTATGACTTACAATATCGGCTGGGCAAAATCGTTATGTCCTGAGCATGGTGATAAATTATATGGCGAAGATGTTGCTGCAAACTATCGTAATGGTGGTATCAGTGACCTCTGATTTTAAGGATGATTAAATGAAAGTAAAAATAGGTCCTTATCGTGAATGGATTGGTCCATATCAGATTGCAGAAAAAATTCTGTTCTGGATGGACAGTGAAGATGATAGAGTCCATAATTTCGGAAAGTTTTTAGCTGGTGGTAGTGGTAAGAAAGAGAGTTTGTTGTATCGCTTGTGTTCATGGATTCAATCAAAGAAAAATCGTAAGATTGAAATTCATATAGATTCTTATGATACTTGGTCGATGGACCACACGCTTGCATTGATTATTTTACCGATGCTAAAGCAGTTAAAAGAAACACAGCATGGTGCACCAGGTGATATGCCAGAATTCTCACAAACTTTGTATGGCAGTTCACAGTTCAGTTTTGAATTCTATGGAGAAGGTGACAGTGCTGCATGGGACGCAGGTCATAAACGATGGGAAGAAATTCTTGACAAGATGATTTGGTCTTTTGAACAGATTGTTGGCGAAGATGAAAAAGAACCTAAATTTAGTCGTGGTGATAATTCAGAATTTACTAAATATCATCAGAGAATGGAAGAAGGTCTTGCACTATTCGGAAAATATTATAGAGGACTTTGGGATTAACATGAACAAGGATATAAAAGATTTTGCAGTAGAGATTGGATTAATACCAAGAGTGGCACTGGAAGACCCAGAGGGTTATGACGGTTATATGACCTATGATAAACTTAATAGATTTATAAGTTTTGCAAAAGAGGTATATACAAACCGAGCAGTTGATAAATTTTTGAATATTTGTGAAGATTTCCAAGAAATTGAGGAATTCGCAAATACAGCAGGTGTAATAAAACAGGAAATACTGGAAGAATTTAGTGGTAAATAAAAAATATTTTAAGTAAAAGTGTATTTTCAATAAAAAACTGTTATAAATAAAAGTATGATGAAAACGAATAAACATTCCTATAATCGCCCACTCCCACAGACTACAATAGCCTGCGGCGAGAGCCTATTATCGTTCGTAATTATGAATGATGAATGGTCAAAAAATGGGGTTAGCGAAGGATGGGATGATTAAATAGTAGGAAATCATCCACGAAATCAAAAACCCCAGCCTAAAAAACTGGGGTTTTTCTTTTGGAATCAATGACTTACGAAGTGGTTGACATTTGGCGAAATTGCTGTATAATAGTATCTGTTAGTTGATATTGTTCTTTAAAAATTAGTTTCTATTCACATGCACATAAATGCGTAGCTACGCAGATGTTGCCGAAACAGCAGAACATGGGTTCTGTTGGCAGGTTCAATTCCTGCGAATGTGCAGTTGAATAGAAATTAGTTGACTTTTGAAACAATGTGTATTATAATGTTGTTTCAGTAGTTAATGCTCTTTAACAAAATAAAAATATATGGCAGCGTGGTAGCAATATCACGCACCATATTGAAACACATTCTGTTAGCATAATGGTAATGCTAGGGTGTAGACGTAATGGCTATCACGTGCAATAGCTGTTATGGGTAAACCCGACCAGTATTAACTGGTGAATTCTGTTCGATTCAGAAACATAGTGTGCTTCAATATGGTTCAATGCTCTGTTCGTCTATCGGTATAGGACGCTGGCCTTTCAAGCCGGAAAGAGGAGTTCGATTCTCCTACGGAGCGCCATATTGAAGCACATTTGTTTGAAACGGATTCCTATCGTGAGTCCTAGTATTGCGAGTGTGTTTCAATATGGTGTAAGACTGATGCAGAGCCCTCCAAAACTCTGTATCATGTGGTATTAGTTTAATGGTAGAACTATCGGAGAGTATCACAAAGTTGAAGTCCTTGCAGGGATGAATGAATTGTGTGAAATCCGTAAGCCAAGGTTCGATTCCTTGATACTTTAGTTTACACCAAACGATATACAGTTGGGAGTTAGCCAAGTTGGTAAGGCATCGGATTTTGATTCCGACATGCATAGGTTCGAATCCTATACTCCCTGCCAGATTTTTAATTTAACAGAAAGGTAATATATGAAGCGAAAATCAAAAACGCGAAAACTTTAGGGAGTGTGGTGTAAAGGTTTGCACACCGGACTTTTAATCCGTGCAGAGTTAGGTTCGATTCCTACCACTCCCACCATATAAAAACGTTTTCAATGAGAGTGTTCTTATATGGTGAATTTATGCGCTATAGCAGAAATGCTTATCTGGAGATGGCGCCCAGACACCAGAATTAATTTGGAGAGTGATGCAGTGGCATTGGTGCTACGACCAGCCTTGAAAACTGGGTCCCGGCGAAAGTTGGGTGGGGTTCGATTCCTCCGCTCTCCGCCAAATTAAGGTTACATTACTGAGACCTAACCAGTCAGTAGGTATTTGTCGCCTAAGTGAACCGGTTGATTTAGGTGGTCGCCACTGATACTCGACCTTAGTAGCTTAAAGTATATGGCTCGTTAGCATAGTCTGGCCTATTGCGCTGCCCTGTCACGGCAGAGGACAGGGGTTCAAATCCCCTACGAGTCGCCAAACATGGAAGATTGGCAGAGTGGCCGAATGCAGGAGTTTGCTAAACTTCAGGTCGCAGAAATGCTTCCCATAGGTTCGAATCCTATATCTTCCGCCAAACAATGTATCGGTGCCCGAGTGGTCCAAGGGAACGGTCTGCAAAACCGTAAAAGCCGTCGGTTCAAATCCGACCCGGTACTCCAAGTTTTGTTGTGAGTGTAGATGCTGAGAAAACAAGGTCCGCAAGACCAAAGTGAGTTGGGTCTAATTAACCTAGTAGCAAACAAGTAACGGCTAGAACTACGTACCTCTAACCAGTCCCGGGCATTACAGAAAATACTGGTAAATTGTGGAGAAATGAAGGAGGTCTCCTGCTTGCAACAAATTCATATGTTGTTGTTTTTATTGTGTAAAAAAGTAGTTGACAAATAGTTTAATGTAGTATAGAATGATGTTCAATCTAAAGTCCTCTATAAGTCTTGATTCAATATCACGCATGAGGCAACGGGAGACTTGCCGCTTGAGGCTCAGTCTTAAATGACAATATAGAGAAACACCGCGTCCCATATTTTATTCCCCCAAAGCATTGACGGCGATGCAGTTGCCTTGTAAGCATCAGAGTTCGGTTCAAGTCCGGATGGGGGAACCATAATTAAGTTCTATCGGATGTAAGTTAGTGGACCCATTAACTACCTAGATATAAATGGACCATCGTTAATATCTGATATAAATCCGACAATGGTTTAGCACGGTTAGCTACCGACTGCAAAATTCGTCATAGATAGAACTTAATTATGGTGTCATAATTTATCACATCGCTGTCTAATAGCCGCCATGCTACGGTGCCGGCGAACGGAAGTTTCAATAAGCAAGAAAGGTTCGAAACCTTTTCTTTTTTGAGACATGCATACAATGACCATTGACAAGTCGTTGGCGGTGTGATAAATTATGATTTTATTGGGTGTCTTGATGCTATGGCGTGTGCATCCCCAGACTGTAAATCTGGTCCCTCAGGGTAAACATTCGCGGTTCGACTCCGTGGACACCCACCAATATTATGGTAGATAGCACTGGTGTGCGGCGCGCACTTATAAAGCGTGGAGACCGGTCGGATGGGCTGGAACGGTACGGTTCGAATCCGTAATCTACTACCAGATTTCGGGCCTATAGCTCAGTTGGTCAGAGCAGAGAACTCATAATTCTTTGGTCCTAGGTTCAAATCCTAGTGGGCCCACCAGATGTAAAGTATTAGAACTATTCCGTGAAAACCGAGCAAGGTGCATGGTCCTGACTGTTAATCAGTGGTTAGTAGGGTTCGATTCCCTAGCGCGGAGCCAAAATTTAGAAGTAAAGAATAACCGAGTGTATGTCAGTCCGGCTAGACGGCCTGCTTTGGGAGCAGGAGGCCACAGGTTCGAATCCTGTCACTCGGACCAGAACAGATGCGGGAGAGAGAAACGGTTTACTCGTTAGTCTCATAAGCTAAAGACAGTGGGTTCGACTCCCATTTCCCGCAACACAAAAGTAGATTTATTATAAATACAAGTAAGGAGAATTTTATGTTCTATTACTTGTATCAAATCACTAACCTCGTGAATAATAAAATCTACGTCGGTGTTCATAAAACCCATGATATGAATGATGGGTATATGGGCAGCGGGAAAGTTATCAAAAGGGCAATTGAGAAATATGGTACCGATAACTTTCGTAAAGACATACTAGAGACTTTTCAAGATGCTAAGTCCATGTATGCACGTGAAAAAGAATTAGTAACAGAGGAATTCTTATCGCGTGAAGGTGTTTATAATCTCCGTAGAGGTGGTCACGGTGGATTCGATTATATTAATAAAAATAAATTAATTGCTATTATTTTATCAACTATGAATATTTGTCATTTTAGAATAGGTAATAAAGATAATGAAACAAAATATGGCGCCTTTACTAAGGCTAACTTCCTTGCATGGTGTGGAAGTTTTGTCATGTGGTGTGCTAAAGAAGCAGGGGTAAAAGTTCCTAACACTGTATCCACAGTTGCA
>Ga0209087_1002568_pt1 | contig 10173 bp, 10 predicted proteins | sample S_130805_EF_Meta_FD_187321 | JGI IMG/M metagenome (GOLD analysis project Ga0209087, IMG submission 187321) | Freshwater microbial communities from Lake Simoncouche, Canada to study carbon cycling - S_130805_EF_MetaG (SPAdes) (version 2) | ecosystem: Environmental > Aquatic > Freshwater > Lake ...
GGTTGCCATAGTTAATATCCTAATCTGTTGTTGTCGAGCTGTCCGAACACCGGGTTACCCAAAAGTAGGTAAGCGTTCAGATCGGCACCCGATACGTAGTACGTAAACGTTGCGCCAGCGGGGCTGGCCGACATACTTACGCCTTCGATTAGGCAAGTAAACACGGTGCCGCGAAACGTTACTTTTACCTGTGTACCTACGAAACTGTTAAAATTTGGGCCGTTGTTCATGCCGTCTAGCTGGCATACGTTTTGAGATTCGGCGCTACACGTAAAACTACTAATAGCAAAATTGGCATCTTGATAGTTGCCTAATAGGTAGTTAGCAAAATCGGTAGCGTTGCCGGTGCTGGCGCTTAACGTGTTTACCTGATACGTCCTAAATGGGGCGCTTGCGCCTACTTTGGTTACGGTGACAGCTGCGAAATCTTGCGGGTCTACCGTTATTTGGGTGTAGTAGTTGTCGCCTAAACTGTCAAAAGTAATACCTTCGTAAACTTGGTTGTTTATATTGTTTGCGACGTCGCTAAACCCGGTGGTAGCGATGTTTTGCGCAAACGGGCTGACGATAGAAACGGTGTCAGTAAATACTGTGTCATGCAAACGGCTATTAGTTGTTAGCGCGGCTTGCGCCACCCAATCGCCCCACGTGCCACTAATGGTGGTAGGTGCTATCGCTGTGTTCGGGCCTACTTTTTCTACGGTTATGCCCGTCTCAATAGACGCCTCGACACATTGCGATTGCAAGTCTGTATAAGTTAATACGTAGTCCTCGCCTTGCATACGGCCTAATACTGCAAAACTCCCCTCGACCTCAATTAGTAAATAGTCGGCGTTGCCTACGCCACCCTGAAACGGTATGCCATACACAGCGGTTACGTTGCTTATGCGGCCTAGCAACATGTCCGCATTTGGGTATGGGTAAATGCTATTTGTGTTGCGTATCCGAATAATCGTGCCGGTAACTAGATCGGCAATAGGCGACACAAAACCCGTAGGGTAGCGCAATTCAACGGTAGCCGTAGTGGCCTGTATTGCTTGCAGCTGTGCTTGCCGTCCTGCGTTAATGGTGATGTTTTGCACATTGGTTAGGTTTGTGAATGTGGTGCCGTCTGTCGAGTACGCAACGGTGTAGGACTGTAAACCCATAGCTAAAAAATGTTGCTAACGCGAATAGGAATAGATCCGTTTTGGCGCATGTAGGTACGCAAGGCTTGTACTACTGCGTTGGGGTCGCCGCCGTTTACTTGAATAGTGACGTTTGTATCCCCGCCGAAACTGCCCATTTGCGATAGGGGTATTATCGCCTCGGGGCCAGCCTCGCCCGCTGTAATAGTTGTAGGGCGGGTCACTATGCCACCGTCGGCCATGAGGGTACCCATGCCAAAATTTATACCGGCTAACGGGTTAAAGTTGCCGCCCATTGTTGCCCCTACATCGCCCGTAAACCCGCTTGTAAGCCCGCCTACGCCTGCTGCGGTGTTCACGGTGCCTAATCGTATGGTGTAGGTATCTATCACGGCTTGTATGCCCGCTACTAGGTTTGTGCCTGCGGTTACGCCCGCTTGGTAAAACTGCTTTGCGCTGTTTACGCCTACGGTATCTGCGATGGTTTGTACGTCTGCGGTTAGTGCGTTTGCCTCAAGAATTGCCCCGGCGCTGCCTAGTAATTCCTGCGCTATGGCGGTGCCGCCGTCTACGCCAGCTGCCAACACTTGCTGTAGGGCCGACTCTGAAAGCCCGGCAGCCAACAAACGATTAACTAACACGCCAAAATCTTTAACTTTGTTGGCTTGTACCTTCAAGTTATCTAAAAAGGTTTTGGGGCTTGACTGTGCATCGTTTAGCTTTTGATTTGCGGCCGCTAAGTCTGCGTACGCCTCAGTTAAAGCTTCGGGATCTGTGCCCGCCATTGCTTTAGCTACAGCGCGTTGAGCTGCTGCCACGTTGTCGGACGCCTCGCCCACGGCTTTAATGTTGTCGGCTGCTGTCTTTTGTGCGTCTCCAAAACTAAACGACGATTTAACCGAGTCGGCTACCGATTGCGAAAACGCCTCAAATTTTGCAGTAGCGGTATCGAGTACGGCGTTAGCTTCGGTTAGGGCTGTAGCCATTTGTTCACGTAGCGCGTCTTTAAGTTTTACTATCTGTTCGGCTAAAGCTTTAGCAGCTGCTTTTGCTTTATTGTTGCTGGCGGTTGCTTTATCTTGCGCCACCTTTTGTTTGTCTGTCTGATTTATAACCGTGGTGGTTACGGGAATTAGTGACCGTTGCGATTCTTCAAACGCGCGTACGCTCGACGTGTTGCGCTTCATTGCGTCGGTTTGTGCTTTAGACGCGTTACCGATTGTTGTTTTAAGTTTGTACGCCAGCGTGGCTATAGCCGCAATACCGACTAAAGCGGTAGCAATACCTATACCGGTAGCAATTTGTACGGCAAAATAAGACGAGGCTAAACCTGTGTTAATGGCAGTAGTGATAACGGCGGCGGCGTTCCATACGGCCATAGCGCCCGATGTAAGCACTACTGCCGTGGCAATACCACCTAGTGCGATACCGACGGCCAGTATGTACCCGGTGTTGTCTTGCGCCCATCGTCCAATTTTGATTAGGAACGGTAACAAAACGTCAATAACGGGCAGCAGTTTTAGGCCAATGCCTTCGACCGTTTCGTTGATAGAAATTTTAAGTTTCTTAAACCCACCGGCAGCGGTGTTAGCGGCTTCCTCGCTGGCCCCGCCAAAGTTTGTTTTAAGTACTTTAAGTACGTCGGAAAAATCGCCGCCGCCTTTTATTAGCGCGGCTATTTCAGGGCTTAACGATTTAAGGCCTTTAGTATTTCCCGCGTACCCACGCGCTAACGCGTTTGTAGTAGTGGCCAAATCCTTACCAGTTGCCGCCGATAGGTCTAATCCGACGGCTAGCAATTCTTGCGCCTTGCCTAGATCCTTTGTGCCTAATAAAAGTGCGGATAGTGCCGGACGCAAATCGTCATCGGCGACGGCCGACGCCCGAGACATTTGGTCTATGTACGCTTCCGTGGCCGCTATGGTTGCGTCGGTAGCGCCTACGGTGCGCTCGAGAGTGCCCGCTAGTTTTACTTGTGCGGCCTGATCCTCTATAGCTGCTTTACTGGCCATAACAGCTACGCCCGCTAATGCTGCAATAGCTGCGGCGGCGGGTACGGCTGCTTTTTTAATTGCAAACGCGCTTTTTTCGGAATTGGTTTTAAGGCTCTTAAATTCGCGGGCGGCCTTATCGAAACCTTTAGTGTCAAGGCTCGAGAGAATTGGAATATTTAAGGCCATTAGCGATTTACTACCTTTAGGTTTCGATTCATTTTGACAGATACCCGGTCAATTATTTTGGATAGTTCGCTTTCTACTGCTGGCATGACCGCAACTACACCCGGGGTAAGTGATCGGGACGCGCGCGGGTTTGGGCCTTCCCCGTCCGTTATAAGGTTTGTAACAAATTGGCTACCCTGATTAATGCCGGCGTGATCCCATAGGGCAGCTGCGGCGTCTTTTTGTTGAGCAACCAGTAGCGCATACGGGCGGGCCTTAAAATCTACGGTTTGTGTGTAGGCGTTATTAATGCGGCGGCCGTCAAGTATTAGCGGGCGCTTAAATGTCACGGTACGTTCACGGCTGGCACGTTTACCTACAACGGTTTTAACGCCGTCCAAAACGCGCTCAATGCTGTAGATAGTTTCGTTACGGCCTTTAATCATTGAGCCTCGAGCCATACCCGATAGCGGGTAGTCCTTTGGGATCATTGACCGCGCGCTATCTACAACCATTTTGCCCGCGCCAGCTTGAATGTCGGTAGTGATTTGGCGTCTGAACGACGGGTCGAATTTGTTTAGTTCGGCCAGCGTTTCTTGTATGCCGAATACTTGAGCGCTAGCGGCGACGGGCATTAGCGCGCTCTCGTTCCCGGGCTTGCGTGTTCAAGACGTCTACTACGGTTGCTAGGTCGGCTGTGTCGAAATCTACAGACGGTGGCCAGTAATGTACCGCTACCAGTAGTTCGGCTAGTTGTCGGCGGTAGCTGCCGACTCTGTAGGGTTTGGGTTTTCACTATCTACAACTTCCAGCGCTGAACACTCTTTAATAAATTGATCGAATGAAACCGGAACAACTACCGACGCCATTTTACTAGCCTCGTACGCCATGTAGGCGAGGTGTTCCATTGCTACGCCGCTTGCTAAATCGCTTGCGCGCATTTTGTATTTGCGTTCCCATAGGACTACAACCATTAAATTAGTTTGCACGTCGTAGGTGGTGTCGTTGCGTGTAACGCGAATTGTTATATTCATGTCGGGCCTTTTTGTTAGGTGTTTAGATTATGAAACGTCGAGCGAGTAGACGCCGCCAGTAAAAACTACGTCCATTGTATTTAGTTCGCCTAGCGCAAAATTGACCGGCAACGACGCGAGGAATGTACCGGTTAGGGTCATTCCGGGATTGGTAGCCGAATAGGTGCCCGGTGTTGCTGGTGCCTCGGGTGAAACGATGATAGTGGTTGTCGTGCCTACAAGGCCGTTAAGCGTTGCCCATGTCTCGGTAGCTGCAAACGATCCGTAAAACGAAAGCGTAACCGAGTGATCGCCGAGGCCTTTTACGTATTTGTTATCGACATCGCCAAAAGCTGTAGCGGTGAGCTGCGCGTAGTCAATGGAAAAATTAGCCGCGGTGCATTGGTCGGACATATTTACCGAGTTAATTAGTACGTGTGGGTTGCTTAAAAGTGTGCTGGTAGCCATAGGGGTTAATCCTTTGTATCGGTTTCTGTGTCGGTGTCTGTCTCTGTTTTAGCAGATTTGGGGGCTTTAGTGGTGGAACTTAAACCAATAAAACCATAGGCAATTAGCGCGTCAATGTTCACGCCGTCGGCCGGCTCAAATTTTGCGCCTAGTGTGCCTACACGTTCTGAAAGAATTACGTACATTTTGTGCCTAACTGGTTTGTGCCTGAATGTTAATAGTGAGATCGTAGGCGGGTAGCTCTACGCCCCCGATAATAGCCATAGTGGGGCGTCCGTCGGTGACACCTACGCCAGCGCCTAATACTTTTGCGGCGAGGTTCATTAGCGAGCGTTGCGCGTCGAGGTTGCCGGGGCCTAGAGAAATGCACCGAACGGGGAACGTCATTTTAACGATGTTGGCGTTAAAGGCTTGGAATGTTGGGGCATCGATAAACACGCATGGCGGTACAAGGTTGCGCGGATCGGTAACTACCTGCAAGCCCGAGACGGTGGCAAGCTTCGCCGCGAGATCGTCTAAACACTCGTTAAGTAGGTCTGTAAAGGCTACTACGGGCATTACGCGAGCGTTGGGCGGTCAATACCCAATAGTTGTTTAATGGTGCCATTAAGGCCGTTGGTGCTGGCATTGCCGTAACCATCGAAAGTAGCCATATCTTGCAAGCCGCCGCGCTGGCGATACAACGCGCCGCCATATTGGGTTGTTCCAAGCTTTACCGCGCCGTTGGGTACTGTTCCGGGTATGTCCTGATAGCCGGCAATTTTTCTACGAGTAAAACAAAATTCGTTTGCGGCAGCTGCGCACACAATTAAAAAGGCCGCATCTGAGGCCGTCGCGGTGCCTATGCCGATCCAATCCTCAATATCGCTAGCCGAAATCCACGTGCAAGCCACTAGGTCGTTAGTAACGGTGCCGGTAGACGCGCTGCGCTCTACGTCGGCTGCGGTTAGCGCGTAAATAATTTGGTACGGCACCGGCTGGTTGTAGTCGTACTCTAAATCGCCTTCGGTGTCTACGCCAATAAACAGATATTCGGGTGTTGCGTACACCGTACGCGATCCGTTAAACGTGGCATTTACCCCGGCAACGGTGACAGCATCGCCGGGGGAAATGTCATGCGGCTCAAGTAGCTGCAACGACGCGTAGTTAGTCACTAGCGTCTTATGCGTAACCGTGTAAATAGCCATTGGCGGCTAACCGCCTTTCGGACTAGACGAATTTAACGAATTTTGTAGCGTCGCGCATTGAGCCTGCGGCGTAGCCGCGGAACGCAATAGTACGGGACAAAGTAGAGGGTACGTCTACCGAGATAGCGCCCTTCATTTGCTCGAAGAATTGGTAACCAGCTGCGGGGCCTGCTGCGTGTCCCATAAATGAGCCGGGCGCGTTTTTGTCTACTACCAATACAAGGCCTAGCGGGTTGCCGTTCCATGTGTTCGCTGCTGCGTTGCCGGCTGCATTTTGTCCCATGAGGTTAGGCGCGCCCGTGTATGGGAATACCGGACGGTTTGAATCGTCCACCGATGACGAAAGCGCGGCCCAACTGGCGGGCGTTACGAACATGTGAGTAGGCAAGTAGTTAGACGAGGCCGAAATTTGGCGGGCACCGTCGTAGATTGCTGTTACCCAATCTGCACCGACGGCCGTGTCGGCTACTGCGCTGGTTTGTGAGATAGCTGCGTGGCAGTTATCTACGGCGTAGTTGTCTGTGGCCTGTCCGTATGCAATAGCGAGTTGTTCCAAAACGATGTTAAGGCTTGCGGGATCTGTCCAGTCGAGATCCTGCTCGGACATTGTGACGTACGTACCAAATGTAAGTTTAGAGACGTCGGTGTTTGACACGGTCACGGTAGACGGATCTAGCGACGCGTTTTCGCTGGCCTGCTGTGTAGCTGTTGGGCGTACAGTAATTTTAGCTAGGCGAAATGTTGCGCCAGCTGTAGGCATTGCGCGCGTACCGATAGCGGTAACAAACGGTCTGACCGGATTTAGCCCGTCATACACGGCCTGTGTAATGATTTCGGGAAGAATACCCGGCGTATCGGCTGTCGTAATGTTGGGCGCGGCTGCTCGAATTTGTGCGTTGATTTGTGCAAATTCGCTAGGGCTTGAATAGTACGCGGCCATGTATTGCGCGGCGCTAGGCATAGTAAAACGCTTAGGCGCTTCGGCCCAAATTGGCGCAGTTGGTGTTGCTGCCTCTACGGCTACTACTTCGGGTGTCTTTTCCATTTCGGGGGTTTCCTCGTCTAGTGGGTTTTCTTGATTATTGTCTATTTCGTCGGGGTTGTGGTGGATACTTGCCGACGCGTAAACCTCGGTTATTTTGGCGGCGTTAAATGCTGGTTGTGGCACTAAAGAAATTTCGTCGATTACAGCTGCCGTAATGCGCATGGTACCGGCGTCGTCGGTTGTCCATTCTTGCGGGGTGATGCCTACGGACACGTCAAGTACGCCGTCGGCCGAAAGGGTTAGCGCTGTATCGCCAAGAGGCGTGGCACTAATGCGAGCCTGAAATAGCAATTCGTTAGGGCTTGAATTATCGAGCTGTGTGACGATGCCGACGGGCTGGCTTGAGTCGTGGAACATGTAAACGCGTGGCATGCGATCGGGGGCCGAAAGGCTGCCCGGTTCAAATAAAACAGACTCGCCCGAGCTAACAGACGCGGTTACGCCATACGGGGCGGCAATGCCCATAATGACACGTTGCCCGGTGCGTGTGCCGTCTGCTGCGGCTGCGTCTACGGTAATTGCGGTAGCGGTTAATTTAATCATTAGCTCAACGGTACTCTAACTGTTTCCTCGACTAGTGGCATTTCTTCGGGCATGTCTGCGCCGTAACCGCCGGTGTAATCGGCCATTAAGTACGCCTTCGGGTTTAGCCTTACATAGGTACCGCGCGGTAGTACGTTGTCGCTGCTCAATGTCTCGCTAATGCAAGTGGCGTAAGCCTTACATGCAAATAGCCATAGCTGCTGGCGGGCGTCGGCGTTATTTGAGTAGTTGTAGCCACCTATGGATAGGTTGCATAAAAACCCGGGAATATTGGCTAGGCGTGACATTTCGAGAGCTTGAAAGTTGCGCGCTTCGCTTAATAGCATTTTGTCGGGGGTTGCGCTTGTTTCGCTGTAGGTCAAGTGTTCCGAGATAGCGGCCACGCTGTTAGACATGCGGGCGACGTTAAACGATTGCGCCATTTGCGCTAATTCTTCGCTACTTAACGGTTGGCCGCCAGTTTGTTTAAGGACGCCGGAAGGTTGTACCGCTACCGCGTTACGGTTAGCGGCTTGCTCGAGCTTTAACGCGGTGTCAATAGCGCGCGGGGCAACGGTTGTCAGCGCCTGAATCGGGCTGATGAATTGCACAATGTCTTTATAGTCAAGCGGCAAACCTAAAAACATAAGTTGTTTAGACGGGCCGTAACTCACATTGCCTTGCTGATCCATAGTGGTTACTAGGTTGGCCGGTAAACGCTGGAACGATGCCGGGTAGCCGTCGGAGGTCCTGCTTTTTATATGAAGGTACCCAACTCCAAAGAAGAAAAGGTCATCGAATAGCCAACTGAACGTAAAGTTATTTGTGTTGTCCGGGTCTAGACGTTGTAGCCAGCTGCGGGGCGCTAATGGTATTTCTTCCATTTCTTCGCCGTTCCATTGCAACGTATACATCTCTAAAGGTAGGCAACCAATGACCGACGCAATGAGATCACGGGCGCGGCTGATGGTTGGTACTGACATGCATTTGGCGCGCGCACCATCTTCGGCGTAAGCAAAATACGGTGGCCCTATTTGGCTAGCGCCTTGATTGCCTTGCTGTTGATAGCCGTAACCTACGGCGGCTTTTATTTCAGGTTCGGCCACGCCGTATGTCGGTTTTGTGTCGCGTCTAAATAAAGCCATAGGCGCATTATGCCACAAGCATTGCCCGTTTGGGTGGAATTGGGGCGCCCGACGCGCCCCAAAACCGATCTAATGCTAACCGTTACTAAACGCCACTATTGGTTTAGCGTTATTGGCCGGGCGTGAAACCATTGCAACAGCGAACACCATAGCGCGCGCCATTTCAATAGGGCCACTAGATCGGGCCGATGATAAGGCTACGGTTTGTTGGTGGCGTACAAGTACTGCGCGTTCGGTTTGTTCTATTAGTGAAATTTCGCCCGAGTGTGCTACGCGGCCTTCAACGATTAACGCGCGTACGCCTTGCGTCCATCGTCCTAGTTCTTTGTAGCCAACTATGGCGCGGCGGCTGTCATATTCTCGGGGACAACTAATCTCGAATGGTGGCGTAATTGTTAGTTGTAGCGACGGGTCGCGCATTTGTTCGGCTATGCGTTCCCACGCTGCCGCAAGGCTATCCACGTCAAAAGCAACAGTAACTAGCGATCGGTTGCCGTCCTGCACCGCGCGTACGCCCACGTATCTAGTCCCGTCTAACGACGTTTCTACGGATAATGTGCCGCCTTTAGGTATTGGGTCGGTAGTGGCACACGACGCAAACAGCCCATTTTCTAACCAGCTTGTACTAGAGGCAATCCAAATGTTTACAGACGATCTAAGAAAAGCCGACCGGTTAGGCGCTTTAGCTTCGGCGTGTAAAACGTCAATAGTTAAACCGCCGTAGCCCAATGATGGGTTAGCCATTTTCCACGCCTCGGGCGTCATCGGGTCAAGTGTTCCCGGGGGTGACCATTCGGCAAAATACATAGGGCCTACCTCGCCCGCGTCTATTTGGCGTAAGCCTTGACCGCGCCAGCGTAAAAGCGCGTGGCTGTTCTGTGTACCAGCTGTAGAAACCATTAAACAAATTGGGTTTGTAATTGCACGTTGCGTAGGCAAAAGCCCGGTATCTATCGCATCTTCGGAAATGTCCCACGCCTCATCTATATACAAGAATGACGCGCTGTAACCGTGGCCCGCCTGCGGCGTAGCTGCTCTAACGATCCAGCGGTGACCGTGTAGCTCTAGCTCATTACGGCCGTACGACCACGAAACCTTAGCGCCAAATTTCTCTTGCAAAATTGGGGCCAAATACTTAAACAATGAAACCGCTAAATCGAGTTTGTGCGCAACCGAAATAGCAACACAATTACCGCCGCGCCGTGGTGCCTCAATGGTTAGAAACCAGCCAATAGCGGCTGCACCGAGCAGACTTTTTCCATTTTGCCGGGCTACCGAAAGTGTCGATACCCGGCGTAAAAAGTTGTCGTCGTCGTCTAAAGCGGTAATGCCATGTAGGCACCGAATCTGCCACGGGTAAAGCTCAACGCCTAAGACGTCTTTAGCAAAACTTACAATTTCGGTAGCGCGCGATCGGACGCCGTCGGGCGTAATTGTTTCTAATCTTGGCCGGTCGTTGCCAGTTTCGGCCACGCTGTGTGGTTCTTGGGATATACGAAATGGTGCG
>Ga0209087_1002569_pt1 | contig 10169 bp, 13 predicted proteins | sample S_130805_EF_Meta_FD_187321 | JGI IMG/M metagenome (GOLD analysis project Ga0209087, IMG submission 187321) | Freshwater microbial communities from Lake Simoncouche, Canada to study carbon cycling - S_130805_EF_MetaG (SPAdes) (version 2) | ecosystem: Environmental > Aquatic > Freshwater > Lake ...
CAAGGGTGGAAAGGGGGGGGAGCAGGCTCTCTCCCCCGTTTCAAGGCTCCCAGGGTGGTGGTTGGGGAAAACCGGGGAGAACGGGGAGTCCGCTGGGGAATCCGGCGGGAAAAGCGGCCCGATCAGCATTGCTGATCTGAGACCGCGGGGCGCAGGGGTCTCACGCTGGGAGCCTCTGCAGGGGGGAAGGGGTGTGATTCACCCTTGGCTTTCGGGCGGTCTGAAGGCCACAAGGGCAGCGGCCAGGGCGACGCTGGCTTCCTCTCCCCAGCTCCCCTCCACCGCCCGGCATCCGGGGGCCGGGGTGAGCACGAAGCGCAGGCACCAGCATTGGCGGTCGCCCTCAAGACTGAGCCACAGCTCGCCGTCCTCGCAGGGGAGCTCCATGGCCAGCTCGATGGCCTCCTCCGCCATCAGGCTGTCGATCATGGAGCGGTGCTGCTCCACCAGGGTGGTTACCCCCTGCCGCAGCGCCCGCGCCTCGGCGGCTGTGAGTTCAGCGGCCCAGGATCCGGCTTCGGGCGTGCCCCCGCCGATCATCACGGCAAAGGGCCGGCGCGCTGGATCCACCACCAGCCGCCAGCCCTCACCTTCGCGGACCTCCATGGGCGCCGCCCTGCTCAGCCGGGCAGCAGATCGGGTTGATCCTGCTCATCGGAGAGCTCGATGATGGCCCGCTGCACCGGTTTGATCATCGAATCGTCGAGCAGTCCGTCGAAATCATCGAAGCGGCGCTGTTTAGCCCGGAAGGCGATCCTCACCGTGGTGAGATAACGGTTGTTGGCGTGGCGGATCAGGCTCTCGGCGCGCTGGGCCAGATCCTTGGGGTTCACGGTCGGGCTGCTGAGCATGCGCAAGAGTTCCTGTGAAGGCGGCCATGGTTCACCCTAGGCCAGCACCGCAGCCCATTTCCCCATGCCGGGAACCCTCGCCATCGACCTGGGCAGCAGCACCACGGTGGTGGCTTGGCAGGACGGCACGGCCAGTCCGCCGCGGCTGCTCGCGCTTGCCCCCTATGCGCTCGACGATCCGGCCGTGGTGCCCAGCCTGATCTGGCTCGCCGTGCCCACCGGCGAGGCGGGCGCCCTGTTGGGCCGGCAGGTGCTGGATGCCGGCCTGGCCGATGCGGTCGGACCAGGCCTGTTGCGCGATTTCAAGCGGCTGATCGGCGCGTCCGCCGATTCGGCCTCCGGGGCCTTGCCTCCCGGGGCTTCCGGCTTGGCGGACCCGTCCCGTCCGGAGGCTGCGGCGACCCCCGCCCGCCAAAGCTGGCTCACCCCCGAGGCCGCCGGAGAGCTGCTGCTGCGGCGGCTCTGGCAGGCCCTGCCCGCCGGGGTGGAGCCGGACCGGCTGGTGCTCACCGCTCCGATCGAGGCGTACCGCGGCTACCGGCAGTGGCTTCGCCAGGTGAGCGGGTCATTCGCGGTTCCGGAACTGGCCCTGGTGGATGAACCCACCGCGGCCGCGATCGGTGCCGGCCTGCCCCCCGGCAGCCGGGTGCTGGTGGTGGATTTCGGAGGCGGCACCCTCGACCTTTCCCTGGTGCAGCTGGAGGGGGGCGAGGGCAGGGCTGCGCCCATCGCCCAGCTGCTCCGTTTCGCCGGCCGTGATCTCGATGCCAGTGGCCAGGCGCTCCGCTGTGCCCGGGTTCTGGGCAAGGCGGGCCTGCGCCTCGGCGGGCGGGACATCGACCGCTGGATTGCCGCGGAGCTCGCTCCCGACGTGGAGCCCGAGGGGGAGCTGCTGCGGGCGGCCGAAGCGATCAAGTGCCGGCTGAGCGAAGTGGAGGAGGCTGTCCGGCTCTGGAGTCCGGCGGATCGGCCGGCGCGGGAGCTGCGGCTCAGCCGCCGCCGCTTCGAGGCCCTTCTGGAGGAGCGGGGGCTTGTGGAGCAGCTCGACATCCTGCTGGAGGCGGTCTGGGCCGGGGCCCGGCGGGAAGGGCTGGCCCGGGGCGCCGCCATCGACGCGGTGCTGCCGGTGGGGGGGAGCAGCCGCATCCCCCTGATCCGCCGTTGGCTGCAGGAGCGCTGCCCGGCGGTTCCCCTGCGGGGTGAGCGGCCGGTCGAGGCGGTGGCCCTCGGCGCCCTGGCCCTCACTCCGGGGGTGAGGCTGCGGGATGTGCTGGGCCGGGGGGTTTCCCTGCGCTGCTGGGACCGGCGCAGCGGTGCCCATCGCTGGCATCCCCTCTTCGTGGCCGGCCAGGGCTGGCCGAGCTCCGCCCCCCTCGAGATTGTGCTGGCGTGCAGCCGCGATGGGCAGGAGGCCATGGAACTGGTGCTGGGCGAACCGCTGGCGGAGGCACGCTCGGAGGTGGTGTTCCGCGATGGCCTGCCCCAGTTGCTGCGGCGGCCGGCCGGGGATGGCGCGGTTGCGCCCTGGCGGGAGCCGCCGGCTCCGCTGGCGCTGCAGCCGCCCGGCCAGGCCGGCCAGGACCGGCTGCGGCTGCGTTTTGCCATTGATGCCGAGGCCCTTCTGCGGCTGGAGGGGGAGGATCTGGTGAGCGGTGAGCCCCTCGCACCGCTCTGCCTGGGTCCGGTGCGTTGAGCGGCCACTGGGACCAGCCCCGCGGGGCGAGACTGCATACAACAGTGGTGCTTCCCACCCACCTCCCTTGGCCCGCCGGCCCCGTTTACCCCTCGTCTGGCTGGCCATCACCCTGGGAACGGTTGCCGCAGGGATCGGCTTCGTTTACTGGTGGGAACGGCAGCTGCCGGCGCGGGTTGCCGAGGCTGCCGCCCGAGGCCAGCTCGACGCCTGCCTGCGCTACAGCGACCAGCTCGATGCCCTCAGTTGGCTTCCGGGCCGCTCCTCGCTGGATCAGGGGCGCTGCCGGCGTGAGAAGGCCGCCCAGTTGTGGCAGCAGGGGCGCTGGGGCGAGGCCCTCGGTCTGCAGCGGCAGCTGCTCAATTCCGCCGCGGGGGGGCGGGGCGACCGTCAGCGCCTGGAGGACTGGCAGAGGGCCCTGCATCGCCGGGCCCTGGATCGCTTCCGGGCAGGCGACCTCGACGGCGCCATGGCCGCGTTGGCGCCGATGGGCGAGAAGCACCGCGCCGATGGCACGGCAGTGGGGGACCAGCTACGGCTGAACTGGAACCGGAACCGGCTCGCGTGGGAGCGCAGCAACAAGCTGGTGGAGCAGGGTCGCTGGTGGGAGGCCCTCGATAGCCTCCACCGGATCGACCATCCCTGGTGGCAACAACGGGCCCAGGCCCTCAACCGCCGGGTGGATCAGGGCCTGAAGCAGCTGAAGGGCAAGGAGCGTGAACACGACGGCCACGGGGATCTTCCCCATTCCGTGCCCGAAGACCAGCTCGACGCCGCGGTGGGTAGCCGGATTGCCGCCGGCATGGATGAATGGAAGGCCTTCCAGGCCGGCTGCCAGGCCCTCGGTGGCCGCGTGGTGGAGGCCGGTCCCGAAACGGCCTGCCAACGCTGACGCAGGCGTGACAGGATTGGCCATCGCGAAGGAACGCAACACGATGGAGTCAGGTGATCGGGTCAGGGTCTGCCGCAGCGTGGTGGTCTACACCCACCCCAGCCACCGGGGCTCCGCCTTCGATCTCGAGGGACAGGAGGGTGAGGTGCTGCAGGTTCTCAACGACTGGAAAGGACGTCCGATCAGCCCCACCCTGCCGGTGGTGGTGGCCTTTGGGAAATTCCGGGCCCACTTCCGCGACGACGAACTGACCCAGCTCTGAAGGCGGGGATCCCGGGTCTGAGGCCGCTGGCCAAGGGCCGGATCAGGCCCGAAGGAGGAACACCCCCTCCTCGCCATCCACGGAACGCAGGCACAGCTCGATTGTCTCCTGGCGGGTGGTGGGCACCACCCGCCCGCAGAAATCCGGCTGGATGGGCAGTTCCCTGTGCCCCCGGTCCACCATGGCCACCAGCTGAACGCGCCGCGGCCGGCCCCAGGTGTGCAGGGCCTCCAGGGCGGCCCGCACGGTCCGCCCTGTGAAGATCACATCGTCCACCAGCACCACGTGGCGGCCGTCGACCGAGGCCGGCAGCTGGGTGGCTTCCACCAGGCGGGTGCCGATTCGCTCGAGATCATCGCGGTGAAAGGTGGGATCGATGCTGCCGTGTTCAACCGGGTGGCCGCAAAGCCCCTTGAGCCGCCCCGCCAGCACCCTGGCCAGGGCTACCCCTCGGGTGGGAATGCCGAGCAGCAGGAGGGCGCTGCTGTCACTGGCACTCTCCAGCACCTGAGAGGCCAACCGATCGAGGGTGCGCCCCAGTTCCGGCTCCGAGAGCAGCTCAAGCCGCTGGCCGCGATCGGGCTCCGGATCCTGGCCTGGGGTCGCGGTGGACACGGTGCGGCTCATGGGAGCGTTCAGACCAGGGGTGGCCTGGGGCCAGCGGTGGTTGATGCTAGGTGCCTGCTGATGAATGCTGACACCCTTCGCTCAAGCAGGGCCCAGAACCAATCAGCTCGGCACGATGTCCGGCAGAAACCTGGAGCTTGTCCCGGGTTGTTCAGCACCCTGACGGAGGGGGCACTGCCTGCCGGCAGGCCGGGGATCACACCCTGTTGCCAAAGGCTGACCTGCAGCTCCGCTCGATGGGGTCTTACGGGGCACGGCTGTAGGTTGGTTGCGGCACACCGTTGATGCCGCTGGCCGATCGGGTGAACGCAGCGTCCTCGTCCCACCATCCAACTCTCGGCCAGGGCCCGACCAAGGGTCTGGGGGCCACCGCCGAGCTTCCCTCCCTGGCCGATGCGTCTCCGGTGGCTCCGGTGGTTCTGGCGATCCTTGATGGTTGGGGCTACCGCCCTGAGGATCAGCACAACGCCATTCGCAGCGCTTCCACCCCGGTGATGGATGCCCTCTGGCAGGCCTATCCCCACACCCTGATCGAGGCGAGCGGTGGAGCGGTGGGCCTCCCCGACGACCAGATGGGCAATTCGGAGGTGGGGCACCTCACGATTGGTTCCGGGCGGATCATCCGCCAGGAACTGGTGCGCATCACCCAGGCCGTGCGCGACGGCAGCATCGCCGCCAATCCTTCCCTCAACCACCTGGCCGACACCCTGACGGCCGAAGGGGGCAGCCTTCATCTGATCGGCCTCTGCTCCGATGGCGGCGTCCACAGCCACGTGGACCACCTGGGAGGGTTGCTTCAGTGGGCCGCCGGCCGCGGCCTCAAGGACGTGTGTGTGCACGTGCTCACCGACGGACGCGACACCGCCACCAACAGCGCGCCCGCTTTCCTCGCCACCATCGAGGCCCAGATCGCCGCCGCCGGTATCGGCCGGATCGCCACTCTCTGTGGTCGCTACTGGGCGATGGACCGCGACAACCGCTGGGACCGCACCGAAAAGGCCTACCGGCTTCTCACCGAGGATTCCCCCCTCAACCCCTCCACCCCCCAGGAGATCGTGGCGGCCTCCTATGCCGCCGGCATCACCGATGAATTCCTCGAACCCGTGCGTCTGGCTCCCGGGCTGATCAAGGCTGGCGATGGTGTGGTGTGCTTCAACTTCCGCCCTGACCGGGTGCGTCAGCTCGTGCGGGCTCTGGTGCTCGACCCATTCCAGGGATTCGAGCGTCGCCGGATCGAGCCCCTGCACCTGGTCACCTTCACCCAGTACGAGAAGGGTCTGCCCGTTGCCGTGGCCTTCCCGCCGGAGTCCCTCGATGGACTGCTGGGCCAGGTGGTCTCCGACCACGGTCTGCGCCAGTTCCGCACCGCCGAGACGGAAAAATATCCCCATGTCACCTATTTCATGAACGGGGGCATCGAGCAGGCTTTTCCTGGCGAAGATCGGCACCTGGTGCCCTCACCGCGGGTGGCCACCTACGACCAGGCACCGGCGATGTCGGCTGAGGCCCTCACCGAGAGCTGTGTGGCGGCCATCCAGAAGGGGATCTATTCGCTGGTGGTGATCAACTACGCCAACCCCGACATGGTGGGCCACACCGGCCTGATGGAGGCCACCACCGAGGCGATCACCACCGTGGATCACTGTGTGGGGAGGCTTGTGGAGGCCACCAACCGCATGGGGGGCACCCTGCTGATCACGGCGGACCATGGCAATGCCGAGCTCATGCAGGGCGCCGACGGCCGACCCTGGACAGCCCACACCACCAACCCCGTGCCCGTGATTCTGGTGGAGGGGGAACGGCGGAAACTGCCGGGCCACGGCACCGACGTGCATCTGCGCGACCATGGTGGACTGGCCGATATCGCTCCCACCCTGCTGGCCATCCTTGGTCTGCCGAAACCTGAACGGATGACCGGCGAATCGTTGATCCTGCCGGTCGGCTCCTCTCCGATCGGCACATCAGTGCCTCGTAGCCTGCGGGTCTGAGCGGCCCGTTCCGATTCCTGGCCTGAGGGGCCCGGCTTCCCGTCGGTGCAGCTCAGGCACCATTCCACCGCCAAGCCCAGCCGCCCATGCTCAAAACCGTGATCGCCGCTCTCTGGATGCTCAGCGCCGTGCTGCTGATCGTGAGCGTGCTGCTCCACAGCCCCAAGGGGGATGGCATGGGTGGGCTGGCCTCCAGTGGCGGATCGATGTTCACCAGTGCCCGCAGCGCTGAGCAGACCCTCAACCGGATCACCTGGACGCTGCTGGCCTTGTTTCTTGGGCTGGCCGTGGTGCTGAGTGCCGGATGGATCGGTTAAGCCCCGACGGGCCGGTGACACGCCGGCAGTTGCTGCGGACCTTGGGCCGGAGCCTGCCTCTCCCGGCCCTGGGCGTCAGCCTTCTGGCCAGGCCTACCGGGGCCGCCGCAGCCTCGTTGGCCACCGATCCCCGCTGGAGGCTCGATCAGGCCGAGTGGAAACGGCGCCTTAGCCCCGCGGCATTCGCGGTGCTGCGCCAGGAGGGCACGGAGCGGCCCTTCAGCAGTCCGCTGGAGCATGAGAAACGCCGGGGAACGTTCCTGTGCGCGGGCTGCCGACTGCCGCTGTTCTCCTCGGCGACCAAGTTCGACAGCGGCACCGGCTGGCCCAGTTTTTGGCAGCCCCTGCCGGATGCGGTGATCACCAAGTTGGATTTCAAGTTGATCGTGCCCCGCAGTGAATACCACTGCCGCCGCTGCGGGGGGCACCAGGGCCATGTGTTCGACGATGGTCCTCGGCCCACGGGCAAGCGCTACTGCAACAACGGGGTCGCCCTGGTGTTCCAGCCCGCCTGAGGGCTGGCGGACAGCCGCTTGCTCCCGCCGCTTGGGGAAGCTCCGGTTGCGGAAGCTATCGAATCCGCAGCAGCGGCTTCCCTGCCATGACGATGGCGGTACGGTGTTTCTACTCAGCCGGCCCGTGCTGCGATGGGCAGTCCGATCAGCCTTGAAACCTTTCTGGCACGGGCGCGGGCCCGTTTCGCCGATCAATACGATTATTCGTCCATCGTTTACAAGAGCTTCAAGACTCCGGTGGCGATCCGTTGTCGCCTCCATCCGGTGAAGCTGATTTCCATCACTCCGGAGAAGCATCTGCAGACCACTGGCGGTTGCAAGTTCTGTCTGCGCCAGAACCGCATCCGCATGCTGGAGAGGGAACTGCTGCGCGAGCCAGCCGAGCGCCCTTGTGCCCTGCCGGAGCGTTCGGAACTGTCGCGGGCCCCCGGGGCCGCCAACGCCTGGGAGCCTCAGAGCTGAAGCTCAGGCCGTCTTCCACCCAACCCGCATCCCCTTTGCGGCGAGCTGCGGCAGCCGCCTGCACCAACGCTGATCACGCTGTGATTCGCGGCCGAGAAACAGCATGGCTGCATCATTGAGGCCTGGATTTATTCGCAGCTTGCATCATCAAGGTGATGCGGGTTCCGCATAGACATCCCCACCGATGGTTGGGCTGTGCTTCTGTAACGCGATCAGCTTGACCTTGACTGCAGATGGGTGTGAAAGTGCATTGCCTTTCACCTGAATCATGTACTCCGCAGCACGCATCGGCTCAGGAATCAATCTCGGCGCCACCACGGTGAGTGGACCGGTGGCGATGGCCCAGCCATCAGCCCTCAAGCCCGCTTTCCGCTCGCCGCGCCGGGTGACCATCACCCTTCCTTATGCCACTTTCCAGGAACTGCAGGCCAGGGCCGATGGTGAGGGCCGCTCCCTCAGCAACCTGGCGGCTTTTCTGTTGGAATCGGCTCTCAAGGGGCCCGCAGTGGCTCCGGGTGCTGCGATTGCGGCGAGCCCGCAGCGGCGCCCCCAGCAGGAGAACCCTTTCCACTGAAGCGCTCGGCCGCTGCACTGGATGGCGCCTCAGCTGCGATCCCGTTGCATCTGGGCATCGAGCAGCTCCAGGGCGATCTCATCAAGACAGCGCCCCTGGGCCTCCGCCAGGGCCAGGATCTGGGCCATCAGGGGTTCGGGCAATTCCAGGGTGAGGCTCCGGGGCAGCCGCTGGGGATCCAGCTGCCAGCGAGCATCCTCTGCCGGTTCCTTCGCGATTCCGGAGCGGGCATCGCCTTGATGGTCACCCTGCTGGTGCGGGCGTTCGGTGCGTTGATCGCCGAGCTGCTCGAGGCGATCAGGCCCTGTCGATTGCGGCAAAGCCTGGCTGCTCGGTGCGCGCTTGCCCAGCAAGGGTTTGTGGGGGGGATTGTGCCCGGACCAGCTTGTCAACGTTGCGTCATCCGGGAGAGTGATCGAGCCAGTGATCAGGATCGCAGCGGGCAGCGGTCTTGGCTGTTATGGGCTGATGCTATCAGCGCATCGACAATCTTTGCGATGCAGTTGAAGCATGATGGATTCAAGCTGGATCTGAACATTAGATGCGGAAGTGCCAAAGTGCATGAATGCGGAGTCATCTGGCCTCTTCCCTGCGTTTGGCTCTTGCTTTTTTGGCGATGACACGGATCACGATCACGCTGGACGATGACCAGCACCGCTCGCTGAAATTGCTGAGCATCCTGGAAAACAAAACCCTGGCCCAGGTCTTGCAGGAAGCCATCAGCGCCCATTTGCAAGACAAGGGTGCTGATCGGCTTGAGGTGACCCAGGGACCCACAACGCAGGAGTCCGGCTGAACGGCAGAAAAAAAAATGGAGGAGCTCAGCTCCTCCATGGCTTGGGTCCCGGGAGCTGACGCCCGCCGGAACCATCGCTGCAATCGCGATCAGTAGTCGAAGTCGCCGCCGCCCATGCCGCCGCCGGCGGGAGCTGCTTCCTTCTTCTCGGGCAGATCGGCCACGATGCACTCGGTGGTGAGCACCATGCCGGCGATCGAGGCGGCGTTCTGGAGGCCGGAGCGGGTCACCTTGGCGGGGTCCACGATGCCGGCGGCCAGCATGTCCACATACTCGCCGGTGGCGGCGTTGTAGCCCTCGTTGAAGGGCTTGTTGCGCACGTGCTCGGCCACCACGGCACCGTTGGCACCGGCGTTCTCCGCGATCCGCTTGAGCGGGGCGGTGAGGCTGGAGGCCACGATCTGGGCGCCGATCAGCTCTTCGCCGCTGAGGTTGGCGGCGGCCCACTCCTCGAGGGCGGGAGCCAGGTGGGCCAGGGTGGTGCCACCACCGGGCACGATGCCTTCCTCAACGGCCGCCTTGGTGGCGTTGATGGCATCTTCCAGGCGCAGCTTCTTGTCCTTCATCTCGGTCTCGGTGGCGGCGCCCACCTTGACCACGGCCACGCCACCGCTGAGCTTGGCGAGACGCTCCTGCAGCTTCTCCTTGTCGTAGGAGGAGTCGGTTTCCTCGATCTGCTTGCGGATCTGCTCAACGCGGGCCTTCACCGCCGCTTCGTTGCCTTCGGCCACGATGGTGGTGGTGTCCTTGTTGATCGTGATCCGGCGGGCGGTGCCCAGCGAATCGATCTTGGCGTTCTCGAGCTTGAGGCCAGCGTCTTCGGTGATCAGCTGACCGTTGGTGAGAACGGCGATGTCCTCAAGCATGGCCTTGCGGCGATCACCGAAGCCGGGGGCCTTGACGGCGGCCACGTTGAGCACGCCGCGCAGGCGGTTCACCACCAGGGTGGCGAGGGCTTCCTTCTCGATGTCCTCAGCGATGATCAGCAGGGGACGGCCGGTGCGGGCGATCTGCTCGAGCACGGGCACCAGGTCCTGCACCAGGGCGATCTTCTTGTCGGTGATCAGGATGTAGGGCTCGTCGAGCACCGCCTCCATCCGCTCGGTGTCGGTGGCGAAGTAGGGGGAGATGTAGCCCTTGTCGAAGCGCATGCCCTCGGTGACCTCCAGCTCGGTGGTCATCGACTTGCCCT
>Ga0209087_1002570_pt1 | contig 10168 bp, 8 predicted proteins | sample S_130805_EF_Meta_FD_187321 | JGI IMG/M metagenome (GOLD analysis project Ga0209087, IMG submission 187321) | Freshwater microbial communities from Lake Simoncouche, Canada to study carbon cycling - S_130805_EF_MetaG (SPAdes) (version 2) | ecosystem: Environmental > Aquatic > Freshwater > Lake ...
CAACATCCTGAGTCGTTTGGCTATGCAATCAGCAAAAAAAGGAATAAGAAAAATAATAATAAATAAATTTACCCTATGACTTACGCTGATTATCCAGACACGGCAAAGAATAACGCAAGGAAAGCGTTAAATCATAAGAAAGACAACGGTTCTTCTTGTGGAACACGCGTTGGCTGGTTAAGGGCTAACCAAATCGCAAACGGCGAAGGATTGAGCGAAGATACTGTACAAAGAACTTATTCATTTCTTTCGCGTGCGGAAACGTATGACCAGGGCAAATATTTTGACGAAGATGGGAATGAAATTTGCGGCTCAATTATGTATGATGCCTGGGGTGGAAGTGCGATGAAGGTTTGGGCTGAGGCAAAGTTTAAAAAGATTGAAAGGGAAAAGGAAAGCAAAGCGATGGCAAAATTTAATATTGATATTTTAGGGGAAATTTCGGAATCTGTTAATTCTTACAATTTAGTAAGAAGTAAAATTAACGACGCAAAGGGTGAGGAAATTAACTTGGTGATTTCGTCTGGTGGTGGCTCAGTCACTGAAGGAATGGGAATAGCTGATTTAATTGCCAACTACCCAAATGAAACAACGGCAACAGGAATCGGCTTGGTAGCAAGCATTGCAACGGTTGTACTTTTGTCTGCGGATAAGGTGAAGATGACTGAGAACGCTTTTTTAATGATTCACAGGCCATGGAGTTACACAATGGGTAACGCCGACGAACTTGAGGCAACTGCTGAATTGTTAGACAAGATGGAAGCAAAGTTATTAGACATTTATACCGCATCGGTTTATAAGCGTAAAGGTTCAAAGGTTAACCTTGATAAGAAAATTACAGAAATGATGGCGGCAGAAACATGGATGACCGCTCAGGAAGCATTAGAGTTTGGTTTCATTGATGAAATTGTAAAAGTTGGCGAAAAAAATATTGATTTATTACCGTTGCAAAATAGCCTAAGCAAATTTCTAAATGTCCCAGCTGCATTATTAATCAACAACAAAAAAGACGATGACATGGGTAATTCCATTTTAGAAAAAATTAAAAATTTGCTTAACAGTACTGAAGATAAAGTCCAAGATGTTATGCAAGACCCTGGAGTAATGCCAGCAGAACCTAAAAACGATGATGTCGAAATGGCTATTACAATGCTTAAGGACTTAGGTTACTTTGTATTGTCACCTGAGGAAATGGACGCAATCCATACTAAGCAACAAGAAGAAATGCAATCAATGTACAAAAAGAGCGATGAACTAAAGAACTCAATTAATGAGATTGAAAGCGTTCTTGAAACATTGGGAAATGAATTGGTTGCGTTAAGAGCGCAAGTAAAAAAAGGCGTTGGACTTCCCTCAGGAGGATCTGCGCACGAAAAGGTAAAAGAAACAAAAGCAAAGGCAAATCACTTTGATGCTTTTGCTTCATTAGTTCAATCTAAAATTTCACAAAGATAATGTCAACAGCAAATGTAAATGGCTTTCTTGATTCAAATACTTATGTAGGTCAAAAAAGCCTTAATCGCACAAATCCTTTTGCCAATACTCAGGGTATAAACGCGGAGAAATTATATGGTATTAAAACCTTTGAAACAAGGATTCCCGTATCATTTACCTATGGAACATCAAGCGCGGGCGCTCGTTTAAACTTTGCACCTTTGACGGGTGTAACAAGTGCATCGGATTTTTACAAGGTTAACGTAATGGACGAGTCAGGTAACGAGGCTTATTCTAACTGGCAGTCTTCAGCACCAACGGCAATCTTGCAAATAAATACTTCAGCATTAGTAAAAGGTAATGATTGGAAGGTATTATTTGCAGTTGCAACCACGGCGGGAGCAAAAACAGAATTTTCATTTGTTATCGATGATTCAAAGGTAATGACCAATACTTCGGCAACAATTTCTTATCCTAATCTTTAAAATTAAAAACAAATGGCATCAGTTGAAATAAGCCAATTAGACGTATCATTTAGAGGTACTGAGGCAAATAATATATTTTTAGAACCAGTCTTTTTCGATGATGATTTACGCGGTCAATTCCGTGTACTTGGAAACGTCGCGAATAAAAAGAAAATGGTTTTCGTACAACAGTTGGAAAACATTGTAAGAAAATATTCTGGTTGCGGATTTAATCCAGTTGGTTCGGTTGACATTTATCAGCGTACCATCGACGTTGAAAAAATGAAGGTTGATTTAGAAATGTGCTGGGATGAATTTGAGGACACAGTTTTTGAAGAGTTATTAAAAACGGGTACAAGGCTTCCAGACATTTCTGGAACTTTGATTGAAACGATTTTATTAACCCGTGTTCAACAAGCAATAAGAAATGACATCACCCGTCTATCTTACTTCGGTGACCAGTCTTCCAATAATCCAAACTTTGATTCTTTAGACGGATTTTGGACTGTTTACTACCCTCAGTTGGTTGCGGACGATTTAGTACCACGCGCTAACACGGGCTCAGGTACAAATCTTGCGGCTGGTGATGGATTTGCAATCCTTAGAGATGTTTATGACCAGGCGCCTTTACAGTTAAAAGGTTTGCCAGCTAACCAAAAGGTATTCAATGTAACTCAAAGTGTTTATTCTCAATTAAGAGAAGACATTGAAAACGGCGGTGGCGGTGACTACGGTCTATTGCAGTTAATTAACGGGGTTGAACAATTTACTTTTAGAGGCGTAACTGTTATACCTCAATTCCGTTGGGACGATATTGCAACGTCTTTAGGAACTACTAAACCTCACTATGTGGAATATACAACTCCACAAAACAAGGTACTTGCAACAGACGTTCTTTCACCTGAGACGGCTTTAGAACTTTGGTACGACCAAAAAGACGAAAAGGTATATATTAAGGCTCGTTTTAAAATGGGAGTTAATTATATTCACCCATCTTTAATCAGCTTAGGCTACTAAACCAAAAACATGAGTAGTATAACAAGCGGTTGGCTTAACCAATGTACAGATGGAACTTGCGCTGGTGGTATTGGAAAATTTTACATTGCCAATGCTAATCAGGTGACAAGTATTACCAACAATGCATCAGGAGCAACGACGGCGATAACAATGACCTCCTCAGCCGCCGTATTTTACGAGGTTGAATTTAGGGAAAATTCGGGATCGTTTACCGAAACCATAACTCAAGACCCAGACACTTTGTCTGTTGCGATTGAGCAAAGTTTAACAGGCATTATAAACTGTCGTGACCAAGAATTAAGAAATTTAATTCAAGATATGTCAGGGCAGGCTTGCGGTTTGGTTTGTGTACACGTTGAAAATACGGGGCTTTATTGGATTTGGGGCGCTGAGGTTATTGGAGCAAAAAAGAGACCAGTAAGACTTACAAGTGCTGAGGGTTTATCTGGTGCTTTGTTTACTGATTCAAATCAAGAGACATTGACGTTAACTTGCAGAACAACAGAAAAAGCAAGATTCATTGTTAATGGAGCAACTGTAATGAACGCGCTTGATTAAAATTTAAAGGCATGATAGTACGCGAAAAAAGTAAATTAATGATTTACGTTGGTGCAGACCCAACAGGAAAAGCGGGAATACTAAAGAAGGCTATCGGAAATTTTACACAGGCAGAATTAAGGGGTTGGTACAATACCAACCCCAAATCTGTTAGCCAACATGTTATTTTCACGCCTGAGAAAAAAACCTATGAGCCAAATAAAGAAGACGATACAAGCAGTTCCGAACAGGGCTAATAGAAATTTAAAAAGAAATAATAGTCCTTTATTGGCTTCGGTTACTTTAGATACTTCTAACACTATGTTAGTGGCAGAAGATATTTTCAATGAGCCAAGCCGCGAAAGACTTGACTTTACAGGGGCTAAATGGGTAAGATTTTTTACACAGAAAGATGACTTTCTTAAAAGTCTTATTGCCATTGTAAACAATTCCCCAACGCTTAGGCGTATCATTGAGGATAAAGTAAACATGGTTGTCGGTGACGGCTTTATCCCGATGAAAGGAAAATCTAATACCTTACTTACAACCTCAATGAAGAGTGAGGTAATAACGGACGATTCTTTAAATGAGATTGAAGAAGTTATTGGGCAGGTTAATCTACATTCCCAAAACTTGCAAGAAGTTCTTGGTTCATTGGCTTTTGATTACGATGCTTTTGGAAATTGCTTTGCAGAAATTGTAAGGGGCAAAGTTGGTAATGAACCATTTACTTATATTTATCATGTACCTGTTTACAATATTGGCATACGAAAAGCCGAAGCGGATCAGATTATACGTTCCGTTGGCATTTACGATAATTGGGAGGAGGTGCCGTTAACGACTGAAGGTACATATTACGAAAAAGAAGGATTTAGGGAAATACCAATTTATCCAGAGTTTAAGAAATTAGAAGACGGGACGGAACGGTCAATTATACACGTTAAGCAATACGCGGCTGGTTATTTCTACTTTGGTTTACCTGAATGGATTGGCGCTAAAATGTGGGCGGAGATTGAATATAGGATTCAGCGTTTTAATACAAGCAAGTTTGAAAACGGCTTCATGCCATCGGGAATATTACAATTCTTTGGTTCAATGACATCGGCGGAGGCAAAGAGCCTTGTTGAAGGCATTGAGGCAAAGTTTACAGGAATGGGAAATAACCACAAATTATTTGTTCAAGTTCTTAGGGATGAAAAATTAAAGGCAAATTTTATACCCACATCAAAAGAAAATGAAGGTGAATTTTTAAACCTTCAAAACCTTGCAGCCTCGGCGATTGTGGTTGCAAATCGTTGGAGTAAATCCTTAGCGGGTTTTGCAACGTCTGGGCAACTTGGAAGCAACCAGCAGATAAGGCAGGAAATGGAATACTTGCAAAATACGGTTATTAAGCCGCGTCAAAACTTGATGCTTTCAAAGATTATTAATCCTTTCTTAAAAGAAATTGGACTTTATAATCCAGCATTTACAGACGTTTCGTTTGGTATTTCAAACACTTTGCCCGTGTCTTTCATGGGAGATATAAATGTGGATGAAAACCTTTCAATTAATGAAAAAAGAGAAATATTGGGTTATGCACCCGTAGAAATAGAACAAACAACCCCAATAAATGAGCCAATTAATACAACCGAGTGAAGTAATAGCTGGAGGGGTTGCACGTCCAACGCCAGCCGATATAAGGCTTGATAAAACACTTATTAGCCCTCACATTCAAGATGCAGAGTTTCGTTGGATTGTTCCAGCTATTGGCTTAACGTTGTATGATGCAATGGTGGCGCAAAAGGGAACAAGTACCGCGTTTACCTCAGCGGTTTACCAACAGCTTTGGGATAAACAATTAAAATCATTTTGTGCCAACGCCGTTTTATATGAGGCAGCGCCGTACATGGTTATGCAACTTGGTTCAAATGGATTATATACCATAGATAATGAGTATGGTCAAAATGTCGGGGTTGAAGGATTAAAATTTTATCAAGATACTTTGTTGCAAAGGTTGGACGTAAAGAAAAAAAGAATTAAAGATTTCCTTTGTTCTTGCGCCACATCTTATGCGGCTTTTATTCCCAGTGCCATTGGTTGTCCTGAGGCAACTTGTTACGGTGACGAAGAGGAACAAATCTTAGATATTTATAACACAATGGGAATAGTCTTATGATAGAGAAACCAAAAAAAGAAAGACGTTTTTTAAAGACGTTGGGGAAAATAGGTGAGATTTTAATCCAGGAGGTTTTATTGAAAGTGGGTAGTAATTTGATTAAGAGGATTGGGGGTAAAAAAACATTGCCTTCAATTCTTTTTTTATTTATATCAATTTCCCTCTTTGCTCAATTTCCAAACACAGGAAATAAACAAAGATTAGGTTATCAAACGACCGCCGACGGGCTTATTTGGCGTGGTTCATTGAGCGATACAGCAGCCATTCAACCAACAACAAATCAAAATGCATGGTTAATTATTGATACGGTTAATTTAAAAATATATTCATTTGATTTTACTTCCAATGTTTGGAATCAATTACCATCGGGCTCAACAGTTGATACAACATCATTAAGTAATAGGATTAATTTAAAATTAAATATAAGCGATACGGCGGCAATGCTTTTGCCTTATTTTAGGGATGCAGATACATCCACTTTAAATCTTATATCCAGATTTGCACTAAAATTAAACATTTCTGACACTGCATCTATGTTGGCTAATTACGCATCAAAAGCCTACGCAGACACAAGCGGCAGATTTTACGCGCGTCAAGATTTTACAAATGTTTCTTCAAGAACTTTAACATGGACGCAAACAGATACTTTAGTTGTCGGTGGTACGGGAGTTGTGCAAGTTTACAGAAATGGTCAAATACTTTTACCGACTCAATATACTATACCAACTAAAACAACAGTTGTCATCGGTGAAACGGCTTATAAATTAGGTGAAAATTACACGGTGATTTTCCCACGTGGCGGTGGTGCAAGTGGTAGCGGTGGAAGTGGTTCTTTGACCTCAATTTCTGGAGGTACGGGAATTACTGTTAGTCCTAATCCTATCACAACCACGGGAACGGTATCGGCTGATACCTCATTTTTATTCACTCAGTCAGATACCTTAAGCCTTAATCTTTCAAATCGCTTTGCGACAAAATTAAACGCAGCGGACACAGCATCATTATCAAATAGGATAAACGCAAAAGGTACGGGCACGGTTACAAGCGTAGGCAGCGGATTTGGTTTACTTGGTGGTGCAATCACCACGACGGGTACTTTGCGATTAGATACGTCAACCATTTACGCAAGGTTGCAAGATTCAATAAACGTTGCCATTGGTGGCGATACCATTAAGATTTTAAAACAAGAATATAAACCATCCTTAACAAGTGTTTTGACGTGGACAATTACGCCTAAATTTCCAATTCAATTAAAGGCTTATATTTTGGTGTTTAGGAATGGGCAACTTTTGAACAATGACCAATATAATTTAACGGACACAAATAAAATTACCATTGTTTCTACCTCGTTTAAAGTAGGAGCAAATTATACCGTTGCGACAGTCAGTGGAATTGGTTCGGTTGGTTCGGCTCAGGCAGGGAACCCTGTTTATCCTGAGGCAGGCATAGCCTTGTCAACTGGTTCAACTTGGGCTTCATCTATTCCCAATAATTCGGTTAATTGGAACACGGCGTACAATGACAAAGTAAATAGCTTATCGGTAACTGGCACAACGACAAAAACTATTACTTTGACTCAGCAAGACGGGGGCACGGTATCGGGTAATTTTTCGGATAACGGCACGGTTACCTCGGTTGATATGACCGTACCGACGGGTTTAGCTATTTCGGGGCAACCAATAACAACGACGGGAACATTAGCGTTAAGCTATACCTCAGGTTATTCACTACCAACGGATATAAAACAAAATGAATGGAATACGGCGTATAATGACAAGATAAACAATGCAGCTTTTACAGGAACAGATACAAAGACATTAACCTTAACGCAGCTTGACGGTGGAACATTGACGCCAACATTTACCGATTTACAAGGGGTGACTGGCGTAACGGCGGGAACAGGATTGACGGGAGGAACGATAACAACGACGGGAACGTTGGCAGTCGATACCAATTTCCTTGTAACAAGGTTTGATACAAGCGCAATGCTTTTGCCTTATTTAAGAAAGGCAGATACGACATCAATGTTACTACCTTACTTCAGGGATGCTGATACTACCTCATTAAACTTATCATCAAGATTTAACGCTAAGGTAAATTTATCTGATACTTTAAATATGTTAAATCCTTACCTTCGTAAGGCTGACACAACATCAATGTTATTGCCATACTTTCGTGATGCAGATACAACCTCATTGAATTTAAGTTCAAGACTAAGCACTAAATTAAATATAAGTGACACTTTGTCGATGCTATCTAAATATTTAAGGAAATTAGATACAATTACTTTAAGCAATAGAATAAATTTAAAATTAAACATTTCTGATACGGCTTCGATGTTACTACCATACTTTAGGGATACTGATACAACATCATTAAATTTAACTTCCAGACTAAATACTAAATTAAATATATCTGATACGGCTTCGATGTTACTACCATACTTTAGAGATGTTGATACAACATCATTAAATCTTACGTCAAGATTTGCGACAAAACAAAATACTTTAAACGGAACAGGATTTGTCAAGGCATCGGGGTCAAATATAACATACGATAATTCAAGTTACCTTCGCACGGGCTTAGCAGATTCAACGTATTTAAAATTGACAGGTGGAACGTTGACGGGGGCGTTAAATGGGACATCGGGAACATTTAAAAATTTAATAGTAAATAATACTAATGCTAATGGTGAAGGTATATTAACTTTAAAAAGTTATAATTTTAATTTTGCAAATAAAATACAATTTGGCGATGGTTCTGAAATTAGACGAGAAATTATCTACCCTAATTCAAGTTCAAATATGCAATTTCGTAGCTATACAGTTGGAACTTCTTCTGGCGGGTATGATTTTTATGTTTCAAACGGTTCAACTGAAAGCTTGGCAGTAACAATAGGTACAGATAAAAGTTTATCTTTAACAGGCACGCTCGGAGTAACAGGTGCAACTACCTTATCAAGTACCCTTGCGGTAACTGGTGATATAACTGAAGCTGGAAAAAATGTTCTTACAAGTGCAGACACTACAACAATGCTTAATCCTTATTGGAGGTCTGACAAATTTTCAGGAACATTGCCTATTGCCAACGGTGGAACTGGTGCTGAAAGTGCATCGGTCGCAAGAACTACTTTAGGCGTTGGTTATACTTTTTCTTCAACAATAACTGGAGGCACTATTATATTTTCAGCAAATAGAGTGTCCCTTGTTATTACAGGTACAGGCTCAACCACATCTATTGATTTAACAACGGCAACAAGTGGTAGGCAATATATGATTAAAAATCTATCAAACGCAACAGTAATAAGTAGTGCATCAAATGTTATTCCTTTGGCTGGCGGTTCAGCTGGTACTGCAATTTTAGGCGCGGGTAATGTTTCCCCTCAATGGTGTACATTAGTTGCTGATGGTACAAATTGGCATATAATGCAAAGAAATTAAAAACAAAAACATGAAACAACTCCTTTCCCTTTTCCTATTCCTTTTGCCTTGCTTTGCATTGGCACAATACCCAACAAATGGCAATCAAAAGATAACACTTGGAGAACAAACGACTGCCGACGGGCTTATTTATCGGGGTGTGGCTTCTATTGATACAGTATCTGCAACAAGCAAAATCACACGGGTAAACAAACAAGATACAAGTGCTTTTCTTTTACTTGATACAGTTACTAATTTATTATGGCATTATAAAACTGCAAGTAATGGATGGATACAGGCTGGAGGAGGTACTTCGGTTACAACCTTTAGCGCAGGAACAACGGGTTTAACACCATCAACGGCAACAAGTGGCGCGGTGACATTAGGAGGCACTTTGGCAGTTGCAAGTGGAGGTACGGGTTTAACATCTTTTACTGCTGCCGATAGAATACCCTACACAACATCAGCAACTGCATTATCAACATCTTCAAACCTTACTTTTAATGGGTCAAAATTAATTTTAACAGGGAATGAATCTTTTACAGGAACTCAAAGTTTTATAAACAATGAAATAAATAGTACATATACACAAACTACAGCGACAAATGCTGGCGTTGTAGGAGCATTTAATTCAATATTAACTTACGCAGGTACTGCCGCATTTAGTAATAGTAGAGCTTATTCGGTAGTCCCAATTATTAGTAATACAAATACAAATAATTTAATAACTGGCGCTTATTATTCTATTAGGACTTCTTCGTCGGGAGCGGCAAATATTTTAAATGCTTTATTACCTGAATATAGATTAAGTAGTAGCGGAAATGTTACTGATGCTAAAATTATTTCAGGAAATATTGTAAAAGACGGCACTGGAACTTTAACTAATGGCTATGGATTTAAAATTGAAGATATTACTAATACATCTGGAACTATAACAAATACTTTTGGCATACACGTTGGCGATATCACTTCTGGTACTCAAACAAATAAGGCATATTCATTATATATTTCAGATATAAACACAAGAAGTTATTTAAATGGTAGTATTGGATTTGGTGTTACAAATCCTACTGCTTATGTTCATCTTGCAGCAGGCAGTCCCACCGCGTCAACCGCACCTTTAAAATTTACAAGTGGTA
>Ga0209087_1002572_pt1 | contig 10166 bp, 19 predicted proteins | sample S_130805_EF_Meta_FD_187321 | JGI IMG/M metagenome (GOLD analysis project Ga0209087, IMG submission 187321) | Freshwater microbial communities from Lake Simoncouche, Canada to study carbon cycling - S_130805_EF_MetaG (SPAdes) (version 2) | ecosystem: Environmental > Aquatic > Freshwater > Lake ...
GTGAACCTCTTACCTAAAAAAACACCCTCTGAGCGTGATCCTTTAGCACTATTGCAAGGCTGACAAGCACTCACACAGTTCTCTGGATTGAATGCTTGATCTGGTGCGTTCTTAATTGACAGCACATGATCAACAGTCGTCGCATCACCATTGCAGTATCTACAGATGTAGTTATCTCTTGCAAGGATGGTAAGCCTAAAGGCTCTCCATCTTCTGCTATCTCTAGGGTCATTAACCCTGCGTTGGTTTAGTGCCACCCTTTAGCTCTCCAATGATCTAATGCTTTACATGTATCACCCTTATAGATCCTGTGATGCTGTATGTACTTCAATCCCCATTGTATCTGCTTATAGCCATCTTGGTCTTTGAGCCATTCACTCTTACCTTGTGGTATTCCATAATGAGATCCATTACGAGCTTTAGGATTCCATGCACTTTCTTTTCCATAAAGGATAGATAAGCATTTGTATTCTTTTACATTGTAATTCAATGCATGTAATGCATACTCTTTATAGCTTATGTATTGCACTGGTTTAGAGCCACCTGCTTCAGGCAAGAAGCATAGAGATCCCACTAATCCTATTAGCACCCCCCGAGCAATCCGCCTAAGCGGCTCGGGTTGAGCCCCTGAAGGGCTCTGCCTAATTAGGATACTGATAGTGTCAAGCAACAGCGTAAATCTTGGGCGTGTCATAACGATTGTACCTCCTGTGCATAACTTCTGTGGATAACTATTTATCCGTTGAATAGAAGCCCTTACCCTTAAATACAGCAGGTGTAGCAGCTATAACTTTAACCATTGGTTCATTACAATAAGCGCATAAGATCATTGGTCTATTGTTCCATCCATGTTGGACTTCTTGACTAAGATTGCATCTTGTGCATTTGTAATCGTAGGTTGGCAAGTTAAGCACCTCTGTATCATGTAAGACCCACAAACTTTGCAGCGGTCAATGTCTGCATCTGTAGGTTCGCTAGTAATGTGACCATACTTTAGTTGAAGTAGTGGCAATAGATCCTCTAAACGGATGATGCAGGCATAATCACTGGCATCTTCACCTTGTCCGTTAAGTCTAATAACTCCGAAGCCTAATTCCCCCGAAATGGCTGTCCGAGCCTTCAGCTGCTTGATGTAAGCAAGAGGTTGAAATCCAGCGCGGGCTTTGACTTCAACATCAAACGGAACATTGACAACATCTTTGCCACTACCTCTTCCCACACATGCCCCTGCCCACACAGTCGATAGGTACTGTGCGACAACGCGTTCTGTGCGGAAACCTCTGTGTTTTCTTGATTGACTAATGACTTATACCAGCAATGTAGCCCATAAGGCTGGACATAATCACTAGAACTACAATGCAGATACTCATCAAAGTGTTCTTATCCATTGACTGCCTTACATTTAGCACATTGCCATGTGACAATTCCATTGACTGAATCAGATGAGATGTCCTCTAGATCCCTGATTTGGACTGGCTCATTGCAGAGCTGACAAGCGATGAATGCTGACATAAGGTCAAGCCATTCACCATTGATCTTAATCCCGACATGTCCCATTATACTCTCGCTTTCTGTGGTGCTAGTTTTCCATCCGATTTAAGTTCATACCAGATTGCAGGGCATTTACCCTCAAAGCCTGCATGTCCAAGAGCTGTGCATTGGTACGCATACCAATCTTTTGAGGTCTTTACGCTGTGTCCAGTTTTCCAAACCATAGATCCATGCTTGCATTGTGGTACTTCAGCAGCTTCTTCCGTGCCCATTACAGCTGCGATGTTTTCCATAGCCTTTTCAAGCGTTACTGGAGCATCGACTACTTTCATGTATTCATTGACAGGAGTAGTCCAATAGTCCTGCTCTGCTGTCTCTTTGTCAGCTGCTTTGATGGCTTGTACAAGATCTTGTACCGCTGGCTTAGGCTTTGACATTGCTACTACTTTAGCCATCTCAGTACGCGAGGCTTTCTGCTTGTCAATGCCCAGACCTGCATTTCCAATAGCAATCCCAAGACTCGAAGTAGCACAATTCTCCAATGCGAAATCACGATTGACATTGGAAGAACCCACAATCTCGTTGGCAAGACCTGTAGCGATCGGGAACGCATCACCGCGATCTGCATAGACCGAAGCCTTAACAATAAACCGCTTGTCAGACCAGTCAAGTATTTCAGTAAATAAACGACCATTTGGATACTTCTCCCAGAATAGTTGGATTCTTTCTCGAACTGTGGTGTATTCCTCTAGATTAAACATAGAGTTCATTCTCCTCTGTGGCTAGTTGTCCAGCCAGTGCGCCATAGCTGCATAGATCAATCCAGTTGTCTATGTGCTGAGCTGATTGATTAGTCCTAGCCAGTTTAACCAAGACCATGATGCCTGCCACCTGATAATCGTGAATCGGCATCTGCAAGTAAGCACTCAGCAACATGGCTGTGTGTTCTAAATTGTCGGCAGGATGCCCATACTGAAGTCCACGATCTCGAATCGTGTCTGTGGCTGTAAGTAGGATTTCATTAGCTCTCATTCTTGCCAGAATCCTTGTCGGCTTAAATGGCGACCACGCACATAACCTTCGCGCCTGCCGTCCTTGAAGCCTTGCCAATACCAGATGAAGTTAGTAGCTAAGAATAACCCAATAAGACCTATGATTGTGATTGAGTTGATAATCATTATGCCCACTGACTTTCTGGAGCATAAATCTCCATGCAATCTAGGCAAACTTGACCTAGCATGCCACTGTGCATGTATGGATGTTCTAACTTATAGACTGCTGCACAATTCGTGCATTTGTAATCTTGCAATTTAACTGCTTGAAGTAACATCTTATTCCTATCCGTAGCGATGCCCTTGATCGCTTACAAGATTAGTGTGACATAGCGACACGACAAAAATGCGCTCATTTGTGTAACGATTTGGTAACGAAAAAGCCAGGGTCTAGCGTGGTCTGCCGTAAGACTTTCCAGACACAATGAATGTGCCATCTTTCTCAATGTTGATTAGATCGACCTGCACCTTAGATCCATGCACATACATAATGGCAAAGGCTTGCTGCCAATTCGCTACGCCCTTTGTGTAAGCAGCTTGCTTAAAGTCCATAAGATTGCCTACCTCGACACCATGCAGGACACGCCCTATACGCCCTCCAGAAGCCTCTGAGAAGGCTGATCTGCCTGCTCTGTGTGTATGTCCTGAGATGACATTCTTGCCATGCCTACGGGCTGCTTCTAGGGCTGATAGACCCCCTTGTGGCTTGATTGGTGTGTGATCTCCATGCACTGCAATCCAGTTAGGAGCAATCGCCATAGGATTCTTGTGGAATGTAATGCCTAGCTCATCAAACTTCATGAACTTCTCAAAGCGTAGTTCTGGCAATGCACCAAATGCAGGCACTTTAGCCATAATGATGTTATACAGGCGATCTGTGTGATTACTGCGGATGCAATCTGTAACGCCTAAATCCCAGAGCAGCTGCACAGCCTCATTACGATCATCATCTAGGGTCTGGGCATAACTGCCCATGCGCCCTTCTTCCCACTTGCTAATCTGAGGAAGGTCAATTTCATCGCCTATTGTGACGACTTGATCTGGCTTAAACTTTGTGATGAAGTTTGCAAGGTTACGCGTTGCAACCCTGTCATGGTACGGAACTTGTAAGTCCGAGACTACGACAATTCGCTTAATCGTCATCCTCATCTTCGTAGTCGCCAAAACGCTCTGGCTCGATTGGATCAGGCAAGATCCAAGCAGGGTAAGCGGATCGCTCTACGATGATTCCTAAGACAGTTTCTTCATCAAAGCCTGCTCGCTTTAGAGATTGAGCAAACTCATACATCCCAATGCAATAAGCATCAAGAGCTGAATAATCTTGCTCAACTAGATTCTTAGTCGCTTTTCTTGCCATGACAAAATTATCGCTCTAACAGTATGTTATAGATCTCATCGACACGCTGATTGAGTCGCTTAATCTCTGAGAGCAGATGAGTAATGACATAGCCTGCAAGACCACCAATAACTAGCAAGGTGCTTATGTAAAGGCTAAAGAAATCTGTTTGGCTCACTTTTTAACGCCCATTGCTGGATCGTTAGCATTGAGGTAACGAAGCACCGGTGGAAGAATAGAAGCAATGCCTGCTGCAATGAGAGCTTTAGGATCTGTGACTCCAGCTGCTGCCATTGAGATAACTGCTACTAGAAACGCTCTAGCCCATGAGCCTGCTGCTGTCTTTAGTTCATTCATTATTCTCCGCCTAACATAGATACTTGAAAAAAAGCCCCGTCATTATCAGCTTCTTTCTTAAAGCTAACATGGCAGTGCTTAACATGTTTGTTAGCCCCTGTGTATTTACGCCATTTCCAGTTAAGGACTTTCGAGCAGATGTGTCCATCAAAAATGATGTAAGCAATACGCGTGTCTGCTTTTGACTTTGATAAGGTACGAAGCTGATCTGCAAGATCGCCCATGATGTCTGGCTTTGATCCCTTAAATAAGTCACGATCGATGTCGATGGCACGAACCCAACCCTGCTCATCTGGATTATGATCTGACTTGCGAGCAGCGTGTCGGGTATCACCGATCCAACCATCCGATGTGCGGTCACGATCTGGGAACGAATCATCGATTTGCTCTCTTAACTGGGAAGCAGCTTTAGAAAGTTTGGGCTTCACTTACAATCCAAGTGCCTTTAGATCATCTGTTGTCAGACCAAGTGCAGCAAGTTTAGCTTGTGCTACATCTTTGGCTGCTTCTTTAGCAAGCAATGCAGTGTTTTCTGCTATCTGCTCTGAAACTCGTTGTTCCCATTCTGCAAACTCTGCGTCATTCATCTCACGCACAGTGACTTCATCTGTCAAAACATCGTGATTCGTTACTGTTGGTCTAGTCATCAGTTCACTCCATAAGTTAGTACGGTTCCGCTTGCGAATGTAGTGCTTACAGCTAAAAATGTTATTGAAGAAATAACTGCAATGTTGGCATAACGACCAGTAATAAGTGTAGATGTATTTCCAGTACCGTCCTGAAACCCACCGGTGCAGAAATAAGAAACTCCGCTGGTTTGATCTGTTGCATTTACAACTAAGTTACCTTGATAAAGATTAGTCGTAGTAGCACTGTCACCCATTCTTGTCATTAAACCGCTACCAGCTGGTGACCAACCACCGCCCGAGCTAACAGTTGTACCTACTACCTTAAACTCCTGACAGGAATAATTGCCAGCAGTGTCTCCGTTAAATCTCAATTCAACAGCGTTATTAGATGTTACCCTTGCGCCTCGAAAGACAAAAAGTAATTGTTTGTAAGTGCTAAGACTAGAAATTGTAACGCTTGCTCCTGTTAAAGTCGTTGTTGCTAATAATGTCATGCCACCGCTGCTGGCAGGTGTAGCCCACTTCAATCCTGTGGCAGTCGATGAGTCGGCAGTAAGAACTGTGGCATTTGCACCAACTGCAAGGCGCGATACTGTGTCAGCGGCAGTTGCTGCAATGATGTCTCCTTTAGCATCGACAATCGCCTTAGGGACCATTGTTGCCATTGTGGCGTCAGCAGCATCGCCTAATGCTTCAATTGCTGTTGCGCCATTTTTTACTAAATCGCTGGAAGTGGGAACAGGCCAGCCATAGTTAGGTGTAGTAGTTGCCATTAAGTTAGTACTCCAGTCGCGTTAGTCCAAGTAAGTGTAGCATTTACGCCTGTCCAAATTAGTGAGGCAGGCAATACTGTTTCCCATTGGGTTGTTGATAATGAGAAGTCCGTTGCTGAGACATAGAGAGTAATCTCAGTAAAGCTAGGGGTAGCGCGTAGGGCTACATTCTCAACAAAGCCATCGAACGAGCCACTGAATAAGTTAGTCGGCAAGTTAGTAATTAGCACAGGCTCACCAAAAAACACTGCAATTAGGCTGTCTAGCATGGCAGTTGGGATGTCTGGATTGTCAAGTCTAAAGGTTATGGCTCCTAGTGATGCTCTAGGGTTAGCGCGTAGTTTAAGCTCTCTGGAAGCAATGTCAGTGATGTCACCGAGGTTCTTAATGTTAGAGTCAAAGGAACGCTCAAAGAGCCCGTAAGAGGCTATAGAGTCGGTATCAGAGGTGCTGTAGGTTGATCCGTACCCTGTTGAGTAACGATAGATAAGGCTGTTACGGATGCGAGCAGTCTGAGTTGTTGAAGTGATAGAGCTTGGTGTTGCATACGAGCCATCAAGGTTAGTGAAGCCATTTGCTGCGAGATAGTTAGATCTGTGGTCGGCATCGTCATACGAGACATCCCCATCTTTCTCCTCAAAAACAGTACCAAGTGCGCTAGTAGCAATTTGATCTGCAAGGGTCTGAGACTTGGCAGAAGCACTAGCTGCAAGAGCAATCATTGTGTAAAAGCCTGCATCGATAGTGCCAATGTAGGACTCGGCTGTTTCCCATGTTTGAGTTGCTGGATAGGTATCCCAAGTAATGGTTGGGGTTACTTTTGCCCATGACAGATTTAGAGCTGCACCTAAGATCTCTGCAATCTGTGCGCCATCCAAGCCTTCTGCAAGGGCAGTGTTATACACAGCCTTTGTTAGTTTAGCCAGAGAGCCGATGCCCAGAATTGTGCCAGTGGTGATGTAGCCAGTTTCCTCTGGGCTTCTGACTCCGATGTTAAAGTCTGATACTTCGCCACCGAATACAGTGACATAAGTGCCACTGCCATTCTTAAGCTCTAAAGTAATTGGCTCGGTTACATTGATGGTGAAATCTGCGCCAGTAGTGTTGATGATTTGTACTTGACAGTAACCTGCCGTTGCCTGCCGATCAATGTCCAAACGACCAGATGCAAAAGAAACAGAGGTGACAGTCGTATAGACATCGTCACCTACTGTAATGCGCCATTCTGGAAGCCATGTCATGCGATCATTAAGCCTCTCAAAGTGCCACGCTGAACTGCCTCAGTAATTACATTCTCAATAGCTTCAGCAATAGCGTTGGGATCTCCGATACCAGTCTGAATAGTGATCTGTGGCATAAAAGTGCTATAAACTTCTCTTTTACTTGTACCTTGAATAATGCCACGCAGTTCATTTGGCAAAGTTGTTTCTACTAAATTAGATCCAATGCTAGAAATAACACCACCTAAAGATGCAACATTGGCATTAGTTTCAGCAATAGTTGTTGCTGGAGTTAAACCTGCTGTGCTTGGTGCTGTAGTCGGCTTACCTGCTGTAGTCGGCTTACCTGCTGGAGTTGTCTTAGATCCAGTTGCAGCAAGATTTATAAGACCAAGCAAACGCAATGCTTCATTAAGGTTATCTAGGTTTATTAAATCTTTAGGCATTAAACTTTCAAGAATAGACTTAATGTCCAATAGTTTAACATTCTGTTGTCCTAATGCGCCTAAAACTTTAAGATCTGCATTAAGTTTATTAGTGGCAGCAATAATGGCTGCTTCATCCTTAGAAGCGATTGCTTCTTCTAAAGCAAGAATTGAACGCTTAACATTAAGACGAGCAGTATCATTGGCAATCTGTAAGACCTGCGCTGCGCTAGTTGCCTTACCTAGTTGTTCAGCCTGATTCGTTAGAGCTGCTGCGATCTGGATCTTGTCTAGATCAAAGACATCGGTTCCTTTACCTAGAGCAAGATTAGCCTTGTCGATCACGCCTTGCAGCTTCTTGGCTGTGTTCTGCTTATTAAGCAGGGCTAGTCTTTCTTTCTCTCTGCGTAGAGCTTCTTTCTCCATCTTAGCCAAAAGTTCTTGTTGCTTCTTCTCGGTAAGTGTGAGCTTTGCTGCTTCTTGCTTGTCAGGGATAGTAATGTTCATCCCGAATTGCTTACCAGCAAAACCCTCAAAGATCTGTCGTGGCAGATTCTTTAGATTCTGGATAAGAGTCGGGATTACACCAATAGTCCGACCAGACTGGACTGTTACCTTAGCCAGTGCTGTGGCGATTGACTCAATTACATAAGCTGCATCCGATGCGTCTTTACCGCCACCGACAAGAGCAAAGGCATCGACTAAGCCACCACCGATAATCTCAGAAGCGTTATTGGTAGCAATGCTCAGGACATCAAATTTATAAGCAGTAGTATCAAGATAATCTTCAGCTGCTCCTGCTGACTTCTTTAGGATAACTGACAAGATGTCATTGAATGACATTGTGTTAAGTTCAGCTCTAGTTAAGCCTGTATTGTACTTAATCAGACCTCTAGTAACTCCTACATAACCTTTGCCAAGATCCTGTGTGACAGTGGCTAGATCAATGCCAGATGCTCGGCTGATCTGGATTGCATCATTAAGCAACTTCTGAGACTGGGTCAATGATCCTGTGGTGGTCAGTAGCCCCTGAAACGCTGGACGAAGAATGTCGTCTGCGATCGATGCTGACTTTTCTAATTTAGCGATGTAGTCTGCAATGGCAGGATTAGCAAAGCCAATGCCTAGATTCTCTACTGCGCGACTTAATCGTGTAGCTGCTGCTTCATCTGCTGCAAAGGCTTTAACTGAAGCCTTGCCATAAGCAATGATTGCAGAAGTACCATAAGCCAGACCTACTGCACCTGCTAACTTCTTGACATTGCTAGTTAGTTTCTGTGTTGCTGTGTCTGCTTGCTTAAAAGCCTTATTGCCAGTGAACTCCGCTGCAATGTCAATGACTACATTAGCCATGCTTAGCCCCTCACTGTTGCTCGTTGATTAAGTTTTGTGCTTGCTGCTGCAATAGCTTTAAGGACACCTTCTCTGGCTTTGCCATTGTTTTCATCATAAGCGCGATAAAGAACGCGACCTTGCATGCGCCCTTTACCTTTAAGAGGTGCGCGAAACTTTCCATCTTGATTTATAACAAACTGGCTGTCTGGGCTTAACTTGCCCATTCTCTCGTAAATTGATCCAGCCCTGCTTTTATTAAAAACTTGGGCTAGAGCTCTAAACCCTCTGCGATTAGGCTTTGATGGTGATGTCTTATAACCAATGCCTGACTTGACAACAGAAGGATTAAAAAAGGGAAAAGTCGCTTCTGACATTTGACGAGGCAACCATCCGCTTAGCACTTGACCTTGATCTGGCACATAACCTTTAGCCGATTTGGAAATTGGTGTGACAGCTACCTTAATTTCTTTCTGCGTTTCTTTTGCTAGATCTGGAGTAAACTTACGGAGAGCCTTACGAAGTTCGATTCCGCCCTTGACGCTTGCTGGCATCTGCCGACTCCTTCGCTTCATCCTTTAGACCTTTAACTAGAGCATCTAGCATGATCTTGTCTAATTCCAATAAGTGCTGTGGCGCGATTCCCAACCTAATGCTTAGCCTAGCAATTAGATAGGTGAATGGAAGATCGCGCTTTAAGCTAAAGGGTCTGAGTCAAGCACCTCAACACTTTTAAGTGTTTCAATAAACTCAATCCCAAAAGGCTTAACAGTTTCACCTGTCCTGCGAGTGACTTCCCATGCCAACCAATAGACCGAAGTCTGCATTTCATCTTCACGAAACGCACGATGAAACCCTTTTTTAGCGTATAACTCAAACGAGTACTCCACTGCTGGAGTAATTTCGCCTTCGATAACGCTTCCATCTTGTCGAACGATCTTTAGTTTTGCCATGATTAGCCCCTTAATTTAGTTGTTTGATTAAGCCCAAGTACCTGTTGAAGCATAAGAAGTCTTGCTGTTGCAAGTAAAGGTGATGTCGATCATTCCTTCTTCTCCTACTGCTCCGTTGATGTCTGTTAGGTTGTCAACAAAAATCGTACCACTGTAGAGAACATTTGTTGCTGATACAGCAGCTGATGAATCCTGAATTGCTTGGAAAGCAACTGTAGATCCGAAGGCTGTTTGTAGAGTAGCAAGAACATTGTTTGCTGCTGTGTCGTTTAGGAATGAAACAGTGATTGTGTCTGCTGCAAGTCCTGCAACAAACTTATGAGCTGTGTCGCCCATTGCTGTAACTTCTAAACTATCAACAGTGCGGTTAAGTGTGAAAGCAGTGACATGGTCTGAAAGATTGACTGTAGCAATCTTAAATCCGACCTTATTGTTTAAGAAAATTGCCATTGATTATTCCTCATCTTTCTTTGTAGTTACTGGCTTTGGTGCTGCTGTAATCTGACCAATCTTCTTCAAGAAGGCTAGATCCTCTGGTGTTAGCTCTGACATGTTAGCTCCAACTTGTTAGGATTGATACGGAAATCTCACAGCTGAG
>Ga0209087_1002575_pt1 | contig 10162 bp, 10 predicted proteins | sample S_130805_EF_Meta_FD_187321 | JGI IMG/M metagenome (GOLD analysis project Ga0209087, IMG submission 187321) | Freshwater microbial communities from Lake Simoncouche, Canada to study carbon cycling - S_130805_EF_MetaG (SPAdes) (version 2) | ecosystem: Environmental > Aquatic > Freshwater > Lake ...
CACAATCTACTGCTGCATTCAAGTTTGCAAAACTTCTCATTGATGCTTTGAGTTGCAAAATATTTTCAAATCCAGATTTAGGAATTATTTTCCAAAACTTATCGCTGGTTAAATGATAGAAAGGCAAAGCAAAACGACAATCATGTTTTGTTGTAACCAATAAGCTCCAGTTTGATTTGAAGAGAGCAACTAACTCAGGAGTGATGTAAATTCTTTGTGAGGTATTTAATCCGTTTTGAAAAGTTTGCAGTACAGAAATGAGCAGAATAGGCTTATGTGGCGCAAGGCCATGCGACCTGTCAATATTTAGCTTTTTAAATGCCCTAAGATATTTCTGTAATAATTCTTGCACATTTATTAGGTTCTTGTTCAAGCATTGGAGATTGAGGAATTAAACGAAACCCCACAATGGAACACCCAATTTAAAGGTATCAAAAAAATTATCACCTAAAAAGGTTTAAGCTAAAGGTCTTTGTACTATTATCTTATCTTCCCTCACTTTCCCCTCAACTCAAGGGAATGTTGGATAACAGCGTCGAGTTCTTCTGGGCTGAGAACTGTTTTAAATTTTGGCATGGCGTTTTTTCCGTTTTCCAATAAATTTTTTACTTGTTCCGGAGTTAATGTACTTACTGTAAGGTCTTTAGCTCCGGCAAGCTTAAGTTTTCCATCAGCACCATGGCAGGCAGTGCAGTAACTATTATAGACAGCAATACCCAATTTCTTCGAGTCAAATCCTGGTTGATCTGCCTGCGTTGGCAATCCTGTTGGCAGAGGCTTTTTAACTGCCTTTTTGGAAATTTCTGCAATCCCAAAGGCGGAAATGAGGAACAGAACCGAAGTTACCGCATAAATTTTATGTTGTTTTTTAAATCCGTAAATGGCTAAGGGGATAGCTGCCAAAACCAAACCAATTTTAATCCAGATCAGTGGATTCCTTTCCGGAAGCAGAATCAGCAGGGTAATACCTGTTCCTAAAAATAAAAAGCTGAGGATCATTTCCGGAATGCGGGTATAACGCGTTATTTTTCCGAGCAAGGCATGTTTATCTGCAACCAGAAGAGCAGTTTTGCAAACATAGAGCAGGAGAAAAAGGACTACAACCGAGTAATGAAGGTGAAAGAGACCAGTAAACATAATTTTTAGACAAAGGTACTCGCACGGAATAAATAACCATTCAGACAATCTCGGATAATTATTCCTGTTAAATAATTAAATTAGAGGCTTATTCCTTTTAAGATGAAGAAAATACTGATTTTAGGAAGCCTTTTGGTTTGTAGTGTTGTTGCTTTGGCTCAGGATATTGTGGTTAAACCATATCGTCAGCTATTTATCAACGGAGGCATGACAGTGGTACTTGAAAAAGGAGAAGCAGATAAAATAATTCTGGTTTCTGGAAATGTTTCTGATTTTACTTATGAAAATAAGGGTGAGGTGTTGCAAATATCCTCTGAAAAGACAGGAATGAAATCCAATCTTTCTCTCAAAGTAGTGTATTCTGGAGTTGTTTCGAACATTGCATTGATGGGAGCAATAAGTTTTTCCCATACCGGCACCATGAAGGCCGAAAACCTTCAGATAGATTGTAGCGGAGCTTCCAATGCAGTCCTGAACGTAGAAACGAAAGCATTGTATCCTATCATTAGCGGATCTGGGAACTTCTCGCTTTCTGGCACAACTCAATCTGTAAAATGTGCTATTACGGGTTCTGGTAAATTAGATGCCTTAAAACTTCCTGCTGAAAGGGTAGGAATTTCTGTAACCGGTTCCGGAGAAGCGATGATAGCTGTAAGTCAGGACTTAAACGTAAGTATAACTGGCTCAGGAAAAGTATTGTACAAAGGAAACCCAAAAGTTACCCAGTCCATTATTGGTTCAGGGGTGCTTAAGCAGATGTAATTTAACGCAAGAGAAATACAAGACAGGCTTTCCGGATTTTCGGAAAGCCTGTTTTTTTTACATTTTGCATGAGTATGCGATATTTAGGGTTAGCATTCTTTATGATACTGTTGCAGACGATAAGTTGGTCGCAGGGAACTCCATCTATGCCGCAAACCCTTATTAGTTTAGAAGGTAAAAATGTTCCACTTGGTAAAAAACATATACAGGTATTTGTACTGTTATCTCCGGAATGTCCGGCATGTATTGCCTATGTTCCTGAGCTAAATCGTATTAAATCTGAGTTTTCACCAATTGCTGACTTTTATGCTTTTTTTCCTTCAGAATCTTATTCCAAATCTGAGGTACAACAATTTTGCACAGCATATAGCTTTTCATGGAATGGCTTTCGCGATCCTGATGGAAGTTGGGTAAAGTATTTGCAGGCAACAATAACTCCTGAGGTAATAATTTACAGTGGAGGAACAAAAGTGTATCGGGGAAGGATTGACAATTCTTTTTATGCGGTTGGTAAGAAACGTGCAAGGGTGACCCACCATGAGTTACAGGAGGTTTTGGAAAAACTTAGAAACAAACAAACAATTACTCCATTCAGCACACAGGCTATAGGTTGTATTTTGGAATAATTTATGAAAAAAGGTTTAAAAAATAAAAGATATAGTATAAATTTTCTTATAGGAATCTGCATATTATTTTTTGTTTGTGCGTGTACTGAATCTAAGGAAAAAGAACTTTCCATCCCTGAAAAGCCAACGTTTACCGAACATATTGCGCCCATTCTAATTCGTCATTGTCTTCCATGTCATCACCTTCAGGGAAGCGCGCCTTTTCCACTTGAAACCTATGCTCAGGTTAAGCGGAAGGCAAAAATGATTCGCTATGTTACTTCAAATAAAATCATGCCACCCTGGCCAGCAGACCCCGAATACAGGCATTTTATTGGAGAGCGTTTGTTATCTGAGGAGGAAATTGCAACGATTCGTCAATGGGTGAAGTCGGGTTTGGCTGAAGGCAACCCACAGGCAATGCCTGAAATACCAGTTTTTAAATCATATGAAGAGTTAGCACCTCCCGATTTGGTGATTGAAATGCCTGATTCTATTCTATTACCGGGCGACAATCTGGATCGATTTATGGCAATGAAGTTGGCTTATGTTTTGCCTAGTGATACTTTTTTGAAAAAAATGGTTTTTGTTCCGGGAAACCGAAAAGTCGTACATCATTTAAATGCTCATTTGGTTCAGTATCCTAAGAATGCCAAAAGAAATCCAAAAGAAGGCAACTGGTTGCTGGATCAGGAACAGGAAGGCAACCCGGTACAAATTCATAGGGCATTAAATCTGTTAAATGATGATGGTACCTATCCGTTACTTACGCCTTCTGTAAGTAATTACCTACCAGGCATGGAGCCTTTTGATTATCCTGAAGGAATTGGAGGGTATTATTTAAAGCAGAAAGGAGCTGTTTATGTTAAAAACATGCATTATGGTCCTACTTCCAAACCAGAAAAAGACAAGTCGAAGTTTCTGTTGTATTTTGATAAAAAAGCGCCTGAACGCCCAATCAGGGAAGTAATTCTTGGTACCCTTGGAGTTGCACCAGTTGTACCAGCTTTAAATATTCCTGCGGATTCCATTGTTACTTTTTCTTCAAGATTGAAAGTTACTTCCGATATTTCTTTGCTAAACGTAAATCCACACATGCATTTATTGGGCGTTTCTTTTTTAGCCTTTATTATAAAACCTAATGGAGATACTGTTCCTATTATCAGAATTCCAAGATGGGATTTCAGGTGGCAGTATGTATACTCTTTTCCTAAAATGCTTAAAGTTGAAGCAGGCTCAGAGATTGTTGCAATTGGCGTGTATGATAATACTTCAAACAATCCAAACAATCCTTTTGATCCACCAAAATTCATTCGGGAGGAGAATATTTCTATGAAAACAACAGATGAAATGTTTCAGTGTATCCTAAATTATCTCCCATATAAAGCCGGAGATGAGAACATTAATCTTGAACTTAAATAAAGTAAAGGGTTAACTTCCTGAAATCATTTTACTTAATAAACGATAACTTTCCACATACTCAGGAAAAGATTTGCTCAGCATTTCCAAATGTTTTTCAATAGTTGGTAAATCTTTCCTTTTAGCAGGACCTGTCTGTGCTGCTATTGGATCAGCATAATATAGTTTTGCTATACTTTCTTCAAGTAACGGCAGGTAAATGGTATGATCAACCTGAACAGTACTTGCGATTTTTGAAGCTATGCCGGCCATTAGATTGGTAAAATTATTGGCATAAACAGCGCCCAAATGTATTACTGATCTTTGTTCAGAATTCATTATTTCTACCCGATTGCTAATCTTTTTTGCAATAAATGTAAGGGTTTGTAATGTTTCAGGATCACCTTCCAATAGCAGGGGAATGTGTATCCAGTCTGGTTTTCTTCCAGGGGTAAAAGTTTGTAAAGGATAAAAAACCCCTTTTTTTTCAAATGGATTTAACTGCTCAAGTCCTGTTGTTCCTGAACAATGTACAATTAAAGTACCAGGGTTTAAATATGGGGCAAAGGCTAAGGTTAATTCTGGAATAACAGTGTCTTTCACACAAAGAAACAGTATTTCGGTTTCCTGTAATATTTTTCCAGGAATGTCCGTCCATTCGCTATTAAGTGCATTGGCAAGATTTTGTCCTTTTTCTCTATTTCTCGCAAAAATCTGAGAAATGGAAAATCCGGTTTCTTTTAATATACTTCCAAGATGCCCTGCCAGATTTCCTGAACCAGCTATAGAAATTCTAAGGTTTTCATTCATTTCAGGAGTTGTTATTGTCTTTAAATCTCCTGTATAAGGCAGTCGCAAATCCGAAGGTTAGGAAAAAGGTACCTAGCCAAACAAAATTAATCCAGGGCTTAGCCAAAGCCTGAAGTATAATCCAATCTTCAGGTTCAGGTATCTCGTCTACCTGTAAAATGATTTTGTTGCTTTTTACATCAATTCCAGAAAATGTAAACCCGGTATTTGTCTCTTTAGAAAAGGTTGAAATAAATTTTGGAGTCTGTTGGTCAATGATGAAAACAGGTTCAGAGAAATAGGATTTGCCTTTTGAAACGATTTGAAGCTTGGCTTTTGCAACAACTTCGTATTGTGCAAATTCCGGAACGTCAGTAACCCTTACAAGACCGTCCAAAATGATAAGACCCTGAGAAAAAACGGCTGTATCTCCGATTCCTAATCTGAGGGTATTACTTACCATTTCGTTTTTAGATTCATTAGGATCCGGAACACTAAAAACGTGTACATATATATCTTCATTCAGGAATACTTTTCTATCCGGATGCGAAAGTATTCCCATGTTTTTATTAAGCTCTACTTCTGGGTATACTACAAACCGCTTGTTCGTGTCAGCAAGTGAAACAAATTCAACGGAATATAATGTTCGTTCATTTATGAGACCCGGTTTCAGAATATCCAGATTCTGAGTGATATATGTATTTAATTTCTCAGTGTCCAGATCTTTTGTTACTGGAAATTTACCTGATGCAATAGTACTTTCACTTCTCAGAAAAGTTTCAAAAGGAAGAATTATTGCAAATCGCTCGCCATCAGAATCTGTGAAAGCAACTTTCATGGCTGAAGCATCACTTTGGATAATTTCAAAATCAGATAGTGGTAGTTGTGCTTGTTTTTTACCTTTATAATTTACCCTGTACCCCTTAATAAATTTTGGTATATTTTTCCTAAGTAAAACATTGTCATTTTTTGAGTCTTCCGGAAATTGAGCACCCAGCTCTCCAGGAGTAAAATTGACAGTAACTATGCTGTCAAAACCGGAGGAAAACAGAATTCCAAGCAACATCATTGCAAAACCTATGTGTGCAATTGCGCCTCCGGTAAGTTTAATATTTGAATTATTTTTTCGAATTAGTTTTATTATTATTTCAATATTGCAAAAAACAGAAAATAATGCACAAAGCAGTAATAATTCATCAGCAACAAATAAAATTGCATTTCCTACCAGAGCTATTATGTATGAAACGGTTCCTTCAGATTTTGCAGTTGCAATGGCTTCATTGAATTTTGTGTTAAAAACAAATTTCCACTCATTAAAGAATAGGAGAAGCATAATGCACATTGCGCTGACGACAGCTAACAGGAATGGTCTGTAAAGTGATCTGACTAGTGATTTTTTCTCTATTTTATTCCACCAAATAAACTGGCCAAGAGCAGATAGCAATGCAATAAGCAAACCAAACCAGATGTTCCATTTAAAGTAAAAAAAGGATTTTTTAGGAGCGATGTTTACATCAAACAATTTGTTCAGTACAGGAGAAGATGTGAAGAAAATAATCTGAACTGCGGTAAACAAGAGCACAAGAATGCCAAGAGTTATAAAAAACTCTCTGCTCCAGTTTTTAATTTCTTTAACCGGTGCAGGTATTTCATTCCAACGATCAATAAACAGGATAGAAACAGAAAGAACATACAGCAACAGCAAAACAAGAAGTTGACCTGACAATCCAAGATCTGTGAAAGAATGGACAGAGGATTCTCCCAAAACGCCTGACCTTGTAAGAAATGTTGAATACAGAATCAGAATAAATGTAATAATTAGAAGAAAAATAGAAAATCTAAGATTTGTTTTTCCCTGTCTGTAAGCTACAACAGCATGTAATCCTGCAAGTCCTGTTAACCAGGGTACAAGGGAAGCGTTTTCTACAGGATCCCAGTTCCAGTACCCTCCAAAATTCAGAGTTTCATAAGCCCAATAGCCACCCATTATAATTCCCACCCCTAGAATCATAGCAGCAAACAAGCTCCAAGGCTGAACAGGCTTTAACCAATTAGTGTAATCACGCATGATTAACCCTGAAACAGCATAAGCAAATGGAATCAGAGTGGCCGCAAATCCAAGAAACAAAGTTGGAGGATGAATAACCATCCAATAATTCTGCAAAAGAGGGTTTAAACCATTACCATTTTCTGGTACATAATTTGGATTATTTGAAAAAATTGGAGCATCCGGCATTGCTTCGCGCAACAATAAAAAAGGAGAGGAACCAACCCGCCAATCTGAGCCTGTATAATATAAAAGGTAACCAACAATTGACAACAACAAACTTGAAATCAACACAACAGAGAGTTCTTCTGTAATTATTTTTTTTGTTGTATTTAAATAAATTCCAAGAACCAATGAGAGGCAGCAAATCCAGAAGAAGCCTTGAAAAATAATTCGGAAGTTATTTTCGGTATCCCCAGCTATTCCTTGCATGTTCAACAGAAGAATAAGTATACCGATTAATGCCAAAATGGTATTAAAAATCTTGAAAGGGGAAAATGTATTTTTATCAGTTTTGGAGAAAGAAAGATACCATCCGGCAAGTATAATCAGCGCAAGGAAAATCTTAACCACCTCAGGTTGTATAACAATCCCTAGCAGCATGGAAGTAAGAATAACTTGCACAGAAGCTATAACTGCCATAACTGACGGGGTAAAAACATTGTTGAATCTCAGAAGGACGAGAGTTAAGATACAATGCCAGAAAATCCAGAGCAGAAAGCTACCTTCCTGACCTTCCCAGAAGCAGGAAATCATGAAATGAACTGGTAACTCATTTGATGAGTGGCTCCAGACGTAATGATACTCATACCTGTGGAAATAAATCAACAGAAAAAGAGTAAAAATTATTCCAAGTACCCCAATTACATGTACATAAAATGCTGTTTTTCCGGTTTTATGCCAGATTTTTTTTTCCTGTTCCGGTGCTGATAGTGATATAAACCAGGCTATACAGGATAATAAGGAAGCCGTAAATGCAAGTTGGGTAAATCCTCTACCCAACAGACCTTGCCAACCAGAACCTCCGGATAAAGCGATTAATAATTCATCCATGGATTAGGTTCCGGATTTATATGTAGTATCAGCAGGTAGGGTATTGTTCTGATATTTTGAAGGGCATTTAATCAGAATTTTATCTGCAACAAATACTGAGCCTTTCATTTTTCCTTCAATCACTACTTTGTCGGCATTTTCTAAATTTTGAGGCTTGGGATCGTTGTATTCAACCAGTTGTATTGTGTTCATAGTATCCTGTACAAAAAAACTAAAAACACCTGCTTGAGGATCATAACCCGATTGGTCACGATTCACCCATTTCCCAACAATATGAACGTAGTTGCCACTTGATTTTGCAGTTGCAAAATCCGTATAAATGCTGGCTTCGTTTGAATAACTGATGATCAGAACTGCAGTAAAAACAGCTATGAGAATGAGTCCAATTATATTTCTGGTTTTCATTTTGAATCAGAAGCTTTTTTCTCTTCCAGTTTTTTGAGTTTGAGGTCTATACGTATCAAGGAAAATAAAACCGCACCCCAAACAATCAGCATTACGCCCAGGACAGTATAAATTTTGTCACTTCTGAATAACAGACCAGTACTTGCAGCATCTGCTTGCAGCAACAGTCCTGTAAAAGAATTTAGATTCATTTATTAGAAATTCTAGAAAACCGGATATTCAATTCCAAAAGCCAAAGTGCCAGGCAAATAAATCCTAAAACGGAAGGATAAAAAATCAATCTGAAATCATTGCTCATACTGATATTATCCAAGGGATTAGATTCTCCTCCCGGATGAAGTCCACCCAAAATTCTGGGCATAATGTACGTCAAAGGGATAAGGCAGGCGCAGGCAAAAATATTGTATACCGCAGAAATTTTATGTTTTAAGGAAACTTCCTCAACAGTTCCTCTTAGGATAAAATAGGCTAAATAGATCATCAAGGCTATCACCAACAAGGTTTGTTTTGGATCCCATCCCCACCAAGCGCTGATATCGTTGGAAGCTATGGTTTCTCTCCAGGTAACACGAGACCATAAAATGCCTGTAGACAAGCCAAGTAAACCAAAAAAAAGACCAAGTCTTGCTGAGGCAAAGGCAATTAAATCATCCTCTTTCCTGTTAAATCTAAGGACTCTAATGGAGTAAAAAAAAGAAATCCCCATCATTAGATATAGGCAAAACCATTGTGGCACATGGTAAAAAACATTCCTGCTGGTTTGAGCCATATTACCACCCATATCTGGCAAGGTCATTAATAACCCAGCTATCAGAGCGTAGCTCAATAATACACCTGCTGAAATTTTATAAATGCGCCTGAAAGCAGCAAAAGGAAGCATTCGCTTAATCCCTCCAAAGATACGGAAAGAGTAGGTAGGAAGTTATTCCCGTAATAAGGGTAAGGGCTATCAACGTAAGCATTTCCTGATAACTTTTGTCCCATGGCAATCCGTCAACGGCATTTTTGGATAGTTTCAATATGGTTAGTTGTAATGGGATTAATACCGGAAATCCAAGAATAGCCATAAGAGTAACTCTATTGCCGGCGCGTGAACTGATGGCCGAAATTAGGGTTAGAACAGCGGATAAGCCCAGACTTCCAAGAATAAGAGTAATGCAGAATAAACCAAAATCCTGAACTACTGAACCATTAAACAAAGACATTAGAAAAAAATTCAATCCACTGCTCAGCAATAGGATTCCAAATCCGTATATGGTTTTTGAAACAAGAATACTATTTGGATGTACCAAACAATATAAGGTTTCATATTGGCCTCTGGATTCACCCATAAAACTTCTGGAGGCAGCATTTAAGGCAACAAAAACCTGAATTATCCAAAAAATTGCATTCCAGGTAAAAGGATCTAAGGATTGACGAAATGCCAGTGAGGTTACGAAGGAAAGGCAAAAGACATAAAATAATAATCCGCTGAAGGAATGTTTTTGTTTCCATTCAGTTGTCCATTCTTTACCTAGCAAGGCCAATATTTCCTTCCGCACGGGATAAAATTAGACAATGAACTGATTTAATCGGAATTGAAGGAAAGATTAAAATCACTACCCTTATTTTTACAACATGATACTAAAAGCAGGACCTTTGTCTGATTTGCAGGATGCTAGATATTGTGCTGCAGAAGGTATTCCCTATTTGAGTTTTTCTCTGGAAAGAGGAAGTTTTAGAAAAGTTGCTCCTGGATTTATCACTGATGTCGCTACCTGGATTTCTGGTCCGGTAATTGTAGCAGATTATGGTGTGGAAGATGCTGCAGAATTAATTCTGGAAGAGTGTACTCAATTGAAAATTAATGATATATGTCTTTCCGGAACTCAGGTAGTTCCTGAACTTACCACATGGAAGAAAGTTCAGCTTTCTGAGTTGAAATCCAAGGAAGAGCTTATACAACTTGCCAAAATGTGGCACAGAA
>Ga0209087_1002576_pt1 | contig 10162 bp, 26 predicted proteins | sample S_130805_EF_Meta_FD_187321 | JGI IMG/M metagenome (GOLD analysis project Ga0209087, IMG submission 187321) | Freshwater microbial communities from Lake Simoncouche, Canada to study carbon cycling - S_130805_EF_MetaG (SPAdes) (version 2) | ecosystem: Environmental > Aquatic > Freshwater > Lake ...
CGTATTTTTAAACTTATCGGCCGTCACTTTTATTTTGTATGAACTAAAACCAGACTCATAAGAATTGGCATCAATTACCACACCTTCAATAAAAGCATCATCACGACCAGCACATGGTTTAAAATCATATGCACGAATCATATCTCCAACTTTTGCAATATTCTCAAATTTCAACATTTTTTGTTTCCTTATCAACTCAACAGGAACCATTATACACGAACCAGTGGAAAACACAAGGCCCCTGTTGCAGGAAAACAACACGCTAAGCTCTTGATTTGTAAGAGTTTTTACGCAGCCTGTAAGGACTTGAGGGGGCTAACTGTTTTCAACTTGTTACCCATTGACATATTAGCTTTAGCATCAATCAATTGTAGGTTGTCAATGTCATTGGTGCCACCTCTTGTAACTGGTACAATATGGTCAACTTGCCACATATCAGTATTCAACAATTCAGCAAACGGAATCACTTTGCCTGTTTTGCGACACTTCTCACCTTGAAGCAACCACAACTCATAACGAACCGCAATTGAGATTGGTCGTTCTTCATCTTGCACCAATCGTTCTACAAGAACCTTACCAATGTTTTTGTGTGTGAGTATGTTCTGAAGCAATAACTCTCTACGCTTCAGTAAATTCTCAGAACTTGAAGCACCACAAATACGATTAAATGTTTTAGCAGCGCCAGAAGATTCAAGTACCATTACTTTCGATGCTCTCAACTTCTTCTCAACATCAAAGAAAATCTCCACAAACTTGGCACGGTCGGTAATATCATACATCACTTTCTTGCTGTAGATGCCACGCAATTCAGCAAGAACCATTGCTAAGTTAATCAACGCTGATTTGCCATTGTTCTCTTTTGCTTTACTATTCAACGGGAGTTTATTTGCCATGTCAAACAACATAGGCAGGAACTCATTGGTAACTTTTCGCAACTTGTCTTGCACATTTGGATTTGGTGCAGGATACTTGTGACCATATGCCCTATCCAAAACATTGCTATTCAAACTACCCTCAACACCGATGGCACCAAGAACATAGATTTGTGCCATGGTCTCATCACTTAACCTACGCAAGTGGTCTTTACTAGAAAAGAAATTAGTGATAACCTTCTCATACTTTGCCATACTGCCACGCACCACATCAGCAATAACTGCCAATGAAGCCTGACGGATTTCATGTTTGTTGAGAGCTTTATTGTTATTGATTGCCAAGAAACAAGTTTTCAACTGGTCGTTTGTAGCTTGCACAATAACACGATACAACACATTGGTGCGATTGAAAACATCTTGCAACGCTTTCGGTAAATCTTTATAATAAGTATCTTTAGCCAAACGAATTGGTTGACCAGACATTGTAGAATAAGAACCCTTAGGAAAAGCAACATTATTGTTATATGCCTCAATTAGTGTAATTGAGCGGTTATTAGAATCAATGTTCAATAACGATTCTTTCCAACGCAGGAAATAATCATAGTCAATGTCACCAGTATCAAACCCATGCTCAACTAATGCTTCAAGACACCTATTGGTATCACAATAAAGGAATACAGAAAGATTCATACCGTGCATATGAGAGTATAGAAACTCTTTGCGGTTACTATCTTCCCAACGAGATGGAGATTGAAAACTCAAATCAAGCATATAACTAATTACTAGAGATAAGTCTTTCTTCTTTGGTTCTCTAATCAACTCCGTCTTACTAATGATTTTAATAAACTCAGCGGTTGAGATATCGTATGTTTCGGTTTGTAATGTTATTGCCATTTCTCACTTTCATAATTAAGATATAACCATTGTATCACATATTGCCTTAAAAGTCAATGGTTGCCAAACAAGTTTGCCACTACGACCATGTCCTATGCTTTTCTGCGACCCACTCATTACCATCGTATTCTTCAATAAACCATTGGACATCGGTAGGAATATCCACGATTTTTAATGAAGCACAAAAACCATTGGCTTTCTCACCCAACTCCGAAACCACACGAACCAAGTCCGAATCATTCCGCGGAATCTCTCGGTAATTAAACCATTCATCGCCAAGATAATAATCAGTACCAAGAACCGAGCCAGGCTCTCTTTCCACTTTTCGTAGGTTAAGACCTTTATACTTGGCATATAACTCCGTGGCTTCATCACTTAGATTAAATCCACCGTAATCCGAATTAATTACTACTTTCATTTTCTCTCTCTTTTCTTCAAGGTTTTCCGAGGCGCTCCGCGGCGCTCCGCGCTTCCTATTTCCGACCAAACATAAACATTAGTATTACCCAAGTAAGTAACAAATAGAATACTCCGATACCAAAGAGTATACCCACCGTTTCCAATAATTCACTCATAATATGATTCCTACTATTAGACCAACCATTGCTAGCGCAAATAGTTTATACCGTTGCTTATCTTCAAAGGTCATCGTTCTTCTTTCTTTCACTTGTATTAAACCATGTAGTAGCTATCATAAGGAAAATGATAATCGCTAGGAATATTAAACCACCAATCATGCGAACCACATTTCAATCATATTGATAAACATTAACCACCACACATAAATCTCATGTAAAAATTCATTCATATTAACCTCTCATAGCACTAATAATATAACTCTGAATAGTCCCTAAATCCTCTTTAACCACGAATTGACCTTGATTAAAGACAATCTTGGTAACAGTAATCTCTTTACCACCGTAGATATCTTTGAAAGGGTAAAAATACTCAACCTGACTAGGATTCACAAAGACTGGCTCTGTATCTCCAAAAGAATTCTCAAACCTACTTAACTGTATAAACATATTATTTCCTTTGAATAATTATCCACCATGGATAATTTTAGATAATTCCATTGTAACTCATTATAGACAAGGAGAGAGGCAATTGTTCATAATGGCACTCATATAGTAAACTCTCTTACCCAATCAAACCTAACATCCTTCACTCTTACCCATTTTACCTGTATAGAGTCCTTCTTGTTAACCTGATTACTTAATAGAATCCACTCCTTCTCCTCTGAAAAGGCAACACTCTCAACCACTCTGATAATCTGATAAATCCTATTCTTCCATTTAGCAACTTTAATCTTTTCCATAATTTACTCCACACGCAAAATTCCTGGCCGCGGATTTTTGCGACTCGACTTCCACAGGTTTCTGGATCCACGGCGGAATTTTACCGAATCTCTCTCAAAAAGAGCATTGTTCCAGACACTAAGGATCCTACTGTCATAACTCAAAAAAGTAAGGATCCTTAACTATAGGCTCCATGGCTTCGACACGTACCCCCACCACCCCCTCTAAAAGGTATTGAGAGAAGGACTCAGCGATGCTATGAGTTCTCGCTCTCTGCTGTGTGCTGCCTTGCGACCTCTCACAACCTCTAGCACCTCATATCGAAGCACCACCTCTGGATTCTCACGAATAAACTGGCAGAAGAACCAATCCTTATCCTCTTTCAGCGCCCTACTAATATGCTTCTGCACTCTGACCTTGACTGACCTCAAATAGGCCTGACCATTTGCAACTGTTAAACCAATGTATTTCTGTCCCTCTGCGGTGACTGCATATATTACATGGTTTCTATCAGAGCGCTTCTTACGCATTAATGACCTTTAATTCGGACTCGGAGAAAAGTAATTCACGGACTGCTTCTCTGCGCCAGCGTAATTTAATCGGTGTCTGGAGGCGGACAGTATATAACAGGTCTCGCCCTATGATACGGCTACTCTGGACTTGCCCAATGATTTTTTCATCGGTCAGCCTTAGACTAGCCACCACAAAGGTCATATCGGCAATCATTTTGTTTCCTTTCGGTGAATAGCAATCACTTTCAATTTAGGGTAAAAACCTGCTTTCTTGCCATCTAGCACAAGCACATGGTCAAGCAACAGCATCTTATGTAAAGCGTCCTTGCCCATGTAACCTTCTTTGGTCATTACAATCATTAAGCAGCTTTCAATACAGTAACATTAGATGGCTTCTTAGCAGCTTTGCGAGCAGCGGTACCAACTGGATTCTTTAGAGCAAGCAACTTCGCTTCTAACTTAGCGATACGAGCAGCTTTCTTGGCAGCACGGTCAAACGCTTTATTTTCTTTAGCGATTTTCTTGATTTCTTTATCACGAGCCTTAGCAACTCGAGCAGCCATCATATCAACTCGGATAGCGTCTTTTAATTCAACAATCAAAGCACGTTTATCAGCGAGGTTCAATTCATTCACAATACTAAATGTAGTCATAATTTTCTTTCCTTTATCAACTCAACAAAGTCCATTATACACGAACCAAGGCAATTGTCAACCACCTGTTGTTTTTAAGCAACACAGGTGGCTTCTTCGGCCGAGTATCCCCAACCCTTGTGGACTTAAGCCCTTGCCCATATTAATCAAGCACCAGCCCAGCTGATTGTACCATACTGGTTATCCAAAATATTGCCTCTGGCAAAATTCTTCGCTGGTGCTCTCCAACTTGCGGACTTCAGAATATCGCCATGCTTAAAGATATTCTTGGCGCCCTTATACTCACCCACTACAATAAAGGAGTGGCTACTGCGACTTGTATCCGGCACACCATCGGTACTATGACCAACAATGACCTTAATAAACTTCGAGCCCATATCAAACTCCACTACAAGTTTCCGATTGGTCTTATAAGGAGAGGAGGCGGTTCGGCTATCATAGTCCGCCTTGAGATAATCAGCGTATTCATCCAACGCCAATGATAATTCACTCATTTTACTCATACATAATCCTCTGCTAAAACAATATACTCAATATAGAGATTCTCCAAGGTCTCATCGTCCTTGGTCATTAGATAATCGGTTGTAAAACCCTTATAGGATAGCAACTCAATTAACTCAGCACGGTTTTTAGTAATCATAGAACCACCATTATAAAGTAGAATAAAAAAGCCAGAGCGGAAGCACACACGCAAGTCTGGCAAAGGGATAGAAGGTCTTGTTTGGTCATCATAATATATCTTTCAATGTTCAACTTCAGCATTATTCAGAATTCTCTGCATAGCATCAACGCAATCAAACTGCAACTGGAGAGGTATGGAAGAATCTTCAATAATTTTTTTAATCAATCGGATATCTTCTAAAATTTTGTCTTTATTTGTCATCATATAAACCATTATACACGAACCAAGGGCAAAGTCAAGCCCCATGTTGCCTGGAAACAACAGCAGAAAAACCTTAATGGAATCAAGAGCTTACACGATTTCAGACAGAAGTGATCCAGCTACTTTTGTCACCTTGACCTCCAAGACCACCTGTGATAGGATGGTTGCCTACTTGAGAGGATTATATGGGATTTAGAAAACTGAAGAATGAACCGTTCCAGTCTGTTATGGATAAGGGTCAAGCAATCTATGCAATTAGTGGTAACGTTTCGCATATACTAACGCCAATGGCTAATACAGATATCAAACGCTGTGAGAAAACTGGAGACTGGTCGGAACTATTAGCGAAAGCAGAGGCTAATACTAGAAGATTCCGTAGAGAATTTTACAGGTGAAAACCATCGTCATCTTCACTAGACCAGATGTCCAGATAATAGTCCTCTGGTTCTAGTATATAATGACCATCTTTGATTTTTTGGTTGATATCGTGGCGCTTCTCAGTAACTCTCGCAATGGTTTTGGTTGTTGCGATACCCTCTGGAGTGTTTCTGTATTCTCTGGATTTTACTGAGAGCTTCTGTTTGGTCTCTGCGGATAGTTTGGTGCCTATCTTAGAGCAGGAGATGGAGCAAAACTGCCCACGACCTCTGTGAGTTATTTTGCAATTCGGACAGTCTTTCTTAGCATATACACCTGGCATAATCCTATCTATGCCGGTTCTCTACCACTTTTTGCTACTTTTTACCACTTTCTGCTACTTACTGTGATATTTCTCTATCGCTTTCTGTGCGTCCTCTTGGGTATTATATTCACCTAGTCTTATTATTACTTTGGCGACCCATTTAGTTCCATTCTTATTCTTATGGACATTCTTATACTTACTATGGATTCTCTTGCCTAGGTTCTCATGTGGAGGTATTGCTTGTAGGTTCTCTATTCTATTATTGCTTCTATCGTGGTCAATATGGTCTATATGATAATGGTCTGGTATATCTCCCTTATGCCAGATATAGATTAATCTATGGCAAGGAACGGTGGTTTTATTGAATTTTGTGTATTTGTAACCTAATGAATTAATAGTACCAGTTCTTTTATTACTACTACGGCGAATCAAGTCGCCTGTCTTGGCATCATAATCAAAGACTTTTTGGACATTAGATTGATTCATTAATATCCAGTCTTTCTTACATTCCTTAACCATTCTTCTTGTTCTTCATGGCTTACTAATCTATCTTCTTCTTTAGTATATAATGGAATGGCATGGTGACTTATCTTCTCCTCTCTAGTAGGGATAGAGGTCTGGAAGTGGGTGGTCTGGTTGTTTCTTTCAACCATTAGATAGGCGATTGGTTTCATATTGTATTATCCATTGTAAGGCATCGGTGATATCATAGAACCAGTCGGATTCTGGTTTGTTTTTGTTGTTGCACCATCTATACTTTTTTTTATTTCCTACATTCCATTTGTCTAGGTCTTTATCCCACTTGGCGGATACAGGATCTTGGCTATGTTCTAGTATCACTTTAGCAATTCTTTAATTCTCTTTAGGACATCTGGTAACTTGGAAGGTTTGGCGCCATCTATCAGTTCTAGTATCTCTTGTTTTAACTCTACGAATTCTAGTTCGGCATAGAGTTTACCTGCATTATAGGCATCGGTGTAGGCCTTGTCGGTAGTGACTTGTGGTTTACTCTCGGTGATGGTGGGTTTGGTTGGTTCTACGGTAGTGGTTACTGACTTGATTAACCATTGTTTCGCTTCATCTTCGGTTGTGAATGATGGTGATTTGCGGTGGTTATGTTCATTGACCCAAAAGAATTGAAAGGCCACTTCTTCGGGACCACGATAATATACTAATCTCATTTGTTTATCTTATTAAGGGTTATATTGGTATCTCTTTCAAAGGATACTAATCGGTTATTCAGGTAAGTCATACGGCGGTTGAGTCGGACGACCTTCAGGAACAATATAAGGAATAGGGCTAGAATGATTGTAAAACTGGCGCCCCAACCCACTATGATACCATATGTCCAATACCATAGAGTATCAATAGCGGTGTTAAGGAGTGATAGCGGATTCATTTTGACCCGTAGATTTGTTGCTCTAGTTCATTGATACGATACTTGGCATTGGCCAATTGTTGTTCTAGTGCTTTGATACACTCTGCCATATTCAGAATGGCTTCGGTTTCTTGTTGTTGCATAGTCTTATAATCAGTCACGGCAATCCACTTGCCAGATACATCGGTTTTCATCTGTCATTCTCTATGTTTGGTACAAAAGGTTTTGCTAGAGCGGCAGCAATTTCTTCTTGTAAGGTTAGTGGTCGTTTACCACCCATTCTTTGCTTTGCTTCTAGTCGCATCCTATCTATGTCGCCAGGCAGCATAAAAGGGGGTTCATCATCGTCTGGATTATAATTAAAGGTATTCATTTTCTTTTCAATTTCTCCTTTTCTTCTACGTGCCAGAGGCACAACTCTTTATAGTATTTGATTTTCTTTTCTAGTTCCGCCACTTGATTGGACATTATATCTATTGCAGGTGGTGGTTCTTGTTTAGTACCACGGCCTGCCAAGTAACCTATCAATAAAACCGCTAAGTAAGTAAGCACTTCAATCACTTTGGCGCCTCTACTGTTACATGGGCATGGTCTCTGCCTTCATCATAGCCAATGGCATATGCAAAGCAGAATATCAATAGGTAGATAATCCATTTCATTTGTTCTTTTCCTGTTCAATATAGGTTCGCAGGACATCTTCAACCAACTGGTTCAAAGTAATGTCCCGTTCATGTGCTATCAACATCAACTCAAATAGCACCTCTTTATCTAGGTTCAACTCAACGGTTGATTTACCTTCTAATTTATCATCCGCCATAGTATGGTATCAAAATATCTAGTGCCTGAATATAGGCATGGTAATGGGCAACATCTTCAGCATGAATCCAGTAACCGCCTTTCTCATACTTTTTGAGTTCACTTTTATGATACTCTCTTGCCTGTTCTAGGTTGGCCAATGTAATCTGGTCTGCCGTTTCAATAGGTATAACGAATTGGTTTTTCATTCTTGTGCCTTTATTACTGTTGCTTTTAAATCCATCACAATATTTTCTAACAAACATAATCGGTCGTGTTGCTGGCGTAGCATGGTGGCAGAATCTTTAATCCATTTTTCCTCGTAATCCACATTATCTTGTGTAAAAGCAATAAGCCACTCAGCTAATTCATTTGCGTTCATAGTTTCTTTATCAATATAATCTTCTTGTTTTCACCTGTCGGTTTCACAAACAATTCTTTTAATTGTTCACCTGTATTCCACTTCATACTGCTACTCTTGTGCTTTGGTAGACCAGCGGTCTCGCCAATTCTCGACCAGTTATCGGCAAGATAGACTGCACCATTCTTACCGGCACCCACAAAGGTAATAATATGGTTGAGGTCATCACCATACTTTGCCTTCCATGCGGACGGCGCCTTCTGTCGCAACTGTTTAAGTATCTGACTACCACCGTTCTTTATGGATTGTATCATACAAAAGCGCCAATTGTTGGCAATAGTGTTGAAAATTACCTTATACTCATCTTTACTGAGGTTCAGGTGTCTTAATATATCTTTGGGTGGTGGGTAAACGGATGAGCCAATGCCTATCATACCGACTGTTTGCCCATCGTAATTGATGAGCCAATCAATACGGCGACCAACTGAGGCATTGGTTGGTACATAACTGTGGTGGTTCTCAATAATATATTTTACTAGGCCTTTTTGGTCTGGTCTAGTAACTTCAACAAGTTCAATCACTTCAAATAATCTCTCGCTCTTGCATTATTCCAACTTAAAATTTAAATTGATGACACACCTTGGTACGGAGCAACCACATGGTGCTGAATGTATTCCGCTTGCTGGCCAATAGATAACTCGGTTTCTTTTTGGTGTGAATCTTTCTTTTGTTTTATAAAAAACAGTATCACCGTCAGCATCATTAACATAGAATATTCCTGTAAAAGCGTTATCACCTGTAACCCTATTATCAATGTGTGGTATATCACTCATATCCAAATATTTTTCATTTGGTAATAATAGATTTGCTAAAGCTGAATAAAGGCGAACTTTTTTACCTGTTTTTTCTCCAATGTTTTTAATTATTGGGTTAATAGTGATATGAAAAAACTCACTAATGTCATCATTAACGTTGCTGTCGTAAAATCTATGGCGCATTATTTTGGTAGAACGATATTTATCATAATCTTTAATACCATGTTTACTTTCTTGAAAAGATGATTCGCCAATATAAAACCATGGAAAATATGTGCTTGATAAAGTTGTTTCTATTGAACACATATCTTCTTCATTCAAAAAATCATCAAATAATATTACTTGCATTTACTATAATCAAGGTCAAGGTTTAATTGCAAATTAGTATTTCTTTCATCAGGTACTTCACCATATCCAACTGACCTTGACCATTCTTCTGGTGTATAATAATAGCTAGGGTCTTTTTCTGCTTTAACTCTATCTTCGGATGTAAATGTGGTCATTATAGTTCCTAATCGTTATCTTCTTGTTTTGCTCTGCGTTCTTGGATAGTTTCTTCTTTCCATATCTTGCGAGGTGAGGCACACATAATACAATTTGGTTGACCACAATCTAGTGCATGATGCTTTGCAAACATATGCGGAATATCAACCTTAATGCCATGAGATTTTGCAATCTTCACCTGTTTTTTTATGGCATTGTCATCTTTCAATAATCTTTTACTATGCTTAAACTTTGCTTCTTCGTGGCTCATACAACACCTTTCTTATTATGGGTTTAATAATTCGGTCAATTTACTTGCAATACCTATTTTTCCTTTTAAAAATGTATTAAATGATAAACTTATTCTTGTATCATCACCCTCAGTTTGTTGAACCATATGACTTAATGAGGATGGAAAAATAATGATGTCGCCTTGTTTTATATTAAAAAACCATGAATTAGAATTATACAAATTCCATTCTTTTGGATACAATTTAATTTGTTCATATCCATCATTAAAAAATGTAATTTTGTCT
>Ga0209087_1002580_pt1 | contig 10153 bp, 19 predicted proteins | sample S_130805_EF_Meta_FD_187321 | JGI IMG/M metagenome (GOLD analysis project Ga0209087, IMG submission 187321) | Freshwater microbial communities from Lake Simoncouche, Canada to study carbon cycling - S_130805_EF_MetaG (SPAdes) (version 2) | ecosystem: Environmental > Aquatic > Freshwater > Lake ...
ACGCTGCTGACAATGTGTTGTTACCTTTTCTATGGAAGAACGAACAACCAATTATTGCTCATGGCAACACAGGCACAGTTGGAACTCTCTACTTTAACGAAGACATTAGAAACGTGTTCTACGTCGGACAGTCTGTAACAATCAGCAACGCTGGCACAAAGTACAACGGCACAAAGACAATCACAGCCGTGGGAACTAAGAACTTTAGCGTCACAACAACGCACACAAGTGACAACCCTTATCACGTCATTGCGCCTTATGGCACAGCTGCGGCAGAGACTTATATTGACTACACAACAATTCCAGCCATTCAAGAAGCAAGCCTTATGATTTCAATCGACATCTGGCAGAGCCGTCAAGCTCCTTCATCTGGTGGCGTCTCTATTGATGGTTACACACCTAGCCCTTACCGCATGGGTAATACTCTTTTGGCTCGCGTTCGTGGCTTGCTTGCTCCATATCTTGACCCTCGTTCTATGGTGGGCTAATGCCAGCCATAACCACACTTCGCACGAGCATTGCTACGGCTCTGGCCGATAACACAAAGTATTCAGTATTTAGCTTCCCACCTGCTACTCCGATTGCTAATAGCGTCATCATTACTCCTGGTGATCCATATATCGTTCCATCTAATAACGACTATTCAGCAATCAGCCCAATGGCTAATTTCAAGATTTCTATCCTTGTCCCATTGCTAGACAATGAGGGCAACCTTGCTGGCATCGAAGCCGACGTTGTTCGGGTGTTCGCGCTCCTTGAAGCGTCCAGCATTGTATTTAACGTGGGAAGCGTCAGCGCGCCAAGCGTTCTGTCAATCGCTTCCGGAGATTTACTGACTTGCGACATTGCAATCAGTACCCTAACGGAATGGAGCTAATCGATGGACGATTGGACAAAGGAGCAAGCTGACTTTCTAATCAAGATCGGACAGCTTCCAGCAACAAAGCCAGCAACACAACCCACATCTAAGAAAGACGAGGAATAACCTAAATGGCAGTATTTCTAAGCAATAACGTAGGCGTCAAGGTTAACTCTGTTGACCTTAGCGATCACGTCACATCAGTAACACTCAACCGTTCATTCGACGAGCTCGAAGTAACAGCGATGGGCGATTCAGGACACAAGTTTGTCAAGGGTCTTGAGGCTTCAACAATCACAATCGACTTCTTGAACGACACAGCTTCAGCAAACGTACTTGCAACCCTTCAGGCTGCATGGGGAACTAACGTCCCAATCGTATTGCTTCAGACAAAGGGAACAGCAGTATCAGCGACTAACCCGCTATACACAGCTACTTGCCTTGTCAACAACACCACAGATATCAACGGCGCAGTCGGTGATCTCGGAACACAGAGCATCACATTCACTGTATCTGGTACTGTGGCAGTTGCTACAACAGGTTCATTCTAAATAACTAACTAAGGGGCTAACATGGCAAAACTCAAGGTAACAAGGGCAGACAACTCAGTAACAGAGTATGAAATTACTCCACTGATTGAATACGCCTTCGAGCAATACGCCAAGAAGGGCTTTCACAAAGCTCTTATAGAAGACCAGAAGCAGTCAGACGTGTACTGGCTGTGCTGGGAAGCAATTAGACGTTCAGGTGAAACAGTGAAACCCTTTGGGGAACAGTTCCTTGAGATACTCAAGTCAGTTGAGGTCTTAGAGTCTGACCCTTTAGAGTAGATCGGAACTCCCTCACCTATCTCGTAGCTCGTATGAGTTTCGAGTTTGGAGTTCCTTTCCAAACCATTATTGAACTACCACCAATGGCGTTCAAGGCACATGTAGAAGTCCTCAAGGACATAGCGAAGGAGCGAAGCGATGCCAGTAAAGCTGCAAGGCGCCGTCGCTCTTAGAAAAGCCTTGGCTATTGTTGAGCCTACATTGGCAAAAGAAACCAGCAAAGAAATTGCTTCATTTCTTAAGCCAGTTGTAAAGAACGCTCGAGGATTTTTACCTAGCAACGAAGATGCGCCTTCAGGCTGGCTCAAGCGTTCTAATGCTGGTGGACGTTGGGCTAATCGATCCTATGACGCGCAAGAGGCTCGTAAGGGCATTACTTTCAAGTCAACACCAAGTAAGCCAAACCGTCGAGGATTCGTGGCTCTTGCCTCCATCTTCAACAAGTCTGCTGCTGGTGCAATCTATGAAACAGCAGGACGCAAGTCTGGCGTAACTGGAAACTTCACCCCTCGCCTTGGTGGTCAACTTGTAGGCAAAGGTCAAAAAATGACTGGTCGAGCAATTTTCAGAGCGTTTGAAGATGATCGTGGTAAAGCGCAAGATGGAGTCGTAAAGGCAATCTTTAAGGCTAAAGATAAGTTTGACTCAATGAAGGATAAGGTCTAATGGCAGACTTACGAATTGATTTAGCGTCCGAATTTAAGGGTAAGAAAGCTTTTAAGGAAGCTGATGGAGCCGTCTCCGGACTAGATCGCGCAGTAGGCAAACTAGGCAAGCAATTCGTTGGACTCTTTGCTGCACAGAAACTTTATTCATTCGGCAAGGCATCAGTAAAGGCGTTTGCACAAGATGAAGCATCAGCTCGACGCCTTGCATCGGCAGTCGATAATCTTGGTCTTTCATTCTCGCAGACTCGCGTCGAGGATTTTATTCAGAACCTCGAAAAGTCAGCAGGCATTACAGACGATGTACTGCGTCCAGCAATGCAGTCACTACTCACTACAACTGGATCATTAACAAAGTCTCAAGAGCTTCTCAACAATGCCATTCAGATTAGTCGTGCTTCAGGCATCGATCTAGCCACAGTCTCACAGGACTTGGCTAACGGTTATGTAGGTATTACCCGTGGATTGAAGAAGTACAACACAGGACTTACACAGGCAGAACTTAAGTCAAAGTCCTTTGCTGACATTCTAGGCATCATGCTTTCCAAGTCAGCAGGCGCAGCACAGGACTACCTCAGCACCACTGCCTACCAAATGGACGTATTGACAGTCGCTACCGATAATGCCAAAGAGGTTATCGGTAAAGGATTGGTTGAAGCGTTTGCCAAAATAGCAGGCGGTTCAGATGCAACAGATGCGGCAAAAGCCATTGACAATATCGCTCAAGCAATTAGCAAAGTTGTAGTATTTACAGGTACAGCGATTGGTCTTGTCGAGAAGTTCCGCAAGGCATATACAAACTTCTTGGCTGGTGGCGATGTCAATGCCATGCTTGCGCCTAATAAGGCATCAAGCAATCGATCTTCATCACCTGCTGGCACATACCGTAGAACTCAGCAACAGAACGCTGCTGAAAAGGCTGCGCTCAAGCGTCAACAAGATTTACAGAAGTCATTACTTAAGACGACTAAAGCCTTGACTGATGAGCAGAAAAAACAGGCTGCGCTGAAGAAGGCACAAAGCATTTTTGACTTAGACCAGATTCAGATTATTGCCGCGCTGAAGGGCAATATCTCAGCTGAAGATCGCACTCGCCTTGAGGCACAGGCGGCTATCCTTAATGGCAATGCTGACTTAGCAACCAAGCTGACAAAAGACATTCTCATGGCACAGGACTCGACAGGGAAGCTCTACCAGTATTTCTTGTCAATCCCTACAGCCAAGAACCCTTTTGCTTACCTCGATGATTGGATTGCAGACTTCCAAAAGAAGCTCAACAGCCTGACAATGAACACCTCCTATACTCAGGCTACCTTAGCCCCAGAACTAGCCGCTATCGGCGTTGTGGCAGGTTATGGAGACTATGCTGGCTCAGTTGCTAACCAGTCACCAAACACTCTTTATCCGTCCTATGGCATGCAAACTGGCGGTGGTGATACAGTAATCAACGTTCAAGTCCAAGGCAGCGTCATTCGTGAACAAGAACTTATTGACAAGGTAATGGCTGGCACACAGCTTTCAAGCCTTTCAGGATCACCAAGCCAAATCGGTAGAATTGCAGGTATGTTCGGCTAATGGCACTTCCAGCGCAGATAGCCGTTTCCTTCGACTTTTCTAACGGCGCAACTTTTGGTTTTCAAGGTCTTGTCCTTGGCGATACTAAAAATGGCATTATTGGCACAGCACTCCTTGGTGCTGAAGCATCTGGTAACGACCCAATTGTTGATTTAACCCCTAACGTCTATGAAATTAGTATTACCCGTGGGCGCAATATCCAGCGCGACCAATACGAGGCAGGACAATGCACCGTTCGAGTCTTAGATCCTCTTAGCTATTTTAACCCTCAAAATACTTCAAGCCCTTATTACGGCTACCTTGTACCACTTCGTAAATTGCGTGTCTCTGCTACTACAGCAACAACCTCAAAATTCTTATTCTCTGGTTATGCCATTGAATACCGTTATACCTATCCAACAGGTCAGGAAACGGGTTATGTCGATATTGTCTGCCAAGATGCTTTTCGCCTATTCAATATGGCTAATATCAACACAGTTACGGATTCTGGCGCTGGCCAGACAACAGGCACTCGCATAGGCAAAATTTTAGATCAAGTTTCATTTCCATCATCGATGCGTACTATTGCGGCTGGCGCTAACACTTGCATAGCAGACCCAGCAACCAACCGCACAAGCCTTCAAGCCATCAAGAACGCAGAGTTTTCCGAGACGGGTGCGTTCTATATGGACGGCGCTGGCACAGCGGTCTTTAAGTCCAGAGCGCAAGTCATGGCTTCTCTTGCTGCAACCCCTACAGATTTTAATCAATCTGGTGGAATTCCATATAAGAACCTTAAGTATGCTTTTGATGATAAGTTGATTATCAATCAAGCTAATCTTGGACGCGTAGGCGGCACAGTTCAGGTTGCTACAAATCAAACTTCTATTGATAAGTATTTCCCTCATTCAGTTACCCAGACTGACCTTGTAGCTGAAACAGATGCCATTGTCTCTGACATAGCCAAGGAATACATTGCTACTCGTCAAGAGACAACTATCCGCATTGACGAAATGACAATTGATCTCCTCGATACAGCCGTTCCAACAGACACAATGATTGGTTTGGATTTCTTTGATAATCTACTAATTACAAACGTCCAGCCTGATGGATCGACTATTGTGAAGAATCTCCAATACCAAGGCGTTAATTGGTCTATTACGCCAAACAAGATGACCTGCAACATTACAACGCTTGAGCCAATTGCCGATGGCTTCATCGTTGGAAGCTCGTATTACGGTATAATCGGCACTAACACATTGAGTTACTAGGAGAACCATGGCAGCAGGACAAGGCTTTAAGACATTTGCGACAGGTGACGTCCTGACCGCAGCCGATACAAACGGCTACCTCATGCAAGGCGTCTGGGTATTTGCTAACTCAACCGCCAGAGATGCGGCAGTTACAAGTCCTCAAGAGGGCAACACTTGCTACCTCAAAGATACAGACCAGATACTTGTATATTCAGGATCAGCTTGGGTAGTTAAATCAGGTGGTTCAAGTCCTTTGACCACAAAAGGCGACCTTTACACATACTCGACAGCAGATGCTCGTCTTGGCGTAGGCACTAACGGACAAGTTCTCACAGCTGATTCAACTGCCGCAACTGGCATTAAATGGGCTACAGGTTCAAGTGGCGGAATGACTTTACTTTCAACAACAAGTTTAAGCGGTAGCAGCACCTCAATCAGCGTTGGCGGGGGTTACAAGAACCTTCAGATTTATGTTAAGGACTTTTACGCATCATCAGCGGCTGATATCACAATGAGAATAAACTCAGACACAACTGCATCTAATTATCATCAATTAGTGCTTCGCGCTGCTGGATCAATTCAAAGTTATGTTACTAACGCAGCCGATGGCTTTGACGTGGCCGGATATCAGACAGGCACATCGCAGGCTGATAATTTTACTCAAGTAACAATTTATGATTATGACCAAGCAACTACCAAAAAAGCAGTTGTTGCTAGCGGTGGTGTCATAAATGGGGCTTCTACAAAAACCTCATTCTTAAACACAGGCACTTATCAAGGCACTATCGCAGCAGTAACAAATGTAACTTTCGTAACCAATGGCGGCACTTTTAGTGCTGGCTCAGTAGAAATCTATGGGGTGAAGTAATGACTAAACCAATGATAAGAATTCATAATACAGAAACAGATGAAATTATTGACAGAGAGATGAATGAGGTCGAATTTGCTCATTACCAATCTATTCAAGAACTAAATAATAAACGTCAAATTGAAGCCAAAGAAAAAGAGACGGCTAAATCTGCCCTTCTTGATCGTCTTGGCATAACAGCCGATGAAGCTAAACTCTTATTGGCATGATTCCAAAGTTATGCAAAGCAGGTCAGCAGTTAAGGTTGCAGATCGATGATAATTACCCAGACAGAGATCGCACCTCGGACGGCTGGATTGGCGACACTCGTCATCAGGCACGTCCTTCTGACCACAATCCTGATGAACAGGGTGTCGTCCGAGCGATTGATATTGACAGGGATTTATCTGGTAAAGCCAAGCCAGACCTCATGCCTGACCTTGCAGATCAATTACGACTCTGTGCTAAATCTGGCGATAAGAGAATCTCTTACATCATCTTCCAATCAAAAATTTGTTCTTCCAAAAAGGCTTGGGCTTGGCGTCCTTACGATGGGATTAATAAGCACAATCATCATTGCCATGTCAGCTTTTCCAAAGCGGGCGATAACGACTCTTCGTTCTTTAATGTAAAAATGCTGGGAGGCAAGTAATGAATATGAAGAATCCTTATGTAATGAGCGTTGGAGCGTTCTTAGCGGTCTGGGGTACAACCTCGAACTTCTCGCTTGACTATCGCGCAATCCTTGGTTCTCTAGTTGCTGGCGTATTCGGTTACGCAACGCCTAAAAAGTGAGCGCGGCTGACCTTGCTGCTTGGACTGTGGCTGTTGTCACTATTCTTGGTGGCGTTGCTTCATATACACAGTTCATGATTAAGCATTACCTAAAAGAGCTTAAGCCCAATGGCGGTTCATCTATTAAGGATCAGGTTAATCGTTTAGAAACGCGTGTCGATACAATCATTGAGATGTTAGGTAAGTAACACTTATCTCATGGCTAGGAAACGACCAACCATAGACTTAGATACTTACTCGGCTCTCGATGCCTACGCAATCGCGATGAATGAGTGGTACAAGTCATTACGTCGTGCAGGTTTCACAGAGACTCACGCTTTCTGGATACTCGCAGATCGTGACGCATTTCCGGACTGGCTCATTCCAAACCTGCCAAACCGCATCGACAATATCCCCTATGAGGACGACGACGAGGACTAATGACAGTCAAACGGATAGTAATACTTTCCGACCTTCAAGTGCCATTTGAGGACGTACACGTCACACGCAACATAGCAAAATTCTTACAGAGTTTTAAACCAGACCAGACAGTCACCATTGGCGACGAGATCGACTTCCAAACGATTAGCAAGTGGTCGGAAGGTACGCCACAAGCCTATGAACAGACCCTTGGCGATGACCGAGACCGTTGCGTCGAGCTTCTCTGGGAACTAGGTGTTACTGATTGCATACGATCCAACCACACAGACCGCCTCTATAACATAATCATGAAGAAAATCCCTAGCTTCTTGAGTCTTCCAGAACTGCGCTTTGAGAAGTTCATGAAGTTTGATGAACTAGGTATTACCTTCCACAAGAACCCTATGGCTATCGCTCCCAACTGGATTGCCGTGCATGGCGACCATACGCCTATCAAGAACCTAGGCGGTCTCTCAGCCCTTGAAGCAGCCCGTAGGCATGGGAAGAACGTCATCTCAGGTCACACTCACAGAGCAGGGCGTAGCGCCTTCACAGAAGCCTCTGGAGGGCGTTTAGGGCGTGTTCTACACGGAGTTGAGGTAGGTAATCTCATGGACTTTAAACAAGCCTCATACACCAAGGGAACGGCTAATTGGCAACAAGCCTTTGCCATCATGTACGTCAAGGGAAACAACGTCCAAGTGGACATTATTCATATCGAAAAGAACGGCACATTCATCGTTCAAGGCAAGGTTTATGGAAGGGTTCGCTAGACCCGACTTCGGAGACGAAGTAGTTGATGAAATCGTTATCGTTTCGTTATACAAGTTCGGCTTCTGTCGCCTGCATCTGATGTAATACTTCTGCCGTATTCGAGATACGGATACAGAAGGGCTCAAAATGACAGTAGGACAGATCATAGTCTTTGGACTTATCTGCTTTGCGTTCTGGCTAGGCAATCGCTCTGGCTACGCTAACGGATATGTCGCAGGACGAAAGGCGGTACGCAAGCATTACGAGAAGCTCGAGCAACAGTTCAAGGTTAGCCGATGAACGCCCGTGACTACCTCAACGAAGCTAGAGCTACTATCCAAGACCGAGGAGTTGACTACGGTCACCCTAGCGACAATATGCAACGCACAGCCTCACTCTGGAGCGCATACCTCGAAATGCCAGTTACAGATTATCAAGTGGCGATGTGTCTGGCACTGGTCAAAATCGCGAGAAGCATGGAGACTGCAAAGCCAGACAATTACATCGACGGCTGTGCGTACTTTGCAATAAGTGGCATGTTACACACTGAGGAGAATGAACTTTATGTTTAACCTAGAAGATTATGAGACAGTCGAAGAACGTCTAGTCAAGTATTGGAAGGATCACCCAGATGGTCAGATTCACACAGAAATCATCGAAGTCTCAGCTAGTCGTTTCATTGTTAAGGCTTCTGTATTTCGCACAGAGGCAGACGCTAGACCGTGGACGACAGGCTTGGCTGAAGAAACAGTCCAAGGTCGCGGTGTTAATGCTACGAGTGCATTGGAAAATTGTGAGACTTCTGCTATTGGTCGAGCCCTTGCTAACGCTGGATATGCAACGAAGGGAAAGCGAGCGAGCCGTGAAGAAATGGCAAAGGTTGCAACTAAGCAAGCAGTTGTGGAACAGATCGCGACAGTCAAGAAACAGATGACAGATACATCAAAGGAATACGTCCCAGTAGTAAAGGCAGATGATCCATGGACACAATGGGAAGCAGCACCAGTAGCGACTATGGAACAAGCAGTAGAGATGGTGCAGCAGGTTCTTGGTGGCACTGCGGTGGAAGAGACCTGTGCGCATGGAGCGAGAATCTGGAAGACTGGTACAAGCAAAGCTGGTAAGCCATGGGGCATGTGGAAGTGCAATCCACCTCACGGAACATCGAATTACTGCGACCCAATCTGGTACTCGATTGCACCTGATGGATCATGGAAGCCTAGGGACAACTAATGGGACACGTTACATTCTTAAATCAAGATGGCGAATGGGAGTCATTTCCTAATGAAGAGCAAGAAGCCAATTTAAGAGAAAATGCAAAGTTGCTTGAAGAATTGGGTTATCAGTTAATCTGTCAGTTATGCAATAAGTTTCCCAATAGACAACAAATTCGTGAACGCTATTTAAAGCATGAATGGACTTGTGTGGATTGTGGGACTGTTAATTCTGCTGGACGTGCATGACACGACACAGAAAAGACCGAGGCTTGCGTACTGAGCGAGTAGTTGTCTCCTATCTACAAACTTGGTGGAGAAGCGCAAGCGTTGGAAGAGGTGCTGGCAAAGACGTGCACAATGTCCCGTTCGACATTGAAATAAAAGCGCGTACTGAGTTCTCACCTCTGGCATGGATCAAGCAAGTCGAGAAGAGGTCGCAAGGCAAAGAGCTAAGCGCCGTGGTGGTCAGAATGAACGGACAAGGAGAGGACTGCAGCCAGTACCTCGCGTTCATGAGATTTCAAGACTTGGTTGGTCTATTGCTCAAAGCAGGTTACGGCGATATCCAGACAGACTCGGTACAATTAGAACCTGAGAGATGCGCACAATGCGGATCGTGGAAGTTAAAGGACGTGCCATGCACGACGTGTTCTAATGCCAATCTATGAATTTGAATGTACCAACGAAGACTGCGAGGCTAACTTGCGGTACGAGAAGGAAATGAGTATCCATGAACCACATACAGTCACATGTCAGTTCTGCCACAGCTCGATGCAAAAGATTTACTCAGTACCTAATATCCAATTTAAGGGTTCGGGGTTCTATTCGACAGACAATTAGAAACGCCGTTCTGACCTGCGGTTATAGTAATGGGTTTGACAGGTCTGGTACTCTACAGGCTAGAGCCCATCAAGGGCTCACACCGAGCCGCTTACGCGTCGCTCGGGGGGTAGCCGCCGCTATTGGGATAGCTCTATCTAT
>Ga0209087_1002582_pt1 | contig 10150 bp, 4 predicted proteins | sample S_130805_EF_Meta_FD_187321 | JGI IMG/M metagenome (GOLD analysis project Ga0209087, IMG submission 187321) | Freshwater microbial communities from Lake Simoncouche, Canada to study carbon cycling - S_130805_EF_MetaG (SPAdes) (version 2) | ecosystem: Environmental > Aquatic > Freshwater > Lake ...
AGAAAAGTTAAAGACCGCAACGGATGCTGAACTTGAAGAAGCAAAAACAAAAATTGGCGGCTCTGATATTTCATACCTTAGCGTAGATGCTATACAAGCAGAGATTGACAGACGAAAAGCAGAAGCCGATGCTAAAGCAACCACCGCCATAAAAGAAAAGAAAAAAGCTGGCCGTACTCCAATGTATACACCTGAGGAAGCTGCGGAAGTTAAAGAAGGTAAAGCGCCAATCAATGCGATAAAGGCAAGAGTAAACCGCATGGTCGTTAGCACGGCTAAAGAGTTCGATGCTCTTCCTAAAAAGATAGCCAGCGGTAAAGTAGACCCAGAGAAACTGCGGATTAAGCGCAGGGAGACACTTAAAACTTTATTGCAGCTTCAGCAGACTTTAAAGAATATAGGCGAGCTTAACTCAGAGCCGGGCAAACGACTTAAGAAATTCTTTGAGCGTGCGGACATAAAACCACAAGAGATTGCCGACTTACAGCGCGGACTTGACGCATCTAAACCATCTGCTAGTCGCACTTCAACTGGCAAACCTGACATTGCATTTAGCAAAGCGACAAACGCTGCACAAGCACTAACCCGAATCATTAAGACTGGCAACGCATTTGAAAAGTTCGTGGCTAGGCGCTTGCGCCCATTTGTTGCTGGAGTTAAGTTCGTAGTCGTAGAGCAGGGCGACCCAACACCAGAGCGTCTGAAGTCTGGCCTTAATGCTAAGGCATGGGACCGTGCGCTTGGTGTGTTTATCCAAGACGGTAAAGAAAAAATTGTCTACGTCCGTGGCGCTAGTTTTGGCAATGACCAAGGTGTCAATAACATCACTGTGTTACACGAGATGTTGCACGCAGCGACTAACCAAAAACTTGACCTTGGTATGCTTGCCAGTGCTCGTGGGTTCTCCCCCGACGCTAAGATAACTAGGTTTACGGAAGAACTTAACGCACTAGCTAAGTTTGCTCAAGATGTATATAACGATGCTGTACAGAAAAATATAAAACTACCACCGAATGTACGCAGCATAATTGAAGCTACAAAAACTGTTGATGAACAAACTGGCGAAGTTAGTTACGAAATATTTACCAATCCCAAAGAGTTTTTGGCGTATGGTATGTCTGACCCAGACTTTCAAAACTTTCTTAGCAGACTTCCCGGACGGAATGAAAGTGGACTCAGTCGATTCGTTCGCGCCATTCTAAACGTACTTGGGTTGGGTGAGGATAAATTTACTGCGTTAGCTGAGCTAATCAATATCACCGACAAACTGTTATCCGCACGTAAAACACCAACCATGCGGTTAGTAGAGACTGGTATGCCCCCAGAGGTATCGTCTTCTAAAAAGCAAAATCGTGACGCTCAAGAACTTCGTAAAGAATGGAATCGGGCTAAAGAGGTGTACGAGAAATCCGCCATGTCCACTAAGTTTAAGAACAGGGGCTTAAAGCAAAAGGCTTTAGAGCGGATGAGCCCACAAGAGTTAATGGACTGGGTCAAGTCTTACTGGCCTGTGGCTACTAAAGCACAACGTGAAGTTATAGCTCGCCTGCCTTCCATTGAGTTTTTGGGCACACTTGCATCTAATGCAGCTAGAGATTCGAAGCCTCCAATAGACACAATACCCGGTGCCCCCCAAGGCGCTAAGTACGGGAAGTTCAAGCAAGGAAAAGGCTGGGAATTACTTGACGCCAACGGCAAATTTATTGAGTATGTCAAAGGCACTGACTTCCCTTACATAACGCAAGCCTCGGACCTAATGACCAAGATGGTCGGCTCACAGAAAGTTTTAGCGGAGAACACCGAGCGCTTAATCTATCAGCTTAAGAAAGCGTTCAAGGGCGACCCAACACTTGTGGATAAGGTATCGGAACTACTTTACGTAACCACGAATGCTGAGGTAAATCCGTCTGACCCCAATGCTACAGAGCGTATAGCTGAAGCCGATCAGATGTACCTTGATCTTGGTACAGAAGGGCAGGCCTTATACAAAGCAGTCATTGGGCACTACGAAAACCGTGGTGATTTGTACATTCAGTTGCTTGAAGACAATCTGAATCAGTTGGGCATAGACCCAGAGCAAAAGAGTAATGCCTTACTAGTGCTTCGCAAGGTGTACGAAGCCGAGAACCGTATTGAGCCATATGTTGCGTTTGTGCGTGATGAGGGTAACTATTGGCTATCCATAGGTAAAGGCGACAACAAAGAGTTCTACATATATGAAAGTATGGTAGACCGTGATGCCGACCGCAAACGGATTGTGGCGGAGCGTAATCTTTCTACTGAACAATATGCATCCGGTGACAGCCTAAATGACTTGCGTCAAGAAGCCTATGAAGCAAGTGCGCTACTAAAAGAAATGTTTAAAGCGATTGACAGTACCCCACAAAAAGAAGGGGACACTGACAAGAGTTTTGCTGAGTACAAAGAGAGCCTAAAAGACGCGGTGTATCAAGGCTACTTGAGCGTCATGCCTGAGAGAAGTTTCCGTGGCATGTTCAAGCACCGCAAAGGACTTGCTGGATACCGCACCGACTTGATACAAAACATTGCCACAACCGATGGCAAGATGAACACGCAGTTGGCTCGCCTTGAGTACGGCGCGCAGATTCGTAATGTTGTAGCTGCTGCAAAAGAAACTACTAAAGAACGTCGGGACATGCAACCGTTTGTTGACGAGCTAAGCCGCCGTGTAGATAACTTCTTGTCCCCCGCACCACATAACATCATGGATTCGATTGCGGGTGTTGCAGGTAGATTCGGTTTTGTTTATATGCTCGGTGGTTTCTCATTGCCATTGCTACAACCTTTATCGCTGGCTGGGTCTGGCTTACCAATTCTTTGGGGTAACTACAAATCTAACCCTGCTGAAGTAGGCGCGCAGCTAGTCGGCGCGTTATTGAACCTCCCATCGTATGGGGTCACCACTACTATGCCAGACGGTAGCACTCGCTACAACTGGCCATCGCTTGTTAATACTAATGAAAACCAACTTGGAAATGTAGCCCCTTTGAGCGCCGACGAAGAGCGGGCGATGAAAGAGTTTGGTCAAAGCGGGGTTCACGAGTCTACGCTGGCTAGATCAGTTTGGGATCACGCTGGTAAACCTACAAGTAGCTTTGTAAAAGAAGAAGGTAAAGAGGTCGAGTACTACGCGTCCCGCACTATGCAGGGTATAGATACTGTAGTCGGTAGCCCCTTTCATATCATGGAGCGCTGGACCCGTGAGGCTTTATTCCTAGCTGCGTACCGTTTAGGTCGTAATAAAAATAACAATTTAACGCACGAAGAAGCAGTTACAAAAGCATTAGCCAACGTCAAAGAGGCGCTTGGCGATTACGACACTCACGCTAAACCACGTTGGATGCAGCGTGGCGCGGGCAAAATGGCTTTTGCTTTGAAGACCTTCTCGGTGCTCATCCTTAGCCAAACACTAGGCAATTTGTATAAATCGATTCCGGGCCTAAACAAAGAAGGCAAGAAGGAAGCGATCAAGAAGTTCTCTGGAATTATGGTCACTATGGGTTTACTTGCAGGTGCAAGCGGTGCGCCAATGGCTACTGTGTTCTACAGCTTTGCCGCAAGTTTAGTTATGGCTTTGGGTGATGACGACGACGATGATTACACCGAAGAAGAACTTGAACTAAAGAATATCGACAAAGGTCTGTGGTTCCGTTCTGTGTATTTACCTCGCATTCTTCCAGATATAGAAATTGGCGGTGTAACACTGTATGACTGGATTGATCGTGGCATCCTAAACGCCATCACTGGGATGGATTTTGCTTCTCGTTTACAGGTTGCAACAACCTTTGGGCAGGAAACTCCTAAACCAGCCAAGACAACTACGGAAGCTGCGCTGTATCTTGCTAGGGATTATTTTGCAGGTGCTTATTACGGATTATTTGAACAATTTGCAAATGCTTATGATGCTTATGAACTTGGCGATAAACAGCGGGCTAAGGAATTAGCTACGCCTAAGGCTTGGAAAGATGTCGAAAAAGCTATACGTTTTAACGAAGAGGGCGTTAAGTTTGCAGGTAAACAAGTTATAGAGGTCGGTGATTTATCTAAGTTGTTGATATGGGGTCAGGCTCTAGGCTTTACTCCAGATATTGTTAGCATTACACAAAAAGAAGCTACCAAGATTGCGGCAGCTAAAGAGTCTATTCGTATCCAGAGTGAGGCACTGCTTAATAAGTTAGATATTGCCGACAGAAAAGACTCGGACGAAGGCGACGCAGAATACGAACGTATCCTAGACACAGAAGTTGAAAAATTTAACGAGAAGTTCCCTAGTTATGAGTTGACTGATGATGGCATACAGAAGAGCTTAGATGCTAGACAAGAAGCGCGTGACAACGCTATTGCTGGTGTAGCTGCGGATACTAGAGATGAAGATGCTTTCGGTGCTTTACTCGAAAGAATGGCAGCGCGCATAGACAAAAACGCTGCAAAGATGGAAAAGAAACGCGAAGCGTCTGGCCAGCTACAACGGAAATAAAAAATCCCCGCACTAGGCGGGGTAAGGGAGGGATGGAGCTAACATCCTTGACAACTGAATCTTCAGTGTATCTTAAACTCGCCAGACGCGAAGCCCTTTGATGCCGTCTAGCAACACTACTTTTGTAACAATATCCATCTTCAACCTTTTAGCCACACGGTTTAGTTCCTCCCGTGCGGCTTTCTCATCTATGCAGGGTACAAAAAAGCTGTACCCCTTGCGGAACTTCTTCCACTCAATCTGATACGACACTGTCTCGATTTTCATCGCCACCAATCAGTGCGTTAATTTGTAGGTATTCAGATTTACTTGCATCAAACTTTAGTGTACGCACGGGTGGCGATACTAACTTCATGCCCTTAGACATGCGCTTGTTAACAGTCTCTAGCAAAATTTGCTGGTCGGTCAAAGTCTTAAGTAAGTTCTTGTAGTTGGTTTGTTGTTTAACGCAGAACTCTTTGAACTGCTTTGTAGCAACGTATAGGTGCTTAGTGTCTGGCTCGTAGCGTATCAGTAACTCCCCACGCGGTTCCATGTTCGGCAACGACTCCATGTTCGTGCGCTTATCCACTTCACCGTTAACTACCAATGTGTTCATTGCTAAGTGAGCGTTCACAAATTCGCCAAGGGCTGTAACAGGTGAGTCGCTCGGCGGCTTCACATCAACGCGCATCTCAGACAACATAGCCTTCATCCAACGATAGATAGCGCCCATGTCGTAGTTGTGTAGGCCAAGATGCTTAGCGATTAAGCCACCCGTAATGATGGTTGCACAGACTGCCGACCAGAACCGCTCACGAGATGTGAACTGGACTTCCTTGTCGATCTTGGCTTGAATCATCTTGTAGTCGGCCTTAACGGATTCCAAGTTGTTAACCAAATAGCTAAGATAGATTTCCCCTGCGTGGCCGTAGTTCTCATTGAGTTGATGGTCAAACATCTCCTTGCCGTAGGCTATGCCGATCACGTCGTTAGGTTCGATCTTGTACTCTAGTAAACGCACTGACTCGCCGTCCGGAGTGTTCTTTAGTATCAGTAGTTTTTCGTGGAAGCTGGCGTTCGCTGATGCCAGACTCATGTTCTGCCAAGAGGTATTGTTAATACGCATCTCGTTAGCCTGTCCAGTCATGCGGTTCTTGCCTCGACCATGACTAATGCCGTAAGCCAAGTCCGAAAAGTCTTGGGGGCGCATGTTGGTGATCTCGTCAATCGTATTGGGTAGGTTGTTCATCACACCCAGTTGTTGCATCTTGGCGTTAAGCGTGTCCTTCTCAATAGCCATGAGTTCGTACGGCATTCCGTACACGCTGTTGCACATGCGCAAGATGGTTGATTTTCCTGATCCGGCCTGCTCATAGATCACGTTAATGATTGCGCCCTTCAACCCCGTGAACTTAAACAACGGGGCACCGAATGCCGTAAGTGCGGCAAACGCATGAGGCTCCATGCCCGGTTTTGCATACAGATTAAATACTTCTTTCCATTTCTCCATGTCACCTTTGGCATGAATCTTCTCAGCAAAGAAGTCTGTTGTTGATGACGGCGGACTATAGAACGTGCCGTCCTTGGTAATCTCTTTGTCACCCATAATAAATTTACTGTCTCCATCCACCCATCCGAATTGTGTTCTCATTAGCTCTGCTTTCTTTGTGTACTGTAAGTTTTTGACTGATGTAATGACATACGTCATCAGGTTCTCGTACTGCTTGTAGTGCGCCATTACTCCCTGTTGTGCGAGCTGTTTGCGTAGCTCGTCTTTGGAGGATATAGATGCTGTCGTAATAGCAAACTCCTTCACGCCATCATGGGGCAGATGAAGTCTGAACAACGCTATCTCTCCTCGTTCCTTGTCGCGCATCCGTTTGAGCACGTAGAGGTCATGCTCGTAGACTAGCTTTGGTTCGCCCTCTTCGTCATCTTGTTGTGGCCTCACATAGATGCCGCCTTTCTTTCCACGGAAAAACGGAAATGGATACTCTGGTATTTGATGCTTGACTTCACCTTGTTCGGTTTCAACTACAACTTCGTTGTCTTCTTCTGTCGCTTGCTCTATCTCCACGCCTAAAACAATAGGCGACTTAAACTTGCCTCGGTGTGGGCAGCCCTCACAGCCTCCGGGGTTTCGCTCCTCGAATGTGTCGCAGTGGTGTGGCCCACCGTTCTTTCTTATATTCTTTAACTTCTGATTGACCTCTGACGGGTCGTACTCGGGATGCTTCTCTGACATTTTGTGAGCGGCTTTGTCTCCATCTACGCAGAAAGCGGGAATAGATAACGCAGACATCCACAGTGGTTCGCTAAGTTCTTCTTGGTTCTCATAACAGTAGTTAAGTTGGGCACAGCCCTTCTCGCCTAACATCATGATGGTCTTGAACTTCTTAACCTTGTTGCCCATCAATGCTTCCATCATTGGGCTCATCGCTGCGGGTACAAAATCTGGCTGTTCTTCCTCAGGCTCAGGAGCACCGAGTAGTTCTTTGAAGGCTTCGTACGATAGCGGATTGGTTTGCTCGTTCAAAACAGTGACGGGCTTAGGCTCATCTTTGTTCTTGAAGTTAGCCGAGTTCATTGGGCGCAACACACGGGAGGCTTCAAAGACTGATGAGTCAACGATTAGTCCGTGCTCTTTGCACAATGCTTTTAGTCGCTTAGCCAACGGCGTCCACTCTTGACGAGTGAGCGTGCGGTCAAACAACCAGTAGGCGTGAATCCCGTTGCCGGAGTTCACCAGTATGGGTCTATGCAGTCCAGCGGCTTTGCAAAACTTTTGTAGTTCTGCTATTCCAATTTGTTGATCTAAATAGCCTTCAATCTTTCCCTTGGAGTTAGGTACACCCTTGGCAGGGCCGCAATCAATATCCATCCACAATGCGCGGAAGTATTGAGCGTTACCGTGAGTCCTGTCGTTCGCTGGTCCAAATTTAGCGCATCCAAAGAACGCGTCAATCTTCTTACCTACAAACTCTTGAATTATTGTTTCAGCTTCTTCTCTAGTATCTACAAACCTTTGGTCTGGAAACGTGCCACCCCCGAATACACAGTACCGTCCCTCCGTTGGGAGCACGGTGTCGAGTAGGTCAAACATTATTGGTGCTTCAAAATCGTGATGTATTCTTTGATGGGTTCAACCATCCGATTGTTTGGGGTTACTCGCCCCTCGAACCAGTTGTAAACCGTCTGACGGCTGACGTCGAATCTCTCCGCAATAGAAGAAACGCTAACGCCAGCTTTGATACAAATACGTCCCAAAGCTACACCTATATGTTTTCCGTCGGCGGATTTATTCACCAACATCAAATTTAAGCTGTAGCCTGACACGCTTATTCCTCGTCAGTCCAAGCGGCAACTACTGAGTCCAAACTTTTCTTGGGTGTAGGTGTCGGTGCTTCGGCTTTCTTAGACTCGCGCTTCTTCGGCTCCTCAACTGCATCGTCGTCAGTCACAGGTATTGCTTTAACCACGGGCTTAGGTGCCTCGAGTTTAGGTTTACCGGAAACGTCGGCTTGATACGGTGTCATGGTGACCATCTTCTGCACTTCGGGTTTGGCCGAGGCTACGCTAGTAACTGCGTGAATTGCCTTGTTGATATACCGCAAAGGAGTAAACAAAATAGACTGGTTGTCGTTGTCTTCATTGAAGCTCAACTCTGTAACGACGTAGTCCAAACTCTTACCGTTGTTGGACAAGTACTTGGTGTAAGTCTCAAATGGGTGAGCATTGTCGCCAACGCTGTCGCCAAACAAAGACTTAGATGCCAAGTTCATTTGGTAGATTTCACCTTCTAAAGAAGTACCAAAATCTTCTTCCAACACCACGGCAATACGGCGTGAGTAACGGCAAGCCTTAGAGTTACCTTGTCCGGAACCTTTGATGTTTTGTTGGCATGAATCACAACGCTCTGCTTGTGGACTTGCTGAACTTGCATCAGGTGCTTGACCGTTGTTTGAGAAACAGTCAGGTGCGGACGGCTCGGCCTCAGGTGTCCACTGCTTAGCGTAAAAGATACGACCGACTTTAGGGGACGCACCGATAACGACTACGTTGAGGTTGCCCTTAACTTTACCCATCTCTTCACCACCGACCGTCTTACGGAAGATTCCGTTCTTCGGCACGATGCGCTTTACGCCAGCGGTTGTACGACCAGCTAATTGTTTTGTAAGCTCACTGACTCCTGCTGACTGCAAAAAGTCTGGGAGGTCTTGGTTTAAAAGTGTTAAGTCACTCATCTCATTTTTCCTTTGAACGTCTAACTACCACGGTAAATTCGTTTTCGACATTAAGTCCTTTCGGATAAATGTCTGGATTCTCTGCAAGAAACTCTTTCATGTGTGTCTGATGAAGTCTCTTCTCTAACAGGCCAAAGTCACCAACTTCTTCGATGAAGGTGTACATAGAATCCCAATCGTTTGTCCAATACCGTGACTTAATTGAACGGACGATCGTGCCATGTGGGGTGCGTATGCTATCAGCGCCTTGCTCCTTGCAAGTGTCTAGCATCTGTTGTTCGAGCACTTCGAGTTGTTCTTCTAACTCTGCGTGGTCGGCTTTGTATTTTGCGGTGAGGTTGTCACGCGCATCACGAATCTTTATATAGATCATCGTGAGTTTGTCTAGGGATATGTCGGGTCGGACGGGGGTGACTTCGTCCTGAACTTCTGCGTCCATCGTTAGCTCCATTTTGTTTTTGGTTGGTCAGTATATCACAACATTTGACATTGTCAAGTACTTTCAGAAATTATTTCTTGTTTGTACAAATCAATGATCTCGCTGTGGTTTGCTACGTTACCCCGTAGTAGGGAATACATCCTTCGCTCAACTTGACTACCACTGAGGTGGACGATAGTCATTGCATTAACTTGACCGGGTCTGTCGATGCGTGCGTTGGCTTGGAGGTATGTTTCTACACTAGTACATGGAGCGTACCAGATGATTGTGTCTGCGGCAGTTAGGGTTAGTCCGTGCGATGCGGCCTGTGGCTGAATGATTAGAACCTTTGGTTGCTCGTTATTTTGGAAGTGCGTAACTATGTCTGTGCGTCGGTTAACACTCACGCTTCCATTGATAATTTCATTGGTTATGCCGTGCTTAGTAAGATACTTCTCAAGCAATTCAATCGTGTGAGTAAAAGGTACAAACACCAAAACTTTATTACTAGTCTCGTCTACAACCTCGTGCACCACCTTGAGTCGGCTTGATACATCAAACTCTACAACTTCGCGGTTGTCGGTATAGACCGCGCCGCCTGAGATTTGTAATAGCTTGTTGATTTTTACGGCAGCATTGACTGCGGAGATTTCTTCTCCGTCGGCCTCAATCAGCATCTCTTGCTTTAGTTTCTTGTAGTACACCAACTGTTGTGGGGTCAGTGGGGCATCTCGGTCTACAAAGGTGACGGGCGGTAGGTCTAAGCAGTCCTTCTTCTCAAATCTGATCGCGGGTTGTAGAGCCTTGTGCACAATGGTTTTAGCCTCAGGGCGTGGTATCCAACGGAAGTCGCTCACCTTGTACATGACTTGGTCTTTGAAGTGCGACACATACAGAGGGACGGCAGTTGGGTTAACCAACCTTGCTAATCCGAAAGCATCCACAGGAGACTGAGCCGCTGGTGTTCCGGTCAGCATCCATAGACCCTTAATAACTTTCATCAAGTCA
>Ga0209087_1002587_pt1 | contig 10141 bp, 11 predicted proteins | sample S_130805_EF_Meta_FD_187321 | JGI IMG/M metagenome (GOLD analysis project Ga0209087, IMG submission 187321) | Freshwater microbial communities from Lake Simoncouche, Canada to study carbon cycling - S_130805_EF_MetaG (SPAdes) (version 2) | ecosystem: Environmental > Aquatic > Freshwater > Lake ...
TTTGTCGGGGCGATCACCTTCAGCGGCTCGATCGTGGCGATGGCCAAGCTGCAGGGTTGGCTCAGCACCCCCGCCTGGACCCAGAGTTCCTTGCGCCACGTCGTCAACATCTCCCTGGCGGTGGCGGCCCTAGTGGGGGCCGTGCTGCTGCCTGGCGATCCCGCCGGATTGCCGCTGTGGTTGCTGGTGATCAGCTCCAGCCTGTTGGGTATCGGCGTCACCCTGCCGATCGGCGGCGCCGACATGCCGGTGGTGATCTCTTTGCTTAATTCTTATTCGGGGGTGGCCGCCGCCGCCGCCGGCTTTGTGGTGGGCAGCCAGCTGTTGATCGTGGCTGGCGCGATGGTCGGTGCGGCCGGCCTGATCCTCACCCAGGTGATGTGCACGGCGATGAACCGCTCGCTGCTGTCGGTGCTGTTTGGCGGTGCCCTCGGTGCCAGTGCCCTCAGCGGTGGCGGTGGCGGTGGTGCTGGCGGCGAGGCGGGCTACACCCGCATCACCAGCTGCAGCCCTGAAGAATGCGCCATGGCGTTGGAGCAGGCCGAGCGCGTCGTGTTTGTGCCCGGCTACGGCCTGGCGGTGGCCCAGGCCCAGCACGCCCTGCGCGAGCTGGCCAAGCTGCTCGAAAACCACGGCGTTGAGGTCAGCTATGCCATCCATCCGGTGGCGGGTCGCATGCCCGGCCACATGAACGTGCTGCTGGCCGAGGCCGATGTGCCCTACGAGCAGCTGCTGGAGATGGACACCATCAACCCCGAGTTCCCCCGCACCGATGTGGTGATCGTGCTTGGCGCTAATGATGTCGTCAATCCCGACGCCAAGAGTGACCCCACCAGCCCCCTCTACGGCATGCCCGTGCTTGAGGTGGACCAGGCCCGCCAGGTGTTCGTGGTCAAGCGCAGCCTCGGCGCCGGCTACGCCGGCATCGCCAATGCCCTGTTCGAACTACCCCAAACCGCCATGGTCTTCGGCGACGCCAAGGCGGTGCTCAACGGCCTGCTCTCCGAGCTGCGCAGCATGGGCGTCGGCAAGGTGAAGGTGGCGGCCTGAGGGGGGGGGGACACAATGTCACCCCGTATAGGGGTAGCATGACCCCATTGCGGAGTCGAGCGACCCCGCAATGGGTTTGCTGTTGGTCTCTCCATGAACCCTGTGCTCGAAGCGATTTTCGGCAATCGCACCGCCGCCTGGGTGCTGCTGTTTTTGCAGTGCTACGGAGAAGGCCATGCCTTGCGGATTGCCAAAACCTTTGGTTTTGGGTTGAACATGACCCAGCGGCAATTGAAACGCCTGGAAGAAGAAGGAGTACTGGTGAGCCGATTGGTGGGTAATATCCGGCTGTTTTCCTTCAATGAGCGCAACCAAACCGTTCGCAACCTAAGGCAACTGCTGGAAGCTGAACTCAAGCTTCTGCCTGACGATCAGCTGCAGAATTACTTCCGCCAGCGGCAACGACCGAGGCAGACGGGCAAGGCCTTGGTGAGCCATGGCTGAGATCAATGGGGCCACCACTCTTGAGGAATTGGCCGTGTTGATCAGCGAGGCTCTTGAAGCGGCTGGAATCATCGCTGTGAATGATTCCTTAGCTTGAAACGCCCTATGGATCCCTGCGGATTATCACACCAAGCCTTTGTGTGATCGACAGATTGGCAGCCTATCTGCCCTGGAATGATCGTCAGTGCTGGGATCAGGCCGTACTGGTGTGCCGAAGCCACCCCGTGAATTGGGAAGAAATTACCAGCTGGGCCAGGAACGAAGGGATGCCCATGGAGGAAATCAATCTCCTGCGGACGATGACAAGCTCGTCGCCATGATCAACCGGCTGGTGTGGGCTTTTGGTTCTAGCCAGGCCGACCACAAGACGCTGTGGAGGATCGCAGCCGCAACGTGCGCGGCATGGCCGAGCCGCGGGATGAGGAGGAGCGGTTCGCCAACCTCATCATCGACCGGATCAGCCCTCGTCTTGTGCCGGAGATCGAGATCCTGGCCTGGCGGCAGACGCAGGTGCTCGCCCTGCCGCAGGCGTGTATGTGCGGGTGGGCTCCACCAATCGCCGCGCCGATGCCCAGCTGATCGAGGAGCTGCAGCGTTTCTCACGGGGGGAGGGTTTCGACGAGCCGCTCTTGCCGGGGCTCGGCTCGGAAGCCCTCGACTTCCGAGCGGCTTCCGAGTCGTTCGCACCGTTCCGCGCCCTCCGCAGCCGCGATCTGGAGACTCTGCGGCTTGTGGGTGACCACCAGGGGAAGACGGTGCCGACCGTGGGCGGCATGATCCTCTTCGGCCATGACCACGAGCGGCACTTTGCCGATGCCTGGATCCAGGCCGGGCGCTTCGCCGGCAGCGACAAGAGCCGCATCCTGGATCGGATCGAGATCCACTCCTTCCCGGTGCAGGCCGTGGAGGAAGCGATTGCCTTTGTGCAGAAGCATTCCTGGCATGGCGCCAGCATCGGCGCGTTGCGCCGCACCGACCGTTGGAGCCTGCCGCCAGAAGCGGTGCGCGAGGCCCTGATCAATGCGGTGGTTCACGCCGACTATTCCCAGCGGGGCGCACCGATCCGGTCCCACGATCCCCGTAGGGCCAACGCTGGTCGACGCCACCGAACAGGCGATCCTTGCCAGCCTGCAGCAAGGCCAGGGGTTGGCCACCCGGGAGATTGCTGCCAACATCGGCCTGTCGGCCCGGGCTACGCGTACCCGGCTGGCCCAGCTGATCGATCGCGGTCTGGTGCGCGAGATCGGCAACAGCGCCAAGGATCCGCAGCGAAAATACTTCCTGGCCGAGGCTGGCCCCCCATGAACCTGACGCCCGAATTGATAGGAGCAGTGGTTACAGCGGTTTTACGCTTTCACTCATTTGCGAGCACTTGCTGGTACGGGGCCAGGAACGCACCATTTAGGAGCTACTGGGCCACAAGGACTTGAACACCACCATGACCTACACCCATGTGCGCAACCGCAGCCCTCTCGGGGTGCGTAGCCCTGCGCATCTTGTGTAACAGTACGTATACGAGGTGCGTATGGACTCTGCATACGTCAGGAGAGAACCTGAAATCATGAGCGGAGCGCTGTGCTTCACGGGCACGCGCGTCCCCGTGAAGAACTTGTTCGACTATTTGGAAGGTGCTTCTTCGCTAGAGGAATTTCTTGAGGATTTTCCCACTGTTTCACGTGAACGAGTTTCGGTCTTCGTTCTGGATGTACCTGCCGAGACAACTTTATGGCTACAATCACATAAGAAATTGCGATGATTTAGACACGTATTTGCTGAACTGCATTCCCTGGGCACGACTGCCCCTTCTGGTCATTTGTATCATCGCGAGCACTTATAGGCGGATCCGCCCATCAAACCCGGAACGTTTCCGACTTGTGTGAATCGCTTGTCATCGCAAGCGATCCCACGGGTGCCTGCCGTTTGCCTCCCGCTTTTAGGCGGCCAAAACGGTGGTGAATGAGATAATATGCGGATCCGTCTAAGAACTGTTGCTCTGACCGTGTTTCAACGGTTGTAGTCGGTGCTTAGACTACCTGCACGGCAGAGCAACATTTTGCTGGAGCCGACAACGCCTGCGAGCCGAACGTCGTTCGTCTCGAACGGCGTTGCGGCTCAGCAAATAGTTCGGTGGAGCGGCAAGACAGGACCTACTACACCTCTAGAAAAGGGGCAACTGGGTTTGGTACGGCGCAGGAAAGACGCCAATAATCAGCCAAGGATTAGGGGCAACAGAATGAAACTGGAGAGTTGTTCCGAGAAAGAAATGAAGATCTTTGCCCACAAATTCATCAAAGTACTTTGCCCTGACTTTTTCAATCGCTGCTTGCTCATTTTGGCGTTGATCTCGCCACAAGCAATTCCAGAATAGCGCACCTATTTCCCAATCAAGAATTTGCAGCTGGCTACGCTGGCCGTTTGCATCATCGAAACGATATGAGAATTTGTAAGGCAGCTTGGGAATCACCCTAAAGGTCTTTCTCCATTCGTTGTCATCAAACAGTGAGAGCTGATCGATGTGTGCCCGCATTGCACTCAGCTTCTTGGGATCCCATTCTCGCGATTCTTCTCTTTCAACGATAAAGTCGATAACCTTGGCAGGCTTGAATACCGCTAGCGATATCTCATTCTGCTTGGCGCCAAGAATTAACTCATCAAGCTTATAAGAGACTCTTGCTTTGCCAAGTACTATTTGGCGCCTTTCATACCATTGGTCTTGAGTTCCAATGTGAGCGACTGCTTGCAATTCAGATTCATCTACAGGCCTATAGCTCTCAGGCCTTCGGTCTTGGGTGTTTCGTACAATTCGGCATTCAAGCCAATCGTACTTACGATATTGCTCAGTTTCTCCTAGGCGACGAAATGGGACTGGATACAGGCGCACCCATGACCCATCATCTCTCATGGCTGCTGTACAGACTGTCTCGCCGTGCTTAGTTGAAAGCGTAGGATAGGTCTTAACAAGAATAAGCAGCCGTTCTTGTTTCATCTTGAAATTACAGATGCTTAACCTGAAAATCTTCAGAGCAAGACTGAATGATCTTGGCTACACAACCTCGATGGCACTGCCTCACGTCTTCCTCATAGCAGGTCAGAGCAACCCTCTCTCCTGATTCAATCCATGATGAAATGATCGTTAGTTCCTTTTCTTGCCTTGGGAGATATTCGATTGAATATCTGGCGAATAATTCATTGTAGTCTTCTTGTGAGCTGAGATTATGGCGTTTGCTTGATTCAATTCCAAGTTGTGGCATGTGCTCATATCTAATTCCAACTCGCGAGCATCCAGTGGCAAGTACTCGCTTCGAAAAGCCATACTTTCGGCTGATCGGGTTACGCCTTACATCACACAAAAGGGTAACGCCGTCATGCAGAAGAAGATTTAGATATGCTTCAATTGATTTCCCTTCATAGCCAATAGTTGCCAATCCAGGGATTTTGGTACTTGGCTTGCTTTTCCGTATAGCATCTAGGGCCGAAGAGTCGCTCGATAGAATATCGCTGGCAATCTCGCTATGAGTTGCGTAGTAGGGGAAATGCTTGTAGGTGTAGGCAATAAGCTCCCTGCCTCTCATCCAGCCAAGACGGCTGACAAACGATGCCGCATCTGTTCTATAGCCAGCCTCTGGATAGATTGCGGCTTCTGCATCAGCAGCAAGTTCCCAATGATCACTCGAACGAATCAACAGCCCTTTCTCGATGAGTTTAAGACGATCAGCATAGGAGGTAAACGAGAAGGCGCCATACTTATACGGTACAAACTCGTATAGAGGGGGATTGGCTGTCTCTTTGGAAAAAAGAAAAAGCAGCTTCTGAAAATCAGTATTAGATGCTTGGCCTCCTATTGCTTCGAGCAGCGCAAGCAAGTATCGATGCCTACGATAGAGCCGAGCCAATGGGGTACAGGTGCTCACTTCTGAGGCTACAAGGCTCGGGCCATCCTAGCGGCTGAAAGCTCCGACAGGAAGTGATGTGGACGTTGGCAACACGGCTTCAACGAGAAAACCCAAGAGCTTTTGATAGTGTCATAATTTACATTGCCCACCGAACATCCAGATGCAGAAGACGGGGGCCGGCGTTGTCTGCCATGGCGATGCATGCCTACCCGCTTCTGATCTGGAGCGTTAGGGAGCTTTGCTTCTAGTCATCCCACTAAGACTGTCCGTCACCCGCGCCTGAGGAAGTATTCAGGCTCTAACTCTATTTCTTCTGGGAAGTCGAACTCCTGCAGTTCACTTTCCTCAAGATTCAACCCGCATACTGAACACTCAAATGAAAATGGCCACGCGGTCGAAGTTACAACCGAGCATTCATCATCGGAGTCGTCCGGCTGCGGTTCGCTTTTGTCTACCCCGCATATGAGCCATGCCTCTTGCCGACAAACGGGACAGAACACAGGTTCTTCATGATCACTTGATGACAACCGTCTAGAGCGCTTAGCCAGTACCACCGATGCCAATCCTGGCGATAGCGCAGTAGTAATGCTCGTGACTTGCTCCTTGGCTGCCTGAATCTTAGCGGCAACAATATGAGCTACTATTGCTTGATGCTCGCCAATCAGCTTATCCACGAGCCCAAGATTGCCCTTCCAGAAGGATCCACGATCCGCGCCAATCTCCGAAGCCAGTTGGTCAACGATTCGAATGCTGTCGGCAGTTGCGATTCTTAGCTCGTCGCGATGAACCAAAGCCGCATGCAGTGCTGCATGCCTGACCCTCAGCACTCCCTGAACGCAATTGTCGCTAATGCCTGAAGTTGTCTTAAAGAGACGCTTACACAGACGAACGGCCTCTAGGCCGCCGATTGTTTTGATGTCCAGCGCAGAGCTGCCGGCCAGTTCTCCTTTTCCTGAGAGGTGAAGCAGGCTGTCGGTGTGTGATCGTTCGCAGATTAGAGAAGGGGCGACCTTAACGAGCGCCGCCTTGGCCGCAAGCTCCAAGGCTGTCCCAGTTGCAACGGCGGCCTGCAACATGACAAGGCGATCATCGGAGACATACTGGTTAAGAGCGCGGCCAGCGTTGTCTTGTGCAAAGCTGAGAAGCAGATAGCAGAGATCCTCATGAATGGATGAATATTCTCCAGCGGGCCAGTAAGGCCCCGACGTCGAAAGACTGTAGCCACAGCCAGAATACGGAACGCCTTGTATTGACATCCGGTCACTCTTCTCACTGAGTTCATCAGTCAGAGTAACGCAGTAGATGCTTGGCGTAGGATCTGCGTCCTGCTAGGCAACTCCCTAACACTGCCATTCACCTGAGCCGCCCCCGATCAGCCCCATCACCCTGGGGCGTTTGTGACTCACACTATCTGCGGCCAGGTGATGGCAAGCGTTGGACCAAGCCGCTGCGCGGCAGATTCAACAGCCCAAGACTATCACCGTGCTGTCTATATTTGCCCTCTCAACACCATTGCTGATCCGGCTCCCATCCCTACAGCGATGCCGGCTCAACACCAGTTACACTCCTTTTGAGATCGTGAGAGCCATGGAGCAAGCACTTCTACCTACGATCGAGGTGAATCGTAAAGGGAATCTTAAAAACGAGCGGACATATCTCCTTTAGTAGGGGGCCCCTAGGCCCTAGAGCCTCAGAGTTGCGGGGCTTGTCCAACACCGGATAGATCGTGGCTTCGCACCATCTATCCATGCCGTTAGCCGAATCTCTGGGAAGGGCGCCGGACTGAGCGGAGGAACAGGATGCGCTCTAGCCGGGGATATTGCTAAAGTGGGATCAGTAGGGAGCCAAACATGAATTTCACTCTGGAGTGCGAACAAGAAGTAGACGGTCGATGGATCGCGGAAGTGCCGGAGCTACCTGGAGTTCTTGCATACGGGAGCTGCTCTGCTGATGCAATGGCGAAGGCTGAAGTCCTAGCCCTTCGTGTTATCGCTGATCGGCTTGAAAATGGTGAATCCGAGCCAGTCAACATCCGGTTTTCGCTCCCACTCTCTGCATGAGTAATTGGCCGTCAGCCAAGGCCAAGAAAGTATTGGCAGCCTTGCAGTCCATTGGATGGAGAGTTAAGCGTCAGTCAGGATCTCACAAGACGCTTGAACATGCAGACTATCCGGACTATATCTTTGCATTCCATGATGGCGAGGAGATTGGCCCCAGGATGCTGTCTCGAATCGCTAAGCACACCGGCCTCGAACCAGGTGATCTGTGATGCAGGCGGGAAATCGGCTAACAATGCCATACACCTGAGCCGCCCCCTGATGATCTTTGTTGAACCGCCTGGCTCTTGGCGGCCAGGTAATGGCAAGCGTTAGCTTCAAAATAGAGTATTTGCCGGCCTAAGTAATAACCGGTGCAGCCTTGGTTCAACTACGTGCGAGGAGTCCTCGTCCTACTAACACTGCCGATCCTTAGCAGAACAGCCTGCAGCTGTGGGATGGGACAAGTGGCAAGGCATTAAGGCAATAGCCAGATTGGACTTCCGCTGAATAATGCGTCTTGCCTGCAAAAGATAATTGTGGCTGTAGCGGCGATGGTGCGCCCGAGCACGCCTGCTAAGCCCCGCCCACCCAAAATCAGCCCTCCTCCTCTACCCCATCCTCGCTATCCCGCCGCACCACCACCACCGTGCCGTAGCAGAGCACTTCCGTTAATCCGGTGATCAATTCGGCGGCGTCGTAGCGCATGGCGATGATGGCGTTGGCGCCCGGGCCGGAGGCTTCGCGGCACATCAGTTGATAGGTTTCGGAGCGGGCCCGCTCGCAGAGATTTGTGTAGATGGTGATATTGCCGCCAAATAGCGTTTGCAGGCTGCCGAAGAAATTGCCAACGATGGACCTGGAGCGCACCGTGATGCCTCTCACCACCCCCAGATTGCGCGTAATTGTGTAACCCGGCAGGCTCTGCGCCGTAGTCACCATGGAAGCCAGCATGGGACCCTCTCGTCAGGCCACAAATCTAGGTTCCGAGCTCAGCCCCCCGCTCCCCCCAGCAGCTTGCGCAGGTCGTCATTGAAGTCCCGCAGCACCGAGCGGGGGCTGACTTCATCGAGCAGCTCCAGGATGCGGTGCACTTCCGCCAGGCTCAGGGAGCGGTTGCCGGTGACGGCTTCGAAGTTGGCCTCAGCACATGGTCGCGGATTTCTTCGAGGCTGGCCTGGCGGCCGACCATTTCGGCTACGAAGGGGTTGGAGCGGGCCGCCTGGATCAGGGCCTTGTTGAGCAGCTCGTAGGAAATCTCGCCCTTTTTGTTGGTGTAGGCCTTGACGATCGCCGCGTAGTCGGCGCTGTTGACCGTGGCCAGCTCTTCGGGGGTGTGGTCTTCGTCCAGGGGGCTGGGGGCTGCTGTCGTTGCAGTTGCCGTTACCGCTGCCTCGGCCACCGCCGACCCGGCCACAGCCGCAGGACTGCGCACCGGGCCCCGGCTCGAATAGGGCAGGCCGGCGGTCAGTTCCAGGGCCTCATCAAAGGCCTCCTGCGGAAACAGATCGGAGGGGGTGTGGGCCGCTAGATCGGCCTGGCCGCTGTTGCGGTTCAGCAGGGCCAGCCCCGGTTGGGCGCTGTCTTGGCGCAGGATCCCCGCTCCAGCTGTTGGCCGGCACCCCTTCTGCTTTTTGTCCGCAGCCGCTACGGTCGGGCCATCCATCCCACATACAGCGGAGGCCGGGGTGCTCACGGGTCTGAGCCTGGAGAACATCGCCCTGATCGAGCGGCTGGAGCTGACCTTCGAGCCGGGCTTCACCGTGCTCACCGGCGAAACCGGCGCCGGCAAGTCCATCCTCCTCGATGCCCTTGATGCCCTGCTGGGCGGCGCCCAGGGTGCTGCCGCCTCCCGCCTGCTGCGGCGCGGTTGCGAGCGGGGGCGTATTGAGGCCAGCTTCCGTCTGACGCCGCCGGTGCTGGCCTGGTTGGCGGCCCAGCAGCTCGACGCCGAGGACGACGACTTGCTGTTGAGCCGCGACTGGCGCCTGTTGCAGGGCCGCCTCAGCAGTCGCCATCGCCTTAATGGCGTCGTCATCAGCCGCTCCCAGGTGCTGGAGCTGCGGCCCCTGTTGCTCGATCTCACCGTCCAGGGCCAGAGCCAGCAGCTAGCCCGCCACGGTCAGCAGCGCCGCTGGCTGGATCGCTCGGCTGGCGAGGGTCACCAGGGCCTACTGGAATCGGCCCGCCAGACTTTTCAGCTTTGGAAGGCGGCAGCGGCGGCCTTGGAGCGGGCGGCGGCCGAGCAGGCGGCCTTTGAGCGCGAGCGGCTGCAGCAAGAGCAGTGGCTGGAAGATCTGGAGGCGGCGGCCTTGGATGATCCGCTCGAACGCCAGCGGCTGCAGGCCGACCAGGACCGCCTCGCCCACGGCGTGCGGCTCCAGGAGGGGGTGACCCAGCTGCTGGGCCGGCTGGTGGAGGGGGCCGAGGCAGCGCCGTCGGTGCTCGACCACCTCGCCGCCTGCGACCACGAACTGCAGACCATGGCCGGCCTCGATGCCAGCGTTGATTGCTTGCGCCAGGCCTGCGTCGCTGGCCTCGAAAGCCTGCAGGATCTGGCCCGCCAGCTTGATCGCTACGGCGCCGCCCTCGACAGTGATCCCGAAAGCCTGGCCGGCCTGCAGGAGCGCATGGCCCAGCTCAAGGCCCTCGAACGGCGCCATGGCCTGAACCTGGCCGCCCTGATCGCCCGCCGCGACCAGCTGCGTCAGCAGTTGC
>Ga0209087_1002589_pt1 | contig 10132 bp, 10 predicted proteins | sample S_130805_EF_Meta_FD_187321 | JGI IMG/M metagenome (GOLD analysis project Ga0209087, IMG submission 187321) | Freshwater microbial communities from Lake Simoncouche, Canada to study carbon cycling - S_130805_EF_MetaG (SPAdes) (version 2) | ecosystem: Environmental > Aquatic > Freshwater > Lake ...
CTTGATTGCTCTCCTGTTTCGATCTCCGAAACCAACCCCCTCACCAACAAAAAACGATCCTATTCATACTAGGGCGCCAACCGCTCCCTGACCCAGGATCCTCCCTCAATTCGGTATCGGAGGCGATCATGGAGTCTGCTTTTCCTCCCCTGCCAGAACTCCCAAAGCGATGGGGAGAGACGAAATCCGCCCCAATTCGGAGGGCGAGATGGATTCGCACCCAAGGCCTTTTCATGCTCGGCCCAGCTCTTCTCTAGGACTCCACGATTCGGAATCACCTTACTCTGAGGGGATGCCCATGCTGCATATCTTGAATCAAGGGGTCGGGAGCAGTAATACGCTTCACTTTCCTCGGGGCTGATTTTTTCCACTTCCCCCTCCAAACGAACCACACGCTCCAACTCTACCCAGTGAAACTGCAAAGCCGCCCATGGGTTTTTGGCCAACTCTATCCCCTTCCGACTTTCATAATTGGTGTACCATACGATCCCTCGAGAATCGTAGCCTTTGATCAGTACTGGTCTTGTGCTGGGCCGACCTTCAGGCGAAACCGTTGCGAGGGTCATCGCGTTGGGCTCGGGAATCTCGGATCGAATGGCCTCGTTGAACCATTGGACGAACTGTTGAAGCGGATCGGCATGGGAATGGGATTCGTCTAGCTCAGCCTTTTCGTAGCTCTTTCTCAGATCCGCAATATTCGTTTTTCCGCTCATTCCAACCAATCTAGCACGCCCCTACCCCTGATGCCCACCCACGATCACAATGAGATTTTCGACACCATACATTTCAACTTTTTACATAACGTTGGATTCCCTTTGAGATAAAATGGTATCTTGCCCCTTCTAGTTAGAAAGCATTCCACAAGAACCCCCGATGTCGTAGGATGCCTTATGCGGTTAAGCAACGAATTGGCCTCCAAAAAGAGCCATCTGGAAAGCCTAATCAAAGCTTGGCCATCGGCATTTATAGCTTATTCCGGTGGGGTCGATTCAGCCTTTCTTCTTTGGACAGCGCACCAGATCCTTGGTCCGAAAGTCACAGGAATCCTAGGCGACTCGCCCAGCCTTCCCCGATCTGAGCATGCTGCCGCCCTGGCTTTCGCTCAAAAGAATGGGATTCAGGTCGAAATTCTTCGGACCCTCGAGCTACAGGACCCCTCCTACACTTCTAACCCTCCCAATCGTTGTTTTTTTTGCCGGTCCGAGCTGTTTCAACGAATGGAGGAAGTCGCCCGGCTTCGAAAGGTTCCTGTGCTGGCGTACGGAGAGAACTTTGATGATTCTCAAGAAATACGCCATGGGCAAACCGCTGCAAATCAGTTTCATGTGGCAGCCCCCCTAAAGGAAGCTGCCCTGACCAAAGCAGATGTCCGCGCTCTTGCCCGCCACGCAGGATTGGATGTCTCAGAAAAACCTGCAGCCCCTTGCCTATCGTCACGACTTGCTCCCGGGCTTGCCGTTACTCCGGATCGCCTCGCAACGATCGAGAAAGCAGAAACAGTTATCCGAAATCACGGATTTCGAATTGTTCGGGTTCGCCATCTTGGAAGCAAAGCCTTGGTCCAGGTATCCCCAGCTGAGACTGCCCGGCTAAAAGATTCCAACCTCCGCAAAACTCTCACCCATGAACTTCAAGCCACCGGCTTTCCTGAAGTTGATTTCGATCCAATCGGGTACCAAGGCTCCGGACTGCGCTAGTTTGTTGCTTCGGAGCCTTTCAACTTATCAAACTCGGTTAACGCCATCGCGACAACCTGATCCATATTATAGTACCGATAGGTAGCCAAACGACCGACAAAGGTCACATTCTTCTCCATTTTTGCCTTGGCCGCGTACTTTTCATATAGCTCCTTTGAATCGGGAGCAGGCACCGGATAGTAGGCTTCCTTCCCCGGTCCAAAGTCCTCCGGATATTCTCGTACGATCGTCGTGACGGGAGATTTCTGGCCCGTGGCGTGTTTGATTTCGACCACACGGGTATACTCATGATCGTTTGGGTAGTTCACTTGCATGGCCGGTTGAAAAAACTCCTGAGGAAGTGTCTCAGCCTCAAATCGCATCGATCGATAGGGCAAACGACCTTCTGAAAAGTTATAAAACTCATCGATCATCCCCGTGTAGATCATTCGGTCGTACTTCACTGTGGGGAGCAACTGACGGTAGTCCGTATTGAGTCGGACAGTGATCCTCGGGTGCCGAAGGATTTTCTCAAACATCTCCGTATACCCATCTTGGGGAAGAGCTTGAAAGGTTTCTGTCACAAATCGGTTGTCCCGGTTCGTGCGGACCGGAATTCGACCACAAACCGATGCATCCAGTTGGGATGGATCCCTCTTCCACTGCTTCTTCGTATAGTTTTTAAAGAACATTTCGTAGAACTTTCGCCCCACCTGGGACAAAACCATCTCCTCGGAGTTTTTGGGATTTGGAAAATCCTCCCGCCACTTGGCTAAAGTGGCCTCCATCTCCTCAGTGGTTGATGGGCGCCCCAGATACTGCTCAAACGTGTTGAGGTTGATCGGGAACTGCCAATATTTCCCGTCCGTCCAAACAAGAACCTGATACGTGACCTGATGCCATTGAGTAAACCGACTCAGATAATCGACTACACGCGTCGAATTCGTCCGAAAATAATGCGGACCATAGGTATGAATTAGTATCCCCGATGGATCCACCTTGTCGTACGCATTTCCTGCGATGTGATCTCTCCGATCTACGACCAGACAAGTTTTTCCCAACTCCTCGGCTAAACGCTCGGCAAGCACGGCGCCTGCAAACCCAGCACCGACCACGAGATAATCGTATTTCTCGACCACGAAAAACCAGTTCTAGCCCTTCGAAAGGCCGAGTCTTTGGCCAGCATAACCTTTGGCATGCACAGCCTGACACCAAGCGGGATTATCAAAATACCAACGCACCGTCTTCTCAAGGCCGGCCTCAAAGGTGGTCTTTCCCGCCCAACCTGTCTGCTTCCTGAATTTTGAGGCATCGGTTGCATATCGACGGTCATGACCAGGACGGTCGGCTACCGTTTCCATAAGTTCCCGATGGGGTTGGCCGTTGGCTTGAGGGCGCAAACGATCGAGTATCTCGCAAATAGCCAACAGGACCTTTCTGTTATCCTTTTCCGCATCCGCACCAACCTGATAAGGCTCCCCTAGCCCACCCTTTTGTCGAGCCGCCTCGACGGCATGTGCTGTATCCTCCACATAAAGCCAATCCCTGACCTGTTTTCCATCCCCATAAACCGGAATCTTCTCACCCGCCAAGGCTCGCAAAATCGCCAGAGGAATCAGTTTTTCAGGAAACTGAAACGGTCCAAAATTATTTGAGGGCCTCAAAACAACTGTCGGTAATCCATAGGTGCGGAAATAGGCCCGACACAGATGATCTGCAGCAGCTTTAGAAGCTGCGTAAGGGCTGTTGGGAGCAAAGGTTGACCCCTCTGAAAAAGGTGGATCCGAAGGCTCCAAAGAGCCGTGAACTTCATCCGTTGAAAGATGGATAAAACGGAAGGATTCCGAACCCTTATCCTTTTTAGCGCCCACATACTTGCGGGCCGCTTCGAGCAGAGTAAAAGTTCCGGTAACATTGGTATGAAGGAAGGGGGCAGGTTCATCTATCGAACGATCCACATGGGACTCTGCGGCAAAGTTGATAATCGATTCCGGCTGATGCTTACTTAAAAGTGCTTCCACAAGTTTGCCATCAGCAATATCTCCCACAACGACTTCACAACGGCCCCCCTTCTCCTCTATCTCCAAATTCGGACGATGTCCTGCATACGTAAGCTTATCCAGAACCACCACCTTCACATCGGGAGACGAGGCCAGGAGATGCCTCACATAGTTCGATCCAATAAAACCACACCCCCCTGTCACCAAGAGCACTCCATTTGCAATTCCCATATCTCCTTCATACCTCCCCAAGTCTTCCTAGACCAGCCCCTGCGATGGGGTCTGGCCCTGTAACTAGGGCTCGCCCTAGGACGCCTAATTTTGCGAAAGTGTTGCCAGCTATGGCGTTCGAAAAAGATACCATCACGGCTTGTGCCACCCCCCCAGGGGTCTCCGCCCTCGCAATGCTCCGAATCAGCGGACCGCAAGCCGTCCCAATTGCCGAAAAGTTGTCCCAGACCCGTCTCAAGCCCCGAGCACCTGTTGCCCTCAAACTTCATCATAACCAAGTTACCCTCGACGAAGTTGTCATAACTTCTTGGCCAAACCCAAAATCCTATACTGGAGAAGATCTGGTCGAAATCTCATGCCATGGAAATCCCCTGATCGTGGAATCGATCCTTCAAGCCGTCTGCTCTTTGGGGGCCCGACCCGCTCGCCCAGGCGAATTTACCGAACGCGCTTTTCTCAACGGCAGGATCGACCTGACAAAGGCGGAAGCAGTTCTCGATGTCATCCATGCCAGGTCGGAACGTGCGCTTCTCGCGGGACAACGTGCTCTTGCCGGAAAATTGAGCAGCCAACTTATGGCAGATCGAGAATCCCTCCTTCAATTGCTCGCTCGGATGGAGGCCTGGATCGACTTCCCCGAGGAAGACATCCAACCGGAAGTGGGCGAGGGATTCCGATCCGAAATCAGCAATCTTCTCAAATCTTCTGCCTCCCTCCTAGCAACAGCTCCCCTTGGTCAACGTCTCCGAGCTGGCTATCGTCTCGTTCTTTCCGGCCCTCCCAATGCCGGAAAATCCACACTCCTAAACGCCCTTCTCGGCATGGATCGTGCTTTAGTCAGCCCAATCCCCGGCACGACACGAGACACAGTTGAAGAATCGATCGTGCTGAACGGCTTTCCGGTACGCCTTATCGATACGGCCGGTCTCCGTTCATCGACCGACCCGATTGAACTCGAAGGCATGGGACGAACACGAGCCGCCATGGACTCAGCAGATCTGATTCTGGCCCTGATCGACTCCTCCCAAACGAATGATCCCTGCGCCAAAGAATGGATTTCCTATGGTGCAAAAGTCATTCCTGTCCTCACCAAAGGGGACCTCCCCAGGTCCAACTCCTTTTCCGGTCTCACCGTTTCTGCCCATACCGGTCGTGGGCTGGATGAACTAAGAAACAAAATTATCCAACACCTGAAGGCGGATCTCCACGCGCCCGGATCAGACGAAATTGCCGTGAACGCCCGGCATGAGGACGCTCTACGTCGTGTCACCGAAGCCCTAGCCTGTGCCTCAGCCTCCCTGCTCAACCGCGCTGCCCCGGAACTCATCGCCTCGGATCTTCGTCTCGCTCTTCAAGCCCTCGAATCCATCCTCGGCGTCGGCACATCGGAGGATGTACTCGACCGTCTTTTCGCGCAGTTTTGTATTGGAAAATGAAGCTCTACTCCACCCTCGCCCGCCCCCTGCTTTTTCAGCTCAATCCGGAGCTGGCACATCACCTGACGCTAGCCTCACTCCGTATTCCTCTCCTTTCAAAGCTGCTTACCCTAGGCCGAAAAGCACCCAATGATCCCGTCAAACTCCTCAATCTCACCTTTCGGAACCGTCTCGGAATTGCCGCCGGTCTGGATAAGAATGCTGAAGCGACGCTCGCATGGCGAAATCTTGGGTTCGGCTTTGCTGAACTCGGCACCGTCACTTTTCATCCCCAACCAGGAAACCCAAAACCCCGTGTCTTTCGGTATCCATCCAAACAGGCTCTTATCAACCGCCTTGGCTTTCCGAATCTGGGGGCTGCATCCATCGCTGCACGGATTCGCCGTCTTCGCGATCACCATGAACTTCAGGATTTCCCCATCGGCATCAATCTAGGCAAATCGAAAATCACCCCCCTCGATCAAGCACCCCTCGACTACCTCGAATCCTTGAAACTCCTTCAACCTCTCGGCGACTATTTTGTCATCAACATCAGCTCTCCCAATACTCCTGGTCTTCGTGACCTTGCGAAACCGGATGACCTGAGGCGTCTTCTTTCGACGCTTCAGGATTTTAACCGCTCTTGTTCCAAGACCAAACCCGTCCTGTTAAAGGTTTCTCCCGATGTTGAATTCTCTACTCTTCCCGAAATCGTAGCGATCACTCGGGAGTTTCAGTTGGCAGGTATCGTTGCCACGAATACGACCCTTCATCGCGATCCGGATGATCCTAAGGAGACAGGAGGGTTAAGTGGACGACCCCTTACAGCCCGTGCAACAGCCATGACCCAAACGCTTCGTCCCCTCCTCGGTTCCGACCAGATTCTCATCGGAGTCGGCGGAGTCATGTCTGCCGCCGATTACAAGTCTCGCAGATCGGCTGGTGCCGACCTCGTTCAGATCTATACAGGTATGGTCTACCTGGGCCCCGATGCTGCGTGGGAAATTCTCAAGACTTCCTAATCTTTTTTTGATTTGGTTTTTTTCGTATCGGACGACCTCTCCAAAAGCCAGAGCAAGTCAGAAAGCCGGTTCAAATACTTGGGTATCACATTCCTGACCTTTCCTTCCTTACTTTCCAGTTTCCATACCCCTCTTTCAGCCCTACGACACACGGTTCTCGCTAGAGCCAAAGCTGCCCCTGCGATACTCCCACCGGGAGTGGACCATCCTTTTGCCTTGGGGGCGGCCTTTTCCAGAGCAGCGATCTCCCGATCCAGTAGATACAAATCCTCATCCTTGATCCTCGCATATCCGTCCTTTTCGTATCTCGGAAGATCCTTCCTAGCCACCGCCAGCTCCCCCATGAGCCCAACCAAAGCCCTTTGAATTTTCTCAATCAACACCTTACACTCCTTGCCAGAATGGGCCCGTGCCAAGCCAAGACAGGCATTCAATTCGTCCACTTCTCCATAGGCTTCTACGCGAGGGCTGTCCTTGGACACTCTTCTGCCATACATTAGTGCCGTGCTTCCCCCATCCCCAGTTCGGGTCGTAATTGACATCCCCCACAATTACCCCATGAAATCTGTCTTCCAAGTCCAACCATGAACCGCCAACGCTTTGTTTCCCTGGGAATCCTCGCTACCGCTGTGGCCCTCCTTGCCCGGCAAGCAGGCTTCCTCCATCTCGACTTTTATCTTTTTGGCTTCGAAGTGCGAACCCCCATGATTCTTCTCGCTTTCCTCCTTAGCGGCTTCCTTGCCGGCGCCCTCTTAAAATCGTCGTAGCCGTGGCCCGTCTCGCCCGTCTTCTCGTCGGAAATACCGACCGCGTCCCCGATCTCACCTATGCCACCGGGCTTTTTGTCCCGGACGATTTTGCATGGTTCCAGCCCACTTCAGGCAAAACTTTTGCCCTGTTAGGACCATTAGAAATCGACCGAGCCCGCCGAACTGGAAGGGTCGACCAGTGTCTGGACCTTTCTGAGGAGGAAAAACGGATGGGTTCGGGAAAGCACTCTTATCCCAAGACTCTCGCCAACGTCCTACGACGCCATGGAATACGATCTGCCGAAATCCCCTGCACTTTTCCGATTGGCCTAGCCCACAGTCTCACCCAGGCAGGACTCAAACTTCAATCCGTACCCGAACCTTTTTTCCAGGATCGCCTAAAAAAATCCACCTTGGAAGTCCGTCATATCACCCAAGCGATTCGCGCAGCTGAAGCTGGTTTAGCCCGAGCCGTCGATATTCTTAAGATCACTAGGATCCGACGTGATCAAACCCTTACCTGGAATGGTTCTGCCCTGACATCGGAACGCCTGCGGACCGAAATGGAGATCGCATGCTTACGCCATGGTGCCCTTGCCCGTGACACGATTGTCAGCGGTGGCAGTCAGGCTTGCGACCCCCACGAACGGGGATCCGGCCCCCTGCGAGCTCACCAAGCCATCATCCTTGATATCTTCCCTAGAAATACAAAAACGGGCTACTTTGGTGATATCACCCGCACACTTGTCAAAGGTCGTGCCCCTGAACAGCTCCGCCACCTTCGCAACGCCGTAGTACTCGGCCAAAAGAAGGCACTCCGCCAGACCCGGGCGCACGCAAACGGAGAAAGAATCCAAACCGATCTTAGAAACTGGTTCAATCAACAAGGCTACCCAACCGAAATCAGGAAAGGTCGCTGGACTGGGTTCTTTCACGGTGTCGGACACGGCTTGGGCCTCGAAATCCATGAAGCCCCACGGTATGCCATCTCTTCCATTCCCTTGGGCACCATCCTCACTGTGGAACCTGGTCTTTACGTTCCTGGGATCGGCGGAGTTCGGATCGAAGATGTATTTTATATCCGCCGGGGCAGTCCCAAGAAATTAACCCGCTTCCCCGACTTTTGGGAAATCCGATGAAATCGTTCTCCCTCTGTTTTCTTTTATTTCTGGGAACAGCATCTTTTCTTCACTCCGCAGTCCCTGTCCCTCCCCAAAAACCACCCACCCTCGAACAGGTAAATGATGATCTTTTGGCAAAGGCGGCTCTACTTCTTGACCCGATAACTGGTGAGGTTCTCTATGCGCGTGATATCGACACCCCTTACCCTCCGGCCAGCACAGTCAAACTGATGACCGCACTCGTCGCTTACCGCAAAACGGGAGGCCAAGGTACGGTCACCATCACCTCCGATGATGTCAGGGTCGAACCCAGCACAGTCCCGCTTCGCCCAGGGGAAACCGTTCCCATAAGCGAACTTTTCCGATCCATTATCATCGGCTCGGATAATGACAGTGCAATGGCCCTGGCACGCATTAGTTCCGGTTCGGCGACCCAGTTCGTCACCGAAATGAATGCTGAGGCCGCCCGCCTCGGAATGTCAAAAACCCGTTTTGGAAATCCCCATGGACTTCCGGGAACCGTTCAACGCACGACCGCTCGTGATCTGATGACTCTCTTTAACCACTTTCTCTCTATTTCAACCCTCCGACAGATGGCAGAGACCCAGATCTATAACCTTCGGACCGCGATCGGAGTTCAACGGATGCGAAATCATAATAAACTCCTCGGTGCCTATCCCGGAATGGGCCCCGCCAAAACCGGATGGACCTATGAGGCACGGCATACCTTTGCCGCATCTGCCACAAGACAGGGCCGGGAACTCCGCCTTACGCTCCTGAAAAGTGCCAATAAATGGCAGGACACCCGCATGCTTTTCGATTACGGCTTTGCGAACCTTTCCCCTCTCCCCTCCCCAAAAATCCAGCCTACCACCTCCAACTCCTCCAATACGCCAACCGTGGCATCCCCTTCCGCCCCAACTCCCTTGGAAATCGACATCCAACCCGAACCGATCCTTTATACTGTTCGAAGAGGAGATTCTTTAAGCACCATCGCAAAAAGATTTGGAGTTGGTGTGGAGGATATTCTTCTCTTTAACCCCATGAACGATCCCGACCTCCTCGTTCCTGGACAGACCCTCCGAGTTCCGGTCAAAAACAAAGGCCGTTAAGATCCTCGGGGCGGGAACTTCCTGCGACGCATTCTCCAAATCACTAAGCCTGTGATGGCAAGACCGATAGAAAAGATCTGTCCCCGACTCATTCCAAAAAGCAACGGGTCACCCGCATCCGGCTCACGGAAATATTCGAGAACAAACCGAATTCCTGCATAAACCACAAAAAAGCTTCCTGTAACTTGACCGCTTGGTTCCAGCTTTCGGGACCGCATCCAGAACATCGCCAGCCCCAATAAAAGTCCCTCACCAAAAGCCTCATAAAGCTGGGACGGATGGCGGGGGAGTCCCCCTGCCTCAGGGAAGATCACCGCCCATGGCACCTGACTCGTTCTCCCCCATAGCTCCCCATTGATAAAGTTCGCGATACGACCTAGGAAAATCCCGATTGGCGCAAGGACGGCTGCATTATCAGCTACCGCCCAACCATCTGCTTTGTTTTTATGGGCCCAAAAGAGGAACCCAAGTAGAGCTCCAGTGATACCTCCGTGACTCGCCATCCCTCGGATTCCCCCATTCCAAAAAGCGATGACACTGACCGGATTTCGGATCGTTTCGGCCCAGTCATAAAGCAGGCAATATCCCAATCTCCCCCCAACCAAAACACCGACGACGGTATAAAAAAGAAGCTCCGATATCTGATCGTCATTGAGCTTCGACCAACCCAGCTTACGAAACCAACGAAGCCCATAAAACCACGCCAGAAAGCCCGCCACATAGGCCATCCCGTAGTACCGGATGCCCCAACCACTCCCCAACTGAATCAGAAAAGGACTCAGATTATGCGTATAGTAGCCAAACAC
>Ga0209087_1002590_pt1 | contig 10131 bp, 6 predicted proteins | sample S_130805_EF_Meta_FD_187321 | JGI IMG/M metagenome (GOLD analysis project Ga0209087, IMG submission 187321) | Freshwater microbial communities from Lake Simoncouche, Canada to study carbon cycling - S_130805_EF_MetaG (SPAdes) (version 2) | ecosystem: Environmental > Aquatic > Freshwater > Lake ...
ATCAGTTGGTCGTAGCGGAAACGGGGAACCGTCCAACGCACCCAGATGAAGAGCACCAAAAGCGCACTCACTTTGGCGAAAAAGACACCGATGTTGATCAGGCCAAAGATCACGCCCGGCAGACCCGGCATCGAGCCATCGGGGATCATCGGCAGGCTCCAGCCACCCAGAAAGAGTGTCACGATCACGCCCGAGCCGGCGATCATCGCCGCGTATTCACCGAGGAAGAAGAGCGCGAAACCCATGCCGGAATACTCGGTGTGGTAGCCGCCGACGAGTTCCTGCTCGGCCTCGGGAAGATCGAACGGCGCGCGGTTGGTCTCCGCAAACATCGCGATCAGGAAAATGATGAACGAAATCAACATCGGGATCCAGATGAGCAGGCGGGACAAGGAAAAGCCGTTCACGAATGTATCCAGCACGGCTTTGAAATCGCCCGAGAGCAGCATTTCCCAAGTCAGGCCCTTGGCCCAGAAGGGAGCGACCATCCAGCCATTCTCACGCTGCCAGTTCACGATTTCGGGCATGTTCAAGGTGCCGCAGAGCATAAAAACCGGGATCACTGAAAGACCGAGCGCCAGCTCGTAGGAGATCATCTGCGAAGTGGAGCGGATGCCGCCGAGGAAGGGATATTTCGAGTTCGAGGCCCAGCCCGCGAGCACGATGCCGTAAACACCCAGCGAGGAAACGGCGAAGACATAAAGGACGCCGATATTGATATCCGCAATCACCATCGGAACCCCGAAAAGCGAACTTCCAAAGGGCAAGACCGCCAAGACGAGAATCGCAGGCACCATCGAAAGCTTTGGCGCGATGAAGTAGTAAAATTTGTTCACCTCGTTGGGGATGAAATTTTCCTTCAAGAGAAGCTTCAGCGCATCAGCGATCGGTTGGCCAAGGCCGAGAATCCGGATTTTCGTAAGCGGAATACCGGTGCGATTCGGTCCGACGCGGTCTTGGATCCAAGCGCAGATTTTACGCTCGGCATAAACCGTGTAAGAAACCAAACCCAGAATCAAGCCAAGCAGGCCGAGCGTTTTCGCCAGAGAGGTCCACACCAAGAATGGCTCCGGCTTCATGAGAAAATTCAGAATCTCCATATATAGCAAGAGTTCAATTTAACGAGATGCGGCGCGCCTGTCGAGCGGCAAGACGAAAAAGTCTCGCGCCTGCTGCCTTGTTTTTTTCAGCAAAATGAAGAGCATCGTCGCTCAACGACGCATGACTTCGCCCGATTTCTCCATCACCAACGAGCAACGCAAACAAATCGATGCCGCCTTGCTCTCCTTCAGCGCCAAGGACATCAAAAAGGGACAAGCCCTCTTCCGGCGGGGAGATGTGAGTGATTTATCGTGGGATGATGCAGGCGAAAAAATTTCAACCCAACTCTACGGGGGGTCGCTTTACTCGATTGAAGTCTTTTTTCAAAAAGATCAACTCCTGCTAAACTGCAATTGCCCGGTGCGCGGACTCTGCAAGCACCTTGCGGCCACATTATTGAAGGCGCTGGAAGTGTCTGTCGCCGAGGAGGCCCCGATCATGGATATAGGCTCGGACACCCTCTACGGGGCCCTTGCCCATAAACTCCCGGCAAAATTTCCCCGGGCGGTTCAGCGGTTTTTCAGAGATGCGGAGGTGTGGTGGGCGAAAAAATTACCCCGGATCAATCTCAGTGATCTCAAAAACGCCGTCGGAGATCCGGCTTTCTGGCGCATGGGAGATATCGAGATTTTTCCTGTGGAGAATCCCCCGGCTAACGCTGCGGAGTATTTCGCGTATCTGGTTGCCGCCTGCAAATCCCAACAAATCAAGCTGCCGGAACCGCTTTCGGAGGCTGTTGACGCGGCCGTATGGGCGCGTTTGGAAGAAGGGTGGAAGCGTGCGAAAGAGGTCAGAAAATGGAAAACCACCTTCGACAAATGGGACGACTCCGAAGGGAGCGCCCTCCCGCCGGATGTGGAATTCCGGCTGATGCTCCTGCCCGGCTCGGCCGTCATTCAAGCACGCGAATCCGGCAGCTCGGAATTTGGCAAAACCTCGATGAAATTCGTCAACCAATTCATCGAGAAATCCTATCAATCGCGCAATACGCCTCTGCTCAGCCTCGGGTCCAATCTGGTTCTCCAGGCGGGAAAGGATGACTACGGAACCATCTCGAACCTCGAAATCCGGGGAATGCGTCCCAGCCTCTCCAAAAGCCTCACTCAACTCGGCACCAGCAAGGATTTCTTCAATAGACATGTCGTGGGGCAAGACGGCCAGCCGGTGCGATTTTTCGACCAACCCCTTCGTTGGGAGCTCAGAGCTCCGGAAGGCACGGCGAATGATTACTCGCTGCTGCTGCTGGATGCGGACGGCAAGATGCCACCTCCGCCTGTCGCCATTCTTTCCGGCAGGCCGCTCCAATATGTGACGAGCAACGCCATCTACCCCATCGCAGTTTGGCCTTTTGGAGAGGAAAGCCCTCAGTGGCCTCTCGCGATTCCTTCGCAAGCGATGGAGTCCCGCGAGGGCATGGGCGCGCTTGCCACGCTCCGCATTCCCGTGCCATCGCACATGGAGAAAAAAGTTCAGCGCATCGCGGCCACGGTGAATATCCAGTGCAGGATTTATCGCTACCACGGAGGCACGGCGGATTTTTTCCAACTCAAGTCAGAGACGGATTTCCAAGGCTACGAAAAACCCTTGGTCTGGAGTGGAACGAACTGGTGGGATCGCAACTCTTGGGACTTCCAGCCCAAGTTGGCAGTTGATGCGCTGATTCAGTTCGACAAATCCTCCATGGGTCCCGCCGCCGACTGGCTCCGCTCGATTCCCCTCAAGCAGGCTATGCATTCCGGACACCAAATCTGGCATGAGCAGCGCATGTCCGGCAAGGAGTGGCCGGACCAATTCATCGCATGGCTCGACCGGCGGCCGGCGGGTTGCGTCGTGGAACTGGATGCCCAGCTCGCGAGCCTGCGTGACGGCAAAGTCGCCGGCCATGTCCAGATCGACATTGAGGATTCGAAGGACGGCATCGACTGGTTCGATCTCAGCGTGGCCCTGCATGTGAATGACAGCACGCTCACCCAGGAGGAAATCAACCTCCTTCTCAAAGCCAAGGGCAAATGGGTGCGCCTTGAAGGCAAGGGTTGGAGGAAACTCGAATACCAACTCACCGAGGAACAACTCAAGGAACTCGCCGACCTCGGCCTCTCGGTGAACGATTTCAGCAACGAAAAGCAACGCCTCCACGCGCTTCAGCTCTCCGGCCTCACCAAAAAAACCACCTCGCTTCTCGACGCCGAGCGCATCGCCCAGGTCCGCCGCCGCGTGGAGGAAATCCAGACGCGCGTCACGCCGCCGGCACCCGATGCCATCACGGCGACCCTCCGCCCCTATCAACTCGACGGCTTCCACTTTCTTGCCTACCTCACGGCAAACAATTTCGGCGGCGTGCTGGCCGACGACATGGGCCTTGGCAAGACTCTGCAAGCCCTTTCCTGGATCGCTTGGCTGCGCAAAGAAGGCAAAATCACCGATCCCGTGCTCGTCATCTGTCCCAAATCCGTTCAGGACAACTGGGCCAACGAATGCGGCAAGTTTTTTCCAGAACTCAAAGTCGATGTCTGGAACCGCGCTTCGGCTGGAAAAACCGGCCTCGATGGGTCGGTGGATCTTCTCGTGATCCACTATCCGCAACTCCGTTCCCACGAAGACGCCCTTCGAGCGGTCTCTTGGGGAGCAGTGATCCTCGACGAGGCGCAGGCGATCAAAAATCCCACCTCACAAAACGCAAAAGCCGCCTGCGCGCTCCCATCGAAATATCGCCTCGCGCTGAGTGGAACCCCAATCGAGAACCGCCTGCTCGACCTCTGGTCGATCTTCGCCTTCGCCATGCCCGGCGCCCTTGGGAACCGCACGGCTTTCACCAAGCAGTTCGACAAAAAAGACGATCCCTTCGCACGCCGCCGCCTCGCCGCACGCACCCGGCCGTTCCTGCTGCGCCGCACGAAAAATGAAGTCGCCCGCGACTTGCCTGACCGCGTGGAGGAGGATCTCGTCGTGGAATTCGAAGGCGTGCAATCCACCCTCTACAAGGCCGAGATCAAGCGCGCCCGCTCCCAGTTGCTGAAAATCGAAACCTCGAAGCAGCTTGATAAAATGCGGTTCAACATTCTCACCAGCCTCCTGCGCCTGCGCCAGATTTGTTGCCATCCGCGCTTGCTCGGCCTTGAGGATACCAAGAAAAAGAAGTCCTCCGACACCACCGAGGACAGCGCCAAACTTTCCGCGCTTCTCGAACTCCTCGAGCCCCTCATGGAAGAGGGCCAGAAGGTTCTCGTCTTCTCCCAGTTCGTGGAAATGCTCGAAATCATCGAGTCCGAGATCACGGCCAGAAATTGGACGACATTCAAACTCACCGGCTCCACCGACGACCGCGGCCCGCTCGTGGATTCCTTCCAGAAACACGAAGGCTCCGCCGTTTTTCTCATCAGCCTAAAAGCCGGCGGCTCCGGCCTCAACCTCACCGCCGCCAGCTATGTCGTGCTCTTCGATCCATGGTGGAACCCTGCCGTCGAAGCCCAAGCGATCGACCGCACTCACCGCATCGGCCAAAAACAAACCGTCTTCGCCTACCGACTCATCATCAAAGGCACGATCGAGGAAAAAATCCGCCTCCTCCAAAAGAAAAAAGGTGCCCTCGCCAACGACATCCTCGGCGAGGAAAACTTCGCCCGCGCCCTCACGCTCGAGGATTTCAACTTCCTCTTCAGCGACTCCGGAGAGGAATAGCCGCGTCGCCCCTCTTTATCGCAACGGAAGGTGAAGGCCCCGTAGCATGACCTGCATCCGCTCGGGATGTTTAGGTCAAACTTATGATTACACATTCCACAAAAAACCGAGCTTTCACGCTCGCCGCACTACTCTGCGCAGGTCTTCTTCTTGTTGCCTCGCTGAACTACTCCGCATCAGCCCAATCGCCGCCCACAACCACCGGGCCATCGGTTCTCATCCTCTACGACAACGACGCTCCCTACGGTTGGCTGGGGTCGATCTACACGCTCAAGCTCAAGAATCTCCTCGCCCACTTTGATGCGCGGGTCGTTTCCAAGCCGCTTGCGGATTATCAAACAAACGATCTGGCCGCCTACGATGCCACATTTTATCTCGGCTCGGTCTGGCGCTCCAGCCCGATGCCCGGGACCATGACAGCGGACTTGGATGCGAACACCAAGCCGTTCGTATGGATGGGCGTCAACCTCTGGTGCTACGCGTGGGACATGGCGACATGCGCTTGGAGACAGAATTTCAATAATCGCTATGGCATCCAGGTCGCTTACTACTCTGGAGAAAACCACTCGAAGGTTCTCTACAAAAATACCGAGCTGAAAAAAGACATCTTCGATCCCGGCGTAACCCGTCTCGTAGTCACGGATTCCAGCAAGGTCGCGGTGCGGGCGGAGTGCCTCGACTCCGGTGGACAGAAGTGGCCATACATCACCCAGAGCGGAAATTTCTGGTTCGTAGCCGATATGCCGATCGTCTCAACAAGTTTTGAAAACCGCTCGCTGGCCTTTGAAGATCTTTTGCACGATATGCTCGGGATTTTTCATGAGGAAAAACACCGCGCCTATTTCCGCATCGAGGATGTCGGGCCGGATTGCGATCTGGCCGTGCTCCGCAAAATACGAGAGGCAGTCACTCCTCTCAAAGTGCCATTTACTATCGCCTTGATTCCCGAATACCGCGACTGGGCGGGCGTCTACAATCAGGGCAAATTCGACGCCATTAGCGTCGCCGCAGGCTCTCCTTTCACTGCGGAAATCAAACTCTGGCTCGGCGCAGGCGGACAGGTTCTGCAACACGGCACCACCCACCAAATGGACGGCGTGCAAAATCCCTACTCCGGCGTGAGTGCGGAGGACTACGAGTTTTACCGCGTCACAGCCGATGCCGCTGGTAACATAACACTCATCGGTCCTGCCCCGGGAGACTCCGATGCGTGGGCACGCGAGCGCGTAACGCGCGGCATGAAGCTGCTTGAAAATGCAGGCCTCAAGCCAACAGGTTGGCTCACGCCACACTACTTGGCCTCGGCGGTGGACTACCAAGTCTTCGCGAGCCTTTTTCCCTTCGCCTGCGATCGCGCGATTTTTTACTTCCCGGATGGAGTGGGCAATATGCAAGCCACGGAGTTGAACGCGCCTTTCATCTACCGCGATACCTACGGACTCAAGCGCATCCCGGAATCCGTCGGCTACATTGATCCTTGGGGATGGTATGAAATCCAAGCCCCGACGCTCCCGCAAGACATCATCCAACGAGCCAAGGCGCTCAAAGTCGTCCGCGACGGCTGGGCCGGATTCTACTTCCATTGGTATATTGATCCAGCCTACCTCACCGAAACGGTGAAGGGCCTCCAAGGCTTGGGCTATGAATTCGTCCCGCTGACTGGCGACCTCAATTAAACTCAGCGCAGCAGCTTGCCATCGCCGTCTACTTTGGCGGTGGCGATCTGCTCGGCCTCGTCGGCGAGCTTCCGCATTTTGGCGACCTGCTCCGGCGTTGGTATCGCGCCTTGGGTCTCGATCGCGACGAGGCGGATTTTTTTGATGCGATCGGTGAACTCCGTGACCATCTCGGTGGCCTTCAGTCGCGGGTTCAAGGTATCCAGGCGATCCAGAAAATATTCCATCACATCCACGCGCCCCAGAATTTCGGCCTTTGCCGGGGAGTAGCGGTCGTCGGTGCTGACGGCTCCCAGTTGGAAGCCGCGCAGCCATCCACCGAGGCTGACCATGTGAGCCATTTCCTCGTCGTGGAGTTCCATCATGGACTCTTCGACATCTTCCTGGGTTTTGACCAATTCCCCGCGCATGCCGAGCCAGTCGCCCTTGTCGCTGAGTTCAAAAAGGCTCTTGCTCCGCTTGGCAAGACGCTCGCCGACGCCCAAGGCACGTGATTGCCGGATGAGTTCGCGTCCGATGTCCTGCACATCCTGCGGACGCTCGGCGATAGTCAACATGAAGCCATCCGCCACGAGTGCGCCGAAGTGCAACGCAGTCTGAAGGCGGTTGCTGAAGCTCGCCTCGTGATTGGCGGATTCGATGGTCTTGAGCGGCACCGGACGAAAGGCTTCGAGGTCCTTGAGAAGCGACGCTATGGAAGGCGAGGTGACGGGATTTACGCCGAGTTCCTCGCGCATGTGTTCGGTGGAACTGCTCTCCAATTCCTTGAGAGTATCGGTCTGCGCAACCAAGCCGCCACAGGCTGCGGCAAGACAAAGCACAAGAATGGAGAAAATCCGGATCACTCGAAGACTAATAGACACCACTCCGCACGATGCCAATCAAGCGAGAAACCGCTTTCGGAAAAAAAGCTTTGGGTTCATATTTTCACCATGGTCATCGGAGTCCCCAAGGAAATCAAAACCCAGGAGCATCGCGTGGCGCTACTCCCATCGGCTGCCTATCAGCTCATCAAGCACGGCCACAAGGTCGTTGTGGAGTCTCAGGCCGGAGCAGGCATCGGTTTCTGCGATGACAACTACCGCCAGGCCGGCGCGGAAATCGTCACCAGCCACGCCGAGGTTTTCGCCCGCGCCGACATGGTGGTGAAAGTCAAAGAGCCACTCCCAGAGGAATATCCTCTCCTCCGCAAAGACCAGATCCTCTTCACCTATCTGCATCTCGCCGCAAGCCGTTCGCTCACCAAGGCGCTCCAAAAATCCGAGGCGACCTGCATCGCCTACGAGACCGTGCGGGTCAACACCCGCCTCCCGCTGCTCGAGCCCATGAGCGAGATCGCAGGCCGCATGTCCGTGCTGGTGGGGGGATATTTTCTCGCCAAGCACACGGGCGGAAATGGCGTGCTCCTTGGCGGCGTGCCCGGAGTGCTTCCGGGAAAAGTCGTCGTCATCGGTGGAGGCACCGCCGGAGTCAATGCCGCCCGCATGGGCACAGGCGTGGGAGCGGATGTAACCATTCTCGAAGTCGATCTGGAGCGAATGCGTTTTCTCGACATCACCATGAGCACCGCACACACACTCTACTCGAGCGAGGCCAGCCTGCTCGACCTCCTTCCAAGTGTGGACCTCCTCATCGGGGCCGTCCTAGTTCCCGGCGCGAAGGCCCCGAAACTTATCACCCGCGAGATGCTCCGCCTCATGAAACCCAACAGCGTCGTCGTGGATATCGCCATCGACCAAGGTGGCTGCCTCGAAACCTCCCGTCCGACGACCCATGACAACCCGACCTTCGTTGAAGAGGGCGTGGTCCACTACTGCGTCGCCAATATGCCAGGCGCCTATGCCCGCACCGCCACGCAAGCGCTGACGAATGCGACCTACCGCTACATCGAAACACTCGCCGACCTCCCACTCGCCGAAGCCTTCGAACGCGCCCCCGGGCTCCGCGAGGGTCTGAGCGTCTACAGGGGAGGCATCACTTGCAAAGTCGTTGCCGAAGCCCACGGCCTCGATTACACGCCATTTGCCGCCACATGACACTCGAACAGGAAATCCACACCATCGGCCGCCGCGCCCGCGAGGCCTCGCGCGCCCTCGCGCGCCTCTCCGCCACACAAAAAAATAAAATCCTCATCGCCATGGCGGATGAACTCGTCGTCCGTTCACCCGAAATCCTGGCCGCCAACGCGGAGGATACTGCTGCCGCTGAAAAAAACGGCCTCACCAAAGCCGCCATCGATCGCCTGCGACTAACTCCGGACCGCATCTCAGGCATGGCCGACGGCATCCGCCAGGTTGCCGCCCTTGAGGATCCTGTCGGAGAAATCCTTCGCGACTGGACACGCCCGAACGGCATCCGTATTCAGAAAATCCGAACACCAATCGGCGTCATCGGCATCATTTACGAGTCCCGTCCGAATGTCACCGCCGACGCCGCCGTGCTTTGCCTGAAAACCGGCAACGCTGTCATCCTTCGCGGCGGCTCCGAGGCTCTTGCCTCAAACCTCGCCATCGCCAAGGCCCTCCAGACCGGTGGATTTCAAGTCGGACTGCCCGATTTTTCCGTTCAGCTCATCCCTACGAAAGACCGCGAAGCCGTAAAAATCATGGCTGCGATGGACCAGTTCATGGATGTCATCATTCCGCGAGGCGGGCACTCGCTCATCGAGGCCGTTGTCAACGCCGCCCGCATGCCGGTCATCAAGCACTACGACGGCATTTGCCATGTTTTCGTGGACCGGGAAGCCGATCTGCAAATGGCCCTCGATATCGCGATCAATGCCAAATGCCAACGCCCCGGCGTATGCAACGCGCTCGAAACCCTCCTCATCCACCGCGACATCGCGCAGGAGTTCCTCCAACTCGCCACACCCGCGATGGATGCCGCCCGCGTCGAACTCGTCGCCGATCCCGAATCGTTCAAAATCCTCTCCAGCGTGCACTACAAAGCCCTCCGCGAGGCGGATGACACCACCTGGCGCACCGAGTGGCTCGACCTGATCCTCTCCGTGCGTGTCGTGGATGACCTCACCGACGCCATCGACCACATCGAGACTCACGGCTCCCACCACAGCGACGCGATCATCACCAGTAACCCCGCCTCCGCCGAAACCTTCCTCGCCTCAGTCGATTCCGCCACAGTTTATTGGAACGCCTCCACCCGCTTCACCGACGGCGGCGAATTCGGCTTCGGCGCCGAAATCGGCATCAGCACCGACAAACTCCACGCCCGCGGCCCAATGGGACTCGAGGAACTCACAACCTACAAATACCTCATCCGCGGCGTAGGACAGATCCGGAAATGAAAACCCTCCGCGTCCACTACGAAGGCCGCGTGCAAGGCGTTGGCTTCCGATACACCGTGAAAAACCTCGCCCGCGAATACGATGTCTCCGGCACAGTGGAAAACCTCCCCGATGGCCGTGTGGAGCTAATCGTCAGCGGCGAGGCTGATGAGGTCGATGCCTTCCTCGAGGGCATACGCACCAGTCATCTCGCAGGCCACATCACTCTCGAATCCCCGCAACCCATCTCCCGCCCCGCCACACTGCGCGGTTTCTCCATCGTGCCATGACCACTCCCGCCGTTCGCATCGAAAACCTCACCAAGATTTTTCCTGTCCCGCTTCGCCGCCAGCGAGTCACAGCCGTGCGCAACATCAGTTTCGAAGTCCGCCC
>Ga0209087_1002594_pt1 | contig 10126 bp, 12 predicted proteins | sample S_130805_EF_Meta_FD_187321 | JGI IMG/M metagenome (GOLD analysis project Ga0209087, IMG submission 187321) | Freshwater microbial communities from Lake Simoncouche, Canada to study carbon cycling - S_130805_EF_MetaG (SPAdes) (version 2) | ecosystem: Environmental > Aquatic > Freshwater > Lake ...
TTGGCGGCTTGTTACAAGAGAACAACTGATCACTGCATAGCCGAACTGAATGGTTGTCTGACACCTGGCGCTTGGCTTAAACCAAGCTGCCGAGCTGGACGCTTTTTTCAGGAATCCCTACTTAATCACAAACGCGCAGGCACAGGCTTCCACGTCGATATACAAGCAGCGCTCATGGCGGAGTCGATGATTGTGCCTTGCTTGATGGCCATGATGATGCCAACCATAAATGTTAAACCTCGCCAGGGAGTTGGTAATCCACAGATGCTGCGTAGTTTAGGCAAGCTTTTTGCTCGAGAGATTAAATCATTAATCGGTTACCGGCGATACTTGTACGACTGATAATATTTACAATCCAGGAAAAGTTAAACTCATTGCCTTTGGCTAAATACTGCCCATCAACAAAATCAATAAAAAGGTGTAATGGTAGCATCTTTAAAAGTTTTAAAGCATTTTTTCCAATATATGTCCATTCGCTTTATCATGCAAGATCAAAAGAGAATCAGAAGTAGAAACTCATTAGAAACGATAATCCAAAGCTGTCTGTATTTGGATCGGCATTGCCACCCGCTTGTTTTAGCCAGTAAATCGAGGGGCTAAGTGAAATATTATCTGTTAACGACCAATTTATGAACCCTATTAGGGCGTATGGCTGTTCATCAATTCCTGTTGATGAAGAGTTAAACTGCAGATATCCAGGTATCCCAAAGGAAACTCCCAAGGTCCCATAATCACTAATTGCCCGTTCCCATTGAAGGGTCACCACCGCGCCAAAACTGGTGGCGCTGTCACCTAAATTGATGGTATTCAAGCCCTCTACGGAAGAACTATTGGCTTTATAGAAAGATTTAATTACACCACCGCTTACCGAAAGGTTATCGCGAATGTACCAATAGCCACCAGCAGCAGCAGTATTAACTGACATTGGCACCAGACCAAAAAAGGGATTGGATGCGAGAGGAGTACCTTCCAGAAAAAATATATTATTCTTAGGATAACTTGTATATGTCCAAGCAGCTTGGAAGCCATGTGATTTACCCGTATAGGCTAACTGAGTTACAGTACTCCAACCTGAATTTTCACCGAATAATCCATCGCCAGGTGAACTATTTGAACCATAGGTAGAAATATATCCACTGGCAATACTCCAACCATTCTTCAAATATGATATGCCAAATCCTGGCCCAAGAACATACGGATATACTCCAGGTACACCGGCGTACTGCAGAATGTCCAGAGGTAGTGCTCTTAAGCCGATGTTGGAGCCTCCCTTTGGCCCATAAACAGCATTTGAGATAGGCAGGAAATCGAAAGCAAAGAGCTTTCCCCCGACCGTAACCTTGATCTCATCTGTAAGAGGAGTGCTATAAAATATACGAAAGATCTTTAACTCATTGTCAGTAGGCCCGCATTGTGGTGCGTAACTGGCAAGGAATGGCACTCCACATGATGGCGATGTCGGGTCAAAGTTGCTGGCAACGCCAATAATGCTTAGCATGTCTCTACCGCCCCAACTTACATTTAAGGAGGGAATGATTAAGTAATTATTATATAATGCTCCATAGTCTCTACGGTATGCTTCGGCATTACTGCTCCCTCTGAAAGTGGTTATGGAAAAGTTGTTGAAAGCCACCATAGAGAACTTAGCTGTGGGGCTGAATTTGGTTGCAACAAATTCATCAACTCTGGCCTCCAGGTTTCCAACCTGCTCCATCAACTTGGCTAGTTCCGGTTCAAATTCCTGCTGTAGTCTCTTCACTAAATCAGTCTGATATCCGATTTTTCTAAGGCATTGATTAAGTAGGGCTGCCGCTTCATATCGGCTGATCACTCTGTTTTCTAAAAAAGGAGATCCTTGAGAATCAGAGATGGTGCAGGAATGCTGCTGGGCTAGATCTTTTAGAGCCACATAGATCCAATCGCCAGGCCTGAGATCAGTAAATTTAATAGGATGATAATCATTTGAGATGGGAATATATTCATTTAGTTTATTAATATCAAGATTGTCATCAGCTAGAGAAAATTCAACCAATATTTCAGCGTTTTTCGGATAGACTCGCTCTGGTAACTTTGGATGAATAGATGACTGATGAATGCCACCTGATGGTATCTCAACCATTGGCTGGGCTGCTAAAGATTCCAATGGGAGAAAAGTTGTAAGGCTAGCTAATATGCAAAGTTTGAGATTCATCATTAGGCTATGCTTTGAAATTCAATGAGAAAAGAAAGGATTGAGACGTCAAACTTTATTTTCAAACTACTTCGACTCTGTAATATAATTATGATAAATCTCATGACTTCCATTCTTGAAAGAATAAATCATTGCTTTCGGCAAGAAGAAGGTAGGTGATGCCTCGGCTCGCCGTGTGAGATCTAGTAGGCAGTAATGCCCTCAGGATCCAAAGTAGCTGATGAACAGATATCATATGAAAAAGGCGAAATATCCAGTATTTTCCTGACTTCTTCAAAAGTATGTCTTCTAGAATAAACAACTTCAGAATATGCTGGCCAACAGGTTCATCGACCCCGGTGCTCGCATAGCGCAGAGTATTCATAATCCTCTGTCCTACCTCCGACGACATCAAACTCTTTTGAAGCACTGGAAGCGATGTCCATACCGCATGAATGACAGCAATCATTGTTTGCCTAAAGGGTCGCTGGTTCGCTTCTGTTGATAGGGTGACCACAGGGTTAAAATCCATTTTAAGTAGTTCGTAGCTCAGTGTTTGGAAAATTAGAACTTGATAAGACATTTTAAAAAAGTTGATTGTAGAGCTGAGTATATTATACTGACTATATTCAGGGTCAAATAATTTCCGCTAACTCTGTCAGTATAGGTCACCTGGCTAAATCCAGGAGATAAAAATGATTACTGCAGCGCCCGCCTATTATAGGGGAATGCCTGGGCACCAAGACCCTGATCAGCATCTGAACTCATGATCACTCGGATGGGGCAATCCCCAGGGCTGATTAATAGTCTGTCACAGGCGGTCTGGCCAAGGTGCTTCGCTTGCGGTGTCCTTGGCGGGATTGTTGTGTCCCCTTGTCTGAATCCCCAGCTGCCGCAACCGATCTTGACCTGATCAGCTTCTTGCGCGCCATCCCGGACATCCGAAGGCGACGTGGGATCCGCATCTCAGCCTGGTACTTCCTCCTGGTCGCTGTTCTCGGCATCCTTAGCGGCTGCCAGAGCCTTCGTGATCTCGAGCGCTTCGCCATCCGCCACCACATCGCTCTCACCAGCGCACTGGGAATCGAGCTGCGGCGCCCGCCATCGGACTCGGCCTTCCCGATACTTCTTCCATCAGATGGACGTTACGGTGCTCTGTGCGGCCATCCGTGATTGGACGCTCGCCGAGATCCCTGGTGGCGCAAAGGAATTGGATCAGCTTGTCTGCGACGGTAAAACCATGCGCGATTCGATCCAAACCACCTCCAGCGGTAGTTCGACGTTCATTGCGCATGTCACCCTCTACTCGGCGGCATTGGCGGTAGCCATCAGCCAGGCCAACTACGCCGCGGGAGAGAACCATGAACGGGCTGTGCTTAAAACGCTGCTTGGCGAGTTGGATCTCCAAGGATTGCTGATCCAAGCGGATGCCTTGCACACCCAGAAACCGCTTTTCAACAGCTCCAGGAGCAGGGCGCCGACTTCCTCCTGACAGTCAAGGCTAACCAGCGGACGCTGCATCGCCAGATCCAGAGTCAATTCGAAGGAAAACGCCAAATCCCTTTTCTGGCAATAGACCACTAGGTCGGCCATGGCCGAGACATCACCTGGACCGTGCGAGCGAAAGATGCGCCTGGGCACATCCGTGAAGCCTGGCTCGGCACCAGCTGGATCATTTAAGTCGTCACCACAGGGCACCGCGACGGCAAGCCATTCAAGGCCAAGCACCTCTTTCTCACCAGCCTGCGCACGACTCCAGATGCATTGCTGCGACTGGTGAGGGACCGCTGGAGCATTGAGGCGTGGCACTGGATACGTGACACCCAATTGCATGACGATGCTCACCGTTACCGGGGAAATGCCGCAGGTGTGATGGGCAGTCTGCGAACAGCGGCATTGAACCTGTTGCGGTTGGCGGGTTTTCAATCGATCCGCTCAGGCATGCAGGGCGTGATGCACGACATTGGTGAGCTGATAGCGATGGCACGACGACAACCTGATCAGGTGACTTGCTGATACTTTTAATCAGCCCTGGGGTAATCCCTGATCATTGACTCTTATACTTTCTTTGATGATATATTTTGATCCCTTCGATTGAACTGCGAAGCTAATGCCTTTGCAGAGAATAACCATTCAGAGTCGATAAGCATAGCAAAAAACATAGACCCTGCTTAATTCTGCACAGCGGATCAAATCCCGGTTGCATCTCAGGTAGAGATAGATTGCCTGCGATTAAGTTCCTCCTTTGTGAGATTTCAGAAAATGACTGGACCACTACTGCAGTCAGTGTTCGCGTTGGATCCCTTGAGCTGGTCTAGTAGTGTCTGGAACTAGGGATTGCTGAATAGGCCAAATCGCAAGCCGCGCATCTTGTTTCAGCCATCGAGACCCGATAATCTCGCCATGAACAGGGCAGTTGACGATTGCTGTAACTGCTGATCGCTGCGTATGTACTGAAAACACCGCAATGGGCACCTTTCAATCAAGGAGTTTCATGTGCCTTTTGGTGGCACGTTAGACCCGGAGAATCGCTCGGTTCTTTGTTCCACGGTGATGCCATTTGACGAGTTATAATAATCAATGCCATCAGTTCAGCTCCACGAATGGGGCTCCTGCAATACTTGCACGCCTGGCGTTTGGTGCGCTGTTCATAAAGCAGCGACTTGGCTTAAGCTATGAGGAGACCTATGACCAGATCCGAAAAATACTTATATGCAGTTTTTTCTTGACTTTGACGGGTATTCGAGCAAGCCCCGTTTGACCCATAATGATGATTCATTTCCGCAAGCGATTCTCGGAAGAAGATCTCAACCGAATCACGGAACTGATCGTAGAATGCTGTAATGCTATGGTCATAGAGGCTGTCGCAGCAACGGCATAAAAGGACAACTCTGACGATTCAGGTGCGAATGCTGACAACTAGTTTTCACTCGACGACCTTGTGAAGCCTGTTGATTGGCCAGAGGATATGCATTGGCGAATATTCACCATAGATACCTCTTGTTCACCAGCCGACTTGACTTATCCGACAGATCTGGAGTTATTGAATGAAGCGAGAAAATTGACTTACCAAATCATTGATTATCTCTTGGAGAAATGGTCAGGGCTTGGAGTGCGTCGTCTACGTTATGATCGCGGCAAAGCGCGAGTAAACTTACAGATTTTTGCTAAACAGAAGTTGCCCCGTCGCTGCAAAATAACAGCAGCAATTCGCAGATAAATCAAATACCTGAAGCGAAATCTAGATGCCATCGATGACCTAATCGCCCCTGGGGCACAGCTTTCAAACCTCAAGACTCATTGGTGGCAAAAACTTTAGTGATTAGCGAACTACACCGCCAACAAAGCATTCTGCTCTTCAGCAATACGCGAAGCATTCCCGACTGAATTATGAACTTTGTTCAGCGAAAGGTTCGTCCCATCCTTGATGACAAAAAGAGAGCCGCCGTTGAATTCGGTGCCCAAGCCCGCAGGGCTTTTGCTTGCGGTAGATCAGTGTATCTGTACGGAATGGCTTTGCTTTCCTGCACAGAATTAGCTGGGATCCTTATAATGAATCTGAGGATCTGATTCCACAAGCCAAGAAGTACTAACAAGAATACGGCTTCTACCCCGAGAGAATCTGTGCCGATCGCATCTATATCAACACCAAATATAGAAACTACTGCATGTGGAAAAACCTACGGCTATCAGGCAAGAGATTAGGATGGCCCTCGATGAACCCTGAGATCAATGAGATCCACAAGCAGAGGCTCAGCGCAGACTAGTGTAGGCAGTATGAGGTTGAGGGAGTATTTTGTTCAGGGGAAGCGGAAGTATTCGCTCACGCTCAGAATGGCTCGGCTTGCGAAAGGTGCAAAAGCTTCAATTTCCATGGCATTTCTGGTGATGTGAGCTGAGGAAATCCGGTGATTCTTCCGCCTGTTTTTTGTCTTTATTTCTGCTAAGTTTACGGATGGCAGAGACCCGCATCCACATGGATGGAGCTTATTTACATTTGACGGATTGATACAATTTAACAGCCGATAACTGTTTAGTCGAATTGAACTGTTTTATATCGCCTGGAGCTTGGTTTAAATCAATCTGCCTGGCTGGTTGCTTATTTCAGGAATGCCAAAATATCTTAGCGTATGCTCTTAAATCTATACTCTGAGGGTATATAATAGAAGAAACAATGGATTTAGTATAGCAGTAGGATAAGATTTATGTTCGTGATTTTATGACTTTGGTGATGCGATGGTCGGGGCCAAATATTTGCATGGAAATGTCAAGCTCATTCTTGCCATCGTGGCCCCTATAACCCAACTGACAATTAGGATGGGCAAGTAGAATGTCAACACATTCGATGAAACCATGCCAGAGAGCATCGATCAAGGGAGTATAGCCATTTATTCTACCTTGAACGTTTATAACTTTCGGGGTCATTTTAGGAGAATCTAATAGGGTTTTTAAAATATCTGGACGACCATTATAAGTAGCCTTATGTATTGGATATCCTTTAAAAACCCAGTCAAATACATCAACTTCTGCTCCAGCATCCAAAAGCAATTTAACAATTTCAGAGTGATTGTCTCTTGCAGCAACGATCAAAGGCGTGTGTCCATCGCTGAAACTATTGACATGAGGGTAGACAGTATTTACGGGATTACCTTCTTTGATTAATTTTTTGACCCTTTCAGTATCACCCTTTTCGGTTGCTTCCATTATTGTTTGTTCCTTAATAACTGAATTACACTCATCTCGGTAACGAGTAAGATCATCACTAATTTTTTTCATAATAACTTTACCTTCTTCGGTGCCCTGTACGCCGGTTTCGTAGGCTAAGTGGTCCCATAATGTGAAACCATAATGTGTTTTAGTTTCTAGGTTAGGCTTGCAACTGACAATATGATTTACCATTTCAGGGGCCTTGTACCAAAGCGCATCCATTATCACTGTGTGGCCCATTGTGGGTGAAACGGCATCAATGAAAGCTCCCGCATCCGTTAAAAGCTTACCCACAACTTGGCTTTGCCCTTGACAAGCCTTGTGCAAAGCAGTTGCTCCTGTGAAACTGTCAGTGGTAAAAATATCTGCACCGGCCTTAATCAGTTGCGCAACAATATCAGGATTGGCACGGCATGAAGCAATCATCAATGCAGTGAGACCAGTATTATGATCTCGTACATTTGGATTCGCTCCAATCCTTAACAAATTTGCTACCTCTTTGCTGTTATCAGAGGAAACAGCTTTAAGTAGGCGATCGGGTAAGTCTGCAGAAAATGCTGCAATCATTGACCCTAGATCAGCATAAACACACCATTCAATTACTTTATTATTGTCGCCGAATGTAACTTGGTGGAGATCATTAACCAGAAAATCTATTCCAGTAGCAATGCATTCGCCTTTAACAATTAAATTAACATAAGCTGTATTGTCTAAACTATTTATTGAATTTATAGAGGCATCAATCGTTTTAGATGTTTGGCTTCTAAGGGTAAAAAATGTTTTGGCTTCATCAATTCCCTTGAAGGTACCTGTAAAGGGGATTATTTCGTTGAAATTGTTTCTTTGAAAAATAATAGTTATATGATCATCAAGCAAACTAAGAATTGATTCAATGGCTTCATCTGAAACTGCTGAGAAGAGCTTTGAAGCAAGAAGTTTAGATGACATGATTTGAAATCAAGGGCTTTGATTAAAATTAAACAATTGGGTAGGGACGGGATTCTGGACCAATAATCCATTCAGATCTCACGCCAATAGACAGTATTCCATTCGGATTTGCAAATTGAGCTAGTTGGGGATATAATGCTTCATGAATGTATGAATTTGAATACATCGCCTTCAGCTCAAGCAAACTGTTTGCGCACAGGTGAATCGCGGCATCAAATCCTGGTTCTGCTCCGTCAACATAAAAACGATCACGAGTGATTCCAATTAAGAATCTCGTCAAACCCGGTAATTGCTTGGCTTTATCCAAGAAATGTCCGTTGAGAGAAGCTCGGAAAGCGTCAAGGGATAGCTCCCGCTTTTTCTTTATCAATAATAATATTTTGTACTCAGGAACTTCACTGCTTCCTTCACTACCTTCAAGGACAACATGAGAATCGGTATCTAATACAAGGGTTAGCCATGAAGCAGCCCAATTGGGCTCGTCAAGCCTTGCCCCTAAAAGGTATTCTGGTGTTTGAAGTGAATCGATTTGGTCTTGCTCATTTGCGATCCAAATCTCAGCCATTCCAGAATAACCTATCTCCCTTTGCTGTCCAGGTATGTCAACCCTTGAATTTACTTTATACTTTCTAATTTGTGGAATTTTGGATGCAAATTTTATGGCATGCACGTAGCGCCAATAATCTTGGAACTCGGCTTCGCTCATGCCAGGGCGAGGCGACGCAAAAATAAGTTGATGAATCAAGTTGAACGAGCAACTTTTTTAATATTATCAGATAAAGCCCGTCTCAGCTCCCATTGTAAATCGTATGTTGCAAAGGTGCTTTGCCAATAGGACCGATTACCGGACTGTCCAACTCCCTCTGCTGATCGCCTGTCACCTACTGCCCTCAGTCAGAGATGGCATCAACGAAGATTTGAATAATGTGCTTGAACCAGCATCATACACAGTGATTGATTGCCAAAAATAAAGTTGCTATTAGAATCTTTCTGCGAACTGCAAAAGATTACCCTCGATATCTCGAATAAAAAACTCTTTGAAGCCAATATCTTCAACGACAACCAAATCTCATGCAATTTTATTCTTAGGATGGCTTTAGACACGGTCAACGACCTCCTGAATATCCTTTACATTAGAACGAATTTGGTTGTCACCTAGAGTATTAGTACACTGGGATGGGTTGGGACGCAGGGCTGATTCAAAGTCTGTCCCAGGGTCTCTTGCCGCAGCTGTCAGCATGGGTTGAGGTCGGCGGAATCGCTTCCTCCCTGTGCTCTAGAGCGTTTCTGCTGCAACCGATCTCGATCTGATCAGCTACCTCAAGGCGATCCCGGACGCGCGCATGCGACGGGGCGTTCGCATCACGGCCTGGTACCTGCTATTGCTTGATGTGTTTGGGATCTTGAGCCGCTGCTAGAGCCTGCGGGATCTGGAGCGCTTTGCGATCCGCCACCTCAGCGTGCTTACAGCGGCTTTGGGCATTGAGCTTCGGCGGCCGCCTTCCGATTCAACCTTCCGCTACTTCTTCCAGCGCGTGGATGTGGCGACTCTTTGCACTGCGATTCGCGACTGGACCATCGCCCAGATCCCAGGTGGCGCAGCTGATTTCGACCAGCTGATCTGTGATGGCAAGACTCTTCGGGGCTCCATTGAGCCCACCGCAGTTGGCGGGTCGGCGTTCATTGCCCAGGTCACGCTGTATTCGGCCGCTTTGGGTGTGGCGATCAGCCAAGCCTGCTACGCCACCGGCGAAAACCATTAGCGGGCGGTTTTGCGGCAGCTGCTTGGCGAGCTGGATCTCGAGGGTGTGGTGATCCAGGCCAACGCGCTCCATACCCAGCGGCCGTTTTTTGGCAGCTCAAGGAGCAGGCGGCCGACTTCCTCTTGACGGTGAAAGGCAACCAGACGACGCTGTACCGCCTGATCCGCAGCCAGTTCCAGGGAAAGCGCAGGATCCCTTTCGTGGCAAGGGATCGCGAGGCAAGTCTTGGCCGCAACATTATCTGGATGCTGCGAGCAAAACAAGCACCGGAGCACATCCGCGAGAACTGGATCGGCACCAGCTGGATCGTGGAGGTGATGGCCACCGGCAGTCGTGATGGCAAGCCATTTCAGGCCACCCACCTGTTCCTAACCAGCCTGCGAACCACCCCAGAAGCCCTGCTGCAACTGGCGCGGGACCGCTGGAGCATTGAAGGCTGGCACTGGATCCGCGACACACAGCTCCATGAGGATGCGTACCGGTAACGCGGCAATGGCGCAGGAGCGATGGCCACGCTGCGAACTGCAGCCCTCAACCT
>Ga0209087_1002598_pt1 | contig 10116 bp, 26 predicted proteins | sample S_130805_EF_Meta_FD_187321 | JGI IMG/M metagenome (GOLD analysis project Ga0209087, IMG submission 187321) | Freshwater microbial communities from Lake Simoncouche, Canada to study carbon cycling - S_130805_EF_MetaG (SPAdes) (version 2) | ecosystem: Environmental > Aquatic > Freshwater > Lake ...
GCCGCGCATCTGACCGCAAGACGCACATCCTTTTTTTGAACTCAAGGCATCACTAATCCCACGCTTCTTGGGTGCTTCACTCATAAAGAATCTCCGTATTATTTCAGGGTGAGCAGGTACTTGGTGTGGTTGAGTACAGCCAGCATCTCGTCCCGAATGTTCAGCAGATCGGTGTCGGACTCGTCCAAATATTCAGGAACCTCTGTCTTGAGGAACACGATGCCGTCTTCAATCACAGGCAGAGGCTTGGCATCACCGTAGTCCACGATCTCAATGGGAGCGCGGGTGGTGCCCTCGCCCGGAACCGCGCTGTGCCGTCCGTGTGCGCCAAAGTAAGTCTCCACGAACGAATCCACAAGTTCATCAAGGGACTCGTAAGCCTTGCCTAGAGCCTTGTGTTCGGCATACGATTCAGTCTGCCAGTGCAGCACACGGATTTGATTTTGCAGACCAAGCAGTTTTGGAATAATCATAGAAGCCTCCAACTTGTATTTAGGCTCCCACAGCCTCCCGCTTACGGGGAAGGTCTTTAGCCTGTACCGCCGTTGCTGCCTTTGCCCGATTCAGCCCATCGGTAAAGCCGTATGTCTTACCGGCTTCATACCCCGTGGCGTATCCGTGTGCGTGAATTTTTAGCGCAGCCGCTGTGAAGGCGGCTACAGCCCCGATCCCGTAACAAGTGAATGCTAGTGTTTCCATACCCTATGTTCATTTGTGCTGTGCTTGAACAGGTTTTTAACAGTGATCCTGACGGGATTTGAACCCGTGTTCTCGCCGTGAAAGGGCGGTATCCTAGCCAACTAGACGACAGGACCAAAAAAAGCGGCGGCTTTTGAATGGAGCCGCCGAACCATTTTCAGATGAGTGCGTTGTGCCACGGTACTCTGAAGTCACCGTTGCAAGAAGCCCAATCTTCTCTTGCGTTCCTTTGACGAATCAAAGGCTTTTTCCTGCGTTTGATGGAGATCAGCCGACCGTGATCATCGGTGCAGGAAGGGATAGGCAATTAACAATATAAACGAGTTTAACTATTCATGGGATTCCTTACCAAGAATTGGTGGGAGTGAAACCACCCTGCGGGTATGCAGGAGTTCCGCCAAACTGTGCAGCGGGAACAGCCCCATTGTACCCAAAGCCGTATCCGTACCCGTAGTCACGCACATGAACAGACTGTTCAGCCGTGCCCGTGAAGTTCGGATTGTAGTTGTACCCCTTGCTCTTGTTCTCGTAGACTTCCGTGGAACCATTGGGATGATGCACGGTGCGAGTAATGTTAGTCTCCGTGGCGCAACCAACAGCGGTCAGGGAAACAGCAGTGAGAACGATTGCAGCGAAACGCATTTCAAAATCTCCTAGAGTGTTTGTGTAAGGTCAAATCACCAAACGATTGCGGCTTGCGGGCAGTACGCGGCAGGAGCGATCACCTGCGGAGCGTAACACGGATTGCCGTAGCAGCCAGTAAAGGGCGAGTACGGAACCACGACAGGAGCATAGCCACCACCGTAGTACGGAATCACCACAGGACCGTAGCAGCCGCCACCACCGTATCCGTAGCCACCGTAGCCACCACCACCGTAGCCGCCACCGTAGTAGCCACCATTGGTGTTGGAGTAACCACCCACGCCAACACCCCAACGAAAATCGTTGTTGGTAATGGTACGAGTTCTGCTGATGGTGTTTCCGTCAGCACCTGTCTCGCTAAACTTGTCCTTGTACTTGCCGTATGAGCCACCGATTCCGATGTTCATACCACTACCACTGTTCGTCCACTGTGCAGACGCTGCGGCATTAATTGCGAAAGAAACCAAGACCACTGATCCGAGAGTATTAAAGTTCATTATGAACTCCTTTCACACATGATTGTATCAGAACCATTCACCCTGTCAATACACGATCACGATGATCGTTTATTTAATTTGGACGCACCCTTGGTACGATCCACAGCATCACGCCGTATTTTTTCAATAGCGTTTCTCAGCAATGAATTCTTCAATGCTTCTTGAGAATTTGAGTTTTTAGGCATTATGCCCTCCAACTTATTTAGGCATTTGCGTCAGACGAATCCTCGTAGATTGTGATCCACTTGGGGTCTTCATCGCGCCGTAGATACGCAGCCTTTGCAAAATTCCATTCTTCACGCTCTTGGATGCGGTATCCCTTGCGGTGTTTCTTAGAGAACTTCTTGGCAGAGGCTTCGTCATCAAAGTACTCGTAATTGCCTTGATCGTCCATGCCGCCCCAAACGCCACTAGAAGTCTTCCAGATGTCACCTGGACGGTGGCGTTGGGCAACCTTGGCTTCTGCTTCCTTGCCCTGCGCGGTCTGCTTGGCGGTGTCGGGCTGTACATTAAACACAAACTTCTTGTCGGCGTGTGCGCCCTTTTTGAGTTGCGAGAAGAAGTCTACAACCTTGTGCTTAGCCAGTTCAAGATTGTTCTGCCCCTCGCCCTTCTTGAAGCGCATCAGCACCTTGCCCACACCTGCTTCGTCATTCGTGCCAATGTAGTAAAAGTCCTGATCGTTCTTGTACATCACGGAGTGCTGACCGAATTGGCGACCCAAATCAATGATTTGCTTTTTTGTGATATTGGGCACCAAAATGCTCAACTCTTCATTGAAGCCTTCGTCACCCTTGTATCCGCCCCGCAGTTCAATGTAGCCGTGACCCATTGCACGAATTGCCTTCTTGAGTTCTTCGTGCTTGGCTAGATTCTCCTTGTCGGAGTTTGCACCACGGAACGCGCTCAAAATACCAAAGTCCTTCTTGTCGTCTTCCACATATTGGAACACGCGGGACAATTTGGATTCAACAAGTGATACTTCGGTGATCGCTTTGTTGTTCAGCGATTCGCGCAAGTCTTGGGCATTAAGATATTGAGTGAACTTTTTCATGCAGTCTCTCCTTGGGTATCCCCATATTTATAGGAGTTAGTCCTTCCCCGTGCAGCATTACGCCTTCATTCGTGGTGTACCAAATCTCGTCAAAACAGCCTACACACCACGGCATACACCGCGGACACGGACGCGCCATTCGCATCTGCCCAAACCGATTGAATCGGATGTTGAACAGAATCATGCCTTTGGGCTTGCGCTGAAGTTTCAAAAATGCGTCAAGTTCAGAGTGCATTTCCCCAAACAGGTATCCGTGCTGCACTGCCATCGGATGGGTCTTGATGATGTTCGTACCAATGGATTCAATGCGTCCCTTGTGCAGCACAATGCTGATGTGCTTTTTTGGACGGGGAATGTCCAAGCACATGGGGTACGCAATGCCAAGCAAACGCTGAATCTGTTTTGCGTTCATAACAAAAACGGCTTACGGGATGTTTCACCCGTAAGCCGCAAATAGGGGATTACTTGGACTTGCCGCACGACACCGCAGAGCGGTACTCGTCAACAGTCTCATCAAGACGATCAATTGCAGCCCACACAGCGCGAACGCGCTCTTCAGAGTCGCGCTCCACGGTTTCGTGGACGCTATCAATGCGCTGATTCACGGCATTGGAATTCGTCCAATGCGAATCATTCACTTCATTGATGTGATCAGCAAGGGCTTCAATCGCCGCCTTCTGCTTGCCGATCACATAGAACGCGCCGGTAGCACAGAAGAAAGTGTAGAAGCCAACGAAAGCAACCACCGCATTGGTGTCGCTTGCCTTACCAGTGAAGCCAAGCAGAGCGGCACCACCAAAGCCAACCATAGAAATGGCGGCATACGAAACAAACACAGAAGTCTTGTTGTTCATGTTCTTTCCTTTTTAAAATGAGTCACACAACTTACCCAAAGGGGTGGCTACGCCAATCGGTCGCAGCCACCCCAAGGGCATCAGTTCCATCGGGAACTTGTATTAGGCAGACACAGACACCGAAGCATCAGCCATGCCGCTGCCAAGACGCTTGCTCCAACGGGAGAGCAGGATAGCCACGCCCTGCTCGGTGCAGCCGAAGGTGTAGGTGCGGGTGTCGTTCTCTTCCGAACGAGCGTTCTTCAGAGCGATGTTGGTGCCGCTGATGCGCTTGGCAAAGCGGTCAAACTTGCCGTCCGTGCTGTTGTCATAGAGGTCAACGGTCACGGCAACGGTGTAATTCTTACGGTTCTTCATAGCAAAATCTCCAAATGTGAGCCTCAGAAAGTTTACGCTTCGGATGGCGGCTCAACCATCATTCCGCGTTTCGTGTCTTAATTGTAGCAGGTATACAGTGGATGTCAACCCCTACGAGCGATTTTCCATTATTTGTTTTGGATCACCACTTGAAATATTGAGCAAGCAGGGCAACGCCAAGCGATGCCGCGCCAAGGACGGTGCAGAACCCAATTCCAAAAATCAGCGGATGTGTAAATGCAAAATCAGTAATTACTGTAATTGGGTCGTGCTTCTTCCAATACACCTTCGCATCGTCCAACTTGAAATTAATCCATTCCCAAGCGGAATCAATGAAATTCTTGTTCACTTTAGTATATTCCACGGGGGGTGAGAAAATATACGAATGGGCGTACGGACGAACCTCTTCCGCAGGAGGAGTGGTCTGTGTGTCACCAAGGAACTCTTCGGCGGTTCCTTCGCGCCAAACAGTGTTGATAGCGGTTTCGGTGGTCACTACAACCTTGGGCTTCTGTGCGCGGGGCTTGCGCGTCTTGGGCGCATCGGTCTTGCCAAGACGCTCGTTGCGTTCATCAAGGGTATCGGGAGTTGTGCGTTTGCTGACAGGCTTCTTTGTGATCTTCTTCTTCTTTGCCATTTGTGTTTCCTTTGTATCGTGCCTTGGGCGGGGGTCGAACCCGCGACTTAGAGATTAAAAGTCTCTTACTCTACCAACTGAGTTACCAAGGCGATGTGTCAGTCAATGCCGTCCCACAGAGTGGGAGTCTTGGACAACTCCATGATCTGCTGCTTGTGAACCATTTCACCAAGCACTAGATGGAGGCGGTCAATCAGGTCTTCCACCTCGTCAATACTGTATGTATCCACCTGTTCCGCCGTGTCCACACCCTTGATGTGCAGGGCAGGTTCATCGGGGTAGTGTGGATTAATTGTCATAAAGAAATCCATGTCGGTCTTTAGTTCTCGCTTGCTCATGTGTGTTTCTCCTAATGCGGGTTGGGAGAATCGAACTCCCGTGACGGGTTTGGAAAACCCGCGTAATAGCCTCTATACGAAACCCGCTTATCGTGATCGTTCACTAATGCGCCGTGCGCGGCGCAGGTTCTCTGAATCAGCACTGTCAACCATGACCAGTTCAGGGGCGGTCTTGTGCGACCAGTCCATGAACCCAACGAATGTGGTGACACGCGAACACGCCACGCAAGTAGTGGTGTGGGGCAGAGCCTCAAGACGCGCAGGAGGAATCACTGTGTTGCAGTTGTCGCAGGTACGGGGCATTACCGTGTCTCCATAACGAAAAGGCTGCTCTTCACTGCACGGCACTGCTGACGGAATTCACCGTCTAGCCGCGCCTTGCGCTCCTTGTGGGTACGCTTGTTGAAACCAAACGGCTTGCACTGCTGCTGCCGTCCTCGGGCTACTGCTGCGCCTTGCCGCTCGGCTTCAATATCAATGGGGTCTAGGATTCGCTTTGCCATGCACACAGTATAGCGTGTGTGGCGGGAGTGTCAATGGGAAGAAGCGATTCCTGATTATTTGTTTTAGGCGAGAACGCCGCCCGTGAGTCCTGTGGCAAACGAAACGCCCCAAACACGAACAGGGAATATTTCAGTGCTGTTTGCACCAACAACTACACGATTTTCCGCGGTAGTGCCATTGGCTTTGTAAGTAATCAATCCCGCAGTCAATCCTGAACCTGTGGTATTTGTAAGAAGAACAGCCTTGCACTTACCAACGCCAGACGCAGCAGCGCCAGCAGCATTTGGAAATTGGGTCAATTCGTTGAATAGGTAACTCATGCGATTCCTCCGTGTACAGTATGTATAAAAGAAAAGGAGCCTTGCGGCTCCCTTTAGCCCGTTCAGATGCGGGAGGGCTAGTCCCCACGGCTTCAAGCCGCCATTGCCAGTCTGTTGGCAATCATGGTTGTAGCAGTTTTTTTAACGAGGATCCACCACACGCCTCGGGCATCTCCTGCTTCAGTACTCCGCACCAGTCGATTCCGAATCAACCCCTTAAGTCCCGAAGCCTAGGACTTCGGGAAATGCCCCCGCTGCACACGGAGGACTTGACTGCGGGAAGAGGCGGGTGATGCAGTCACTCCGCATTCGCGCATCTGAGTAATGGAGTCGGGGGGAGTCGAACCCCCGTGCTGTATGCGTTTTCGTCCACGATCAACAATGCCATTTTTATTTAGGCTGGCTCTAACATTTCGTCTTCGCGGTACTGCCCTCTCCACGCAGCAAGGGGAATAAACAGGTGTCCCACCGTGTCGTCCCACACCCACCACCCACCGCTGGCTTCTGCACAGTACAGCAGCATCTGCCCCTCTGTGGTGTCCTGACGCAACGCCAAGTTCCACAGGTAATGCTCCAGTCCAATCATCCACCCTGAACCGTAGTACTCTTCGCTCAGGTCGCGCATGATGCGTAGCAAAATTTGTTTATGAATTTCGCGGTCGCTTATTCGCCCGTAGGCGCGGTTTCCGCTTGGTGGCTTTTCGGTCAGCCTTGGCTTTTCCGAAAACAGCCTCCCAACCAGCGTCCCAAGCCACGCGATCAACCTTCCGATACGAGTCACCTTTTCCTGCGCCATGAGTGCCTTCCATTTCTAAACCTCTTTTACTGTTGCTTGTCGTCTTTCTTTAGCAACCGCTTCCACGAGTTCAGGGATCGGTACGCGGATCGGAATAGAGCGAGGGTGAGAGGGGTGTATCCGATACGCCCCCTTTGATCTCGTCTGTATTTTTCAAGCCGCGGCAAGTCTCCGCATAGGTCATCAAAGGCTTTCGCCAGTTCACGAAGGGCTTGCAGTTCTTCAGCATCTCGTTCACGCATCGCACACCTCCTGTACCGCCGATATCGTGAGTCAAGCCGCGTTCTCCTTTACGCTTGCGGCTTGGCAGAAAAGCCAAACGGCTGCGGAGTGGGGACAGCGACCGCAGGACGGTCAAGGTTGGCTACCGCGTCCGCTACGATGCGATTAATCTGATCGTTAAAGGTGCGGTTGTTTGCGTGAGCCGCCTTGGCAATCTTCAGGAACGCAGCGTCCCCGATGTTCATGTCAAGCGTAATGCTTGTGGTCTTCTTGGGTGTACTCATGGTTTAGTCTCCAATCTTCTTGCCGTTGAGAGCAAGCAGCGCAACTTCGCGTCCACATGGGGAAACCCACAGTTCATACGGGTCAACACCCCAATCCATCACTGCTCTCTTCACCAACTTATTTAGGTCACCGTCCCGATCAATGATTTCTGAAATAGCGAAATCCTGAATTTCGTAATTGGGGGTGGCGATTCCAAACATCCACAACCCATCGCCTTCGTAATCAATGAAAGCCATCTGATCGTTTTGCGTGGGGTTGCTGCCGTTGAATTCACTGTCGGGATTGGTGTTGTTGTGGTGCATGGTAGTTTTGTAAATAGGCGGTTCAGGTGTCGATCCTGAATGAACCTGGTATAAGCAGGTCTGCGAAGCCGTCCGCCCACCGCCCAGTGGTTTAGTTCTTGAGAACAGAGATGAACAGCGTGAGCGTGAGCAGCACAGACGCAATGGCAGTGGCGCACAGCATCACGGTGACAAGAATGCTCTCAATGTCATCACGGGTGTAGCACAGCGCGGGTGCAGTCTTCTTGGCGGTCTTGCTCTTCTTGGTGGTCTTTTCAATCTGAATCTTCATGGGTTTACTCCGTAACGGTGATTCGGTTCTTTTGATTGGTGACATGACCACTCGGAGTCTTCACAAAATAGTTGCTCCGTTGCCGATCATCGTCATGTCCCAAACGGTAGTTGATTGAGGAGACTCCACGGCTCTGGAGTTCCTGAAAGAGTTGAGGGGACTGAAGTGTTGCCACCACCATCTCGGAAACGGTGAGGGCATCTGCTTCACTCAAAGGCAGAGGTATGTCAATGTGTAGCCGATACGCGGTCATGCCTGACTCCTTTACGGTACTTAGTATAGCATGACAGAGAGGGAATGCAATCCCTCCCATCGGTATTCTGTTATTTGATTTGGGGTGTCCCTCTGGTACTCAGTGGTACTCTGTTGTTATTCTAAAGAGTACATCTCTTCACACCGGACACAGATACTTATACGAGTGAAAAAATAGACCCAATATAAAAGTCTATACTTCACTCCGAAACACTATTTGGATAGTTTGTGTTTGTCTACGGCTGTTATGCTCTTGCGTAGCGCGTCCATGACTTGAGCCAATTCGCGCCACCCCACTTGGTCAAGAAGGTATTCTTCATACGAGTGGACGGCTAGTGCTGCTGCGTTGAGCAGATCCTCGTTGAGTTCCTTCTCGGTTTTCTTCATGGCTATCTCCTGCGTTTAAAGAAATGTAGAAGTCGCGTAAACCAATTTCGGTTTGCTTTTTCTTCTGCTGCCTTCCGCTTCATATCTGCCGCCTCTTCCATGATTTCGTAAGTCAAAATATTTTGAATCTGCTGTGGCAACACCATTGGTGTTGCGTCTGAAAACTTGGTTTTTGCAAACTGTAGCAATTCGTAAATCTTTTTAGACTCTGCAAGTTTGCGCCACTCTTCCCCGCCGTTCACGGATTCGTATATTCCGTAGATGCCGTGTTCGCCGTCAATGCGAACCAAGTCAATGCCGAGGATTTTTTCACTGTCAAGCATGAGGAATCTCCGAAAGTATCTATGAAAAAAGCCGCCCCGTGAGGAGCGGCTGTGGTGGGTGACTGAGTTTTTCAAACGGCTTCGCGCACCTCGCGCTTGGCATCACGCCGTGCTTTGCGGGGACAGCGATCCTTCTTGCCCCATGTCTTCGGGCGCAAGCGTTGCCCCTCGCGGAGCGCATCGTGTACGAACTTTCCTGCTCTGATGTTCATGTGTTCTCCTGTTCTCGGTTGTCCCACCGCTTCCAACAGCCTTGGTCAATCAAATCGTCCCACACCTCGCGCCCAAGCGCTACTCCCATGCTGCTTGGGTTTCTTGCTTCCAAACTAATGGTACGGCTGTTAGTAAACGCCAACCACTCCTTCGTACACTCAAATGGGGTAAAGCAAATCACCACATCGGGGTTGTGCGGAACTTCAGGCTTTTCGTCCCACGCAAAGGTGATGACTCCGATCTTCTCGTTTCGCAGCATTGCCCTGTAGCCCTTGGGGTGCTTGAAGTATTCGCTGATGATGCGGCTGTGGTGCAGTTCGGGCATGGTTACTCCTTGAAGTTCCTCTGTCGCGTCCATGCCCGTGCCTTCTTCATCCACTCGGTGAACTTGGTGAACTCCGCAATGCTCGGGACGGTGACTCCCACATCCGACCACATTCCCACGCTGCCTCGGTCGTAGAAGCGAACGGTACGCCGACCGCTGATCTCAACAAAGGCTTCAGCGTAGATGTTGCGGGTGCGGAAAATTGCGGGCTTACGAATCTTCTTCTTGGTCTTGGTGTTAGGCATTGTCGGTGTCCTCACAGGTATCACAGGTGTCGTAGTCGGTGTCGTAAACGATTTTGCCGCAGCAGCGGCACGGGTTCGCGTTGTCATCAGGCACAGGCGCGTCCTTGCCCGACACGATGCCGTAGCAACGGCGGCACAGGGTCGCGCTCTCGCCCACATTGGCGGAAGCCACATCACACGGCAGGGACTCCACCACCATCCGCGCCTTGGCATTGACGCGGCAACCGCAACTGTCACAGTGTTCGTAATTGCACATTTGTGTCATTCTCCTTTTAGGCAAGCACCCAACCGTCAGAGAGGAGCGCGTTCCAAGTGATACGCGCTTCGTCCTTCGTGTAGATGCCGTCCACATGGGACTCGTCTTCGGACACAAGAGCGATGCGACCGTCTGCCAGCGTGTTCATCGTGATGACCAACCCGTTCTTCACGAAAGTCCACGCTTGCGGCACGAACGGCGCGGCAACACTCTGCACCGCAACTCCTCCATCAAAGTCTTCCTTGAAGAAGTACACACCCACAGCGGTGTGCGTGGGGTCGCTCTTCAGCACACCGTGGAACGAGAACACCCACTGCTTCTTTAGCATTTCATCAAA
>Ga0209087_1002599_pt1 | contig 10116 bp, 6 predicted proteins | sample S_130805_EF_Meta_FD_187321 | JGI IMG/M metagenome (GOLD analysis project Ga0209087, IMG submission 187321) | Freshwater microbial communities from Lake Simoncouche, Canada to study carbon cycling - S_130805_EF_MetaG (SPAdes) (version 2) | ecosystem: Environmental > Aquatic > Freshwater > Lake ...
TTTCATCTGATGAAAATCGAGTCTGTTTTAATCCATTAAAATCATTATAATATTCAATAATTGGTGAATTGTCTGGATTTTTTTTCAATTTGCGAATTGTTAAAACTCCTTCTAAACTAAAAAACAAAATATAATCACCGTTTGTTGATATCAGAGTTTCGCCTTTTTTCATAGAGCTTCCTACATTTAAAAATGAACCATTTTTTAATTCACTTGAATTAATACTTGGAACTTTTGGAGCTAGAGAAATATTTGTATAAACTTGGTTTGTAAATGAACCACCTAGTGTAGGACAGTTGCCAGTTTCACCATACTTCATAGCACTGTTTATATCATTTCCAATAAAACACTGACCGTTGTTTTGAACACCATAAATGTTTGAATTATTAGAAATTGCGATTTCTTTACATTTTTCATGAGATGATACAGTTCCCATAGATCTTGGAATTGCCCTATTTTCAGTATCTTTATAACATCCAATATGTTTGAAATTGGGGTTAATTGGCTGAAGAGTAATATTTGTATAAACTTGGTTTGTCCATGAGCCACCTAATGTCGGACAATTACCAGCTTCGCCGTAATTTAGAGCTTTTGCTAAGTCATTTCCAATCCAACATTCACCATTATATTGAAGCCCATAAATATTTGAATTGTTCGATATTGCAATTTCTTTACATTGTTCATTACTTGATACTTTTCCCATCATTCTTGGAATTGCTCTATTTCCCGTATCTTTATAACAGCCAACGTATTTAAAGTTAGGATTCGACCTTGGTGGGTTTGGCGGTGGCGGTGGCGGTGTTGGTATTGGTATTGGTGCTGGTATTACTATTGGTTTTGGTATTGGTTTTGGTATTGGCGCTGGTATTGGTTTTGGTGGTGGTGGTCTCCAGAAGAATGGTCTCCAGAATGGTCTTGGAGGAGGAGGAGGCGGAGGAGGCCTGCGTGGTGGCGGTGCCCTTCTGCCTCGAGCTCCTTCCTTTATACTTCCATTGCATTTTATCAACGTTAAAATACCAACTAATAATATAATTATTATTGTTAAAATTACTATATTGTTTGTTGATACTTTGTAAAATGTCATTTGAATTATAGATATATATATATAATTCAAGAAAATATATGTCTATTATTTATTCATATACAACAACATACATCAAAGTAATACATCAATATACATCAAATTTTTACTTTAATTTTGTAATTTTATATAAAACATAGGCACCTGTAATAAGAATACCTATTCCTAAATTAATGGTTAATAATATTGTATTGTTATATTTGTTTTGTATATTATGTAATCGCTCATTCGATACAATATGTGTTTTTGTAATATTAAATAACTCGTTTGCAAATTTCTTATTATCTGTACATTGTTTACTATCTTCACTACATAAGGTTTCATTATCATAAAAAAAATCCATATTAGAATAAGCTATATCAACATTCGACATTTATTATATATAAATTATATAAATTATATACTATAATATTATTTTTATACGCAAACTCTATAATAATCATATTCGATTGACGTAACACTGTCCCTATTTATTTCACATACATCACCCGGTCGCATGGATAATGCCAATGCTTGCGGATCAAATCTACCAATTTCAGGCAACTGATTTACTGATTTCAAGTTAAATTTTTGCATTAATTCTTCAACCTCTTTTTTTGATAAAATTGACATATTTGGAACTAATTTATGTTCAAGGATATTGAACTGTAATCGTTTTATATTATGGATTACTATAAATATACCACTAGTATTGTATAAATAATTTAATTTTGCAATAATTGTATCATTTGGCTCATCCTCAATGATAATTATTAACGTATCATTTTTTGTTAATATATTTTCAACTAAATATAAATCTTCAATAATATCATCTAATGTTTGAGGACGAATTTGTTTTGATTGTAAATAATATTTAATATACGTTTTTTGTGGTTTTCCAACAGAATCTTCCGATTTACGTTGGACTAACATGTCCAATTGTTCATTCGAAAGCATTGCGTCAATTTCATTGATACTAAAATCGTTATAATCAGATACATCATAATTTTGGTAAGTTTCTAATAAATCTAAAATTGTTTTCCTGGATTTATAAATACGTAATACTTTATTGCTAGATGCCATTTTATAATATAATATACCTATATTTGTATCATATTATATAATTAATTATTTAATTCAATTTTTATGAATCACTTTTTTTTATAACTAAATTACTGAAATCGATATTTTGCGTAGCATTATCATTTACATTCTTTTCAGCCTTACTATCTTTACTTAAAGTACCCATAGTACCCATAGTACTTGCCGTTTCTACGTTGTCTTTTTTTATTGAATCTTTGTTTATTACTAATTCATTGAAATCGGGAACACCACTAGTATTATTAGCAGGAGGAACTATATCACCTTTATTGTCATTACCTACGACCGTAATAACTGGCGCAAAGTTAATACTGGATGGTACACTTTGTGGGTATAAAGAACTCATTTGCATATTATCATATGATTCACCGCCCCTAACTACATTTTCAGGACTAATTGATGGGGTCCTTGGAGCATATACAACATCACCTGGTCTATAAATATCTTTTTTCTCTACAACCTTAATATCTGTTTCTGGATTTATTTCACCCTGTATTCTTTTTTGAATAGTTATAGTATTATTTCCAATTTTTCTTATAAACCATTCTTGTGGTTGTGTATCTCCTCGGTAATATACAATTTCACCTTCTTTGTAATCTACCGTCTCTGGCAAAGGTTCAGATTCTGGTGTTTTCTCACTTGACGCGAATGGATTAAATGGTGGTGAACTATTGGTGTTTATATTCGAATCTACTTCTCCTGGTTCTGATTCATATGCAGGTGATACATTTGGATAGTCTGGTGATCCTTCTATGTACTCAAACTCATTTGCTTCTTCTGGTATTTGCGGTAATACAATATTTTCTGGCGTATCCATACCAACCATTTGTTTTGTATTTCTTAAACGAATCTTAATATCATCGGTAACTTGATTTATTGTAGAAAATCCTGTAAGTTTTTCTATATTTTTAGAGAATGACATGTTCTCCAATTGTTGAATATTATCTTCTGTAATAATTCTCATTTGAACATTGATTGTTTGCAATTCTTGAATTAATAACTTCAAACTATATGGTATTGCTACTACACTAAAATCGCGTCCAAACCTTGTTATGTTCTCTATATTCATATCTTTTCCATCCAATGAACCAATAAATCGAAGTGGCCCATCCGCCATCGGACTAATGAATATATTTTTAGATGGATTATAAACTGCTAATAAACCAGTTGTATTACATACAGCCATATAATATTTATCGCCTCTTTCCATCATAGATTCGGTTAAAAAGTTAACGGTTCCGTGTGATATTACAGAATCACGTTCCATTTCACCAATTCTTAAACCACCATCATTTGCGCGTCCACTTACCGGTTGTCTTGTTAATGCTGCATTTGGTCCACGAGCACGATAATTAATTTTATCTTTAACCATGTGTTTCAAACGCATATAATAAGTAGGACCTATAAAAATCTCGCTCTCTAACTGTTGTCCGGTCATTCCGTTGTATAAAACTTCATTACCACTTGAATGGAACCCAACGTTGGTAAGCATTTCACCGAATATTCCAATCTTAGAACCTTTGTTGATAAATGCAGTGCAATCGCCAAATCCACCAAACATAGAACATGCTTTTCCAGTAATACATTCAACTAACTGACCAATAGTCATACGAGATGGTATAGCATGGGGGTTAATAATAATATCCGGACGCAATCCATCTCTTGTGAATGGCATATCACATTCAGGTATAACTAATCCAACCGTTCCTTTTTGACCTGCACGAGAAGCCATTTTATCACCAAGATTTGGTATACGAATTTCTCTGATACGAACCTTGGATATACGTTCTCCTTCTTCACCTTCCGACATGAATGTTTTATCGACAATACCGAGTTGTCCTTTTTTTGGTGTTTTAGAACCATCTACTTTATTACCATTTCCAGCTTTTGTAGTAATACCAATTAAAACCGTTTTATCGTCTACTTCAGTACCTTCTCGTATTAACCCATATTTATCCAGGCGACTATAATCATACCCTGGTTTTGTACCAACGATATTCGATTCAGATTCAATGTTTGTAAATTTGGATTCGACAATAACATCACCAGTTTTATTAATTTCTTCATGTGATTCATATGTAGTATAATATGTAGTATTAAACATACCACGTTTCAATGCACCTTCATTCACTAATATAGAATCTTCCATATTATATCCAGTATAACACATAATTGCTACGATCAGGTTTTCGCCATATGGATTTTCTTCATGATTAATATGTTCCATGAACCTAGATTTAACAAGTGGTATTTGACCGTTATTTAATACTACTGCAGTTTTATCCATTCGTACTTGAAAATTTGTATGGTACATCGAACATGCTTGTTTGCTTTGACCACACGAAAATGAATTACGTGTTGGTGGATTGTTCTCTGGAAAAATAATTAAATTACACATATTACCGAAAATCAACGATTCATGAATTTCCAAGTGGGTATAATTTTTCTTAGGGTATTCTTCTGAATTAATAGCAATTAATATATTTTCACTTTCACTGCTATCAATATAGTCAATTACTGCTTTTTTACTAATAAATCGTTCTAATTTTGCAGGATTTGTTTCCGCATTGATCCCTTCATATAATTCATGTAAATCATATATGGTATTATTATTTATATCAAATTTTGATGTATCACGTTTATTATTGAAACCTGCAATCAAATCTTTCCAAGAAAATTCACCCGAATTTAATAATTTCTGAATTTCAGGATATTCAAATGATAATTTACCGTTCTCTTCATCCTTATAAAAAATGGGGCGACACAAACGACCACCATCCGTATAAATATAAACCGTGTTTGTTTTAATATCGAATGTAATACTTGTATAAATTGGCAATAACGCATTTCGTCTGAATAGTTTCATTTTTCTTACACAATCAAATGGATCTAAAATAGAACCTGCCCAATACCCATTAACAATTACTTTTGTCATATTCGATAACATTTTTGGAGAACATTCTTGAACATATTTTAATGATATATTTTCACGCAACCAACGAATAAATGGTTCTCGGTATCCACTTCCTCCACGAGTAATATAAGTTGTAATTGCCAATGATTTGTGTAAACCAATATTACCACCATCCGGTGTATCTATAGGATCAATAAACCCCCATTGAGAACAATGCAATAGACGTGGACCAACCAATTTTACACTCGAATCCAACGGTAAATTCGTTTTGCGCAAATGACTTAGATAACTATTGAAAGATAAACGGTTCAGATCTTGGACAACGCCAATGCGTTTTGAATGAGCAGTTGCACCCCAATTACCTTTGAATGCTTTCTTAAAACCGTCTTCTAATAATCTCTTGTCAAATAGTTCATTATGGAACGTTTGAATTAATGTAGGTAAATTATTTGCATATAAATTTTGATTTAAGGTTAAACGTTTATCAAATTCAGTGCGTATAAATTTTTGCTGTATATTATAGTATTCGCGAAATAATTGATACATTAATGTTCCCACCAATTCTACTCGCTTATATTTAAAATTATCTCGATCAGTTGGTTGTTCTAATCCGGTATAAACAGACAATAATCGAAAAACAATATGACCTAGATAATATGCTTTTTCCATAAAATTAACTTCACCAATATGTGGTAAAAAGTAATCAGATAAAATTTCCAAAGCATGTTCTATACGTTTACCTTTTGTTAATGATGCAATATATTCTAATGCCAAACGTTGTGTAAGTATTGCGCCAGCATCATGCACACTTGGAATAAATAAATCAATCATATGTTCATATTTTTCCAAATCTAACAAGCATGTCTCAATAATCGATTTATCTGATAATATTCCCAACGCACGAAATACAATAAACAGTGGAACTGGTTTACGAACGTTTGGAATATTCACTACAATATTTTTAAATGTGAAAGTTTTTGTAGGAGCTACAATTTTTACTGAAAGAGTTCTTATCGGTTTAGCTGCGTTTTCAGATACACTTCGTATTTCAGCGGAATATAAATATTCGGAATCAACTTCTTCCTCGGATTCATCTGGTTTACCCATTTTTCGAATATAAAGCATATTGTCTGCAAACACTTCTTGTGGAATAACTGTTTTTTCTTTTCCTTGAATTATAAAATACCCGCCTAAATCTTGTCTACATTCTCCCATAGTATGACGAATATCGGGATTGAGTCCACGTAAAATACAAAAATCGGATTGGACCATTATTGGAAATTTACCTAGATAGACTTTTTCAATTGTAATAATTCTACGTTGAGTATTTGGTGAAATCATGGATTTTTCAGTAGCTTCGCGCATAGCAGTTGACATTGCTGGTGTAATTTTATATTCACGCTGTACACGTTTTGTTCTTGTAATTTTTTTAGGTGCTCCTCCAGTGGTTTGTCCTAGATTTTCATTTTCTACTTTATATTCACCACTTTTAAAATTTGAAAATTTAGGTTCAGATGGATAATCATGAACAGTTTCTTCATGCAATTCTAAGAAATCATTCCCACCGCCAATTACATTTGGCGTTTCACCTGGTTTCAATATATCAATGTACTCTACGTCAATATCATAGTGAATAGTCATACCATATGTCATATTTCTTAATCTAGCTTCATTTGGATACATATAATGAACATTATCGTTATCGTCATATATAATTGGTTTTCCAAAATATAATTTATCACCATCTTTTCCACCGAAGTACATTAAACATTGATTCCTATAATCATCAATTTCTTCATCGTAGTTTGAATTAATGCGGAGTGGATTCGTTTCTTTAAAAATTTTAAATATTTGATTTTTATAAAAATCATTAAATGATTCAAGATGATGCTCTACTAAACAATTTGGATTTTCTTTAAAATATTTATCAATTAGATTCCAAATAATAGACTCGTCCATCTGTTTTACTAATATAATATTTAGCTATATTTATTTCTACGTTGTTTTGTAGTTATAATCATATTATTACAAAAAGTAAAAATGGTCGAAATTCAAATAAAAATATTGTATTATAATATAAAAGTCCAAAATGGCAGATATGATGGAATTATTGTTTAGTCCTTTACCAAAGAAATATTGCGATTACTTTTATTTCGTATCCGTCTTTATGTATATCATATTTTTATTTTCAGTATTTAGTTTCATTGGATTATTCTTGTCAAGAAAATCACTTCCTTTAACCGTATACGGTTTAAACCTATTTGTTGTAATTTATAATTTTGTACTTTACTTTGTCGCACGTCTTTTATACTCAATGTGTGTTAATTCTCTATAATTGTAAAGAATAGCGGTTAAACAATTATATTTTTATATTTTTCAAAAATATAATAGAATCTTTTTCTTAACACTATCATAATGGATATTTTATACTATTCTAATTATGACCCAAATAGCGCAAAAATATTACAATTTTTAGTGAAAGGAAATTTAATGAATGAAATCAATGCGATCTGTATTGATAAACGTAAACGTGATCCGAGAACAAATCAATTACTAATTGTTTTAGAAAGTGGACAAACTGTCCATTTACCTCCAAATATTCATTCTGTTCCTGCTCTTTTATTGGTAAATAAAAATTTCCAACTTGTTTTAGGAAATGATATTATTCACCACTATGAACCAAAAATTAAAGAAAAATTAGCAAGTGTTAATTTTGGAAATGGAGAACCTTTAGGATATTCGATGAATGTAATGTCCGGTTCGGGGGGTTCTAATATCGTCTCTGAACAATTTACTTATTTTAATATGTCGCCAGAAGAATTAAGTGCAAAAGGTCGTGGAGGAAATAGACAAATGTATAATTATGTTACTGTTGGAAATGATTCAAACTATATACAAACACCACCTGATACTTACAAGCCCAATAAATTATCCAATGGTATAACGATTGAATCTTTGCAACAACAACGCAATATGGATATTCATCCGCCACAACAACCGCAAACGCAACCGCAATTTCAATATTAGAGGTCTGTACTATATAATTATTTTACACCTTTGCACATTTAAAACGCCCATTTTATATTTCTATAATATATGAAAAAATTATCATTTTCTTCTGAAATATGTAAAAAGGATAGTTCTGATAAATTGGTCAATGAAACCAAGTCAATGAAACCAAGTATAGGAATTATAAATGCTAAAAGAATTCTAGATAAAGAAGAAATTGAAGAAGAAAAATATCACAAAAAAAACTTGGATAGATTAGCTATTGTTAAAAAAAGAAGGGAAGCAGATAGGATAAAAAGAGAATTAGAAGGAAGGAATCCAGGATGGACACCAAATGGAATTCCAGATAGTGATTCAGACAATGAAGTATCGGACTTTTCAGATGATAATAAAAATATACAATATACAAAATTTAATGACCAAATTTTACCAAAATTTAATGACCAAATTTTACCAAAATTTAATAAACATAAATCTGATGATTTGAAATATTTAGAAACTTTAAGCAATATTGAAATAAAGAAACTCAATGTTGATGGTTTAATATATGCACTTAATCGTAGAGGCTTGCCTTATGACGGACAAAAAAAAGATTTAATAAAAAGATTAACAGATTATGAAAATAGTCAAGATAAGAATGGGTATAGAGATTATTATACTAATAAAAAAAAAAGCATTGATGATTTATGGAGGGAAGCTATTAAAGAAATAAATAATATTAAAACACCAAATGCTAATTTTCCATTACCCAAAGGACCTTTTCAAAAACCTAGAACATTCAAGAATGGTGGAAATAAAAAGAAGAATAAAACTCGCAAAAACAAATATAAGAAAATATGAAATGAGCGTTTTAAATGTGCAAAGGTGTATAAATAAATAAAATTGATATATAAAAATAAAAATAACATAAAGAAAATTTCCTCGTATATATATATAAGAAAACCTAAATGAAAACGACAGAACAATTTACATTAGAAGCAAAAAAAATACATGGAGATAAATATGATTATTCAAAAGTTGAATATATAAATGCAAAAACAAAAGTAATAATTATTTGTAAAACACATGGAGATTTTTTACAAAACCCAACCGGTCATTTATCTGGTAAAATATGTAAAAAATGTTCTTGTGAAAATAGAAGATATACAACCGAAGAAATTATATTAGAAGCAAAAAAAATACATGGAGATAAATACGATTATTCAAAAGTTGAATATACTGGTGCAACTCGTAAAATAATTATTAATTGTAAACAACATGGAGATTTTTTGCAACAAGCAAATTTACATATAACGGGGAGTGGTTGTGTAAAATGTTTTAGGGATAATAATCTAATTTTGCAAAGAAGTAATAATGAAGAATTCATAAAAAAAGCAAAAGAAAAACACGGAGACAAATATGATTATTCAAAAGTGAAATATACAAATTGTGGTGAAAAAGTAATTATCATATGCAAAGTTCACGGAGAGTTCTTACAAAGTCCTGCTAAACATTTGACAGGGGGATGTAAATTATGTGGTATATTAATGCAAACAAAAAAACGAAGTAGCAATAAAGAAGAATTTATTGAAAAAGCAAAAGAAAAACATGGAGATAAATATGATTATTCAAAAGTAGAATATATTAATTCGTTAAAAAAAGTAATTATTATTTGCAAAGAACATGGTGATTTTTTACAAGCAGCAGGAAATCATTTACGAGGACATGAATGTAAAATATGTTCTACTAAAATAACCGCTAACAAACAAAGAAGTAATAATGAAGAATTCATAGAAAAAGCGAAAGAAAAACATGGAGATAAATATGATTATTCAAACGTTGAATATATAAATTGCAATGAAAAGGTAATTATTATATGTAAAGATCACGGAAAGTTTTTTCAAACACCACAAAACCATCTAAATGGGGGGTGTAAAAAATGTGCAATTCTACTAATATCAAATAAACAAACAAGCAATAAAGAAGAATTTGTAGAAAAAGCAAAACTTATTCATGGAGATAAATACGATTATTCAAACCTAGAATATGAAAA
>Ga0209087_1002601_pt1 | contig 10106 bp, 19 predicted proteins | sample S_130805_EF_Meta_FD_187321 | JGI IMG/M metagenome (GOLD analysis project Ga0209087, IMG submission 187321) | Freshwater microbial communities from Lake Simoncouche, Canada to study carbon cycling - S_130805_EF_MetaG (SPAdes) (version 2) | ecosystem: Environmental > Aquatic > Freshwater > Lake ...
TGAGGCTCCATCGCGCCCTCGTTCTGCTCAAATCCCAGCACCTTACGCATTTCCGACCAGTACCACTTAGGATCGGTGAAGGTGCCTACAGACGGTTGCAGGGCGGCAAGACGCTGGATCTTCTGGCGCGTCTCGGTCTCTTGGTCACGGGCGGTAATCGCTTCCTCAGCAATCACTACTTGCAAGTCAAGCGGCACAAAGTTGGCAATATCAAAACGGTCATCGGATTCGTCGTTAATCCAGATCGGGTCGCCGTCAATCGTTACCTGTACCGGATCGTCGTCGCTTGCCGCCGCTACGTAGAACACGGCACGAATAAGCCGCTGGTACATGTAAACGCACTGATTGGCCGCCCATGCTTTTTGCGGGGCCGACTCGCGTTGCACCATCTCGTTTTCGCCAAGTGTCCGCGTCTGGTTTGGGTTGTTGCCGGTGTCAATCTCGGTGATGCCCGCATCGGATCTGAACTGCCGTTCTACTTGGTCGCGCCGGTCAGCCGCCGTTGCGCTCATTGCTGGCGCAGGGATACGAATGTTCGGCAACTCGCCACCCTTGGGAGACTTAGCCATGAACAGAAAGCCGTCATGGTCGCCCATCTCAAGCTTCTGGATGGTTTCCTCGTCAAAATACTGAGGGTCAAGCAGGTTAATCTCGATCTGAGACGCCATCGCGTCTTCTGCCTCATCAAGCCGGTTGAGGCACTCCTGCCCTGCCGCTAGAACGTCAATCAGGCCGCTAGGGCGAGCTGCACCGGGCGTCAAACCGTACTCAAAGAAACCGACCGGCAGACCGGGCGTTTCCATTTCCATGCGCTCAAGGATCGTGCCGTCAATGTCTCCGAGCAAGCAAGCGTAGGTGGGCGCCTTTCCTGCGATTCCAATGTCGTAGTAGCGGAAGATCCGTACCTGTTGCGCGGTGCTGTTCTCGTTGGTGCCGTCGTACCCGTAAACCGCTTGGGCATTGCTTGACGTGATCTTGCCGGGCCACATCTTCTGCGCCTCTTCCAGCGGCAGATAATGGGCAAACGCGATGTAGGTCATGTTTCCCATCGAAGCGTTCACCGGGTCCCACAGACACCGCCAAATGGGGATGTACCGAATGTCTACGAACTGACGGCCGGTAATCGGGTTGACCCGTGGGGCCACTTCCAGAACGCCGTTGCCGAACGCCACACCATCAACGAATGCGGGTCCAATCTCCTGAATCCAGTCGTTGTGCGTTGCCCGAACCTGCCAAAAACCCTTGAGAACGGCTTGCGTGATGTTAGATCGAACGTTCGTAAACTCAGGCTCGGGGAGTTTCCCCATCACCTTGGTTTTCAGGATCTGCAAAGCGTTTGCGATGCGAAGGTTCTTGCCGACCGTCTTGTTGGTCTTGTTGATTGGCGGGAAATCGGGGAAGACACCGCGCTGAAAGGTTGGGGCGTAGCCATTCACCGAGTCATCACCGAAAGCCGCGATAATCCGATTCCAGAGAGACTGATAATACGACTCGTCGTAAGCCGCTTTCAATCGCTCCTTTATCTGCTTCTCGGTGGAAAGTGCCATTTACTTCGTTTCAAACTTGGATTTCAAGGCATTGGGCATGTGGCTTTCTTTGATGACAAATTCAGCCTCACGCTTGGCAGGCGGCAACTTGTCAAGAAACTTCTTGTTCAGCATCGCGTGCTTGAATTCGGCTGACCGTTCATCTTCCAAAGCTTTGCGGGCGTACTCGGATCGGAACGGCTGAGGAATTCGCCTCGTACTGCCTCCACAATCGCGGCAGACGACGGTTTCATCCACGGTGGCTAGATAATCGCCTTCGTGCCCGTTATCGCAAGACAAACGGTAAATCGGCATTAGCTACCGAAAATCTCCTTGGCTTGATCGAACGTCACCGGCGGCCACGTCTGAACATCCAGCGCAATCTCGGGCGTCTGCTCGATCTCCTCAAGAATTGGAAGTAGCTTTTGATTGACTGCTTCCAGTTCGGATTCAAGCTGGGGGGCGTCCAAAGGGTTAGAGTCAAACTGCAAAAGCCGAGTGATGCGAACGGCCTGAGTCTGCAATGGGCGTGCTTGCTCTTCTAGTTGCTTGCGGAGTTCTTGGCGGGATCGGTACGGCCCGTAGTTATGTTCGTGAATGAGCGTGAACGTCTTGTCGGTTAGCGAGGTGATGACACGCCACCGTCCTAGGCTCCCGTCAGAACACTCGCTGTGCGACTTCATCCAGTTGCGATATTTGCCGCCGCCCGCTTGCTGGCTGACGTTGGTAATAAGCATCGTGAGGCCCAACCCGTCTAGCTCGCGGATGTCGAAAGGCCAGACGCCGTTACCGAGATCGCCGGTTTGCCCGCTTGATTTCTTTGATTCTTTGGTCATAAATGCTCTGAACGTCCAAAACGTCGCGAACCCGTTTATCTTCGGGTTTCTGGGTGCCGCTCTGCTTCCATGCGTGATTAAACACGGCAGAACCGGCGTCTATAATGTCGTCGCGTCTACCATCCATCCCGTCAAAACTTGCCATCTGGTCAAGCACCTTCGGGTTCCACGGGCCACGGATCATTGCAACGTTCCCCGCATTAACTTGGGCGGCAAAACTCTGCGCCAGAACAACCTTGTTCTTGGTCACCGGATACGTGTGCACGTCATAACCGGCAAGCATCGAAGCAAAGAACAGAGCAGCCTCTTTACCGGCAGCTCCGGGATCTTGCGGGCCTACAATCGTGCAGTTCGTACCGTCTGCCTCACTGGTGCCCTTGATGAACTTATTTCTTGCGGCAATCTCTAGCTGGTCTTCCGTTGCATGGAGGATGTACCAACGCTTATTTGAGTCCCGTCCCAGCTTGACGCTCGCGGTAGGATCGCCGTGTTCGGTCGCGCCCATATCCCAGCCTCGGCCCATCCACTCCATGTAGGGGGTCTGAGACAGGGGAACGATCGTTATCTGATCGGGCTTGAACAGCGCACCGTCAACCGTCGTGTCATCCATCAGGATTTGCAACCGAAAGACCGCTGGGGTCATGAGCATTTCAGTCCTGATTTGCTCTAACCAGCGTTCGTCTTTGGACTCGTCAGCGTTGTAAGCAATGCGCATGTAGCGGGCACCGCTTGGAACGTTTCTGGCTTCAATCCCCTGCAAATGTCGCCTTAATTTCCTGCCATTCGGGATGAGTCGAGCTGTTCGTGATGATGTTCACAAATCCGCCAGTGCTTCCCGCCGAGCCTTGAGTAATGATCTGAGCCTGAGCAAGCATGGATTTCGCGTATCGGTAGATCCCGAACTCTTCCATCGTGATGATCGCCGTACCGTCGCCCTGCAATCCAGCCTCCTGCCCGTTCGCGTAGGTCGTCTGCGAGCCGTTCGCGAGGTTGAACTGCTTTAACTTCCTGTCGCCCTCGTAGCGAAGCACTGATGACGGCGGCAGATTCAACCGCTTGCTGAGTTGACCGTAAAGGAACTCTAAACGCCAAACGTGCTTTGCCGCTTGCTCGAGATCTTCTCCAACCAAAATGCAGTCAGTGCGTTTCAGCCCCATCGCCCACAGTTCGAGCGAGCGAGCGACCCAAGAGATCACCATTCGGCGGCATTTTTCGGTGATGAGCGTTTGGCCGAGGCTTCGACATGTCCACCACTCGCGGCAATACTCGCGAATGTAGGATTTGTCGGGCATCGGCTGTATCTGCCCCTCTGCCTCGTTCCAAGTGCGCTGCGCTAAGACAAATGCCGTGGCACAATCGGCGGAGTCTGTGGCGAACTCACTGGGCCAAATCGTCTGACTCGTCTGCGCCAGCAACAAGCGATCCAGCTGCTCTAGCTCTTCCGATGTCAGCCAGTTGATCCAGTCGTGCCTCTCGCTCTTCGGGGCTAAGGTTGCTAACGTCATCTAGTTCGACCTTCTGGACAATTGGTCCGTCGATTCGATCCGCAATCTGCTTGATTGCCGCCGGATTGCCGTCTTTGAAGTGGCTCCACATGATCCGCGCCGCTTCTTCTTCGCTGAACGCTGGATCTTCAAGCATCAACCGCTTCAACGCACGAACGATTGAAGGCTTGCCACCTTCAGGGTTCCCGCTCTGGCCAGGCTTCCAAGGCTTTAGATTTTCAAGTCGCTTCTCGGGGTTCGGATTAGGATTAGCCACTTTTCACTACCTTTTCGTTGCAAATCTAAAAAGTGCCCCATCCGCGAAGAAAGAACGAACAGGGCGAGTCACTGCCTCAAGAGCCACCGATCAAAGCCGGTTCGACTGAATGAAGATTGGGTTTCTGGACGGGTCACCGGTCTACCGGCGAGTTGGTAATTGTTGATCCGGGTCGCCAAAGATCGCCGTCCAAAAACAAAAGGCGACAGGCAGAACGCGCAGTTCTCCCTATCACCCAAATGTAGTATACGCGCTAGACGACGGAAAAGTAACATGATTCTCAAATCCCAGCATAATTACTAGGTTTTACGCTATCTTACGTTTTTGCTTGCACTTTGCGTAAGAGTGTGTTATAGTTCTTACATCGCTCCACAACAAGCGACCAGGACAAACCGACATGGCATCTCTACTCACCCTCACCTACGTAGGCGAATTCGCCGAATATACCGTCCAGTATTGGAGCGAAGGAGCTTCAAACTTTCGAATCAAGGATGACGTTTTCCCGCACGCATATCACCTCAATAAAGACGAGGTTGATGCTCTTCCTCTTACCGCCAAGCAATTCTATTCGGACTTCCAAACGTGGTGCAATTCATGCAAATTCAAGCCTGCAAACATCTCAAGCGAAAGCTCGATTGAATTTCTTGATCGGACCCAGCTGCGCGGCGTTTTGCATGCTAACCCAACCGCTGAATCAGAAATTCGTTTTGAGGGCTTTGTTAAATGAAGCCAACTATCGAATTTGTGAACGCCACGATCAGGCTCCCGCGAGAACTGCGGGAAGCCATTCCACCCGAGTACAGCCTCTCAAAGTTCATCCTTCAAGCGATCCGCGAAAAGCTAGACCGATCCAGCGACGACAAACCGCTAGAGTGGGCACGACTTCAAGCACGAATTTTTGGCTTGCCGCAACCAACGACCAAGGAAATCTGCGAGGTGTACGTTAGGAAACTCCAATCAGAAAACCTTAACGGCGTAACCGCCATCCGCGAAAAGCTAGAGAGAGACCAACGAAAATGATCCTTATCAACAAATCCAAATGCGGCGTATGCGCCCCCGACAACGATAAAACTCTTTACCATTGCGCCGACTGCCAAACGGTCCTAAATCGGGCCGATCTTGCCGAGAGGTTCCCCGAAAGACACGCCGCAATCGTCGCCCTCGTCAATGCAAATAATGCGATCAACAAGGCTTTTCATGCTAGCCCAGAAAATCAAGCGAAGTACAAGGAAAATCTAGACAACGCACTTTCCGCGTAGCATCGCTCCCCAAAACAGCCCCGCATTGCCGTCTATTTGGCGATTTGCGGGGTCTTTCTGTGTTTGGGCACCTCAGACACGCGGATGGCCTATTTTGGATTCTTCCCGCGATTAAACTTATCCACCTCGACAGAAATAAACTTTGCACACTCGGTGATCGTGTCATTGACAAGATGGCACCACCCTTCGCCAAATCGGTCAACGTCCTCTGGTGAAATGCCGTGTGCCACCACGTCGGTCAGCATTTCCCGAGCCATCCTGCGATGTGATGAGTAGACAAACGCGGCCGTCAATCCACGCTCGACGCAACCGTAGGCGCACAGCTCAAAGTAGTCGTTGTCGCCAGCTTGAGCTGGTGAATAGCCCTGCGCGACAAGTCCAGTACGCTTGCCGCCACGCTCAAAGTCGTACCAACCCTGCACTGCCGATCTCCAACCGTTGATGAGTCCTTCGTTGTTTTTCATATTGCTAATTCCTTTGCTAGTGTCGTAACTACCGAAATCGTAATCTGGCCGCGATCCGCAGCCCATTCCTTTGCTCGTTTGATTAGCTTTGGACATGCCCCTTGGTTAACGGCTAGTCGCTCAAGCTCTGCTGCTCTTTCTAGTTGATGTTTTGACCGTGCGTACACACTCATGGTCGCGACGACCGGGATCATGTCGATCCCTCTGACCTTTGACCAGTCACCGCCCCATTCACCTTCATTGCCCCACCATGCTTTGTTCGGGTTGTCAGCTTGCTCTTGCTTTTTGCCGCCTTCGCTTTTTCTTTCTCGCTTAGGTAGGAACTCCGCGAGATGACTCCACCATCGCGGATTAGGCTTGTTTGCCTCTGTAAAGGCCGTAGCGGCGTTTTCTAGTTGCTCGGCGGTATAGAAGCCAAGTTTAATTTTTGCCTCGTCGTAAAACCGCTGATCAACGTAGGCTTCTGGCTCTGATCCAAAGATGGGCATGATCGCTGCCCACTTCGGCCCGCTCAGGTCCATTGCCATCAGCTCAAACTCCTAGCGGCGGCGGCCTGCGAACGAATCAGCTCACGCTGCCTGTTTGCCTCCTCGTCCGGTCCCACATGCGGAGCATTCAAAGATTTCAAAAGCGAGCCATTGGGGGCCAGCACTGGGGGCGGATTCACGTCGATTTTCGAGTTTTCGCGAACAATGCTCCTTTCCTTTCCTTTCCCTTCCTTTCCATTCCTTTCCCTTACGTGGTCGAATGGTTGTCGATCAGTCGTAGAACGTTCGGCGACTGGTCGGCGATTGGTCGTCGAATTACGCTTGTTTTGAACCTGCGGGAGGGGGTATTTGTTGTTCGGCTTTTCGATTTTCTGGTGTTTCCACCCGGTGACCTGCCAATACCCTTCTCCCTCCACTTCGTACTCAATCAGGAGACCGTTCGCAATCAGATCGTCAATTAGTCGGCGAATGGTCGCCAACCCATCGGCGAATTCATCACCCGGAAAGACCTCCATTTTCAGCCGCTTGAGTGATGCCGTATGGATCCCCTGATCGTCGCAGAAGTTCCAAAGACCGATGAACAAAAGCCGCGAGAGCATGTCGCAATTTGCCACCTGCTCGGATGCCCAAAACTCTGGTTTGATCGTTCGTATTCTTGCCATCAGCTCGTCACTTCCTGTATTTGTCGTATCGTCCTAACCGCCCTTGTCATGTCCTCGTATTCGATCACGGCCACGTAGTTACCGGGCTTAAAATTGACCACTCGGCAGGGTCTACTAGTCAAAAGGTCAATGTGTGTCAGCGTCATTTGTTGCCACCATCCCGTGCCGCCTTAATGCCTTCCGCGTAATGAACTAGCTCATCGTGGCCGCGCCACACGATCACCTTTCCCGTGTCGATCCTCACTGATCCAAACTGCTTGCTAAGCGACCAGCCGATAGACGTTAGGTATTGCCAAGCCTCGGAGTAGGTCATTTGCTCGCCTCCGCTATCGCTTTCAAGATTGGGTAAATCTGCTGGGGAACTACGGCGTTTCCAAGTGATTTAAGTCGGTCCACCCGGTTGGAAATCCCATCATGACTTCCACGAACTCTGGGTTCAAGCCTAACCGTTGGGTTGATTCCCCACTCTCTCCAATCTCCGCCACGGATTGGGCAATAACGGTTTCCAGATTCGGGAACTCCGCATTTGGGTTGATCGCCGCGCCCATCGCCGAACAACTGCGCGGCGTCGGCAACATTTGTGCCGCCATCCTCTCGGCTAGATTCGCACAACCGCCGCCCCGCTTCTTTTGCTGCTCCCGCGTCTTGACTATCTCCGGTTTGGCCGCGTGATAATCCTTCGCATCCCACGCTTGCGGCGTCGGTAGCAGTTCCCCCCGTCGCGCCCTCGCTTCCAGACAGTTGCTCTGCTGAGAGTCCTCTTGTAATCGATACTTGTGTTCGCTGGAAGTCGGAGTAGGCAACGATGAAGACACGGTTTCGGCGGTGAACCGCTCCAACGTCGGATGCTCCATAACAAGCCCACCCCACCCGGTACCCCAGCGCGGCCAGGTCATCGACCACTCGCCCGAAGAATCTTCCAGATTCAGAGCTAAAGAGTCCTGGGACGTTCTCTCCCAAGAACCATCGGGGTTTCGCTTCCCCCACAATGCGGACGACCTCTCCCCAGAGATCACGCTCGTCACCAGACGCCTTACGGCTTCCAGCAAGGGAATGGGGCTGACATGGGAAGCCACCACTGATGAGGTCAACTCCTCTGAATTTGGTTCCATCAAATGTTCTAACATCGTCGTAAATTGGTACGTTGGGCCAATGCTTGGCTAAGACTTTCTGGCAGAAGGGATCACGCTCAACAAAGCCAACGTGTTCAAATCCTGCCCATTCGGAGGCAAGAGCAATCCCGCCTATCCCTGCAAACAGTTCCAAATGAGTCACTTGCCGTACTCCTCGTTGATATGCTTCATAGCCCAAATGTCGAGATTGCCGCTAGCAAAGTAACGCGCTCGGTCATCAAGATCGGCTAACGCTAACTTGTTCGTTGGGTCGTGGGCCAATAGTTCTTGGGGCGTTCGTGGCGTCTTCTCGCCGCTGTTTTCGTGGTTGTAGACATGCTTGGCTGTCCACTCTAATCCGCTTGGAGTCAGCGATCCTTCCGAGTTAAGTTGGTTGGCAATCTTGGTGGCCGAGAGTCCCTGTTGCCGCAGCTCCTTGATTCGCTCCTTCACTCCTCCCCATCCTTCCAGCCGTTTGTTGTTGCTAGCTTGATGATCTCTTGGCGCATGATGTAGCGGCCCAAATCGCCGGAGCGGAGCAAGAAATAACGGCCCGCAATAAGTTCGACCTTAAAGTTCAGCCCTGCGCCGTTGATAAACGCCGCCGCTCGATCTGCTTTGGATTGGGTCACCCGTGCCTCCTTCCCCATTCGGCAATCAGCAGCGCATCTACAATGCCGTCGTGCGGAACCTTGCACCTCGGCAAGATCAGTTCCGCGTTAGGAAACAACTGCTTAACCTTTGCCAGCGCGAAGCCTTTGTCGCCGCCCGTCTTGCCTAACAGCTTGCTGACCCACGTTTGAGGACTAACCTCGCGATAAGGCAACCGCATCAATTCGATGGTCGCGAGGATGCGGCCGTAATTCGTTCCGGTGGTAAGACTGCCACCTTGACGGGCTAGTAGCATTGGCTTTTCAATGAAGATCCGACAGTCTCCGTCAACGGTCAACAGATCCTTAAGCCGGTGGACATCAAGACTCTTTCTCCCATCGTAAGGAAGGCAATCGGTGAACGTGGTGCCGCCGTCTTCAATCATTGCAACGGCACCCTTAGAACCAGGATCAATCCCGATGATCGTCACTGCTCAAGTGCCTCTCTTCCGGCGTCGGTGATATGCGCTTCCAATCTGGCGTACTCGCCGATAGCATAAGCAATGTATTTGGCACCAAAAAGCCGGTTAAGCGTCGGGGTGTGATAAACCGAATTGCCGACATAAAACCGACCTTGACGATAAACCCCTTTGTTCTCTGCCATCGCATCCAAAACCTTCCGCTGGGCCGGTGAAAGTTTCACTTCAAAGCCTCGCGACCCGCCGCCGTGATACGGTATCGCCAGCAGCCAACATGCTCCACTAGCCCGAGCTTTTGTAGCCAGACTACAATCGGTGCGTCATTGCCACCCATCGCAATCTCGCCGGTAATCGGCATGGATGCTAGTAGGTTTCTTTGCGCGACGGTGAGGTTCATTTCCACCCCGCCCGTTCGTCAATTGCCTCAATGACGGCGATTGCAAGGACGATAAACACCAGCGCGGAAAGCAGGACGCCAACGGCCACGATAAGCGCATCAACGGGGTTCACTTGCCACCCCCAAAAAGCACGTCTCTTTGCTTGCCTATGGTGCCGTTCCCGTAGTAGCGGCGCACTGGTGATTCAGTGATTCTTACAACCCTAGCAGCCAACTCCTGTTCTCGAGTGATCGTGTCGCGCACGTGCTGGTCCATCTCAGCGACTGGCGTCCAGTGGCAAAGGGCAAGTAGCTTGCGTGTCTCTTCGGCGCGGTTCACTCGGGCACCTCGTCGCCGCCGTAGCCCTCAAACCCAAGATCATCCCAAAGCTGAAGATCATCCTCCAGTGCTGTTCCGGCACCTTCGTTCATATAGATCGACTGGCAAAGCCGGACCATCGCGTTCAACTTCCGCTTGAGGTCAATGATCTCGTCAATCAGCTCGTTTTCTGAGGCGTTTGCGGCGAGGTACTTGGCTTTGTGCCACTCTTCG